>ERZ808286.111-NODE-111-length-66814-cov-8.603664_pt1 | contig 66814 bp, 50 predicted proteins | sample MGYA00521276_ERZ808286 | MGnify/ENA primary metagenome ERZ808286 (study PRJEB31516, sample SAMN03275607) | gut metagenome | biome: mammalia-associated habitat; material: feces | host: Papio cynocephalus | place: Kenya | collected 2012-08-01 ... | reverse complement strand
AATACAACGTGTAATGGTCATGGCTGTGTCTGTATCGCGTTGCGGTTTGATGTAGGATTATAATGATATACAACACCACCACCACCACCAAAGCAACCACCGCAGTTGCGGTTTGATGTAGGATTATAATGATATACAACTAGGAAGCTCTTGATACTCTCCACTTCGGTGTTGCGGTTTGATGTAGGATTATAATGATATACAACTTAAAACGGTCAATTCCGTTCCTTTTTCTGTTGCGGTTTGATGTAGGATTATAATGATATACAACCTCACTATTACAAAGAATATCCTATTAAAGTTGCGGTTTGATGTAGGATTATAATGATATACAACCCGATACTTTGTCGCTGCCGCTTCGACATCGTTGCGGTTTGATGTAGGATTATAATGATATACAACCTACTCCATTAGAATAGGCAACTGTTCCGTGTTGCGGTTTGATGTAGGATTATAATGATATACAACTGCCTCCGCCTCCTCGGGCGTGATTAGCCGGTTGCGGTTTGATGTAGGATTATAATGATATACAACCGACTGCGCCGCCTCCACAATCTCGCCTAAGTTGCGGTTTGATGTAGGATTATAATGATATACAACCAGCTCGGGGGGGGGGGGATGGCACGGAATTTGTAGGGAGCGGAATAATTGCTAATTTTGCAACGCGATTGCGAAGGCAAGCCCTGTAGGGTGCAGACCTCACGGGTATGAAAAGATAAAATGATTAGATGACAGCCGAGGGCAACGGCTTCGGACGGATGCACGGCTGTCGAATTGTTAGGTTTTGAAGTATCACGTTTTTTAATGATTTGCATATATGAATGATGTGCAACGTAAGCGCATAAGGCGCGCTATCAGTGTGTATTATCTGGCTATGGGAATGGTGTTCGCCTCGTGGGCATCGCGTATCCCGGATGTAAAGGCGGCTCTGTCGCTGGACGACGGCAGCCTTGGGGCGCTGCTTTTTGCCATTCCGGCGGGCCAGATAGCAATGATGGCTATCTCGGCGATGTTGATTGCGCGCTGGGGCAGCCGTATGGTGTTGCGCGTGTCCTTGGTGGCATACGCGGTCGTACTTTTCGGCATCAGTCAGGCGCCGACGTTTGTGTCGCTGTTTGTCGTACTGTTTCTCTTTGGCATGGCAGCCAATATCCTCAATATCTCGGTGAATACACAGTCTGTGGAGCTTGAAAAGATCTACGGGCGCTCGATACTGTCCTCATTCCACGGGCTATGGAGCCTCGGTGGGTTGTTGGGCGGCCTCGTGGGTACCGGCTTCGTAATCACCGGATTGCCGTTGTGGGTGCATTATACCGTTGTGGCGATATTGTGCATAGGTGTCTCTTTCCCTATGGGCTTTCGACTGATGGACGACTCTAAGCTACAGCACTCCGACAATAATGATAATAAGTCCGAGGTGAATAGCCATCATCATGGTTTCGGGCTGCTGGACGGCGTCATCATTATGCTTGGTTTTGTCGCCTTTGGCGGAATGTTCTGCGAGGGCACGGTCTACGACTGGTCGTCGGTGTATATGGCTACGGTGGTATGTCCTCCGGAGGCGCTGATACGTGCCGGGTATATCGCCGGAATGGCGGCAATGACTTTCGGGCGATTTGTGGCCGACCGCTTCATCACGCGCTATGATGCGGCTCATGTCCTACGCATCAGTGGCGCCAGCATTATGGCCGGGCTGCTGATAGCCACGGCCTTCCCGTATCTTGTGACAGCCACCTTGGGCTTCCTGCTGGTGGGGCTTGGCATGTCCACGGTTGTGCCTATATGCTACAGCGCCGCCGGACGTCATCCGCGACTGTCGCCGGCAACGGCCATCACCGTGGTTTCGTCGATTTCGTTCATCGGATTTATGGTCGGCCCGCCATTGATAGGTCTCTTGGCTCAGGCGCTGACGCTGCGCGTAGCCCTGGCTATTGCAGCCTCCTTCGGCTTGCTCATCATCTTCCTTGCTCCGGCTGCCGTGCGCTACCGCCGACAGGGCTGATATAGTAGCCCGCTTTGCACAACAGAGCCAACAGCCCCTCCGGGCCTACAAGATGTCCCGCACCTACGGCCACAAGCACGCTGTAGCGCCGCATTTCGGGGGCGAGCATAGCCGCCCACGCGCGGTTGCGCGCATACAGCATCCGCTCGGCATACGCCTGTCCCATTTCGCGAGCAAGCAGTCCTTCTATGGCCGCGAGGTCTTGACGATGATAGGCCGCAACGAGGCTGTCCGAAGCCGCCTGTGCCGCCTCGGGAGCACGCACTGACTCCATCAGCGACTCCAGTTGCTCGCTGATGGGTAGGTTCATAAGCATACACATCTGCTGCGCGGCGGTCTCGAGGGCGCGCACTTCCCGTCCCATGGCCCGAGCGCGATGTTGCAGTGCAATGTCCGGCGACATATCCGTTGATGCTCCCGAACGGCGCACTTCGAGAAAAGCGTCCAGCATTGCCGGCTTCATTCGGCTCAAAGCCTTCACTGTCTCAGAGCCGTCCACTTCGAATGAGGACACGTATCGGCATAACGAATCAAGCGATGCCGGCGACAGAAGTCGCTGCAAGGTGCTGTCGCTCGGCGCAATGGCGCAAGCCATAGCCTCCGGCGAGAGCGCCATCTCGGAGGCATCCACCTCGCCGTACACCACGGCGGCACGCTCCAGCGCCTCAGTCATTCCGGTCAATGTGTCAAGCACTTCCGTCCCGGCCGTATGCATCGTCCCCAGGACATACGATGTATGCGTGACGCCGCCATCGTCTCCCTTCGCCGTCACGCGCCACAGCACCTGCGCCGCCGCTCCGACAAAGCTAATTACAGCCACAATGACAAACGCCAATACGCGGCCGAGCATCCCTCGCCATTCATTGCATATCTTGCCATACAACGAAGTCATATCTATATGTTTCCTACGATAATTCATATCCCCTTGTGTTTTCGATTTCACAAAGATACGACATTTCGAGTGTCTGCACAAAGCCGACACCGACAGACATATTAACCGCCGGAGACAACACCCGCGACCGCGACATCCGCCCAAGTCGGACATCGAAAAAACAGTGAGGCAAAATAATTTTGGTAATGTGCTTAATAATGTGTAACTTTGCACGATTTTTGAGCGAAATAAAACGAAATATACAAATTACACAAAGCAACCCCAAACGTCATTATGAACCCCATCAAAAAGACCATCACATTGGCCGACGGGCGCCAGATTACGCTGGAGACCGGCAAATTGGCCAAGCAGGCTGATGGCGCCGTGGAGCTCCGCATGGGCAATACCATGCTGCTGGCGACTGTCGTCTCCGCCAAGGAAGCCGGCGAAGGCGTAGACTTTATGCCTCTCCAAGTCGAATACAAAGAAAAATTCTCGGCAGCAGGACGCTTCCCCGGCGGCTTCCTCAAACGCGAAGGCCGCGCCAACGATTACGAAATCCTGACCTCGCGTCTGGTGGACCGCGTATTACGTCCCCTATTCCCCGACAATTACCACGCCGACACGTTCGTCAACATCACCCTGTTCTCGTCCGATGGCGTAGACATGCCTGACGCCCTGGCCGGACTGGCAGCCAGTGCCGCCCTCGCCGTCAGCGACATACCCTTCAACGGACCAATCTCCGAGGTGCGCGTGGCACGCATCAACGGCGAATTTGTCATCGACCCCACATTCGAGCAGCTCGAACAAGCCGATATGGAACTGATGGTAGGTGCCACCTACGACAACATCATGATGGTCGAAGGCGAAATGAACGAAGTATCCGAAGCCGACCTCTTGGCAGCCCTCAAGGCCGCACACGCCGCCATCAAGGAGCAATGCAAGGCTCAGATGGAATTTGCCGAAGAAGCAGGCAAAGTGAAACGCGAATATTGCCACGAAGTCAACGACGAAGACCTGCGCAAAGACGTACACGACAAGTGCTACGACCGCGCTTACGCCGTAGCCAAAGCCGGCAGTGCCGACAAGCACTGGCGTCAAGACTCCTTCGATGCCATCTGTCAGGAATACATCGATGCACTCCCCGAAGAAGAGCGCGACGAGAAAGCCCCGCTGGTCAAGCGCTACTACCACGATGTAGAACGCGAAGCCGTACGCCGCTGCATCCTTGACGAAGGCATCCGCCTGGACGGCCGCAAGACCACCGAAATACGCCCCATCTGGTGCGAAACCGACTACCTGCCCGGACCTCACGGAAGCGCCGTATTCACCCGCGGTGAAACTCAGGCTCTGGCCACCGTCACCCTCGGCACAAAGCTGGACGAAAAAATCCTGGACGATGTGCTCAATCAGGGTCGCGAACGCTTCCTGCTGCACTACAACTTCCCGCCCTTCTCCACCGGCGAAGCCAAGGCACAACGCGGCGTAGGCCGTCGCGAAATCGGCCACGGCAACCTGGCACACCGCGCCCTCAAGCGCATGTTCCCCGACGACTTCCCCTACGTATGCCGCGTAGTGAGCGACATCCTCGAATCCAACGGTTCCTCGTCTATGGCCACCGTATGCGCCGGCACCCTGGCGCTGCTAGACGCCGGCATCAAGATGAAGAGACCCGTCAGCGGTATCGCCATGGGTCTGATCACCGACACCGATTCATCCAAATACGCCATCCTGAGCGACATCCTCGGCGATGAAGACCACCTCGGAGATATGGACTTCAAGGTTACGGGCACACGCGACGGTATCACCGCCACCCAGATGGACATCAAGTGCGACGGCCTGTCCTACGAAATCCTCGAAAAAGCGCTCATGCAGGCACACGAAGGCCGTATGCACATCCTCGACATCATCGAGCAGACCATACCCGCACCTCGCGAAGACTACAAGCCGCAAGTTCCGCGCATCGTCACAATGATTATACCCAAAGAACTCATCGGCGCTGTCATTGGCCCGGGCGGAAAAGTCATCCAAGGCATCCAGGAAGCTTCCGGCGCCACCGTCAGCATCGACGAAATCGACGAAGGCGGATATATCGAAGTTGCAGCAGCCAACAAGCCCAGCATCGACAAGGCTCTCGAACTTATCAACGCCATCGTTGCCCTGCCCGAAGAAGGCAAGGTTTACACCGGCAAGGTTCGCTCCATCATGGACTTCGGCGCATTTGTCGAATTCATGCCCAACCGTGACGGCCTGCTCCACATCAGCGAAATCGCATGGGAGCGTCTCCCAGACATGGAAGCCAGCGGCCTCCACGAAGGCGACACCGTCGAGGTCAAACTTATCGAAATCGACAAAAAGACCGGCAAATACCGTCTGTCCATGCGTGCCCTCAAGCCCAAACCCGAAGGCTACGTAGAACGCAGCGAGCGTCCCCGCCGTGACGGCGACCGCGGCGAACGTCGTCCCCGCCGCGATGGCGACCGTCCCCGCCGCGATGGCGACCGTGGTGACCGTCGTCCCCGCCGTGACAACAATCACAACAACGACAACAACGACTGATACCCCCTCATAGAGAGGCATCAACCCATACAGACCGGAGCGGCTACCCATACGGGTGGCCGCTCCACTTTTACATTAACACTCACATTTCTGATACTAATCCCGGCCTAAGGGTAAACATCCTCACTAGAGGGAATTAATCTTCTTCATCTGTCTATATACATAAAACGAGGGACAGCCACTGCGGCTGTCCCTCAATTCTTTTGACGGCCTTAAGCCGTGCATTGTCGTTATCAGTCGGCGAATTCGATGAGGACGGTATCGTTGCCGATTTGGTCACCGGGAGCAACAAATACGCGCTTAACAGTGCAGTCGCGGTCAGCGGTAACGTCATTTTCCATCTTCATGGCTTCGTATACCAGGAGTGTCTTTCCCTTGGTCACCTTGTCGCCGGCGGCCACGTCAACGCTGATGATGCGTCCGGGCATGGGAGCCTTGATTACGGGACCGGTGATGGGCTCATCGGCAGCAGCGGGAGCAGCCTCAGCTTCGGCAGCGGCGGCGGGGGCGGCAGCAGCCTTAGCGGCAGCGTATTCGGCAGCACGACGTTTCTTCAGGAACGGCATAGCCACGTTGGGCAGCAGAGCGAGCAGTAGTTCTTCCTCGGTGTTCGAGGCCAGTTTGACGCCGCCACAATCCGGCAATACGGGATTTTCCGGTTTCTTGTAGTTGGAGGTATCGTATGCGTGTTCGGTGGCATCGCCGGTGATTTTTTCGCGGAAGGCGGGATCTATGGGCACGGGGGTGTGTCCGTATTCGCCCCTAACCAGCGAGATAAACTGGTTGGACTTGGTGGTGTAGTCGGGATTGCCTTTGCGGCGGTCGATGGCCACCATCACGGCCTGGCTGCCTACAATCTGGCTGGTAGGTGTAACCAGGGGCACCAGACCGGCGTCGCGGCGTACCATAGGTATCAAGCGCATAGCGTCTTCGAGGACATCTTCGGCCTTGAGAGACTTCAGCTGAGCCACCATATTGGAGTACATACCGCCGGGGACTTCGGCATTCTTCACCAATTCGTTGGGCTTGGGGAAGCCGAAATATTTCTCGATGGCGTGGCATGCATCGAGCAGTGCTTCTTCGTCGCCTGCCTTGGCGGCTGCAACGGCTGCATCGACTTGTGCCTCAACTTCGGCGGGAAGCTTGTCTGTGAGGGGATCGAATTCGCGGGGGAAGTTGTCCTTGTTCAGGTCGTAAGCAGCGAGGCTCTGACGAGCGCCGCGCAGTGCTTTGCGTATTTCGCCGACGGCCTTCATATCCACGTCCAGTTCTACACCGAGTTTGTCGGCGAAGAGGTATACCAATTCGATGGCCGGAGCGGCGCTACCGCCGCCGAACCACCAGATGTTGGTATCGAGGATGTCTACGCCGTGGAGTATGGCCATGATGCAGGATGCGAGGCCGTAGCCGGGGGTGCAGTGTGTGTGGAAGTCGATGTCGACCTTGACATTGGCTTTGAGTTTGGAGATGATGGAGGCTGCACGCGAGGGCGTTACGAGGCCGGCCATATCCTTGAGGGTGATTATCTTGGCGCCGAGGGCTTCCATAGCCTTGGCTTTCTCGACAAAGTATTCGTCGGTGAAGATCTTCTTGGGAGCGGGAGCTGCGGGAGCTTTCTTGCCGAAGAGCTTAGCAAAGAAGCCCTTTGGTGCTTCGGCTTGAGGCGTTTCTTCCTTGGGGTCTACGGTGTAGCATACGGCACCGTCGGGCACGCCGCCCAGGGCGTTGATCATACGGATGGACTCCTTGACGTTGTCGATGTCGTTGAGCGCATCAAAGATACGCATAACGTTCAGACCGTTGGTGATAGCCTCTTTGTAGAAGCCTTCGAGTACATAGTCCGGATAAGGCACATAGCCAAAGAGGTTGCGACCGCGCGACAGAGCCGACAGCATCGACTTGTCTTTCATGACTTTGGAGACGGAGCGCAGACGATCCCAGGGAGATTCGTCGAGATAGCGCATCACCGAGTCGGGTACGGCACCACCCCATACTTCCATGATGTAGAAGCCGGCATTCTCGTACAACGGCAACAGTTTGTCAATTTCGGACTGGCTCAGTCGGGTGGCGAACAATGATTGTTGGCCGTCGCGGAGTGTAAGGTCGCGGATTTTCAGTTTACGCTTTTCCATAATTTATGGTCAGTGGTTTTTGTGAGGGTAATATGGTATTGGATAATATTTATCATTATCTGTGATGCTATCGAGGTGACGTTTTGCCATATCGCGGCGCTTGATTACCCTGTGGATAACGCCCGGTCAAGACACTTTGTCCTCCCGACACCGCAAAGTTAACAGAAAATATTTGATATGCAGAAATTTTTCCCTAAATATTTTCGCGAAAAATGACTATTTTTGCAGTAAAATAACACCCTTTCGAAAATGTTCAATATTTTCAAGAAGACACCGGAGCCTATAAAGTTTTGGTTTTCAACGGATATACACTGTCATGTAGTCCCCGGAGTGGATGACGGCTCGCCTGACGCGGATACATCCTCCGAGTTGGTTTCGGCGTTGTACGATATGGGCATACGCCATATCATCGCGACACCGCACGTCACACAAGCCACTTTCGAAAACAATCCTCAGACGCTGGCCGGTCCGATTCAGGCGCTCAAGGACGTATTGGCGCGCGACGGCGTGGACGTACGCATCGACCATTCGGCCGAATATCGTATTGATGAGCTGTTGCAACGTCACATCGAGCAAGGCATACTTATGCCCTTCCCCGACAATTACCTGCTCATCGAAAATTCCTTTATCCAAGAACCGTGGAACATCGAACAACTGGTATTTGACTTGCAGGTGCGCGGCTACAAGCCCATACTTGCACATCCCGAGCGCTACTTATATTATCACGCACGTGGCAATCGCTACGAAGAGCTTCACCGCAATCTTCTGTTCCAGATCAATATGCTGTCACTGGCCGGATACTATGGCAAGCAGGAAAAGAAAATGGCTGAGGCACTGGCCAAGGCCGGTATGGTAGACTTTCTGGGCACGGATATGCACGGACATCGACACGTGACTTGCCTGCGCGAATACCTCGCATCATCGGAGGCTCGCCACCATCGCGATTTACTCGCTCCCAAAATTAAGAATAGCATCTTCGACTGAAAGCGGCCGCGCCAAAAGGCTTGCAATAACCATTATAGTATTACGGCTATTATGGCTATAATAGCTGTTGTAACTATAATGGCGGCTATATTCCCATTACTCGGCTATTTGGATTGGATGACGGCTATGGCTTTGTCGAGCATCGTGTCATGACCCATAGCGGCTTGTGCCGGATCAAGGTCAACGGCGCATCCTTCCGAGGGATTGACCCCGGCTTCGGTGCTGTTGCCTTGTGCATCCAGGAACGAGCAGGCCGAGAAGCGTATGCTCCATCCGCATGGCAGTTCGGACGACATCGGCATTCCGCTACCGCCGCCGGTGGTAGCGCCCACAACGGTGACCGTAGGCAATAGGCGCATCACGGACACAAAATTGTTGGCGGCGCTGAAGGTGGAGCGGTTGCACAGCACCACTACCGGTTTGAGCCAGCGGACGCGTCCGGCATCGGCGGCATCATAATAGTAGGCGTAAGGCTCTGCAAAATCATTGTGTCCCGGCCCGTTCTTGTGCACGGTGTATCCGGCCAGGGTGCGATCCGAAATAAAGCGGCGTACAAGGGTTTCGACATTGGTCATATTGCCGCCGCCGTTGTCGCGCACGTCTATAATAAGGCCTTGAGCTATCTCAAAGTACGACAGAACGGCATCGAGGTTGCCCTCGCCGATGGGACTGCCGAAGCTGCGATACGAGATATACCCTATGCGCTGTGGCAGCATGGCGTAGGTCAGAGCGCCGGCCTGACGATAGTCAAAGTTCAGGTAATGCTCGAGCACAAGGCGCTCGTCATAATTCTGAGGATAGTCGCTCCACCATTTGCGATAGTACGAGGTGTTGAACGATGCCGATAGGTTGACATGGCCGTCGCGCAACTCGTCCAGCATCCGAGCACATACATCGAAAAGCTGCTGCGCCGTATGGCACGCCTTGGCTTGGGGTCGGTAGCGGCGGTATACCTCATCCCAGTCCACACCCTTTTGTTCGAAAAAGCAGTAATGCCTGTCCAAAATATCCCACAACGCATCGAAGTTGCCTATGATTGTATTATCCTCTTCCTCTATGCTGTGGCAGGCCGTAAAGCCGAGGGAAAGAATGGCGCATACCAATGCAAAGCACGCTGTTTGTATATTTGAACGTATGACGGTCATGGCGGTCTATTGTTTTTGTATGCTCTTATTGTTTTATTTATTCGGTATATATCAAAGGGCATCAATAGCTTGCTGCAACAATGCGTGTTCCCGGAGCGGTCGTCGTCGAAGTCATAGGCACGGACAGCCAGCGGGTGACTACGGCAACGCTGAAGGCGTGAGTGACGCTACGCGACGTGATGTCGTTGGCGCGTGTCGAACGTAGATCAAAGTGATAGCCCAGACGCAATGTCGTGCCACCGAAATGCATGTCGGCCCATACACGCGTGTCTATACGGCGATAGCTGCCGGGCCAAGCCGCATGTGTCAAGCCGCGGCGGTCGCCGAGGTATATTTCGTAATACAGCTGACCGTATTGCGGCGAGAAAAACACTCCGGTCAAAGGCATGGCAGCCGTGACGCCCCAAGTGACGGGGAGACGCCCTACGCGCATGGCATAAGTGGCGGCGCCACTGACGCCTACCACCCATGCGCCCTTGGCCGATGCGGGATTATTGCCGTTGCGGCTCAGGTACAAAGCCCCGACATTCAAGGATGTGTAACCGCCTACGCCGGCGCTGAGGGCTTCCGAGACACGGAAGCGTCGGGTCATTCCCCATGATGCCTCTATGTCAAAGTTCCACATCGTGGCGTTGCGTGCCGGATTCTGCGTATGGTCTACGGCTCCGCCGAGGCTCAGGCGCATACTCCACCGCTCGGGATCAAAGCCCATAGCCTGTGTACGGCTGTACGATACGGCGCTGTGCCATCCATCGTAATGCAGCGGCGTCAGATAAGTATCTGCAAGATGTGCGCTACCCGCTTCGATGCTGTAGGCCGAAGTCACGGGACGCACAACGGCTGCAACGCTATCGGCGGGCACGGCCAAGGTCGGCTTTGTACACAGCAGCGCTACCGCAGCCACGAGCACAGATCGCACACTATTAGCTATTTTAGAACATCCGCTGTTGTCCATTGATTTCATCTCTGATTTCATCGTCACTGCGTTCGGGCTCGATTTCGACTTCGGGGGTCTCTTCTTCCTCGGGCGTGTCATCGTAGTTTTCTTCGGGCATCTCACGCGGCTCGAGCTCGTCTACGGCTGCGACATTCCACGTCGTCAGGCGCTTGCCACGTGCTTTGAAAGACTTGACGGCTATAAAATCGGGCGCATCCACTTCCAAGGGGTCGCGGAAGTCGTCCGGAGCGCCGAAGGTGATGCGGAAACGAGCGCCCAAGTGGTCGCTCAGCGCCATCAATTGCGACTTGTCGTCCGTGCCCACAAAACGCTGCCGACGTGTCGAGGCCTCGAAGGTGAAGCGTTTAAGGTAGGGATAGCCCTGGTCGGCATCGTTGATTATAGCTGTCCACACCTTATGGCTGTTGAATTTCTCGATACGTAAGATGTTGTCTTCGTAGTGGTTGGTAACATTAAAGTCGCCGGTATAGTACTCGCCGTTTTTCAATATGACCAGTATGAGGTCCGTACCTTGGAATTCGCCGAGGTATTGGCCGCGGCCGTCATAATTCAGGCGTAAGACATCCGGGTCAAACCATACCTGTCGTCCGCCCAAGGTGCTTGTGCCTTTTTCTTTAAGCGAGAAGCGGTGGACTTCGTTTCGGGTCACCAGATTGCCGCACGAAGCACGACCTTTGACGGCCAATTTGCTGAAATCGACGTCAAATTGCAGTGTCTTCAGTCGCGGACGCGGCTTGAGGGTGACTTTCACGACTTCGGCCTCGCCGTTTGGATTGGCGCTGAACCATACGACACGCGAGCCGTCTTTACCCTTGGTCAGGTTGTACTCGGTGTCGCGCTTCAAGCCCGTGACGGCAAATCGTTTCATATAATAAGCGCCGCCGCGGCCGTCCTGATAGATGACGTTGTAGATGGTGCGCTCGTCCTTACGCTTGAATACGGCAAGGTGCAGGATATTGGTACCCACGGACAATTTGTCGCTTACGCGTACCACCTTGTAACGTCCGTCTTTATAGAATATGATGACATCGTCCAAAGACGAGCAGTTGCATACAAATTCATCATTTTTCAGCGCCGTGCCTATGAAGCCCTCCTTGCGGTTGATGTACAGGCGCTCGTTGGCTTCGGCCACGGTGGCCGCCTCTATGGTGTCGAAGCTACGCAACTGGGTGCGGCGCGGATAGGCGTGTCCGTATTTTTCTTTGAGACGTTCGAACCACTCGATGGTGTATTGCGTGAGGTGTTCGATACGGTCGTTGATACGGCTGATACGCTCGAGGTAATTGGCGATACGGCGGTCGGCCTCATCGGCATTGAAGCGCAGGATACGGCGCATCTTTATTTCCAACAGCTTGACGATGTCGTCACGGGTCACATCGCGTATCAGCTTGGCTTTGAGCGGTTCAAGTCGTTTGTCGATATGCGCCACGGCTGCATCGAGGTCGGGAGCCTGCTCGTATTCTTTGTCTTTGTATATGCGTTTTTCGATAAAATACTTTTCAAGCGATGCAAAATACAGAGCCTCATTGACTTCGCCCAATTCGATTTGCAACTCTCGCAACAGGATTTGGCGCGTATGGTCGGCGCTGTAACGCAGCACATCGCTGACGCCGAGGAACTGGGGATGGCGGTCTTCGATGACGCAGCAGTTGGGCGAGACACTGACTTCGCAGAAGCTGAATGCATATAGTGCGTCTATGGTCTTGTCGGAGGACGTTCCGGGTTGCAGATACACCAATATGCGTGCTTCCTGGGCTGTATGGTCCTCGACTTTGCGTATCTTGATTTTGCCTTTTTCGAAGGCGCTGAGTATCGAGTCTATGACCGTGCCGGTGGTTTTGCCGTATGGTATCTCGGTGATAGCGATGGTTTTATTGTCAACCTTCTCAATTTTGGCGCGTATGCGTATGCGTCCGCCGCGTCGCCCATCGTTGTACTTGCTGACATCGAGCATTCCGCCGGTGGGGAAGTCTGGATATAGCTCGAAGTCCTCGCCGCGCAGATAAGCCACGGCGGCATCAATGATTTCGTTGAAGTTGTGCGGCAAAATACGCGATGACAAGCCCACGGCAATGCCTTCGGCACCCTGAGCCAGCAGCAGCGGGAACTTGGTGGGCAGGGTCACCGGCTCTTTTTTGCGGCCGTCATAGCTCATCGTCCAGTCGGTGACCTTATCGTCATACAACGTCTCGAGCGCAAAGGGTGACAGACGAGCCTCAATGTATCGGCCGGCAGCGGCACTGGCGCCGGTGAGGATATTACCCCAGTTACCCTGCGTCTCTACCAGCAATTCTTTTTGGCCCAATTGCACAAGTGCATCCTTGATGGACGCATCGCCGTGCGGGTGATACTGCATGGTATTACCGACGATATTGGCCACCTTATTGAAACGGCCGTCATCGAGGGTCTTCATCGAGTGAAGTATGCGGCGTTGCACGGGCTTGAGGCCGTCCTGTATATGCGGCACGGCACGCTCGAGTATCACGTAGGAGGCGTACTCGAGGAACCAGCATCGGTACATACCGCGCAAATGGTGTGTCAGCGCGTCGCCGTCGATGATAGACGCTGCGGTGATGTCGTCCAAGTCGCGTATATTTCCGCTTGAGGCATCTTCGGCGTCAGTATCATCATTTTCGGCGGCGTATTCGTTGTCAAAGCCGTCAATATCGTCGGCATCTTCTTGTGCATCAGCTTTTTCGTCCATAGCAGCGTCTCCGGCACCGGCATTTGCGGCATCGGCATTTGCGGCATCGGAAGCACCGTCAGTCTCCTTAGGTCGGATGGTATCGTCGTCTTCGGTCATAATTCGTTGGAATGAAGGCCCGGCACGCCCGTTTCGGCGCGTAAGGACATATTTGGTGCAAAGATAGCATTTTTTCTCTGAAAAGGCAACAGCCGACCGCACCCTTGCCTCAATTTGGACGGTCTTTTGACTACTCGGTGCAATCGCCCATATCCTTTCAGAAAAAACGACGGCGGTTCATGTTTTCTTCGTCGAATGTTTGGCTCGGGAGGGCTCGATTGTCGGCAATTTTGTGTAATTTTGTACTCTAATAAACAGCAGCGCACACATAGCGCCCGCGCCAACATCTTCGTAAATGCTTGATACATTAGGACAATACATAGTCACTGTGGCCGATTGGGTATGCGGATATCCGCTATTCTTTCTGCTCATAGGCGGCGGACTTTACCTTTTTATCAGTTCGGGAGCGGTATCTCTGCGACGACTTCCGGCATCGCTGGCCGAATTGCGCCGCCGTCCGGGCAACACCGAGCGCCGAGCAGGCCAAATATCCTCGGTACAAGCGCTGCTGTCTGTGGTCGCCGCCACCGTCGGATTGGGCAATATCGCCGGCGTGGCCATAGCCTTGGTTATGGGCGGCCCGGGTGCAATATTCTGGATGTGGGTCAGTGCCATCGTCGGCATGTCCACCAAATACCACGAGGGCGCCTTGGCAGTGATGTACCGCGGCCATGATGCCTCGGGACGTCCGCGCGGAGGTATGATGTATATCATCGAGGAGGGTCTGGGACACAAATGGCGGCCTTTGGCGACATTCTTTGCCATCGCCGGAATGTTCGGCACCCTGTGCATTATGAATGCCAATCAGTTGACCGAAGCGGTCACGGCAACATTCACCACGCCCCAATGGATTGAAAGCAGCGCCCTTCTGGGGGCCGTATCTTCGGTGACCTCGCTGTCGCACCTTCAGGCCTTCAAGCTGCTTTTCGGCATTTTGGTGGCCGTAATTGTCGCCCTGGTGGTACTGCGCGGCATCCGACGCATCGCGCGTGTGGCCTCGGTTATGGTTCCTTTCATGGTGGGCGTGTATTTTGTTATGGTGCTGTACATAATATGCACCAATCTGGGACGCGTTCCCGAGGTCTTTGCTTCGATATTCCATGAGGCTTTCAACCTGCAAGCCGGTTTCGGCGCCCTGGCCGGAATCGCGATTATAGGCGCCCGCCGCGCCGCATTGGTCAACGATGCGGGCATCGGTACGGCCTCCATCATGCACGGCGCCAGTCGCAATACCAATCCCGTACGCGAGGGACTCATAGCCATGCTCGGCCCGGCCATAGACTCGGGCCTTGTGTGTACGCTCACGGCCACAGCACTGCTGATATGCGTCCCGGACATTCAACATATTGAGGGCGTCAAGGGTCTGGCCATAGCTATGGACGCCTTCGGCCGCGCAATTCCGGGCGGAGCTTATATGTTGATGTTCGTGGTGATATGCTTCGCATTGTCCTCGATGTTCAGCTACAGCTATTACGGCACAAGCTGTGCCGCATATCTCTTCGGCGAACGCAAGGCACGCTTCTACACCTACGCCTTCCTGGCATCGCTGGTGGTCTTTGCCGTGGTGCCGCTTGAAGCCGCCGTGGGTATGTGCGATTTGTTCTACGCCATGATGGCACTGCCGACAATGTTCACCCTTCTGGCGCTCAGCCGCCGTGTCCATCGCGTTACTCGACAATGGTTTGCACGATCCAAGGACAAAGAAGCGGCCATTCAAGACGATGGCACAACGGTACAAGACAAAGAAGCGGCTCCGGTCGGCAAAGAGGCGGTCTTGGCAGACGAAGACACTAAATCTTAAGACAACGCATTACAGCCCAACGATACACAATGACACTTGACTTTATCACCTGGGACGCAAATCCCACAATCATAGATTCTTTTGTGACCGTACGCTGGTACGGAGTGATGTTTGCCGTCGGATTTCTGATTGGATACAGCATCCTCTACCGCATGTTCCGCCACGAAGGCGCTCCGGAACGCTGGATGGGCTCGATACTGCTGTGGACCGTTGCCGGCACCGTCCTTGGTGCACGTCTGGGTCACGTATTTTTCTACGAATGGGACTGGTACTCGCAACATCCCGAGCACATCCTTTCGATATGGGAAGGCGGACTGGCCAGCCACGGCGGTGCCATAGGCATTATAGTTGCCGTACTGCTGTTTTCGTGGATTACGACAAAGCGCAGCCCGCTATGGACTTTTGACCGCCTGGTGATACCTATCGCTCTGGTGGGGGCAATGATCCGCTTCGGCAACCTGATGAACAGCGAAATATACGGCCATCCCACCGACCTGCCTTGGGGCTTTATCTTTGTGCGCGGCCACGAGTATCCGGGCGTTCCCTGCCACCCGACGCAGATATACGAATCGCTCTGCTATTTGGCGCTATTCGGCCTGCTGATGTGGATGTACTGGCGACGTAATGCCGAGCGCCGTCCGGGATTGATTTTCGGCGTCTTCTTGACGGTGCTTTTCTCCTGCCGCTTCCTCATCGAATTTGTCAAGAACGTTCAGGAATCTTTCGAAGAAAATATGGTATTGAATATGGGTCAATGCCTGAGCATACCGTTTATCATAGCCGGCCTAATATTTATTGTACGCGCATACATGCGACCGCCCAAAGACATAGCCTTCCCCGACCGCTTCTCCGACCAAGACCAAGCCCGGGGATAGCACTTACAGACATCACGAAACAACATCCACACATTATGAAGGACTCACTGCGACGACATCTCCCGACCATAGCCTTTGCCGCCTGCCTTCTCCTGCTGGTAGGCATACGACTTGCGGCCATATACGAGCGCGCACAGTTACATTCGGACGAAGTCTTTTCGGTGATGCTGGCGCGCCACAACCAAGCCTATGTCCAAGCCTTGCCCGAAGGAACGTACTCCGGAGCACAGCTCAAGAACGTACTGGCCCGAGAGCACAGCCTAAGCGAAGACCTTGCATCACTACACTCCAACAACTACGATATTCCGCACGCTTCGATGTATTATATGGCATTGCGCGTAGCCTTGGAGTCGCTGGCCGACGGATGGGACGCCCAAGCGGTGGCCCGCGCCGGCGGATGGCTCAATATCATATTTATGGTCGTGGCCTTTTGGGCTATGTGGCGCATAGGAACACTTATGTTCGGCCGCGAGAGATGGTGGCTAACCCTGGCCGTAATTACAGCCGCTATGGCCACGCGTACCGCGGTATTCGACACTATGTTTGTGCGCGAATACCAAATGGCTCAAATGTGGCTGACACTGCTGGCTTTGTGCGCCGTCAAGATATGTATCAGACTTAGGGACAATCATATAAACCTCAAATTATACGCCGCCCTGGCGATCACCGTCTGCGGAGCGCTCAGCACCGGATACCTTAATGCGATATACGTGGGGCTTGTCGGCTTGGGTCTGATAGTGGCCGCCGCACGCCGTCGCCGATATGCGGACGTAGGAGGACTGGTCCTGAGCGCCGTCGCCGCCGTGGCTCTGTGCTGGGTAATATACACAGGATTTTTCAATTTCCTGCTTCATTCGACAGTACATACGCGCGGCGGTTTTTCCGACAGTGGCGCCGCCGTGCAGCGCGTGGCCGGATGGCTGGGTTCGGACACACTGACATGGACCGGAACGGTGGCCTGCATCGCCATATTCGGCCTGCTGGTGTGGAAGAAGCGGCTGTGGCAGCTCCGCAGTTATGCCGTAGTGGTATGGCTCGCATTAGGTGCCATCATTGCCATATTTCTCACCGACTATGCCTCGGTGCTTCATCAGGCACGCTACACCTTCCCACTGCTACCGCTGGCGATGCTGCTGCCCGGAGCGCTGATTGCGGCCTTAGATGACAGCACTTCGCGCTCGGCCGCAACGGTCTGGGCCACATATTACATCGCCCTGGCGCTGCTATGGCCCGTGCACACCAACTATGGGTGGCAGCAGATGACGCCGATGATGGATAACGGCGCGGTTTTTTATCGTCTAAACCCCAACGAGTTGCCGCAAGCGATACCGGTGCTGCGCGATGATGCCGCATACATCGTCACCTCCAAGACGGACACCGTACGCGCCCATGCCGACCTGCCGATTGTGACGCGTCTTGCCCCACCCGTCCCCATCAAGAGTCTGCGCGCCTTTACCGGACCGCTGAAGCTGTATATGCCCAAGACAGCCAAGCAGTCGCAGCCGATGTCTAACGACACTCCAACGCCTGTCGCAACGAACAAGGCGGTCGCGATGGACACGACAAGACATTAAACCTTTGCGCCCATACATAGTCCTATTAGCATAAAGACATATACACAATACAACGATTCCCCCCCCCCGGATAATACGACGACTTGCACACACAAGACAACAATATGATTATGAACGCTATCAAATATTTTTTTGCCGCTATCGCGGTTTCGACGACACTGGGCGGATGCTCCGCCGCATCTCGCCCCTCCACCTCCACTCCCGCCAACGAGATTGTAACCCGTCAACCCTCGGTCGTAGCACCGGGCGAAGATATCGGCAAATCCCTTATCGGCGAATGGACCATAATCAAGGTGGGCACCACAGACATCCATCAAGACGAAAATATGCCGTACATCAACTTCTCGCCGGCAGAATTACGCTTCTATGCCTTCAACGGCTGCAATGTCCTCAACGGCGACTACCGCGTCGAAGGCTCAACCATCGTCCTGTCGCACGTGCTGTGCACCCAGCGCCTGTGCCCTGAAATATCCTATGACGGGGACATCAACTACGCATTGCGCGAAGACGAAAAACTCCACATCTCCATCAAGGACATCGGCAACGAGTCCTACCTGTACATCAGCGATGGCACCGGCCATAAGCTGCTGACGCTGCGTCGTCACAATATGGACTTCCTCAACGGCGAATGGCTCGTGGCCAAAATAGGCGACGAGGACGTGGACGATGAAGGCGTCAATATCTTCTTTGACATCTCCGAGAAAAAAGTCCACGGCAACTCGGGCTGCAACTACTTCAACGGGGACATCTCTATGGATCCGGCAACAGCCAACTCCATCAATTTCACCAATATGGGCGTCACCCGTATGGCCTGCCCCAACGGCGACCGCGAGCGCAAAATGCTTGTAGCCCTCGAACAAACCACCACCGCCATACACGGCGGCAGCGACAAGGTTCTGCTCATCGACCGCAAGGGCAAAACCCTGCTGACGCTGAAACGCGCCCCCAAAGACGATATGTAAACCGACCCGCATATTTACAGCTTCGCATCGCGGAAAAAGCACACAAAACGCTGCTTTTTCCGCGATTTATGCTTACCTTTGTTCGAGACTTAACCAACAACGACATTTATGGCATCTTCCGAAAAAGAATTGTACGGACTTATCGGCTACCCGCTCGGGCACTCGTTTTCTCGAAGTTTTTTCAACAAAAAATTTGTCGGAGAGGGCATAGATGCCGAATACATCAATTTCGAAATTCCATCCATCACGGAATTGCCCGAAATCGTAACCTCACATCCGACACTTCGCGGTCTCAACGTCACCATTCCTTACAAGCAGGCCGTCATCCCCTATTTGGACGACATCGATCCCACAGCTCGTGCGATAGATGCCGTCAATGTCATACGCGTCACCCGCGATACCTCCGGACACGTCCGTCTCAAGGGCTTCAACAGCGACATAATCGGCTTCACCGACTCAATATCGCCGCTATTGACGAGCAAAAAACATACTCACGCCCTGGTACTCGGCACAGGCGGCGCCTCACACGCCGTCATGGCCGGATTGGCACAACTCGGCATTGTCGGGACACTTGTATCGCGCTCGCCGCGGCCGGGCGTAATCACCTACGCAGACCTCGATGAAGGCGTGATGGCCTCCCATACGGTCATCGTCAATACAACGCCGCTTGGCATGTATCCGCACGTAGATGCCTGTCCCGACATCCCTTATCGGCTGGTAACCGAAAATCACGTGTGCTTCGATTTGATATACAATCCGGATGTCACCCTGTTCATGCAGCGATGTGCCGCACAAGACGCCACGGTCAAAAACGGGCTCGAAATGTTGCTTCTACAGGCCTTTGCGGCATGGGAAATGTGGCATCGTTCCAACTAACAGCAGCCTTGCCTCGAACAATGCGGCACGACGCCAAGCAACTCAACATCTGATATTTGGAAGGAAATGCGCCTCCGGTCACAGTCTCTACACGAACATTGCATGGCGCATCCGGCCTTAATACCGGCCGTGGCCTTCGCCTTAGGCATCACCATGGCTCGGTTTACACCCATGCCGCTATGGGGCATCGTGACTATGGCCGCAATTACCGTATTTTTCGCGGCATTAGGCCGCATTTTGCCCGCCGCAGCCATTGGACTGGCGATGACAGGGTATATTTGCTGCGACTCGGCGCTGCCCAATCCGCTGCCGCCCTCCCTCGACGGCACAAAAGTCCGAATTATCGGCGAAGTGGTCAAAGCCGAACCGGGAACGGACCGCACCCGCTACGTCATTGAAGTGACGCAATACTCCGAAGTCAAGAATGTAAAGTCTAAAGTCAAAACTAAAGCCAACGTTGATGCCAAGACCGACAGCACAAAAGCTCGAATTGACAGCACAAAAGCCAAGGCGACCGATGTCACGGCATCTTCCGGTATTGAAGACGTCACGAAGAACAGATCGTTCTCCGAAAAGTTCCGTACCGTACTGTATGACAACGGTATATACACCTATCGGCCGGGAGACATCGTGAGCGCTATCGGCATATTACACGATGCACGCACAAAAGACATCGTCCCGGATGCCGCCGATTATAACCGATACTTGTATCTGCAAGGCGCCAACTCGACATTTTGGCTACCTAAAGACGAAATAAGGTTGGTACGCAAATCTACGGACAATATGGTAGACAACGCCTTGCACAAGGCACGCGCCGCAACCACCAACGCCATCATCGACTCGGGCGTGAGCAGCGATGCGTCCGCCTTCCTCACGGCAGTCATCGTCGGCGATGACTCGTACCTGATGCCGGACACAGACGAGGCTTTCCGCACCTCCGGACTTGCGCATCTATTGGCACTCAGCGGATTACATATCGGGATAATCGTAATGTTCATATCTATCGGCTTATCATGGATGCGACCCACAAAATACGGATACCGAGTATATTACATATTGCTCATCGTAGCCACGTTTGCCTACGCAGCCTTTGCCGGAATGACACCATCGGTGGTGCGCGCAGCCTGTATGGCGGCTGTATTGTGCATATCCGCCATCTTCCAAAGACGCGCCAATGTGTACAACAGCCTTTGCGTAGCCGTGTTTTTATGGCTGGTTATAAATCCTTTATGGCTATTTGCTCCGGGATTTCAGATGTCCGTATTTGCTGTCTTAGGCATCACCGTGGCCCTTCGAGCCGTCAATGATTACAGAATACAGCATCCTTGGATCAAAAAAATGCTGCTTATCATCATTGTACCCGTGGCAGCAATGGCCGCCACGGCCATCCCGGCAATGGCCTATTTCCACACATTCCCGCTATATTTTCTACCGGCCAACTTACTGGCATCCATAGCAGTAGCGCCTTTAATGCTTTGCGGCATACTATTGGCCATAGCCACACCGGCAGGCATAGAACATGGGACATTGACGTATGTCTGCGAACGATTGTACGATTTTATCGAGTTTTCGGCCAAGGCCTTCGGCGGCGATGCCGGAGTAGTCCACACATACCCGTCGGCATGGACTATTGTCTGCTGTCTGGCAGCTGTAACGGCATTTTTCGCGCTATTGTATCGGCCGCGCAGTATTCTGCGCATCAGCATATTATGCTGTATATGTATTCTCATTATGCTATCGTCATACTTTGACCGCAGCCGTGTGTCCATAGACGCCTACATCCTCGCCGGAGGCACTTCGACGGACATCCTTCTGGCTGATAAGGACAGCGTTTTCCTCGTCACTGACGCCACCGGCATCAATGCAGCCAATATCCGCACCTCAAGACAGCAACGCTATCGCGATATGCTGCTTCGGCGCACGTCCAATGCCGAAATGACTTTGCTCCCCGGCGACTTTACACGCCGACATTTCAAGCGCTCGGGCGATGTACTCACCTGTGGGGAACATCGTATTTTATTGGTCAACAGCGACTCGCTTGTCCAACCTGACGAGCGCTGCGAATATGCGCTGGTGTGCCGCAGTTTCAAGGACGACATCCGAAAGATAACACCGTATGCCGATACGGTCATCATCGGTCCGTCCGTCCACTATACTCGCAGGCGACGCTTTTCGGCATATATGGACTCAGTCGGCATACCCTATCGAGACATACGTCGCGAAGGCGGCATCGCTTTACATATAGAATCGAATTAATTTATTATCAACTATATAAGCACAATTTTATGGTTAAACACATTGTAATGTTCAAGCTCACGGGCGATGCAGCCACTCGCCGCGCCGTAGCCGAGAAATTTGCAGAGGCGCTACGCGACCTTCCGGCACAAATCGAAGTACTTCAATCCATCGAAGTCGGCCTCAACGAAAACCCCGGCGAGGATTGGGACGTCGTACTGACAGCCATAGTCCCCACTATGGCCGATGTGGAGACGTACGCCAAGCATCCGGCACACGTTGCCGCCGCCGGACTTCTGGCCGGACACAAGGAACTACGCGCCTGCGTGGACTATAACCGCTGACACACAGCCAAATCGTCCGAACGTACAGCAACCATCGACTTGGGCTACCCCCGAGCATATGCTATCGAACGCACGCAAATAACGAGCCTACACTACTATACACAAAAGGCGGAATCGCAATTGCGACTCCGCCTTTTGTATCTGCGTATCTGTCACTCGAATAGAAAACCGAAAAGCCAGAGAATAAACATTATGCCAAGCGCGATAAACGCGATGCGCAACAGGCATCCGGCGGCCATACAGCCTCCGGCAAAAGCACCTCCGGCAGCGTCCGAGCCGGCATTTTTGCCGTCAGATGTTATATATCCGATAAGTCCGCCTATGACGCAGGCAATGATAATTACCCAAATCCACATATTTGTATTGAATTTCTTTTAGCGTGACACTATTTGTTCTGCCAAGTTTGACCGGGACGACCGTGTGCCTAAGCGTAAGCCACCGAGCACCCGGCATTTCCGTCTCTATCCTTAAATACGTTGTAGAGCAAAAAGTAAATTCATTCAGACGATTTTTGCATCGTGACGTATCTCATTGCATTACGGCCAAGCGGTGCAACTGTAAGTACACAACAAAAAAAGAGAGTCGCGCATGCGCGGCCCTCCTTTTTTATGTTGCTTCGATCTATGTCAGATTATTTAACAACAGCAGCTGTGTCAACAGTAGCAGCAGTGTCAGCAACAGCGGGGGTGTCAACAACAGCAGTTTCAGGAGCTTTCACGCTATCGGAATCGGTAGCAGCAGCTTTTTCACCTTTACCGCAGGAGAACATAGATACGCTGAAAGCAACAGCGAGAAGGAGAACTAACTTTTTCATTTTGTTTAAAGATTAGATATTAATTAATATGTTTGCTTCAAAAACACAGCAAAGGTATAGCCTTTCCCCGATACAACCAAACATTTTCCAAATTTTTTGAGGATTTTCTATGCAAAATATTGTTAACGAGGCTTGAAATTAGGAGTTATCTTTTTATTGCTCAGCTCTTTACCAAAGGTTTAATCACGTTCATATTTTTTATGTTTTTCTTCGCACTCGGCAAGCTCGGCCACTATTCTATTGGCCATAGCGACAGCTTTGGTGATATGGTCGCAGACTTTGTCTTGCCCGATAAGAGTATCAATGCCGGCTTGCTCCAGCGAATGCCGGACACCTTCATTGACGCCTGAAAGTACGATATGTATACCTTCGCGCTGCGATGATTTGATCAGAATTTCGAGGTTGTGCAGGCCCGTGGCATCAATGAATGAGACTTTGCGCATACGTATAATGCGTACTTTGGGCTTGAGGTTGCCGGTAGTGGAACGCATCACCTCATCGAATTTGGTGGCTACACCGAAGAAGAACGGGCCATCAATCTCATAGACACTGACACCGCGAGCCACGTCAAGCACCTCATGCTGCGACAAGTCCGTGCCTTCGGCCACATCCAGGCGGTCGCTATACACCTTGATTTGGGTGTTTTGGGTTACGCGACGCAGGAAGAGGATTATAGCAAGCAGCAGGCCGAACTCGATAGCGATGGTCAGATCAAAGATTACCGTCAGGAAGAATGTCACAAGCAGCACGGAGATGTCGCTGCGATGGGTGTGGAATATGGCCACCAACGTGCGCCAGCCGCTCATATTGTATGCCACTACTATCAGCACTGCTGCCAGACAGGCCATAGGGACATGGTTGATAAGCGGCATGGCAAACAGGAATATAAGCAGCAGTACGGCGGCGTGTATGACTCCGGCCACGGGCGTACGTCCGCCGTTGCTGATATTGGTCATAGTGCGGGCTATGGCGCCTGTGACGGGGATGCCGCCGAAGAAAGGCACTACCATATTGGCCGCGCCCTGACCGATAAGCTCGGTATTGGAATTGGTATGGCTGCCGGTGACGCCGTCGGCCACGGTGGCGGACAGCAGTGACTCTATGGCGGCGAGCACGGCGATGGTGAAGGCCCACGGCATAAGGTTGTTGATTACGTCCATATCCCACGCGAAGGTATGCGGCGTCGGAAGGTCAGTCTCCATATCGCCGAAACGGTCACCGATGGTCTCGACGGCAAAGTCGGGGAAGATGCTGTGCAGGAAGGCAACGCCTGCCGTAACAACGACTATGGCCATAAGTGCACCGGGTAGACGCTTGGAGATACGGGGCGTCAGCACTATTATGGCCAACGAAACGACACCCACGGCAAACGTCGGCCACGATATATCGCCGAGATGTTCGAAGTACACGCCCCATTTGCTGATAAAGGCGCCGGGGACATCCGTCAGTCCGAGGCCTAAGAAATCGCTGATCTGCGTAGAGAATATCGTCAGAGCGATGCCTGCGGTGAAGCCTACGACTATGGGATAAGGTATAAACTTGATGACCGTGCCCAAATGGAATAGGCCCATACCAACGAGCATAGCTCCGGCCATAAAGGTTGCCACGCCGAGACCCTCAAGTCCGTATTGCCGGATAATGCTATATACTATAATGATAAACGCGCCGGTAGGACCGCCGATTTGTACGGAGTTGCCGCCCAAAGCCGAGACTATGAAGCCGCCGATAATGGCGGTAGTCAGCCCGACCGTAGGGCTGACGCCGGAAGCGATGCCGAAGGCTATGGCCAGGGGCAGAGCCACGATACCGACAACGATGCCGGCGATGAGATCGGACTTGAAACGTGCTGCCGAATAATGGCGCAGTGCCGAAACAATTTTCGGCGAAAAATCTATCGAACCTGAAAAATTCATAGAAACTCTTACCTTAAAACAATTTGTACTATTATTGGAAACCTATAAGAGGGTATTGGTAACCTATGAGAGGGGGGGGAAGATTTTGGCCGTCACTGCGGCCTCTGCGTACCGACATCCTCACGGATGCGCGTACACAATGGCATCACGTCAATGCGCGGATGTCATCCGCGACATCTACGCACCGCGCAATACTATTATTTGATAAGCGAGCGCGTCACCTTACCCGAGGCATAGCGGCAGATATATATGCCCGCAGCTTGGGGACGATGGGTGTACGTGCGGCCTTGCATATCGGTCCAAGACACTGTCTCGCCCTCGGCATTGATACTTATATCGTCTACCGAGTTCCATTCGGTACCGTTGATGGTGGTCTTGGTACAGTTGATGGTGGCCAGTACTTCAAATCGGACCTCGATCACTCCTTGCTGTGCAGGCGTCCACACGCCGTCCGTCCATGTTCCGGGTGTTTCGGTGTATAGGTAATCGGCACCGACCTTGGCGCCCTCGAAGCCAATGCCGAGTATGGACTGATTTTCAGCAACTTTAACGGTTATGACGCTACTTGCGTAGGCACGCATTTCGTTGGTCTGCGTCAGGTAGCCGAAGTAGAAGCGTGCCGATTGGCTTTTCTCCTTGATGGCGCTGTCATCGATGGTGAAAGTACTATATTTGCCTTTGAATTCAACGCCGCCGATAGTGGCGCCCGAACGATTTTGGGCCGTCGCCGGGCTGTACGGGGGAGTAAGCGTCAAGGACGCCTCCCAATTGAAGACATCGTTCCATATACCTTCGGCCCATGATGTGAGGCCGCAGAAGGCAAGAAGTATCGCTAAGACGTATTTCATATACTTAATTTTATAATTTCACAAAACATTGACGTCGCCCGCAATCACTTGCAAGCAACGTCCAAAAATTATAGTACTAACAAACTTGTACGCCCGTGGGGAGTCGAACCCCAATCGATGGAACCGGAATCCATAATTCTATCCATTGAACTACGGGCGCTTGTTGCATCTCGTGACCTTTGAGATGTGCAAATTTAGGCAAATTTTCGTACTTTTGCAAATACTAACGACAACCGACATGAACGTACGCATCGAACAGGGATGGAAAGACGCCTTAGCGTCCGAATGGCAAAGCGAAAGTTTTCAGCGACTTACCGATTTTGTCCGCCACGAGTATGCCACGGCGACTGTGTTTCCGCCCGCATCACAGATCTTCGCGGCCTTTGACGCCTGCCCCTATGCAGACACACGCGTGGTCATCCTCGGGCAGGACCCATACCACGATGTGGGTCAAGCCAACGGGCTGTGCTTTTCTGTGACGCCCGGAACGCCGCTGCCGCCGTCGCTGGTCAATATCCTGCGCGAAGTGGCCGAAGACACGGGTCAACCGCTCAATCCCGATGGCGACCTCTCGCGCTGGGCCAGGCAAGGCGTACTGCTGCTCAACTCGACACTGACCGTACGCGCCCACCGCGCCGGCTCGCATCAGGGCAAAGGCTGGGAAGAATTTACCGACAATGTCATCCTGCACCTGGCCAACCATCGCCGCGGTCTGGTATTTATGCTTTGGGGCAGTTACGCCATCAAGAAAGGCGCTTTCATTGACCGTCAGCGGCACTTGGTGCTGACATCGCCCCACCCTTCGCCGCTGTCCGCCTATCGCGGTTTTTTCGGCAATCATCACTTCACACGCGCCAACGAATACCTTATTCAGCAAGGACTTAAACCTATACAATGGTAATACACCTACGACATATCATTGCGGCCTTAATGGCCTTGACTACATTCACGGGAGCGGCCGCCGTGCCCGCGCACACGCATACAGCCGTATTCAATGAGGCGGTGCGTACCTTAAGCGTCGGCACCATCGGAGGACCGCGCGGCCAAACCGGCATCCCCGTAGCCGTATTGGACAACGGCGGATTTATCATCAGCTTTGACCACTTGTCGGAAGATCGCGAGTACTTGCGCTATTCGCTGACGCACTGCAACGCCGACTGGACGCCCGACCAATTGTCTTATGTCGAGTACCTTGACGGATTCAACGAGGGAACCATTGACGACTATGACTTCTCGCGTGCCACCACGGTGCACTACGTACACTACAAGTTGACACTGCCCAACGAACAGGTGCGCCCCACCATCTCGGGCAATTACTTGCTGAAAGTCTACCCGGAAAGCGACCCGGAGGACATTTGGCTGCAATGTCGCCTTGCCGTCAGCGAAGGCTCGGCAGTCTTAGGCGCCGAAATCACCTCGCGCACGGACGTAGACTACAACCGCGCACACCAACAGCTATCCGTCAACGCCAATGTGCACGGAGCGACGGTCACGGACCCTTACAACGACCTCACCCTGGTCATCGACCAAAACGGCCGCACCGATGATGTGCGAACACTGCGCCACCCCCTGCGCGTATCGGGCGACAACATCTACTACGAACATACGCCGGAGCTGATATTCAAGGCCGGCAACGAGTATCGACGCTTCGAGACCATCTCGACGCAATTCACGGGTATGAACGTAGACGAGGTGGCTTACGCCGCCCCCTACTACCGCATGGTGCTGATGACGGACAAGCCGCGCTCGGCCGACAACTATCACTACGACGAGACACTCGGCGGCGGATACATCGTGCGCGAGTACAACAGCGATGACGACAGCGATGTGGCCGCCGACTACACGGTGGTATACTTCTCGCTGGATATGCCGCAGATGCCGGGCATGGATATTTACATTGACGGAGATATGGTACAGCGCCGTTTTTCGGACGAGGCACTTGTGAAGTTCGACCCCACAACGAACCGCTACGCCAAGGCGATGCTACTCAAGCAAGGCGCCTACTCGTACCAATATCTGGCCGTGCCCGCCGGGACGCGCATAGGGCGCACCGACATCGTCGAGGGCGACAAATACGAGACACGCAACACCTACCGCATGAGGCTGTACAACCGCCGTCCGGGCGCACGCTACGATGCCCTGGTAGGCGCAGCCCAAATCACCTTGCGCTGACGTCAATTCCGATGAAATAGTCCTGTGCTGCTCCTCCGACAAAATCGTCCCGCGCCGACATCGACAACAGTAAACACAAAATGAGCTACACCACAGAAGAGACGACAATGCTTCAGATACAGAATACTTTGGTATCGCTGGACCTTATCGAGCGGTATTTTTGCTGCGACTTGGACCAATGCCTGGGACAGTGCTGCATAGACGGCGATGCGGGCGCTCCGGTCACCGAAGAAGAGTGCTGCCGAATTGCCGAGGCTCTGCCGACGTTTATAGACGACTTGCTGCCGGCCGCGCGGCGCCGCATCGACGAATGCGGCATCAGCTACATTGATGAGGAAGGCGACTTGGTCACCCAAATCGTGGACAACGCCAACTGCGTATTCACCACCTACGACAAGGGCGGCAAATGCCTATGCGCCATCGAAAAAGCCTATCGCGAAGGACGCTGCACCATACGCAAGCCCATATCGTGCTACCTATACCCGGTACGGCTGACCGAGTACCCGGATTTCACGGCCGTCAATTTGCATCGCTGGAAAATATGTAAGTGTGCCGAAGTGCTCGGACGTCGCCTCGGCCTGCGCGCTTACAAGTTCCTGAAAGAGCCGCTGACGGCCCGTTTCGGCAAGGATTGGTACGATGAATTGTGTCTGGCCGCCGAGGCTTACATCGAGCAATACGGCGGCGACAATACCGAGTAGCCCGCTAACCATTATAGCTGCTATAGTTATATGGCTATTATAGCTGTTATAGCTATTACGGTTATTATAGCCAATATAGCGGTTAAACCAATCAGCCGAACAGGGCGCGGCTCAGGCGGTTGAGAGCCTCGACTTTGTCCTGACGGCGTACAAGCATGGACACATTGTAATTGCTGCCGCCATAGCTGATCATACGCACGGGGATGTCGGCAAGAGCCGATACGGCCCTGGCCTCAAATCCGGTATTGTGCCACTCGAGGTCGCCCACAACGCAAATTATCACCATGTCGCGGTCTATGGTCACCGTTCCGAACTTTTTGAGGTCGTCCACAATGGCTGCCAAGTGCTTCTCATCGTCTATGGTGACGGTGACGCCCACTTCGCTGGTGGCCATCATATCGATGCTGGTGCGATAGTTTTCGAATGTCTCAAAGACCTTGTGCAGGAAGCCGTAGGCAAGCAACATTCGGCCGCTCTTGATTTTTATGGCGATTATATTGTCCTTTGCGGCCACGGCTTTAATGGTACGCGTCGACGGCATATTATGTATCAGTGTGCCGGGACGTTGCGGCTCCATGGTATTGAGCAGACGAACGGGGATATTGTTCAATCGAGCCGGCAGCACGCAGGACGGATGCAGGATTTTGGCCCCGAAATAGGCCAATTCGGCGGCCTCCTCGAAATGCAATTCGCTTACGGGCGAAGTTCCTTGTACATATCGCGGGTCGTTGTTGTGCATTCCGTCAATATCGGTCCAAATTTCTATCTCATCGGCATTGAGTACCGCGCCCAGCAGCGAGGCGGTGTAGTCGCTGCCTCCGCGTTGCAGATTGTCTACATGCCCGGCGGCGTTGCGGCAAATATAGCCCTGAGTCAGGTACAAATCGGCGCCGGGGTTGACCTCCATAATTCGGCGCAGGTGGCTGCTTATGTATTTCATATCCGGCTCGCCGCCCACATCGGTGCGCATATACTCCAAGGCCGGAAGCAGCACCGAGTGCACGCCACGTGTATGCAAGTAGGTGTTCATCAGCGCGGTGGACATCAGCTCGCCCTGTGCCAGGATTTCTTTTTCGCTCTCATCGGAGTAGTCCTCGTTGGTGAGCGAGCGCACATATCCCAAGCAGGCGTCTATCGCCTCTGTTGCAGCCTTACGTGCCTCGGCATTGTCGCCGAAGAGGCCGGCGATGACATCATTATACTTGCCCTGAAGTGCATTCAGTGTCTCCAGAGCCCCGGGCTGATTGCCTTTGTGCAAGTACTCGGCTATCTCGACAAGCGTATTTGTCGTGCCGGACATAGCGGAAAGCACGACCATATTGCAGCCGCGCGAGCTTATCAAATCGGCGACGTGGCGTATGCGCTCGACGCTACCCACGCTTGTGCCTCCAAATTTCAGTATCTTCATCTTTCTTTATTCACTTGTATAAGCACGTACACGGCGTGCCCGGCGTCAAACGGTCGGCCACAGTCGCTCCGCCCGCCCAAAAAGGGAAAAACTCCTGCAAAGGTAAGCACTTCCTCCGACATAGCACATCAAAAGGCCCCACAAAATGCACCAAAATCCTCCTCCAAGCTCGGATGCATAAGTCGTCAGTTGTCTGTAAGTCAGTTTTATCTACGAGTATAAACAAAAAAGGGGCGTGTACCTGCGGTACACGCCCCTATCGCGTTTAGGTTATATCCTTGAATATAAACCTCAGAGTCTGTTCATTATTTCCAGCCGGGGTTCTGTTCCAATTGCGGGTTCAGGTCAAGCTGTCCAGAAGGTATGGGATCAAGATAGTACTTCTTGTCGTAGATACGATCGCGGCTTGTGTAAGGACGAACGTAATCACCATCCATGTTTGCAGGCTTAATGGTAGCGTTGCCTACGTATGCACCACGAAGGATGTCGGGGTTCTTCTGGGAATCCAGTTTGTCAAGCTGATGCCAACGGATAAGATCCCAGTAGCGGATGCCCTTGTCAAGCATCAGCTCGCAACGACGGCAACGACGGATTTCGTAGATAAGGCTGGATACGCCCATATCATTCTTCGGGTCGTTGATAGCGTTCAGACCGGCAACAGTCTGTGCGGGCAGACCGGCACGACGATAGAGAACGTTCAGGTAAGCCTCAACATCACCATCGGTAAGCGTTCCGAGTTCGGCCTTAGCTTCTACATAATTCAGGGCAATGTAGGAGGTCCAGAAGATAGGAGCGCAAGTGTAGTTCTGAGTGGTGTTTTGACGTTCGGTGACGGGCATCAGGACATTATCATACTTGGCAACACCGAAGCCGGACGAAGAGTTCATACCGGATGCACCCACACGACTCCAAGGCATACCAAGGTAGTATACATACGGATCGGTGATGACGGAAAGACGTTTGTCGCGTACATCGAGAAGTTTCTGAATGGAGTAAGCGGTCTGAGCTTCGCCACCAATCTCGAAGGTGGTGTTTTCACCTACGAGGCTCTTGTCAAGAGAAGTGGTAGCTTCGGGCTTGCCATCGAGGAACAAGAATGCCTTGAAAGCATCGAGCGAAATACCGGAAGTTGTAGTCGAAGAACAGGTGTACGAAACAGTCGAGTGACGACCGTTAACTTTGTCGTAACGACGACCGAAGATGATTTCAGGGTTAGCGGAGAAGTCAGTCAGTTTCTTAGTGGGATCTACAGTGCTTGTTCCACCGCCCCATACCGAGTTGTATATGGACTGGTAGTCGTCTGTGAAACCATAGCGATCGAGCAGTTTCTTGGATGCGTCAGCTGCTTCTTGCAGGTACTTTTTGGCGCGAGCGTCATCGGGAGCGATGCCGTTTTCGGCAACGGTGCGATAGCGGCAGAAGGTACCTTCATAGAGGCAAACTTCACTCTTGATGGCCAAAGCCAGATCTTTACTCCAGGAAAGTTTGGATTTCTGGGTCGTAATGGTGGCGATAGCGTAGTCAAGGTCGCGGAGTACGGAGTCCATCACAATGTCGCGGTTTGTACGCGGACCGTACAAAATGTCATTATCGGAGGGATCGACAACTTCGCTTTCCCATACAACGTCACCGAAGCGGCGAACGAGTTCGTAGTAAGCCTGAGCGCGTATCAGCTTGCCAATGCCTTCGTAGTTGGCATGAGTGGCTGCGGGCAAAGCGGGATTAGCGTTACGAACTCCGGTGATGATGTAGTTGGCACCACGTATCTGCGAGTATGTCCAATTGCCGTCTGTCGCGGGGATAGTGGGTTGATGCCAGTTGGCGAAGCCGCTGCCGACCTGGTCATCGCTCAGCGTCGAGAAGTAGAACGTGCCGAGACTATTGCCGGAGCCATAACCGCTGGAGAGCTCATCAATATAGCGGTCAACTTGAAGCTGGCAGTTATTGGCGTTGGACCAATACTCCGGCGTGTTCATAATTTTTGTGGGCGGATAACGGTTGTCGTTAAGGAAGTCATCACAAGATACCATCGTGAGGCCCATTGCGAACACAACCGCATAACTTATTATCTTTTTCATTTTTATCTAGCGTTTAAGATTAGAATGTTACCTGAACACCGAAGGAGAATGTACGCGAGATAGGAGTGGTACGTCCGTAGTAACCATTACCTGCGAAGATGCTGGACTGGCTGAGAGTTGTACCGCTGGTACCTACGTTGATTTCGGGGTCAAGAGGATATTTCTTCATACCGTTGTACAACAGGCAGAGGTTGTCGGCGGAGAAATAAATGCGAGCTTTCTGAATGAGCGCTTTGCGTGTGATTTCGGAGGGAAGAGTGTAACCGATGGTCAGGTTCTTCAGACGCAGATAAGCGGTATTCATCAGATAACGGGTCTGAGGATAGTAGTTGTAACGTCCATTGTTGATGCCGGAGAGTTTACCTACACCGTCGAAGCCGGGATACAGACGAGGATAATCGTTGCTTTGATCTACAAGGATTTCGCCGGTCAGCTGCTGCGTTTCCATATCAATAACCTGCTTGTTGTAGGACATCTGGTTGGCGTAGATAGCGTCCGTGCCGCGAGCGAAGGGCATTACGAATGCGGAGCAAGCCCACATGTCACGTTTGCCGACACCTTGGAAGAACATATCGATATCGAAGCCTCTCCATGCGCCGCCGAGACGGAAGCCGTATTCGTAGCGCGGCTGTGTGTTACCGATAACTTTGAGGTCGCCGTGGTTACGTAAAGTACCTACGGGAACGTTCTTGTGATTGACGTTGGCCAGAGCTTCTTCGTAACCGGCTTGTCCGGGAATATAGGTCTTGCCGTCAAGTTCGATCATATCGGGGTTGCCAAAGTTGATCACGCCGTCACCGTTGAGGTCTTTGAACTTGATATCGCCGACCCCGTAGGTGAAGGATCCGGATTCGAGTGCGCTTTGGTCGTACTTGTTGGTACCGTCAGCGTTCATATCGTCTTTGGTGAAGTAACGCTCTGTTTCGAAACCGTAGATGTCACCATAATATGTGCCGGGGGTGTAGTTGCCCTGTGCGGGAGTCCAAGAGTAGAGCTTACCGGTATCATTACGCCATTTCTTAACTTTGGTCTTTGCGTCAGCCAAGGTGAAAGTAGCATATACTTGAGCTTCACCGAAGGAGTGATTCCAGCCCAGAGAAAGTTCCCAACCTTTGGTTGCGAGTGTGCCGCTGTTCTGATAGGGCGAAGATGCACCGAGAACGGAGGGAAGATCCACACCGGGAGCAAGCATATTGCGAGTCTCTCGGTTGTACCAGTCAAACGAAGCAGTCAGGCTGTTGTTGAGGAAGCCGAGGTCAAGACCTATGTCGGTAGTCACGACTTTTTCCCAAGTAAGGGTGCGAGATACCAGGGTAGGCATATTTGCGTACTGAGTGGTAGCGTTGCCGGCGGTCAGCCAAGAGCTCGAGTAAGGACCGGAAATTACAGAGAGGAAGCGGTCGCTGCCTATAGCCTCATTACCGATCGAACCATAGGATGCACGGATCTTACCGTTGTTCCACCATGTTTTGAGGGGCTGGAAGTAAGCTTCTTCGGAGAAGCGGTAGCCTGCGGAGAACGAGGGGAAGAATGCCCATTGGTCATCAGCGGGGAATTTGCTTGAGCCATCGTAACGACCGTTGAATTCCAAGAGATAGATGCCTTTGTAGTCAAAGTTGATACGGCCGAAGAAACCGGCTGTTGCACGGTGTGAAATGCTGTTGCTGATTGAGTAACCGGTCTTGTCGTCACCGCCGGTGGTAAGGCCTAAGTAAGGCTGGTTGACGTCGAGAAGTTGGTCACGCTTTACATACAAATAATTGTAATCTTCTTGTTCGGCGGTAGCACCGGCCATAACTTTCAGGTTGAAGTCGTCAGCGAAAGTATGATTATATGTACCGTAAACATTCATTGACCACATATCGTCCTTGGTGTTGGTCTGACGGGCATCAGACCAGCTTTCGGGAACGATGTAGGTCGGCTCCTTAACGCTACCCCAGCTGTTGTAGCCGTAAACGGGCATATAGGGGGTGGTGTTCAGAAGGTCAACTACGCTATAAGTGAAGTCGCCGTGCAGAGTGAAGCCTTTGAAAAGATCAGCATCAATATAACCGGTGATACGGGTTTGGGTTGCTGTATCTTTGATTTTGCCACCCTGTTTGCGATAAGCGATATCATTGCGGAAGTCAACGATTTCACCGTCTTCGTCATAACGGTATCCGTAAGGTCCGAAATACGAACCCCAACGCCACATATACTGGTAGTCACCACGTACGTTGTAAGTACCCTTGTAATCCTTCTCGGAGAAGCTGAAACGAGCACCGGCACGCAACCACGAGAAGATTTCGGTCGAAATGTTGGCTGTGGCATTGTAACGATACATCTTGTCGGGATTGAATTCCATCAGGTCAGACTTGTTGCTGTAACCGAAGGCGAGACGATAGTTGGTCTTACCGGAGGTTCCTTCGAGGCTGACATTGTGGTAGTTGCTGGGGGCAGCGTTGTTGAACATAATGCCTGCAACGTCCCAGTCTGCATAATAGATGGCTGTTCCATCGGGGTTGATCTTGTAGTCGCCGATGCTGGAATCGGAGGTCCAGGGAACCATTTCGCGATAGCCGGCGCGTTTGCCACCATGCTCTTTTTCCCATTGCTGGGCCAGAGGCATCATCACGAAGGGATCCATACCGAACAGACCAAGCTCGCCGTTAGAAGCGAGGTTGGCTTCGGTCAGGGCATACAGCTGGTTGTATACCGAAGGATATTCGGGAAGCGTTGTTGCCTGGCTCCATGCGAAGTTGTTGGAGTACTTCACGGAAACGCGGTCCTTGGTAGCGGAGGTCTTGGTGGTGATAAGGATCACACCGAAGGCTGCACGTGTACCGTAGATGGAGGATGAAGCGGCATCCTTGAGTACGGAAATCTCGGCGATATCGTCGGGGTTGAGGAAGGTGATGTCGTCTACCACAACACCGTCTACAACGAGCAGAGGTGAAGAGTAACCGCTGTTGGAGAATGTACCGGTACCACGAATTTTCATCGTAGGTGTGGAGTTGATACCACCGTCATTGTTCGTAATGGTCAGGCCGGGGACTGCACCTTGGAGTGCTTTGGATACATCCGTGGTCGAACGGCTGTCCATAACCTTGGCAACGTCAACGGTAGCAACTGCACCGGTGAGGTTGGCTTTCTTTTGTGTGCCGTAACCTACGACTACGAGCTGGTCGAGAAGCTCGGTGGTAGGCTCGAGATAAACGCTCATGTCATGCTTGGCTGCCACAGTCACGGTTTTGTATCCTACCGTGCTGATAGTCAGCGTAGTACCGGGTTTCACCTTGATGGTGAAGTGACCGAAGGCATCGGTAGAGACGCCCTGCGTCGAACCCTTAGGCGTAACACTTGCACCAATGACCGGGTCATTGTTTTCATCATAGACTGTACCGCTGAGGGTGACAGCCGCTTGACTTTGCGATTGAGGCTCGGGATTGGCCAATGCGAATACTTGTCCGCTGAAAGGCAAGCCACAAGTCAACAACAGAGTCACAAAAAGATGTTTTCTCATAAGGTTGTAGTGTTGATTGTTACTTTGACGTCCGTCACCATACCTTTTCGGAGGCTCGGCAACCGACATCGGGGTTAGGGTAAATAGATTATTTTTTGGAATTATCGTTTTCGATTGTGGGTAATTGTTTCGCTGTCTGTTTTTTAGACTATTTTATATGTTTTTAGGTGTTGGACTTAGTGTTTTTAACGATTATTTCATCCGCTAAGTTAATCAGATTTTTTAGATTATCAGAAAATATTCACATAATTTAACACGAAAATTTTCTTCTATATCTTAAGCTCGCAGTTACACCGACAAATTTAGTATCTTTTAGCCATACGCGCAAAAAATTATGACTATCTTTGCATACTTTTCGTCAGAGGCTTCGACCATGGCACGATACACATTATTTAATATATATACGAATTATATTATATATAGGCGCGAGTGCGCCCTAAGCTCATAAATAGCATATGAAACTATCCATCAAATATTTGCGTCCGATATTAGCGTTACTTGCAGCCCTGCCGCTGCTTATGTCTTCGGCTCCGACTGCCAAGGCCCAGTGCGTACGCGGCCAGAAGTCTTTCGGCGTAGACGCGGGCTATGTCTCGCGCAACAAGTCCGTAGTGGCTGGCATACAGTTTCAGTATGGGTTCAGCAGTCATTTCCGTGTTGCGCCGGGGGCACGTTGCATTTTCCGCAACAACGACCGTGATGCCATACAATTGGACCTGGACACGCATTATCCTTTCAATTTCACGGGCGACCGCGCGGCGCTGTATCCCATCATCGGCATCAATTACTCGTGGTGGAACAGCCACAGCCGGCCGGAGGACAACCCCGAGGAGGAGGACGTGTCTACGCGCAAGCGCAATCTCGGCCTCAATGCCGGCGCGGGCTTCGAGTTCACGGCTTCGCCGACACTGAAGATACATATCGAGGCGCGGTACTCGATGGTCAAGAGCAATTCGTCGGTCCAATTGACCGCCGGCATTGCATATATCTTTTAACATTGTACGCCCGAGCGCATTAGCAACATTATTTAGCGCATGAATAACATTATTTTAGGAATCGAATCATCGTGCGATGACACCGGTGCCGCCGTCATCGGCGATGGCCTGCTGCTGAGCAATGTCATCGCCTCACAGAGCGTCCATGAGGAATACGGCGGCGTGGTGCCCGAACTGGCATCGCGTGCGCATCAGCAAAATATCGTCCCGGTGGTGGACACGGCCATCAAGCGTGCCGGCATATCCAAGACTGACATCTCGGCCATAGCCTTCACTCGCGGTCCGGGGCTGCTGGGTTCGCTGCTTGTCGGGACGTCTTTTGCCAAGGGTATGTCGCTGGGGCTGAGACGCCCGATAGTGGACGTCAATCACCTGCACGCACACGTCCTGTCGCACTTCATACGACGCAAGCCGGAAGACGAAGTGCCCGAGTACCCGTTCCTGTGCCTGCTCATCTCGGGCGGCAATTCGCAGCTGATACTTGTCAAGAATTACAACGATATGGAAATCCTGGGCAAGACCATCGATGACGCCGCCGGCGAAGCTTTTGACAAGTGCGCCAAGATCATGGGATTGCCCTACCCCGGCGGTCCGCATATCGATGCACTGGCCAAGCAGGGCGATGCCAAGCGCTTCCATTTCTCGAAGCCGCATATCGCCGGGCTTGATTACAGCTTCAGCGGTCTGAAAACATCGTTCCTGTACACCCTGCGCGATGGCATACATGCCGACCCGGATTTTATCGAGAAAAACCGTGCGGACTTGGCTGCATCGTTGCAGGCCACCATCATCGACATCCTTCTGGACAAGTTGGACAAGGCCGTGCGCCTGACCGGCGTGCGCACCGTAGCCATAGGCGGAGGAGTGTCGGCCAATTCGGGCGTACGCGCCGCCGTAGCCGAGTACTGCGCACGCCACGGCTTGAAGGCTTTCATTCCCGAACGCGCCTTCACCACCGACAACGCGGCCATGGTGGCTATGGCCGGGTATTTCAAGTTCCTGGATCGGGAATTCTGCGATTACGACAAAGTGCCCTTTGCTCGCGTTTCGGTCTGAATAATGTGGAATGTAGAATGTGAAATGTGGAATAACTTTTACCCGAGTTACGGAGTTTAGGAACCATTAAGGGACCTAAGGACTCTACGGACTTTAAGGACTTTAAGGACATTAAGCGCCCTAAGGGCTCGACAATTCTTCAAATGAACATTCAATGAAAGCTTACGTAATAGTCATCGGCGACGAAATCCTGCTGGGACGCGTCACCGACACCAATTCGGGCGATATAGCCCGCAGTCTCAACCCCTTGGGCATCCCTGTTGTCGGGGTGGAGGTCGTGGGTGACGTCGCAGCCGACATCACCGCCGCCGTGCATCGCGCTATGGCTGCCGCCGAAATCGTAATCACCACCGGCGGTCTCGGCCCGACCAAGGACGATATCACCAAAGCAGCTTTGACGAGCATCTTTGGAGGAAACTTGCGCCGCGACCCGGAAGTCACAGCAAATATTCATCGTATATTTGCCGCCAAAGGTCGCAAGCTCAATACTTTGACCGAAAACCAAGCCCTCGTCCCCGATACGTGCACCGTCATACAAAACATCTATGGGACAGCGCCCTTAATGATGTGGGAACGAGACGGTCGCGTCCTGGTGGCAATGCCGGGAGTGCCTTCGGAAACGCGCGGAATGTTGAGCCATGCAGTTGTGCCGATGCTGGGCGAACGCTTTCATGGCGACAAAACACTGACACACAACACGCTCGTCATCACCGGGATTACCGAGAGCGCTCTTGCCGAACGGCTTGACGCTTGGGAGAAGGCACTGCCCGCGGGCTTCCATCTGGCCTATCTGCCTGACGTGCCCGTAATACGTCTGCGCCTGGACGGCGTAGGCAGCGATGCCGAGGCCACGCGCGCTACAGCGGCAGCGCTCACCACCGATCTGCGCGAACGGCTGGGCTCGCTCATCGTAGGCGAAGGCGCTATGTCCACCGCCGAGATGCTCATCAAGAAGGTACGCAGCCGCGGATACACCCTCGGGACAGCCGAAAGCTGCACCGGCGGACGCATCGCTTCGGCAATTACGGCCGTAGCGGGATGCTCGGATATCTTCGCCGGAGGCATCGTAGCTTATTCCAACGAAGTAAAGCACAACGTTTTAGGTGTTTCTCGTCAGGCACTTGACAGCGAAGGCGCAGTCAGTCAGCCCGTGGTCGAAGCCATGGCCGAGGGCGCGGCCCGATGCCTCGGATGCTCGTGTGCCGTGGCTACTTCGGGCATAGCCGGTCCGGGCGGAGCAACGCCGGACAAGCCCGTAGGCACGGTATGGATTGCGGCACGCACCCCCTCGGCGCACACCTCCGCCCTGCACCACTTTTCGGGCGACCGCGCCACAGTAGCCGCGAGTGCCACCAATGCCGCAATGCTGATGCTGATGCAGCTGCTCAACGCCGAGAGCTAAGCAATTGCATTACATGCTATTTGCAGGCTAAAATGTCGTCGTATCGCGGCAAACCTTCCAGAAATTGATACGTGCCGCCGGCCGTATCAACATGTACACAGTAATGCCGTAATCCGTTGGATACAAACAGATAAGGCGTCTTCAACACCAGATTGTACCGCACAATTTGATCAAAAGCGTTTTGCGTAATAGTCACCGAAGGCGCCTTGTACTCCACGATAGCCACCGGCGTGAGCCTTTCATCGTAAATCACAGTATCACAGCGCCGTTGCGTTTCGTTGAAGCGCAATCCCACCTCATTGGCCATACGCAGAGAGGGATAGCCCAAATGCGAGATAAGATAATGCGTGAAGTGCTGACGCACCCATTCTTCGGGCGTCAGCATCACCCACATACGGCGCAATTCATCGTATACCTCGATGGCGCTGTCCGTGCTGCGGCGACGCAACTTTATGTCGTAAGTAGGCAGATTGAGCGGTACAAATTCGCGCAAATCAAATGCGGGGCGTGGTGACATCGAATGAAAGATTTGTCCGAAAACGGAATAATGCGTAAATTTACAAAATAATTTCGAGACAAACATTATGGCATCCGCATCTACGACTTTTGCCTCGCTGCGCGCCTCGCTCAAAAAGGGCGAGTATGCCCCCGTGTACCTGCTTCATGGCGAGGAAGGCTACTTTATAGACGTGCTCACCAAGGACTTTGAGAATATACTCAGCGAGGACGAAAAGGTATTCAACCAATACATCTTGTACGCGCCGCAGACCGATATGGCCGAAGTTGTGGACATCTGTCGCCGCTATCCGATGATGTCGGACCGCCTTGTGGTGATACTCAAGGAGGCTCAGAGCGTACGCGCCGATGTGCTCGACAAATTGGCCCGGTATGTGTCCGAACCATCGCCGTCCACCATCCTGGTGATATGCTCGCGTGGCGCCGCCGCCAAGGGCAAGCAACTGATGGCCGCCGTCAAATCATCGGGCGCCGTGGTCTTCGAGTCCAAGAAAATCCCCGATTATCAAATAGGTACACATATCGCCTCTTTCATCAAGGACCAGGGGCTGAACGTCAACCCGAAGGCGCTGGAAATGCTCAAGGAATACGTCGGCAATGACCTCAGCCGTCTGTACAACGAGATCTCGAAGCTGACAACAATCCTGGGGCCGGGTGCAACGGTAACGCCGCAATCCATCGAGCGAAATATCGGATACTCAAAAGAGTATAATGCCTATGAATTGGTGGATGCACTGGCGCAAAAGGATGCCCTCCGCGTGTTCCGCATCGCGGACTATTTTCGCAGCAACCCCAAATCAACGCCTCTGGTACTGGCCTCGGCAGCTATATTCGGATTCTTCTCGGACCTGCTGGTGTCATGGTACACCCCGGACAAGAGCGACCGAGCGCAGATGCAGGCGCTGGGACTGAAAAGCCCGTACCCACTGAAACGCTTCGCCGTGGGACGCCGCAATTACAATGCCTCACAGGTCATTGAGGTGATACGCGCGTTGCGACAATTTGACGCGCAAAGCAAGGGTGCCGGGTCACGCCAAAACGAGCACGCGCTATTCCACGACCTTATGTATCACATCCTTAGTGCCAAGGGATACCTCGGCGTATAGGAGTTGTCCCAATAGCGAGTTCAAGCGAATACACTGTGTCAAAAAAGTAGGCAATGTAGGGGCGCAATACATTGCGCCCACGGCGACAAGGCTTATGGATTCCGGTACGTCACCATGTCTACCGGAAGCGGCGAAAACGCACTGTCATCGGCTGTGAGCCGAGGTTAAGCGTCAATATCGAACCGCCTTCATCGAGGGTGGCGTGTACCTGTCTGTCAAGTTTTTCACCGTCAGCACAATACCATTGCAAGTCGTAATCGCGAATAAACGGCGTAGGCGTCAGCCATCCCTTGATGTCCATCGTGCGCCAAGCATCCGAAGTGTCGTACCCACTCAAATAGACTATCACATATCCGGCGCCGTCACGCAGCGTCGCTATGCGCAGCGGGGCCGTCACCATCGTCCCCTCGACCCCGATATCGCTGTCCATAAATTCCCATAACCCTTCGGTCATATCGGAACTCTCGGCCAGATATGCAGCCAATCGGTCACGGCTCATCCCGAATTTGCGCGGCATAAAACGATATATAATAGGAGCGCGTGCAACCGTGGGGTGCACTCCGCTGTCGTGTCGCGCAACTATCGAACTGCCCACGGCAAAATCAATATCCATATCGGCCGTCTCAAGTTCCTCGCCATTCACTGCATATAGATGCGTGCCATAATGGTCTTTGGCGATGCGCAACGACACCGGACCGGAAGCATCCTTAGCATCTATATCCCATTGGGCCATTACACTATCTGTTCCTGCGACATATTCGACCATAGCCTTATCTCCGTAAATATTGTCGCGCCTGACGTCTATGACAAGGCGTCGCGCATCGCCCGATGCGGCATCGCGCCATTCAAGGCTCCACGGCGCACGACAGCGCACATGCACGTCTGCAGCCTCTACAGGCGCCAAGACCCGGGGACACAATGTGTCCGTGACCAAGGCCAGTACGGCAAACAAGGATATCACTGACATTACTTTAGATAGTTAACCACCTTTACATCAGACAATAATCAGATGTAACATCTTTCGACCCTCAGTTGAAAGCCAACAATTGATTACACCTCTTGGCATCGCAGTTGTAAAGTCTAAGGCAAGCAGCTGCAACTCATCAGAAAGCGTTGGACTCGCCGTGGACGGCATTAAGCACCGTACGAGCTATAATCTTCATATCCAGAAAGAAATGCCAATGCTCGATGTACCATACATCGTACTCGACGCGCTTCTCCATCTTCCATACCTCGTCCGTAAGGCCACGATAGCCGTTGACCTGTGCCCATCCGGTAATACCGGGCTTGACGACATGGCGCACCATGTATTTATCTATCAACCGGGTATAGCTTTCGGTTTGCTTAAGCATGTGCGGGCGCGGTCCTACAACGGACATATCGCCGAGAAAGACATTGATAAACTGGGGCAGCTCGTCCAGCGAGGTCTTGCGCAGGAAATCGCCGACTTTGGTTTTGCGCGGATCATCCTTGGTGGCCTGGGCAGTATCCGCCGCAGCATTGACGCGCATTGTGCGGAATTTCAAGCAATTGAATGTACGTCCGCGATATCCGGTGCGTTTTTGTTTGAAGAATACCGGACCGGGAGAGGATAGTTTGATAGCTATAGCCACCGGTATCAGTATGATGGGGAAAAATATCAAGAATATCGACGAAAATACGATATCGAACAAGCGCTTGATGCCGCGGTTGAGCGGATTGCTCAAGGGATTGCGCAGAAGGCTCAAGACATTCATGGCGCCGATGCTCTTGCTCTCGAAGTGACGGCGTACGTAGCGCGAAATCTGCGGCACGTAGTAGAATGACACTACATTGTCGTCCGCGATTTTGAGCACACGAGACAGTGCCTGGGCCTTCTCGCCCGACCACGCAAAGTAAATCTCATCGACATCGTGTTCCTTGACATACGCGTCAAGCACATCCAACGACCCGATATACGGCGCCGGCAGCTCGCCCTCGGGCTTTTCATCGTCTATAAAGCCCATAACGTAAAAGCCGTATCCGGCGTCGCTGTTCATCTCGTGATACAAGCGGTGTGCAGTCGAATTGGTGCCCACTATGACCACGCGCACAAAGTTGCGACCCTGTTTGCGCAGGTGCTTGAGCATCAGACGCGACAGCGTCCACACCAGCGGCCATGCCACTATCAAGATACCGTAAAACTTGACATACGAAGCAATACCAAGGTTGTAATCAAAAAGTTGCAGCAAAGACAGGAAAGCAAGGCAGTGCAATCCAACTGCGCGGAAAGCACGCACCACAGTGTGATCCAGCAAGATCGTGCGACAGTTGTCATGCTTGACAAATTGTACCGTCATCGGCAAGAGGTAGGCGATATTGCATAATATCCAGCCACGGCAGATAGCATCATTATCGAGATTTCCTATAGCTATAGTCAGCCAATACAGCACATTTATCATCAGGATGTCCGTCAGATTGAACAATGCCGGAATCCATGCGCCGTATTTCTTATTTGTCCTTTTTTCAGTAAGTGATTTGTCCATACTTAGTAATCTATCCGTTTTACACATAGGCTTTGCAATTTATTAATTGCATAATCCATTTTTTATTTGTTTGGTTAATCTTTGTACTAGTTATCTATTTATCCGGCGCCTGCAACCACAGGTTCGGTCATAGCAAGTATCGCCCATCCGGAGACGAGCACTTCCGGGCAGCACGGCAGGAATGCCGCCCGGAAGTGTATCCGTTAGTTACGACAGCTTGTCGTCTACCAGACGCATACGCTGCTCAATGTCCGCAATCTCGGCTTCGAGGCGGCGCATCTTGCCCTCCATTTCGCGCACCAGCGAGTCGCCGCTTTTGCTCTTGGAGGACAGAAATCCGAGGTTATTGGCATATGTACGCAGCTCCTGGCGACGTGCATCCAAAGCACGAGCCATACGCTCGCGTTCGCGTCCCAGTCGGTCTTTATCGCCGGCTATCTCGGACAGATTGCTATTGAAACGCTCCATACGTTCGCGGCTCTGGCGCAGGTCAAATTGCTGGCGCACTTCGTCTATGCGCTTGCGGAAAGCATCGTATACCGCATCTTTATCCTTGAAAGGCACGTGCCCGATGCCCTTCCATTGCTCTTGCAGGTCGGCGATCAGCTTGCGCGCATCGTCTTTGGGTGTCTCTGCGGTGATTTCATCCAGTCGTTTGATGAGATCGCGTTTGGCTTGCAGATTGGCCAACTCGGTCTGACGCGTACCCTTGGAGGTCGCTTTCTTGTTTGCAAAGAAAGCATCGCAGGCCTTCTGGAAGCGTGTCCAGACGGTGTCGCTCTGCTTTTTGGGCACCGAGCCGATAGTCTTCCATTCCTTCTGCATTTCGACGAGGCGATCAGTGGTTTTGCGCCAATCGGTGCTGGTGCTCAGGGCTTCGGCTTCCTCGGCCAAAGCGATTTTGCGCGCCAAGTTGGCGGCCATTTCTTCCTTAATTTTGCGGAAGAATGCAGCTTTGGCCTCGAAGAATTTGTCGCATGTGGCACGGAAGCGGTTGAAAAGCGCATTGTTGACCTTACGTGAGGCATATCCGAGTTTCTTCCATTCTTCCTGAGCCTCAAGTATCTGCTTAGTCATATCCTCCCATGCGGGGAAGGTCTTCAAAGCCTCGAAATCGAGGGCTTCGATGCGTTCGCACAAGGCCGTCTTGCCGGCTTCGTTCTCGGCCTCGCGTGCCTTGCGTTCTTCGAAGAATGCCTGATAGCGCTTATTGACCACGGCGCAGGCGTCCTTGAATTTGGCCCAGATGTCTTCGCGAAGCTCCTTGGCCACGGGACCTATCTCGCGCCATTTGTTATGGAGCTCTTGTACACGCTTAAAGGCGATGATGATATCCTTTTCATCGGCCAACGCCTCGGCTTCTTTTATCAGCAACTCCTTGGACTCAAGGTTTTTCTTGAAGTCGTAGTCACGTAATTCCTTATTGATTTTCAGGTTGTCGCTGTATCTTTCGCGAGCTTCCTGGAAACGTTTCCATACGGCGGTCTCCTCGGTCGGCGGCACATCGCCTATGGCGTTAAAGGTATCTTGCAACTCGCGGTAAGCCGGGAAGTTACGGCCTACGTTGTCCGTATCGTCGGCCAGTGCATTTATTTTTTCGATAATATCGTTTTTGCGCTCAAGATTGGCCAAGCGAACGGCCTCTTGCTGAGCCAAATACTCGTTTTTCTTGATGCGTATGGTTTCGACAAGCGCGGAGATGCGGCTCTCGGTATCGTCTTCGGGCGCGGCGAAGCCCTCGGGGGCATTGCCCTCGGCGACCCATGCTGTGCGAAGCTCTTCTATATGCTTGTTGCGCAGCGTGGAAGCCTGCAAACGCAGTCGTGATACAACGTCGCGCGAAATCTCGGCAGCAGGTCCGTCGGCAAGTGCTTGCAGAGCTTCGATGACGCCCTCGACGGTATCCGGCAAGGTGTGACGTGGATGTTCCGGCTCGGCAGCGGCCAAGTCGGCAGGCTGCGCTTCGGCATCCTGATTCTGGTAAGCTGTAGCTCCTTGCTCGGCATCTTCAGTCGGGGCAGCCGGAGCCAACTCTTGGGACTCAGGCTCGGGCGCTGTCGTTTCTTTGATGCCTTCGGAGGTTGGTAGGGATTGGTCTTGGGCTTGGGAGGCCGCGCCAACGGGATCGTCACACTTTTCCATATATTAAAATTATAGGTTTTTGGGAGGGTCGGGTTAGACCCGAACCCCGGATAAAATTATGGTTTGTAAATATTACGTGCATTTGCACACCCCAAAATTAACCATTTTTTTTCTTATACAGACTATTTTAAGCAAAAAAAAACGGCCTTTTGAATGTCGAATGACGTACAATGACCGCCAAAAGACAAGATGCACCCGCTTTTGGCGAGGGTTTGCTTCTCGAAAGTGTTTTTAGGGGTTCTTTGGGTCTTTCGAGTCTCTTGGACCCTTTGGACTCTTAGGAGATTTCGTAGGGTTTCCGTGAAAATCTGCGGGGAATGGTGGACGTGGTGGCTGTCGGCGTTTTCGCGGAGCCCCCGCCCTTTTCCTCCCTATAATTTGCACCGAGCGTATGGGTATTATTGCAACGAGGGTCGAAATGCCGGCGGCTTTTTTGTGAATGTGGCAGCCAATGGATCTTTCTCGGCATTTGGTGCTTTTCAGCCCGATGTCCGAGACTATTTTTGGGGCGGCAGCCGTATTCATTAGCGGTATCAATCTCCGTTGTCGAGCGCGCGCGGCCGAGCGTCAGCGAGACATTAAAAATTTTTCTCTCAATACTCTCTCTTAAATATAATTCTTACTTTCTTACTTTATATCTTTCTTATAGTGTTGTTAGCTGCTTGTTAGAGCCTTGTTAGAGGAGTGTTACCGGTTTGTTGCTCGGAGTTTGGATGGATATTTCGCCGTCTTGATAACACACACTTTCACAGTTGTTTATGTGTGTTATTTCGCGTGCCTGTTCTCTATTGAATTTGACTTGACTTTTCGACCGAGATTTTGCTCATGATTTCGTTTGTATGGTTACACGGATTTTGGCAATTCCGAGGGTACAAATGGGATTAAAAAGCGCGAATGACATCACCCGAAGATGACGTCACTCGCGGTATAATTTGTTTTTGCCTTTGGCCTAAAAGCCCATCGCGCCAAAGATGTGCAAGGCGCTCTGTCGATCTAAGGACGTATTATTTGAGTGTTCCGGCTTCGGCCTGCTGAATCATTTCTTGGCTGGCGGTGATATAGATTTCGACACGACGATTCATGGCGCGACCTTCGGGAGTGTCATTGGATGCTACATAGTCCTGCATGGGACGGCCCTGAGCCGAGAGACGACTAGCATCTACACCACTATTGATAAGATAGTTGCGCACGGCATTGGCACGCTGACCCGAAAGCTTTTGATTGACCTCGAAGCTGCCGGTATTGTCAGTAAATCCATAGATCTGTACATTGGTGCCGGGGTTGCTGTTGAGGTTGGTGGCAAAACCGGTGAGGTCGTTCTTGGCCTGAGCATTGAGCGTATACTTGCCTGTCTGAAAAAGGATACCGCCGTCAAACGTAACCTTGATGGCTTGCAGTCCATTCTGGTCGGTAGTCTGTTCTACCTTAGCCTGATTGGCCAATTGTTCCTCAAGCTGCTTCTGCTGTTTATCCATCTTATTGCCGATGAGTGCGCCTGCGCCTGCACCAACGGCTGCACCTATGGCGCTACCGATGCCGGCGCCCTTGCCTCCGCCGATGAGTGCACCGATACCGGCGCCTACGGCTGCACCGCCGCCACCACCGATAAGAGCTCCTTTGCCAGTATTGGTCATGGAGTTACATGCTGTTTCACCTACAAGCAGCGCGCCTGCTAAAGCCGCCATACCTAAGTAACGTAATGTTTTCATAATTAACGTTTTCGTTATATTGATTAAACTTATATATCTCAAATACATTAGTATAAACTGCGAAGCCTCGCGGCTATACTCAAATACAAAATTAGCGTTTTTTCGGCAATACACGATGCTATCCTCAGGAATATTTGCTAATTTTGCACATAATAACAATCGGCAGCCGCCGACTACCGGCAGCCGCTGCAAAACGACCACAACCCTATAATAGAAACGCCCAAAAGACCCATAAAAGCATGACACTGAAATCAGACAATGCACCTTCCGGACGTGCCTCGCACAGCCCCGCCCTATGGCTGGTACATATCGCCGCACTCATATTCGTACTGATGTGGGGCGTGTCTTTCGTGTCCACAAAAGTCCTGATACTACACCAAATGGGTCCGGTAGAAATCTACGTCTACCGCTTCGCAATTGCCTACCTGATGATTCTGCTCATCAGCCACAAGCGCTTCCGCTCGTACTCGTGGCGCGACGAATGGCGTTTCCTACTCTGTGGGCTCAGCGCCGGCTCGATATACTTCATCGCCGAGAATACAGCGCTGGAATACACCTTCACCACCAACGTCTCGCTGCTGACATCCCTGTCGCCGCTCATTACCATATTCCTACTGGCATTCATCTACAAAACCGAGAAGCCGGGCCGAGGCATGGTACTGGGCAGTTTCATCGCTTTCATCGGCGCCGCCTGCGTTATTTTCAATTCTTCGTCGTCAGATGCCCAAACAGCAAGCAGCCCATTGTTGGGTGACGCCCTAAGCATCGCTGCCGCATTCTCTTGGGCTGTATATAGTATCGTCCTGCGCGGTCTCAGCGCCAACTATGACGTTTGGTACATCACACGCAAGACATTCTTCTACGGCGTGGTCACCGCCCTACCCTTCCTCCTTATTGAGCCACATTTGCACAACCCGTTGACGCTGCTTACAGACGGAGATATACTTCTCAATCTGCTATTCCTCAGCGTAGGATGCTCGGCCGTGGCCTACCTACTGTGGTCGCTGTGCATACGCCATCTCGGCGCCGTCACAGCCAACAACTATATGTACTTGCAAGCCGTTGTCACTATGGTCGCGTCATACTTCATCGTAGACGAGCCTATCACAGCCATCGGCATCATCGGATGCGCACTGGTCATCGGCGGCCTCTGGATAGGCGAAAAACTCAACCGCCGCCCCAACTGATTCCACACCGAATACGCTGCGGCGTCACAGGCAGACATCTTCACCCCTGCCTATGGCGCCGCAACACATCCCGGCGATTAAAATTCGCCCATCATTCGGGTCCTAAGCGGCTCACTCCTCGGGATCGAGCACATAACGCGCTTCCTCGGCCAGCATTGACGCCACATGTCGTGTAAGCGGACAGTCACGCTCCGCCTCGGCCAAAGCCACACGCAGTCCCATAGCAGCGTCTTTATGCACAAGATTAAAAGCCAGGCGCACAGCCGCATAGCGCAACAAGTCGGAATCCTCGCGCACGCTCAACTCATCCACCAACGCCGTCGCCCACAGCTGATGCCTCAGCTGACGATGGCACAGGATGTCCACATCCTCGGTATCCCGACATTGGCCAAGCCATAGACGCGCACGGTCGATGGTCATATCCTCACGCGGCAGTATCATCGGCGCCAGAAGGCGGCTCTCGCGCGTGCTATCATTGTCCCACAACATCTGCGCCAATGTCACCGTATGCGGCGTCACGGCAGCAATCTCGTCCAACTGCGGCAACGTCAGCCCGAATACTATTCGATACGGGCAGCCGCCGCAACGCAATGCCTCGGCCACCACACCGTTGCGCAGCGCAAACATACGCCGCTTCACATTCTGCATATCGCCGAATTCCGGGTCGTTCTTATCAAAAATCATACTTATCGCTTTAATACTTAATCTGATACATATCACTCGCGACTAAACGGCGCGATGCCGTACCATCCAAAGACAGGCCTATATCGACATCAGCTCGCATCGTATGAGCATACGTTTTATCCGTCCGCAAATTTACCACAAAAAATTTTTTCGGTGAAATTTGGCCAAAAATTTGGCCGTTCCAAAAAAACATCGTACCTTTGCAACGCTTTTGAGGGACAACATCGCCCGCGGCGATGTCTCCATAGCAAGATTCGCTAGCTCAGTTGGTAGAGCACAACACTTTTAATGTTGGGGTCCTGGGTTCGAACCCCAGGCGGATCACCCAAAGAGCCAAGACCTTCGGTTTCGGCTCTTTTTTATGCCCGATAATTGGGGCGGCGACCTTATTGCTCTGCAAATCGGCGGCTAAGACATACACTCCCAGAACGAACGGCCAGAGTGACGACGCTTGAGAATGGCGGTCAGCGCCAGCATACACACGCATGCCGCCGGTGCAATGACGGCCGGAGCAATCCATACCCTCAACCACATATAACCACCTACGGTAAAGGCGGCTGCGCAAAGCCACAGCAGAACATACCCGTAGCGTTTGAAAGCCATAAGACGATTGAGCGAGAACAGCGCAATTACGGCATCTAACAGACTGGGGGCATTGAGTGTCACGACCTTGGACCCGACAAAACAAAGCCCGAAAGCCGAGACGGCGTAAGACAGAAAAAAAATCGTGGCGGCAAGGTAAAAAAGATTTACCGATAAATGCCTATAACGCCAATTCTTATCGCCCAGAATGATATACGCCGAAGCGGCGAAGCATACCGCCGCGGCCATCGTGGAGACAAACAGCGACAGCGAGATATTTATGTGAAACTCGCCGCTACACAACATCATACCCGAGGCCATAAGCACAGACAACACACCCGAAATCCATAGACACTTGCGCTTATGCTCGCCAGCAAACCCACCCGGAGGCTGCGGAACCCGACCGCCGGCAAGCATAATAGAGACAGCCTCCAGCAGCTTCTGCGTAGACACAGGTGTCTTGCCTTGGAGACTGTCTACATATTGCCTGCCGACAAGCATCAGCATATACGCAATATTGTACTCGGACTCGTCCAAGCGCACAGGCAGTATCGGTTTCCTAAATCCGAGAGCCAACGAAACTTCACCCTTGGTCCATTCGGATTTGTTAGAATTCGCGGATGAGAAGAACACAACGAGGCGCGATGCGCAAATGGCGCGAGCGATTACTTCGGAGAACTCAGCCCCGCCATAAAGGTCCTCACTGTCATACCACACCCTGTACCCGGCATCCTTGAACGCCTGCACGTAAGCATACACCGTCTCACAGTCGCGACTTGAGTAGCTGATGAATATGTCGTAAGTTTCGTTCATCGTATTCGGCAATGAAAAGTACCGCACCGCGCACTTGGCGGCACATTAGCGGTCGCCAACGGAACATTTGCGACTACCGTCGGTGCTTTCGCGACTACAAAGGTAAACATTTCCCCGCAACGAAGCAACGCCCGTATACAGGCCGCGAAACATAAGAACACCGGGCGCAATGGGAAGGGATGCCGAGAGTAGTAGAAAGAATACGGACCATGGGAGCAATACACCTCGCCACACGAGTATGACACTTCACATTCACCCTACAGAAAAGAGCCTCGTCAGCTTTTGCTGCCAAGGCTCTTTTCTGCGGAGAGAGAGGGATTCGAACCCCCGGAGGTGTGACCCTCAACGGTTTTCAAGACCGCCGCAATCGACCACTCTGCCATCTCTCCGTGTGGTCCTCCCGCCTCTGTGGCGGTTTTGCGTGTGCAAAGTTAGCGCTTTTTTCTCAATTTCCGGCTATCGGACGCACTTTTTTCGCACAGCTTTTACGAAGGCGAGATGCTGCGGCTCTCCGGTTGCTGTATATCCCGGAATATGAGCCGGCTTCGCGCATCGTCAAAGGCATTACGCATCGTAGACGGTGGGATCGGGAATACCGGCGACTTGGAAGGCTTCGCGACGCTCACGGCAGGTGCCACAAGTGCCGCAATGGTGCTCGCCGCCGCGATAGCAGCTGTAGGTGTGGCTGTAGTCCACTCCTATGGCGGCGCCGCGCTCGGCTATCTGACCCTTGGTGAGGTGCGTATAGGGCGTCAGCAGGGTGATGCCGTCATAGGTGCCGGCGGCAATGGCGCGCGACATATTCTCGACAAAGGCGGGACGGCAATCGGGATATATGGCATGGTCGCCGCTATGGTTGGCCATCATTACGTGTGCCAAGTGGTGCGTCTCGGCAAGTCCGGCGGCCACCGAAAGCATAATGCCGTTGCGGAAGGGCACAACGGTACTACGCATATTTTCGTCATCGTAATTGCCGGCGGGTATGGCTTCGGCCCCCGAGAGAAGCGAGCTGGCAAAATACTCGCCGATAAACTTCAATGGAATGACCAGCAGTGGTATATCGAGCTTGGCGCACTGAAAACGGGCGCACTCGATTTCACGCACATTGTGGTTGCTGCCGTAGTCAAAGGTCACGGCCATAGCGATGCGCTCTGCGTACTCGCACAGCATGGTGACGGAATCCATACCGCCGCTCACTACCATCAGGGTGTCTTTTTTCATATTCTGCGATATCGTTTACGGAATTTACATATTGTTACGGAAGGAGGCCATCAGTCGCTCACGAGCCATCTCCTTGTGGTCTTCATCGCCGTAGTTGGCAAAGGGAATGATGGATATGCCGCCGCGCGGTGCAAACAGCCCGGTGACTTCGATATACTTGGGATTCATCAAGCGGCACAGGTCTTTCATAATGATATTGACGCAATCTTCGTGAAAATCACCGTGATTGCGGAATGAGAATAGATACAGCTTCAGGCTCTTGCTCTCAACCATCTTTGTACGCGGAATGTACGAGATGATGATCTTGCCGAAATCGGGCTGTCCGGTCTTGGGACATAGTGCCGTAAATTCGGGGCAGGTGAAGGTCACGAGGTATTCGTTGTCGGGATGCTTATTGTCAAAAGTCTCAAGCATCTCGGGACAGTAGTCGGTGGGATATTTGACGCCGGTGTTTCCCAGCAGGGTTACGCCCGGCATTTCTTGCGGTGTACGGCTCATAGTGTATTTTTCTGTGAATTCAGTTTTTCTTTTTGATTGGCGAACTTAGGGTCCTTAGGGGCTTTAAGGACATTAAAGTCTTTAGAGGCCATAAAGTCGTGCAAAGGTAGCAATTTTGCGCGACATGGCGACGTCGGCCTATCTCGGCGTCAAAATGACTGCATGTCTACCAAGCGCTTATAGTATCCATCGAGAGCCATAAGCCGGTCGTGGGTGCCGCGCTCGACGATGCGGCCTTCGTGCATCACGCATATCATATCGGCATTGCGGATAGTAGACAAGCGATGCGCAATCACCAGGGTGGTACGGTCCTGCATCAGGCGCTCGAGTGCCTGCTGAACCAATTGCTCGCTCTCGCTGTCAAGGGCGCTGGTGGCCTCGTCCAGTATCAGCACGGGCGGGTTCTTGAGTATGGCTCGCGCTATGGATATGCGTTGACGCTGCCCTCCGCTGAGGCGGCAGCCGCGGTCGCCGATATTGGTCTGATAGCCCTCGGGGCTCTCGATGATAAATTCGTGGGCATTGGCGATACGGGCGGCCTGTTCGACCTGCTCTTGAGTGGCCCCGGCCGGCGCACCGAAGGTGATATTATTGTAGAACGTATCGTTGAAAAGTATGGCTTCCTGATTGACATTACCCATAAGCGCACGCAGATCGTGTACGCGCACATCGCGAATGTCGATGCCGTCGATAGTGATGCTGCCGCTGTCAACGTCATAAAAACGCGGCAGAAGGTCGGCCAGCGTCGACTTGCCGCTGCCGCTCTGACCTACCAGGGCCACGGTAGCTCCCGCCGGGATGTCCAGGCTCACATCGTCTATGACCTTGTGATCGCCGTAACTGAAAGACACATGGTCGTACTTGATAGCTCCGGCATGAGGCGGCAACGTCTTGGGGTGCGCCGGGTCGGCGATGGGATTGACCGCCCCGAGGATTTTATCAACGCGCTGCATCGATGCCAAGCCCTTCTGTACCGAGTAGGCCGCCTTGCTCAAGTCCTTGGCCGGATTAATGATACTGTAGAATATCACCATATAATATATAAACTGCGGGGCATCGATGCCTGCGCTGCCGCCCAAGATAAGCGTTCCGCCGAACCACAACACTATCGCAATGGCCGCCGTGCCCAGAAACTCGCTCATAGGATGCGCCAACGACTGGCGACGTGCAATGCGATTGGACAGACGATAAAACTCCTGATTTTCGCGATGGAAACGTGCGCGCACCTTGTCCTCGGCGTTGAAAGCCTTAATGATACGCAACCCGCCCAAGGTCTCCTCAATATTGGACATCAGCACGCCCCATTGATTCTGGCCCTCAAGAGATTGACGCTTAAGACGCTTGCCCACGCGACCCATGACCATCCCGGCCAAAGGCAGCAGCACAAACACAAACACCGTCAACTGCCACGACACGGCCACCATCATGGCCAGACACACGACAATCATCACCGGATTTTTGAACATCATATCCAGCGACGCCATCACAGAATTCTCGATTTCGGCCACATCGCCGCTCATACGCGCCATCACATCGCCCTTACGCTCACCCGTAAAAAATCCTATGGGCAGGCGAGTGATTTTGTCGTAGACCTCGTTGCGTATATCGCGCACGATGCCGCTACGCAGTGGAATGATGTAATACAGACTGAGATACGTAGCCCCCGTCTTCAAAGCCGTCATCACCACCAGCGCCACAGCCAGCAACGCCAGCGTCGCCGACGGCCCATACAGCGCCACTGCCTCCTGAGTGTAATAATAGAAATTGTTGACTATCACCTCCTTGAACGAGCCGTCTGACATCGTCATGTACACATAATGCGTAGCATTGATTTTGAACAGCATCTCCAAAATAGGGATAATCAGCGCAAACGAAAACAGCGTCAGCAGCGCCGCCAGCACATTGAACAAAATATTCAGTGCCAGATACTTCTTATACGGAGGAACAAAGCGGCGCAACAGCGCAAAAAAATCTTTCATAACAGTATCGTAGTCTCGCGCCACCGAGCCTTGCACGGCCGCGCGATGTCATCATGCGTTAGTTTTCGCCCACAAAGTTACGCATTATTCGCGACATACCGCCCCACATCCCGCCGCATCTGCCCCGACCCACAGGTCGCATTACTTCAAGTCGGCATTATTGCTCTCGGTATCTCTCAATGCGCTTCGGACTTCCTTATCGAAATCAGAGTCTATCTGCTGAGTTCGATTGAAAATATCATATTCGCTTTCGGCCTTTGCCTTTGCTTGCGTAGCCGAGATGCTGCCGCGATTAGGCAAAATACGATAGTCATTGAAGGTCAGAAATTTGTTCACACTCGCAGCAAATTCCTCCATCGTGAAGGCATTATGGCGCTCAATCTGCCCCTCAATGTAATCGAAATAAGCCGATACGGTTCGCTCGAGCTGACGTATCTGCTTTGGGTCAAGATAGTTTTTGGCTATTGACACGTCCGACTTAAGCACTCGTCCGTCAGGCGCATACTTCCACGTAGTCAGCCCCATATTAGGCTTGGAATGGTCAGCTCCACGGTAGATTATTTCGGCTGCAGTCTGTCCCGTAATAGCATAATGAAAACGATTTTGCACCATTGCATAGAACTCCTTTGTGGTCAGTGCCATACGGTCGTAGTCAATGCTACACTCGGCATATATATCGGTGATTTGCTGCCATATACGTCGCTCACTTGCGCGGATAGAGCGCACGCGCTCAAGCAGTTCGCGAAAATAGTCAACCCCAAAAGCCGTTTCCCCCTGTTTCAGGCGATTATCATCAAGGACAAAGCCCTTACGGATGAAATCGTTCAAAATCTTCGTCGCCCATTGCCGAAAATAGGTAGCGCGCTGCGAATTAACGCGATAGCCCACACTGATAATTGCGTCAAGATTATAGAAAATACGCTCGCGCTTCACCTGTCGATTACCCTCCTGCTGAACTATTCGAATTTTTCGAATAGTTGCCTCCTGAGCTAACTCTATGCTTGCGTATATCTCTTTAAGATGATAGTTTATGGTATTGATCTCCACGCCAAACAACTGAGCCATTGCCTTTTGGGTCAACCACAGCGTTTCATCTTCGATATACGCCTGCACTACGCCGCTCCCATCAGGCAGGTTATATAATATGAACTGTATTTCCTTTCCCATAACTTTTGTTTATATCTGCGTCATCCTGACATCTGCAAAGTTACGCATTATTCGCGACATACCGCCCAACCACGTCAAACCTCGCAACTTGACATTTTCTTCCGACTGCGATATTCGGACAATTTGGATGCATAAGGGCAAATTCTCGAGGGTGTTCAGAGAAAATGGACGGGCACGGGTGAGGGCAGACTATTGCGGATGTCGGGAGATATGGGTAACTTTGCAGGAAGAACGAACAGTCCTAACAGATAATATTAAGCATTAAAACATTACGCAAAACGACAGCCGAATATGGGAAATAGGGCGGTGACAGTGAAATTTGTGGATTTCTGGCCTTCGTTTGATTGGCGGGATAACCGCTTTGTGCGGGCACTGGCATCGCAACGGCAGGTGACGGTGCTGGAGCCGAGCGGGGACGATGTGCCGGATATACTGTTCTACTCGCGCGGTCCGGGATGCGAACATCTGAGCTACGACTGCCTGAAGGTGTATTTTACGGGCGAAAATGATTTCCCGGATTTCAACGAGTGCGATTATGCCCTATCGTTTTACGAGTGCGACTGCGGCGGCCGCAATTTGCGCTATCCGCTGTATATGCTATACGAATGCGACCAGGCGGCATGTCCGCCGTCTTTATCAGACGTTGAGGCATTGAATCGCGGTTTTTGCTCGCTGGTGATGAGCAATGCGTCTAATTGTCATCCTCATCGGCTCGAAATTGTCGATGTCGTCGAGGCTTACCGACCTCTGGCCTACGGCGGCGCTTTTCGCAATAATGTCGGAGGGCGGGTGGCAGACAAAATCGCCTTTATCGGCGGCTACAAATTTAATCTCGCGCTCGAAAATTCGACCATGCCGGGCTACGTCACCGAGAAGTTGCTCGAGCCGCTGGCCGCCGCCACTGTGCCTATCTACTGGGGTGCGGATGCGGCCAAGCACGACTTCAATCCCGAGGCATTTGTCTGCATCAACGATTACGCGACACTTGACAGCCTCATCGCCGAGCTCAGGCGTCTGGACAACGACCCGGCGGCATACCTGGCTATGCTGCGCGCCCCTTCGCACGTCGCTGACACCGTGGCTTGCCTGGACACGCGTCTGGCCGAATTCCTCAATGCCATCGCCGACCACCCCGAGCGCCGCATATCACCCTACGGCGAGATTCACAACCTGCAACAACGCAATTGCGCCTTGATACCGCTGTGGCATAGCCGCACTGGACGTGCCGCCGCACGACTGCTCAGACGCTTTGCCAAATAAGACATTTGTATGCCCCAATAGGACAAGAGTGGTACAAATTGCCGCTTCGATTTGGAATAACCGGCAAAGCGCGCTACCTTTGCATTCGGATACAGGCATTTTGTATGACAGCGTCCTAATCAAAGAAAATTATATCCGAACCAAAAGCTATCCGAATATGAAAAAACTTTTCACCGCCATCCTGCTTTGTGCCGCAATGACGGCAGCGCAAGCCGCCCCCAATGTATTCAATCACCTCGGCATAGGCGCCGCCGTAGGCACCCACGGCGTGTCTGTGGAATTGGCCACACCCATCACCGGATTTGTCAATCTCCGCGCCGGCGTATCATATATGCCGGGCATCACCTTCAATGCCAATGCCGATTACGCTTACAGCGTCGCATCCGTCAGTCGCACCGGCTCCGTAAGCCTCAAAGGCGACCTCGGCCGCGTTCAAGGTCAAGTCATTTTCAACGTCTACCCCGTGCCCAAAGTACCCTTCTACGTAGCAGCGGGCGCATACTTCGGCGGTAGCGAATTGCTCAAAATCACCGGCCAAGCTCCCGAATTGTCAGCCATTGTCGCCCAAAACGGCGGCGCTGTCATCGGCGACTACAAGATTCCCGTCGATCCGCAGGGCAATATCTCCGGCGGCCTGAAAGTCAAGAGCTTCCGCCCCTACGTCGGCATAGGTTGGGGTCGCGCAATTCCCGGCAAGATAGTCAACTTCGCAATTGAACTCGGCGTCCAGTTCCAGGGCAAGCCCAAGCTGTACACCGATTACGACGAAATTGACGATGCCGCAGTCGAGGACGACAACACCTTCAATAAGATTGCAGATGCCCTCAAGGTGTACCCCACCCTGGCTCTCAAGCTCAATTTCCGCGCATTTTGACACTCACGCGATCCTATTGATGCCGCCACCGAGCATAGCGCGTGCCTGATGACGCACGCCTCCGATGCTTTGCACGACACCACGTCCCGGCCGACACGATGCCGGGACGTATTTTTTACGTAAAAAAACCGGAAAGCTACGGCTCATTTTGCCGTAACCGTTATTATTTGTAATTTTGCACACAAGGCGCGTTGCGCCGTCACCTTTACGACTTTACATGCATGAGCATCATCACACCCGACAATAATGCACAAGACAGCCGCCGCAAGCAAGACGACGGCGCTCCACTGAGCCGCGACGAGCGCAATCGCCTCATTGTCCGCCGTATGTGGATAGTCTTCGGCAGCCTTGCAGCCACCGGCCTGCTGTTTTTCATCTTGATATACAACGGCATCATCGGCTATATGCCGCCTGTCGAAGAGCTCAAGAACCCTAAAGACCGCTTTGCCTCAGTAGTGTACAGTGCCGATGGCGTCGAAATGGGCCGCTACTTCCGCAGCACCGGCAACCGCGTCTACGCCGACTATGACGAAATTTCGCAGCACGTAGTGGACGCCCTGGTAGCCACCGAAGACGCACGCTTCGAAGAACACTCCGGCATTGACTTCCGCGCCCTGTTCCGCGCCATCGTCAAGACAGTCATACTACGCGACAAAAGCTCGGGCGGCGGATCCACCATCACCCAACAGCTGGCCAAGCTGCTGTACACTCCGCCGAGCGACGGCATCTTCGAACGCGCCATGCAAAAGCCCATCGAGTGGATGATAGCCATCAAACTTGAGCGCTACTACTCCAAGGAAGAAATTGTCAAGATGTACCTCAACCAATTCGACTTTCTGTACAACGCCGTGGGCATCAAATCGGCCGCTCAAGTATACTTCAATAAGGAGGCACGCAACCTCAACATTCAGGAATCGGCTCTGCTGGTGGGTATGGTCAAAAACCCGACATACTACAACCCCGTACGCCACCCCGAACGCGCCCTCAAACGCCGCAACACCGTCTTCGAACAAATGCAGAAAGCCGGCCTGATAAGCGAAGCCAAACGCGACTCGCTCAGCAGCCTGCCGCTGGGCCTCGACTTCCACCGCATGGACCACAACGACGGCATCGCGCCCTACTTCCGCGAAGAACTGCGCCGCAACCTCACCGCCAAAAAGCCCGAACGCTCCAATTACCCCTCCTGGGATCAGCAGCGCTTCGTTGACGACTCCATAGCATGGGAGACCAACCCACTGTACGGATGGATAGCCAAGAACCCCAAGGCTGACGGCTCGTACTATGACATCTACTCAGATGGCCTGCGCATCTACACCACCATTGACTCGCGTATGCAGCGCTACGCCGAGGAGGCCGTACACGAGCACATGTCCAACCTGCAACGCCGCTTCGACCGCGAAAAACGCGGAATGCCATACTCGACTAATCCCAACGAACTCAGCGCCGCCGGACGCGAAAAGCTCATACGCAATGCCATACGCCAAAGCGAGCGATACCGCGTAGCCAAAGTCGCCGGACTCTCCGACGACGAAATCACGCGCCAGTTCAACACCCCGGTGGAAATGACACTATTCTCCTACGACGGACCCGTCGAAAAGACTATGACCCCGCGCGACTCGATATTATACGTCAAGTCATTCCTGCGCAACGGATTTATGTCCATGGACCCGCGCAACGGACACGTCAAGGCATACGTCGGCGGACCCGACTTCCGCTTCTTCCAATACGATATGGTGTCCATAGGCCGCCGACAGATAGGCTCGACCATCAAGCCGTTCCTATACACCCTGGCTATGGAAAGCGGATTCTCGCCGTGCAGCACATTCCTCAACGCACAACCCACCTATACCGATGCCGCCGGCAACGTCTGGTCGCCGCGAAATTCCGGACACGCGCGCATCGGCGAAATGGTGGATCTACGCTGGGCCTTGACCAATTCAAACAACTGGATTTCGGCACGCCTAATCAACGAAGTCGGCCCTTCGCGACTGGTCAACCTGATGCACAACCTCGGCATTACCAACAAATTGCCCTCGGTGATGTCTCTGGCCCTCGGCCCCTGCGAAGTCTCCGTACGCGAGATGGTGGCCGCATATAGCGCCTTTGCCAATAAGGGCATGCGCGTAGACCCCATATACGTCACCGCCATCACCGACAACAACGGCAACGTCCTGGCCCAATTCTCGCCCAACCAGACCGAAGTCATCAGCGAAACGGCATATTACCGCATATTGTCCATACTGCTCAACGTTGTCGACTCCGGCACCGGCAACCGCCTGCGCCGCGCCCCATACGCGCTGACAGCCCAAATCGGCGGCAAGACCGGTACCACCAACTTCAACGCCGACGGCTGGTTTATGGGCTTCACGCCCGAGCTGGTGTCCGGCGTATGGGTCGGCGGTGACGAACGATACATACACTTCAACAGCATGGCCGACGGCCAAGGCGCCGAAATGGCTCTGCCTATCTACGGCCGCTATATGCGCAAAGTCTACGATGACAAGACTTTGCCGTACAGCCAAAGCACGTCATTCGCATTCCCGCCCGGCATCAGCCTATGCGATGGCTACGAAGGCCCCGAACCCGAAACCGAGGAAGCTACAGTCGGCGACGTCTTCGACTAAGCTACACAGTATCACGGCATAAGCGGAGGCGCATCGGCTATCTCGAGCCGATGCGCCTCCGCTTTTCGTTTGATTGCGAATGAATTGACGCTATATTGGCAGTAATGGCTATTATAGCTATCATAGCTGTTATAGTCGTAATAGCTATTTGGCTGTTACGGCACTGACCTACACTGCCTTATGCCTGCGTCCTAAGGCACCGAGCCATGGGCGCAGAAGCGGACGCACAGCCGGCACCGTAGCAACGAGGGGCACGATGGCGGCCACCCACGGCGACACAAAGCTCTTGAGCACAAGCGTAAGCACGGCGCATCCCGTCACCAAGGCCAGCAGCAGCCACAGTCGGCGCGGCCATACAAGGCGATAGCGGCGCGCATACACCACGTAGGTGATGACCGTATACGATGCGTACCATACGATGTAGGACACGCCCAAGCCCTCGAAGCGCCAAAGCGAATAGCCCATGACATTGAGCGCCAGCCCTAAGAATGCACTGAGGCTTTCGGTGAGTATATAGACCGCACCATCGCCCTTGGCCAAAATGACAAAAGCCATACACCATGACGTCGCGCGGAAAAACACACCGATGATACCTATCGAAACCAGCGGCAGCATCTCCAGAAAACGCTCGGCATACAAGATGCGCACCATCAGCCCGTCAAGCACAATCATACCCATAACCACCGGCACAAGTATGCGCAACGCCAGCTCGCACTCATGCGCGACGAGCACCGAAGTGCGATGCCGCGAGTGCGTCACCGCCGACAGGTGCGGATAGTACTCCACCCATGCCCCGGTAAGTACTACACCGACATAGGTATTGATGATCGTATATCCCGCCTGATAAAGTCCGAGGTCGGCGGTAGACCCTGTATGGTTGAGCCATAGGACAAAGACGTAATTCATCAGCTGCGTTACCACCGCCGACAGGGTCATCAATGCCCCGAGCTTGACAAATCCGCGTCCGCGGCGTATAATCTCGCGGGCGGCTAGGGCACTGCGCGGCGTGCGTACGCGATAGAAATGAGCCGCTAAGGCCATACATATCGAGGCGGCAAGTATCACCGGGATGACCGAAAACTCGCGCAACCACCATATAAGGGCCACGGCCACCGCAGTGGAGACTACCGCCGCCACCGCCCCGCTCTTGGCCAGGCGACGAAGGCGCCCGAGACCCTGCATCAAAGCATTCTCGGCGCCGCCGTAAGACGAGCACAACGCTACCGGCGACAGTATGGCCAAGGTCCACCACTTGTCTGTGGTGCCAAACATCCAGTAGCTCAACAGCGGCGAGAGCAACAGTATTAGTGCCATGCCGCCGCATCCGAGCCACAGGCTCCAGCGACGCACCACTGCCGCGGTATCGCCGGCCGAGGCCGAACTCTCGCGTGCAACGTCGCGCACGGCGCTCTGGTCTATGGACATACGCGTGATTATCGAGATAAGGTCCAGCGTCGTATTGTACAGCATCAGCAGGCCCAGGCCTATCGGCCCGGCAAGCACGGCAAAAAGCTTATTACGCACCAGCGAACATACGATGCTCAGCACTCGTATGCCCGAAAACAGGCTTATCGACCCGAGGATACGGCTTATCGAGCGACCCATTCCAAAGGATTAAGTTTGCGTGCGCCCAGACGTACCTCAAAGTGCAGCCTGGTCTCGTTCTCCACCTTGTCCGTAAACAGTGTACCCAGGGCCTGCCCGGCAACCACTTGGTCTCCTTTTTTGACATTTAGCTTCCCGATGCCGCCGTATATGGTGAGGTACTTACCATGAGAAACGATAATCACCATATTCAGCCCGGCCATATAGCTGATGGAGCGCACCGTTCCGGCAAAGACGGCACGGGCTCGTGCTCCGGGTGCGGTGTGCATTTCTATACCCGAACTGCTGATGGTCAACCCCTCGTAGGTCTGCGTTCCGAAGGTTGCAGTAATGGTATATTTACCCGATACGGGGAAAGGCATACGGCCCTTATTGGCCTCGAAACTACCTGTCAACTTGCGCGTTGCCACATCCGCCGCCGTCTCGGTTGTGGTCGGCTCGGGTGCGGTGGGCTTGGACGGCCGAGTCTGTCCCGGATGATTTTGTTGTTGACGGTCACGCTGCTGTTGACGCTCGCGCTCGCGTTGCTGCCGTTGACGTTCGCGGCGACGTGCCTCTTCTTGCTCGCGAGCTATGCGACGCTGTTCCTCTGCCACAATACGGTCCAATTCGCGGTCCAATTGTTGCATACGGCGGCGGCGCTGAGCAAGGACGCTCTGCAAGGACGACCCTTGACGGCGCAACTCGTTGACCATCTGTTGCGATTGGTTTTGCTGCGTCACCAGGACGTTACGCGCCACGCTCAGCTGATTGAGTGCATCGGTCCGGCGTGCCCGTATATTGTTCAAATCGTTGCGGCGGCTGTCCAACTGCGCTATGGCTTGGCGCAATCGCATAATTTTGGCTACGCGATGACGGTTGAGCTGTTTGAGGTATCCGATGCGGCGTACCGCCATATTGAAGTCCTTGGAAGCAAAGACAAAAGCCAGATTATTGGCCTGGCGACGGCGGGCACGCTGCTGACGCAGAGCCTCAGCCACATCGCTGCGCAGCGAGTCTACAACCGCTTCCATAGCTTGTATCGAATCCTGCATCGAAGCGATACCGCGATTGAGCGAGTCCACCGTGACTTGCAGTGTCGAAATATGCCTGTTCTGGGTAAATATGCGCGAATTGAGGTCATTGAGCTCGTTAAGCCTCCGTTGTGTCGCGCGTTTATTGTCGTTGATTTTGCGGCGTGTTTCGGTGATTTCGCGCGCTGTATTTGTCCGCTCGCGCTTGATATCCGAGGCCGTGCGCGGCTTGGAGGCCACGGCTGTGGTGCGCGGCTTGGACCTGCGTTTCTTCTTGGCATAGGCATCCGTGGCACAGACAGTGCCAACGGCGGCACAGGCTATGACGGCAATGACTATGGCTGCAAGCTTTTTCATATCAGAGCGTTATGTTCCTAAATATCTGTTGAGCCTCGGCGATGGTGATGCGGCGATAGCCGTTGCCGGGACGGCGGAAGCGCACTTGCGAATAGGTGTTGCACCGCGCCGCCGAGGGAGTCCACTCAATGGCGGCTTGTACTTTCATTTTCTTAATGGCGGCATCTATGCCGACGGTACGCGCCAAGGGTCCGGAGCACACTTTATCATAGTCGCTGTAAGTGATGCGCACCGGCAGCGCCGATGTCTCACCGAAGCACACAACGTTGTCTACGGCCAAGGGCGAGCGACCCATCAGCAATTCCTGTATATGTCCTATGCCCATATCTTTGCGATATCGACCGAGGACGGCGTTCATTGACTCGGCAAAATAATACTTGTGGTACTTGTCTACAAAAAATACCGAATCGGCAGTCACATTGAGCACCGCGGCCTCGAACCCGAGCACGCGGAATGACATATACACCACGCTATCACGTACAATCGTAGCTCGCCCGCCCAACGAAAAGGATGTCGGCGACTTCAAGGACAATTTGACCGGGATCGTCATATCGTGCCACGCCATGCCTCCCGGGGCGGGCGACAGTGCACTCTTACGGCTTGAACATCCTGCAAATATGCCGCATATCAGCGCGACTATTATTACTGAAAGTATATTCTTGGCCTTCATATCCGAGTGTCAACGTTTGTGCTTGGACGCCCCTGCCTTGGAATGCTTGTCGCGGTCGTCCGCAGCCTTTTTGGTCTTGTTTTTTTTGTCGTCATAGAAATAGGTCTTGTACTTGACCTTACGTGCCAGCATCTTGTCATCTGGATCGAGGAGAGCCGCACGTTCCCAGAACTTCAGCGCCTGCTCGGGCAGTCCGCTCATAAAGTATATGTCACCTGCATGCGACAGCACTTCGGCGGACAATTTATCGTTTGTATCAAAATCTTCACTTTCAATCGTATCCGTCTCGGCATACGAACCATCCGTTCCGATATACGCCGTGTCCGGTGCAATCGAATCGGGGACAAAACCTTCGGGCGGCATCACCGAATCTACGGCGATGGAATCATCGACGAGCATCGAGTCCGGCGACGAATATTTCAATGTCAGGTCTATGTATTTCTTGGCCTGCGGATAGTCGTGCTTCTTGAAGTATACCCACGCGTAAGTATCCAGATACGTTGGATTTTCCATATCGGAGAGCACGGCGTAGCGTGCATACGACAAGGCCCGGTCGAGCAGCGTGTCGTTCTGTGCCATAGCATACGCGGCGTTATTGTACGCCAGGAAGTTGGAGGGATAAATCTCTATGGACTTGTTGTACGTCTCGATAGCCTTGCCCAGCGAATCGGCCGCCTGATAGGCATCGCCTAATGTGGACATAAAGTTGGACACGGCCTCGGGATTATTGATCTCGTTGATTTTGACCTTATGCAGTATTTCCAAGGCCTCTTGCGGCCTGCCGTTTACAATATTGGCCGAGGCCGCCAGTATGGGAAAGGCGAGATTGTCGGGCGAGTACGTAATGCCGCCGACGGCGGTCGCTATGGCGGCCGTAGTGTCGCCACGCTGCATCTGAAGCGAGTACAGCGACGAGCGTACGTCCGCGTCCGACGGGTCAAGCGACAGGGCGTATTCCATCTGTTCGGTGGCCTGCACCAAATTGCCGCAGGTGTACTCAAAGGCGCTGTATAGCGAGTGCAGCGACGGCTCGCCGGGGTTGATCTGTTGCATACGTGCAAAGACATTCTCGATACGCGGCCACTGGGCTGTATCCGAGTACATACGCCCCACGTATCCGCGTAGCAGCTCGTGCTTGGTTTCGTACTCCAAAGTCGGGCTTACCAGGGCGCGGAACACCTGTCGGTCGTAGGCCGCCGAATCGTTCTTGTCCGCATAATACTGCGCCATCGCTATGAGTGCGGCGCCGTAGGTGCTGTCTATCTCGCAGGCTCGGCGTATGGATGCATAGCGTGCCGAGTCTACATTCAGGGTCTTGTATATCTCGGAAGCATACAGGAAGACATCCGGGTCGCGCGGATTTGCTCCTTTCAATTGATTAAGCTCGCGCACAATGGCCGCGGTGTCTTTTTTGAGCGCCATAGCGCGTATTTTCTGCGAGGACAGACCCATATCCTTGCCCGTTCCACGCTCCAGACGCTCGAAAATGGCCATTGCTTTTCCATACGCCGAGGTATCACCGGTGGCATACTTGACGATATAGGCGTTGGCGAGATTGGCCGCCGTCTCGGTACGGTCGGGGTATATGGAGTCCAACGTGCGCCATACCTCGATGACGTCATCATAACGATGCAGATATTGAGCTATCGAGGCTATGGCCGAGCCATTGTAATATTGCGTCGGGTCGGCGCGGAACTCGTCCCACAGCACGGCATAGCTGCGATATACCTCGGCCGAATCGGGATTCATATTAAGCGTCAGCAACGCTTGCAGAGCCTTTATACCGATGTCCTCGGGGGCGAGAACCGCGGCATAGTCGGCAAGACGCTGTGCCAAGTCGTTGGAATCTATATTGATGGCAGACAAGGCTTGCAAATAGGCGTAATCGGCCTTGCGCAGGTCTGCATCCTTTTCCCAAGAGGATGTTCGGTGGCCGGAAGCCGTCCACGATACTGCGGCCATCAGTATCACCAGAACCGCCATTGTGCCAAATGCTCGACGTAGGGTCATATTTGACTATTGTTATTATTGTTTTTGTCTACAATCCGCGAAGTCGGCGACCAATTCCGACACTCTCTTTCTCGAAAGTGTCCCCTCGGCTCCGGCCCGGGACATTTCACTTGACGCCGGTGTGTCCGAAGCCTCCGTCGCCGCGCTCGCTGTCGTCCAAAGTCGCGGTCGGCGTCCATTCAACGCGTGTATAGGGCGCTACCACCATCTGACAAATACGCTCGCCGTCGTTGACCGTAAAGGACCGGTCGGAGAGGTTGATAAGTATTACTCCTATTTCGCCGCGATAGTCGGCATCTATCGTCCCGGGCGTATTGACCAGGGTGATGCCGTGCTTGAGGGCCAGGCCGCTGCGCGGACGCAGCTGCATTTCGTAACCTTCGGGAAGCTGGACGCGCAACCCAGTGGGAATGAGAGCGCGTTCAAGCGGACCGAGTACTATCGGCTCGGATAGGTGTGCACGCACGTCCATACCGGCGGACAAGGCCGTGGCATACGCAGGAAGCGCGTGTCCGGAAGCATTCACAATCTTTACACTGATATTATCCATATTGCGAGATGTCTTGTTGAGTGTAACTCCGGCTTCGACTCGGACGTTACACGGTTATGCGGCAGGTGGCATCACCGGCCTTGAGTATGTATATTCCGCGGGCATTGACGTTGAGGCGCGTAGTCCCCGCCGGCACGTTTTGCTGGACAATCAATTGGCCGAGTATGGTGAAAATCTTCACCTGCATAGGCCGAGGTGTGGTGACGTATATCGTCAGGCCGCGCACGACCACCTCAATATCGCCATCGTCCGTGGCGGACATGGTCGAACGCACCGCAATACCCGGGCGAGACGCTACGGGTATGGCAGCAGCCCGCTCGCTTCCTACAAGTATGGCTACTGTCATTATTACGGCATATTTGATTGCCTTCAACTTCACGCCCCAAAGTTACAAAAAAAGCGCCAATCGGCGTAGCTGTCAGTCAATAAAATCGGAGCTTTCGCATCAAAAAAGGTTCGTTACGCCTACGACCGACGACATTGCTTCGGCGTCTTATGTTTTGTCTTTGTGTTTCGTTGCATCCACAGTGATGTCTCGTTGTTGCATATCGTTGCTTCCTCGCCCAACGAGACGAGACGGGGGCGGCGCAACCCCTCGGCTGCATCGCCCCCCCCATATACGGGAATACGGCCGCATGTTTATAGCTGCGACCTATATGTCAGTGCAATTAGCGTACCACCTTGAGGGCGTGTACGATGCCGTCGGCTGTCGTGGCACTCAGTACGGACACGC
>ERZ808286.110-NODE-110-length-67001-cov-9.523347_pt1 | contig 67001 bp, 59 predicted proteins | sample MGYA00521276_ERZ808286 | MGnify/ENA primary metagenome ERZ808286 (study PRJEB31516, sample SAMN03275607) | gut metagenome | biome: mammalia-associated habitat; material: feces | host: Papio cynocephalus | place: Kenya | collected 2012-08-01 ... | reverse complement strand
GTTGAAGCAAGAAGCTCCGACTTCTAAGCGAAGCGAAAGTTGGAGTAGTTCACTAAATGTGTATTATTCTACTTTCCATTCCTTTTCTTTCTCAGCTAAAGGCCAATCTTTTTTTATTAAAGAAAAGAGATTTGATAGGGTAATTTCTTCATCTTTTGTGAAAGGAGAGGTGACAAATAAGCGTACATCTTGGTGCTTTGGCCGTCCTATTCCGATTCTTAGGCGATAGAAATCTTCAGTTCTTAATCTCTCCTGGATATTTCTAAGTCCCTTATGACCTTTTGTTCCTCCTCCTCTTTGTAGTTTTGCTTCGCCAAAGGCTAGTTCCATGTCATCACAGACAACGAGAATTTCCTCAGGTTTTATTTTAAAAAATGCTGAGCATTCACCAACAGCGTTACCAGACAAGTTCATCATCGTTAAAGGCTTAAGCAGTTTAAGATTTGAATCAAGTCCATAGAACGAATGGAATTTGCTTTGCCAAGAAACATTCGGATAAAGAAAGGAAGATAAGATAAAGCCTGCATTATGGCGGCTATTCGTGTATTCCTTCCCTGGGTTTCCCAAGAAAACGATAAGCTTAATCATCTCGATTTCGTAACTCCTTCTTTAGGGCATAAATTATTAATTTTACACATAGAACACTTAGGAGAAACAGGTGTACAAATTTCCTGTCCAAAACGAACAAAAAGATCGTTTATCTCAATCCAGAAGGAAACAGGAAGGACCTCCTCTAATTCCTTTTCTGTAGCTTCAGGTGTTTTTGTTTTGACCCAACCCAATCTATTTGAAATCTCGTGGACATGACAATCTACGCAAATAGCTTCTTTGTTAAACCCTAAGTTCAACACTAAGTTTGCTGTTTTAGAACCAACACCTGGAAGCGAAAGTAAGTCTTCTTTACTTGAAGGTATCTCTCCCCCGTATTGGGAGATAATTATATCTGCAATGCTTTTTAGTTGTGATGCCTTACGAAGGTAAAATCCTGCAGGTTTAATCGTGTTAGCAATAGTTTCTTCGCTTAAAAGCTGTAATTTATCAATTGTTGGAGCTATATCAAAAAGTCTTTTAGACGCAGCATATGTTACATTATCTTTTGTTCTCAATGAGATTAGCGTAGAGACTAATATCCTATATGGAGTTGATTCTTCTTCTCCAATTTTTGTTACAGATGGACGTTCCTGGCTAGTTTTGCTAAGAGAACTTTCAATATCGTCAAAAATCTTTCTTACATATTTTTCTTCTAACATTTTTCCTCTAATTGTCCTTGTCCATTTAAAAGACTAGAATTGTTCTATGATTGTTGTACTAAAGAAGGGTATTACCTTACAAGAAAAAGATAAAGTTGTCGATTTCTTAAAAGCAAGTGGATTTATAGTTAAAGAAATAAAAGGCGAAAATGAAACAGTATTAGGCGCTGTAGGATCTAGTCATATCGATCCAAGGACCGTGGAGCTTTTCCCTGGTGTAAGTAGCGTTGTCCCAATTTCTAAACCTTACAAACTTGCATCACGTGAACTTAAAAAAGAAGATACTTTAGTTAAGGTAAAAAAAGTTACGATAGGTGGAAACCGCATTTGCGTTATGGCTGGCCCTTGTGCTGTCGAATCATATGATCAAATGATGAAGATTGCTGAGTCAGTAAGAGAAGCTGGGGCTGTTGTTCTCCGTGGAGGAGCTTTCAAACCTAGAACATCTCCTTATTCATTTCAGGGCTTAGGGGAAGAGGGGTTAAAGATATTAAGAAAAGCAGGAGATGCTTTCGATATGCCAATAGTATCAGAAGTAGTTTCTCCTTCTGATGTCGATATGTTTTCTTCTTATGTCGACATCATGCAAATTGGTGCAAGAAACATGCAGAACTTTGAGCTTTTAAAGGCTGTTGGTAAAAAGGGAATGCCTGTTCTTCTAAAAAGAGGATTATGCGCAACAATTGAAGAATGGTTAATGGCAGCAGAGTACTTAATGAGTGCAGGAACCGAAAAAGTTATTCTCTGTGAAAGAGGAATTCGAACATATGAACGAATTACTCGTAATACTTTAGATTGCTCAGCTATTCCTGTTGTCAAGAAACTATCACATCTACCTGTTATAGGTGATCCTTCTCATGCAACAGGTATCAGAGATATGGTTTCTCCAATGAGCTTAGCATTAATTGCTTCTGGCGCTGCTGGTATTGAAGTTGAAGTACACTGCAATCCAGAAAAAGCCCTCTCTGATGGACCTCAGTCATTATATCCTGAACAGTTTGAAAAGCTAATGAGAGATATTCAGGCTCTTGCTCCTGTATTAGGAAAAACGCTTGAGAAGATTCCTCGTGTTATACCTTCTTCTATAAAAGAAAAGTCTGTTTCGATAAACGATGTTGAAAAAGATAAGAAGGAAACAATAGTTGCTTTCCAAGGAGAGAGAGGAGCTTTTTCAGAATTAGCAGCAAGACGCTTCTTTAATGAAGATGTAGCAGTTCTTCCTTGTCACTCTTTCAAAGATACTTTTGATGCCGTTTCTGATTCAAAGGCAACATTTGGAATAATTCCAATTGAGAACGCTTTGGGTGGTGCTGTTTATGATCCATTAGATTTACTTAAGATTCATTCTGAGCTAACAGTTGTTGGAGAGACACAAGTAAGAGTTGTCCATAATCTTATTGGTTTTCCTGGTGTAAAAGAAGAAGAAATAAAGAGAGTTTATTCTCATCCGCAGGCTCTAATGCAATGCAAAGAATATTTAGAAAAGCATCTTCCAAATGCAGAGACTATACCTTTCTTTGATACTGCAGGTGCTGTTGCTTTTGTAAAGAAGAGTAAAGACCGGACTAATGCAGCTATAGCTGGTGCTCCTGCAGCTCTTTATAATGATATGGTAATATTGCATCAGTCCATAGAAACAAACCCTTCTAACTATACACGCTTCTATGTTTTAACAAGAGAAGAAAACGCAGAAGAATTCATGAAGAATAGAAAGAAAGAGAAGGCATCCATGCTCTTTAGTGTGCCAGATGAAGCTGGCTCTCTAATGAAGGTTCTTGAAATTTTCTATCAGAATAAGTTGAATATGCAAAAACTTGAGTCTCGACCTATTTTAGGCAAACCTTGGGAATACACATTCTATGTAGATGTTCTTATCCCTTCTTATGAACATTTTGGTGAAGCTGTCAAAGCTATTAAAGCTGCAACAGAAAGCTTTAGACTTCTTGGTGTCTATGAAAACGGGTTAAATTAATGGATGAAAAAGAGTACGAAAAAGTAGAACTTTTTATGGGTGTATTATCTTCAAAAGGCTTTCCTCTAGCGTTAAGAAAAACCCTAGAGGAAAACTTTGGAGAGATAGAGATAATTACAGAGCCTATTCCTTTTACTTTTACAAATTACTATGACGAAGAGATGGGACTTCCCATTGAAAGATTCTTTATCCTATTTAAAAACCTAGTACGACCAGACTTTTTAGTGAAGAGCAAAAAGATTACAAATGAGATTGAAAAGAGATGGGAAGAGGATGGGAAAAGAAAGATAAACTTAGACCCAGGAACTCTTAGTGAAGCGAATGTAATTCTTGCTACTACAAAGAATAGAGCACATAGGGTTGCTATTGGCAATAACCTATTTGCAGAGATAACTCTTATCTATCAAAATCATGGGTTTACATCTTTTCCTTGGACATACAGTGACTATAAAAGTGAAGAAGTACAAAATGTTTTATTTGCTTTTAGACAACATCTTTTAAAGAAAAGGAAAGAAGAGAAAAGCAAAGCATAATTATGTATATTTCATTATGATATAAAGAATTTTACATTTTATGTTATCTTTTTATATTATAGAATTTTTCTTAAATCTGACAATTTTTTTATTTTTTTCGTATATATAGTATGAAAAGAATATTTTTATTGTTACTTGTTACTCTGTTTTTATTTGCGTCATGTTCTTTAGAACGAAAAACTAAGATAAGTGTTTCTCTCTACTCGGAGTTAACATGGGAAGAAGTGACAGGAGAACCAATGTGGTATCTTGTTAAATACTTTGATGGAGAGAGTGTAAAGACAAAATATCTAGGAAAGGATGAGAAGAAATTTTCTCTTTTTGTTTCCCCAACTTCTCTTAGTGTTTTTGCGTTGTATCCACTAGGTAATCTTTCTCCCTTTGGAGGATTCTATGAATGTGGAAATGAAAAAGAAGTTTACCTTCTTCCAGAGTATGGCTACTTTGCTTCAATGCTTATCGATGCTGCACTAGTTATGCCACATGCAATAAATGAGCTCTCTGTTTTATCGATAAAAAAAGACTATCCGGATTTGGGTATTATTAATAGAGAAGCTTTTCTTTCATCTCTATATCAAGGACAACTTGAGGAAAAGAGTATCAAACTTTCAAAACTATATAAAGTTCCTCTTGATGGGGTGTTAAAAGGTTATTGGGTTAGTCTCTTTTCTCATAATTATTCATTTGTTTTGACATCTAGTAACGAAGATCTTACTCTCTCTCTTTTTCCTGGCGTATGGTATTACCTTTGCTTAGAGAGGAAGATGATTTTAGAAATTGTAATTACAGATAATGGTGAATATTGGACAAAGCTTAAAGCTATGCCAAAGTGGATTTAACATATTGTTTACAATTTCAATTGAATCTAGAATAGGGCTATGGAATCATTAAAAGAATTATACAGAATAGGTTATGGCCCGTCTTCTTCTCATACAATGGGACCAAGAGCTGCGGCAGAAAGATTTGTTAAAGAGCATCCTGAGTGTAAAGATGTTTGCGTTGAGTTATATGGTTCTCTTGCTGCAACAGGCAAAGGACACTTAACAGACAAAGCCATTCTCACTGTTATGGATGATAATAATATAAAAGCACATATTGATTGGTATCCTTCAATTTTTAAGCCTTTTCATCCAAATGCTGTTACCTTTAAAAGTGGAAAGATTTCTGACACTTATTACTCAGTAGGCGGTGGAAAAATTGTAAAAGAGGGCGAAAAGGGAGATGCCGATGATACTGTTTACCCTGAACTAATTTTAGGTGATATGGAGAAGATGCTTAACTATTGCGATTATCATGGATACCAGATGTGGGAAGTTGCAATAGAATATGAAGGAATGCAAATTCTTGATTATGCCGGTGAGGTTTGGGAAGTAATGAAGGATGCCATTCATAGAGGGCTTGAAAATGAGGGTGTTCTTCCTGGCGGTTTGAAGTTGCAGAGAAAGGCTTGCCTATCACATGCTAAGTCTATAGATTTTGCAGGAAGTCTTGGAAATACATCGCGAGCGCTTTCTTTTGCTTTAGCTGTTAGTGAAGAGAATGCAGGTGGAGGCAAAATCGTAACAGCTCCAACATGCGGTAGTTGTGGTGTTCTTCCTGGTGTTCTTTATTATTTGCAAGAGGAATATAAGATTCCAGAAGTAAGAATTCAGAGAGCCATCCTTACTGCAGGACTTGTTGGAAATATTGTAAAGAGTAATGGTTCTATTAGTGGTGCTGAAGTTGGCTGTCAGGGAGAAGTAGGTGTAGCTTGTGCTATGGCTGGTGCTGCAGCAACACAACTCTTAGGTGGCTCTGTTCATCAAGTAGAATATGCAGCAGAAATGGGGCTAGAACATCACTTAGGCCTTACATGTGATCCTCTTATGGGGCTTGTTCAAGTTCCATGTATAGAGCGTAATGCGATGGCTTGTATGAGAGCTATCGACCATGCATCCTTTGCAATTATGGGTGATGGAAGACATAAAGTAAGTTTTGATGATGTTGTCGAAGTAATGATGGAAACAGGTACTGCTATTCCTTCTCTCTATAGAGAAACTAGTAAGGGTGGATTAGCTAAGGTCGTTGAAAGAGACGAAGATTAGTGCTAGAGAGGTATTAGCTTTTGCTTCTACCTCTTTTTTTAAGGAGATTATTTGATATGGAATATAAGATTGATTCTTCAAAGTTGAGTGTTGTTGTTTCTTCTCTTGGAGCAGAGTTAGTTAGCATAACTACTAATGATGGCAGTCCAATTTTGTGGACGGGAAAAGAGTATTGGAAAAAACATGCTCCAATACTTTTTCCATTTGTTGGAAGACTTGTAGAGGAAAGGTATCTCTATAACAACAAAAGTTATAACATGATGAAACATGGATTTATTTCGACTGTTGAGTTTTCTCCTGTAAAGGTTGAAAAAGATATGCTCCATCTTTGTTTTCATTCAAATGATCAAACTATGGAGATATATCCATTCTCTTTTATGTTTGAGGTTATTTATTCTCTTAGAGGCAATAATCTTGATGTAAAATATCGAGTCACCAATTGCGATAATAAAGCAATGTATTACGGGTTTGGTCTTCATCCGGGTTTCTCTGTTCCTCTCGAAAAAGGACAAGATTTTGAAGACTATTATGTAGAATTTCTAGATTCTTTAGAAGAAATTAAGAGAGTAGTCTTTTCCCCTTCATATTTTGCCACAAGAAAAGAAGAGGATACTCATTCTCTTATCTCATCATCGACTCTCAATTTAAGACATAACTTATTTGACGATGATGCTATTTGCTTAAAAAATACAGGCCACATCTTATCTTTAAAGAGTAAAAAAGGTGGCAAATCATTAACAATAAAGCATGATGCTCCATACCTTTCTTTATGGCATACAGTTAAAGAGAAGGCTCCTTTTCTTTGCATAGAGCCTTGGCATACTCTACCGTCATATGATGGAGAGATACTAGACATAGGAAAAAGAGAAGACTTTGTTCAATTAAAAGAAGGTGAGAGCAATTCTTATTTTCTTTCTATTGAAGTTGATGAAAACTAGCTATTTTAGAAGAGTTAGCGAGAATCCTCGGTAATTCAATTACCGACTAGTTCACGTAGATATTCTCTCAACTTTTCAGAAAGAGATTCTATAAGTTCTCCTTGCTTATCTTTGCTAGGAGTAAGAAGTGCCATATGGAACGTAGCATACAGAATCCTCTTTGTTTATGCTTTTAACAAGCACAAGAATATCATCAACAAGATGTGCTGATGATATTGAGTTATCTCTAATGTCTCTTTCCCTTACAGAAATATCAAAGGCTAGTGATAAAAAGCCCAATTCATTTTTAACGTCTGACCAAAAAGCTGTTTGTTTTAATAGTGATGTTGAATACAAATCATGAGTTGCCTTTTGTTGAATCATGATGTCCATACAAAGACCATAGACCAAAAGTCAAAAAGAAAAATAGCTTCATCTTAAATAAATAGTTGAGTAATTAATGCTCCAATACAACTAGAAGCTGCTGTTATAGGTAAACCTAAATTTAGCAGAGATGTTATTAATGCAATTACAAAACCAACGAGTGAAGAGTAAAATGATCCTGTTGATGATAGTATTGCGGGAAATGTTAAAGAAGCTAATGTTGCATAAGGTGCATAGAATAAGAATGCCCTGAAGAATCGGTTTTTTATTGGTTTTTTCAATAGAAGAAGAGGAATAACTCTTATTAAATAAGTAACAATAGCGATAGTAAATATTGAGAAGTAAATATATGTGTTTGTCATAAATCCTCCAATTCTTCTTCATTTAAAGGAAAGAGTATAGAAGCAAGTGTTGAAATCAAAAGCGTAACAACAATTACTCTCATGCCAGAAGAGAGTGTCTTAAGCAATGGAATTAACGTAAAGGAATAGCTTAAAACCATTGATAAAATTACCACTAATGCAATGGTTTTATTGTTCTTGCTTGGTGGAATAATTATTGCAAGGAACATTGCATATAGAGCAACAGAAAGAGCTGATGTAACAAATGCGGGAAGTATTTCTCCCATAACAGCGCCAAGAATTGTTCCTAGTATCCACCCAGGGCAACTAAGAACCATTGCTCCATAATTATAGAATGGGTTAAGTGGGTATTTTTGCGAAGAAGCAATACCGAATATTTCATCTGTTACCGCTATACCCATAATCATTCTCTTTCCTATTCCTGTTGAAGGGGAGAGTTTTACAGCAAGAGCCGCGCTCATTAACAAATAGCGTAAATTAATTACTATTGTTGACACTACTAATAGCAGAATTGATCCGCCTTCTTTCATAATGTCTATCGCTGCAGCTTGCCCGGCTGAAGTATAGTTAAGAGCGCTCATCAATGCTGATTGGTACCATTTCAAACCTGCATTTGATCCACTTATTCCAAGAGTGAATGAAACAGCAAAGTATCCAATAGCGATAGATAGTCCGTCTATCATTCCTCGTTTAAAGTTTGTTTGATTATCTGTCATATTTGTTGAAAAGAAGAGGTCTCCTAAGAGACCCCCTTTGTTGCTATTTTACAACTATATTTACCAATTTGCCTGGTACTACAATCTCTTTAACAATTTCCTTGTCTTGAATCCATTTCTTGACAGTCTCATCGCTCTTTGCTCTAGATAGTATCTCTTCTTTACTGCTAGAAGCATCCATCTCAAGCTTAGCTCTAAGTTTGCCATTAATCTGAACTACAATTAGTACTGTATCATCCTTAGTCTTTGCTTCATCGTACTTAGGCCAAGACTCTGCACTAACAGAAGGAGTGTGACCAAGTCTTTCCCAAAGCTCTTCAGAAAGGTGAGGAGTGTATGGAGAGAGTAGAAGTACAAGAGTTTCTAAGCACTCTTTTGGTAGATACTCTGCTTTATTAAGTTCATTAACAAATACCATCATCTGAGAAATAGCAGTGTTGAAAGCAAGGCTTGCTGTATCTTCTGTTACCTTTTTGATGGTTTTGTGCATGAGCCTATCTAAGTCTTTTGAAGGAGCACAATCTCTAATCTCTTTTTCTGTTGCAATTCTCCAAACCTTATCAAGGAAACGATAAATGCCAATAAAGCCAGCTGTTGCCCATGGTTTAGATTCTGTAAGTGGTCCCATGAACATTTCGTACATTCTTACAGAGTCAGCTCCATAGTCTCGAATGTAATCATCTGGATTAATAACATTTTTTAGAGACTTACTCATCTTTGCTATTACTTGAGTAAGTTCCTCTCCATCCTCTGTACTGTAGTACTTTCCATCTTTTTCTATGACACAGTCGGAAGGAACAAGGCTCTTGTTACTTCTCTGATAAGCAAATGATGTAATCATTCCCTGATTAACAAGTCTCTTAAATGGTTCTGGTGTATGTAAGTATCCTAAATCATAAAGAACATGATGCCAGAAACGAGAATAAAGAAGGTGTAAAACAGCATGTTCAGCTCCTCCAACATAGAGAGATACTGGCATCCAATATTCTTCTTTATCTTCTCCTACAAAGCGCTTGTTATTCTTCGGATCTAGGTAACGTAAATAGTACCAGCAAGAACCTGCCCACTGAGGCATTGTATTGGTCTCTCTCTTTGCTTTGCCACCGCACTTTGGACAGGTACAATTTACCCACTCCTCAACCTTGCTTAATGGGCTTTCTCCTGTTCCAGATGGTTCATATTTTGAAACTTTTGGAAGAGTAAGAGGAAGTTCTTCTTCAGGAAGAGGGACAATGCCACATTCAGGGCAATGTACAAGAGGAATAGGCTCACCCCAATAGCGTTGGCGAGAGAACACCCAATCACGAAGTTTGTAGTTGATAGCCTTATGGCCACATTTGTTCTTTTCTAGATACTCCAAAACCTTGTTTATAGCATCTTTTTTATTTAAGCCATCAAGCCAATCAGAATTGACATGGATGCCATCTTCTGTCCAAGGTTTTTCTTGTACATCTACATCTCCCTTTAATACTTCAATTACAGGAAGACCAAATTTCTTAGCAAATTCCCAGTCTCTTTCATCATGAGCAGGAACTGCCATGATAGCGCCTGTTCCATAAGAAATGAGGACATAGTCAGCAATCCAAATAGGAAGCTTTTTGCCATTTATTGGGTTAATAGCATAAGAACCAGTAAAGACTCCGGTTTTTTCCTTTGCCAAATCTGTTCTTTCTAAGTCTGATTTGTGCTTAGCTTTGTCTAAGTATTCTTCAACTTTTGCTTTTTGCTCAGGAGTTGTAAGCTTACCAACAAGAGGATGCTCTGGTGCAATAACCATGTAAGTTGCACCAAAGAGAGTATCACAACGAGTTGTATATACTTCAAGGTAATCGTCACTCTTTTCAAGTTTAAAGAGTACAGATGCTCCCTCGCTCTTTCCTATCCAATTGCGCTGCATTGTCTTGACAGATTCTGGCCAATCGAGGTTATCGAGACCCTCTAGAAGCTTTTCAGCGTATGCTGTAATTTTTAGCATCCACTGGCGAATGTTTTTCTTCTCAACTTTGCTTCCACAGCGCTCACATCTTCCTTCCTTTACCTCTTCGTTAGCAAGTCCAGTCTTACAGCTTGGACACCAATTGATGGGTGTGAATGCTTCATAAGCAAGACCCTTCTTGTAAAGCTGAAGGAATATCCATTGAGTCCATTTATAATAGTCTTCGTCACATGTGCTGATTTCTCTATCCCAATCGTAAGAGAAACCTAAACTCTTAATTTGTCTGCGGAAATTATCAATATTTCTCTGAGTTGTTACATATGGGTGAGTGCCTGTTTTAATAGCATAGTTCTCTGCAGGTAGACCAAAAGAATCAAATCCCATTGGATGGAGAACATTATAGCCATTCATTCTAAGATAACGAGAATAGATATCTGTTGCAGTATATCCTTCTGGGTGACCAACATGTAGTCCAGCTCCAGATGGGTATGGGAACATATCTAGTACGTATGCCCTTTTTTCTTTAGGAACATCTTCCTTTTCGTATGTTTTGAAAGTTTTGTTTTCTTCCCAATACTTTTGCCATTTTGGCTCTATTTCATTAAATGGATACTTACTCATGTCGCCATTCTAACAACAATGAATATAAATTGCCATAAGAGTAATTGGAAACAAATCTTCTAATGTTTGAAAAATAAAGGTTTTTTATATTATACTTAGAGTTATGGCGTATGATGAAAGTAATATAAGGACCCTATCTTCAATTGAACATATTAGACAACGTCCTGGAATGTATATCGGTAGACTAGGAAATGGAAGTCACCCTGACGATGGTATATATATTCTTCTCAAAGAGGTCATAGACAATGCAATTGATGAGTATATGGAGGGCTATGGAACTAAGATAGTCGTCACTCTCGAAGGATCAAAGTGCAGTGTCAGAGACTTTGGAAGAGGCATTCCACTTAATAAGCTTATAGAGTGTGTATCTGTCATAAACACGGGTGCGAAATATGACAATGAAGCATTCCAATATTCTGTAGGTTTGAATGGTGTTGGTACCAAAGCTGTTAATGCTTTGTCTAAGTTCTTTGAAATAACAAGCTACAGAGATGGAAAGTATTCTTTCGCTTCATTTGAACGTGGTATTTTAAAGAGTAAAAATAGCGGTAAAACAGATGAGCCTAATGGCACATACGTCACATTCATTCCCGATGATAGTCCAGAAGTTTTCTCATCTTACCAATACAATGAAGATTTTATAAAAGAAAGATTGTGGAACTATGCATACCTCAACAAGGGCTTATCTATTGAGTTCAATAAGAAGATAATTAGAAGTAGTGGTGGTCTCATGGATCTTGTTAAAAAGATTCTTGGAGATGATGGCCTTTATCCTCTAATAAACTACAAAAGTAAGCGTCTTGAATTTTCTTTTACGCATACAGATGGTTATGGAGAAAGCTATCATAGCTATGTTAATGGACAATATACGTCAGATGGTGGAACTCATGAAGCTGCCTTTAAGGAAGGCGTTTTGAAGGGCATTAATGAGTTTTATCATAAGTCTTGGGCTGCTCCTGAAATTAGAGATGGTATTGTTGCAACCGTCGCTATTAAGGTAATGAATCCTGTATTCGAGTCTCAAACAAAAAATAAGCTCGGTAATACAGATGTTAGAAGTTGGATTGTACCTGAAGTAAAAGAAGCTGTTGTCGATGCTTTAATGAAGAATAAAGAGATTGCCAAGGGTCTTGAAGAAAAGATTACTAACAATGAAAAGATTCATAAAGAAGAGGCAGCTGTTCGTAATGGCGCCAAGGAAAAATCTAAGAGAGTATCTATAAATATTCCTAAGCTCAAGGAGTGTCGATACCATCTAAACTCTTATCCTGCTGCACACAAAGATATGGCGGAAAATTCAATGATTTTCCTTACTGAGGGAGATAGTGCTGCCGGAACAATTACAAAGACAAGAAATGCTGACTACCAGGCAGTTTTTGCTCTTAGAGGTAAGATTTTAAACGTTCAAGGTAAGAAGAAGACTGAGATATATAAAAATGAAGAGCTATACAATATGATGATAGCTCTCGGCATTGAAGATTCTACTGATAACCTTCGATACGGCAAGGTTGTAATAGCTACCGATGCCGATGTCGATGGCTTCCATATTAGAATTTTGATTATGACATACTTCTTTAACTTCTTTGAGGATGTCATTAACCAAGGCCGACTTTATATTCTTGAGACTCCACTTTTTAGAGTTAAAAATAAAAAAGAGAATATTTACTGTTACACAGAAAAAGAGAGAGATGAAGCTGTTACCAAACTCAAGGGCGCTGAAATCACTCGATTTAAAGGACTTGGAGAAATATCTCCAAATGAATTCAAATCATTTATTGGAGAAAATATTAAGCTTATCCCTGTCACGTATGAAAGCATTGCAGAGATAAGAAACGAGATGGAATTCTATATGGGAGATAATACTCCTACAAGAAGAGACTTTATTATGGAGAACTTACTCTAATGGCTAGAGCTGAAGGTTTATATAAAGATTATTTTTTGGAATATGCTTCATATGTTATCAGAGATAGAGCTATTCCTGAGCTATTAGATGGTTTTAAGCCTGTCCAAAGAAGAATTATTCATACTCTCTTAAAGAACGATGATGGTCGCACAGATAAGGTTGCATCTGTTGTTGGAGAGACAATGAAAATCCATCCTCATGGAGATGCTGCAATATATGAAGCTCTTGTTAATATGGAGAATGATGGTCTCTTTATAGAAGGTCAGGGAAACTTTGGAAACATTTTTACTGGAGATGGAGCTGCTGCTGGAAGATATATTGAATGCCGTTTAAAGCCTTTTGCAAAAAAAGTTCTATATTCTCCTGAAACAACAGAATATGTAGACTCTTATGACGGAAGAAGAAAAGAGCCTGTAGTCTTTCAGGCTAAAATTCCTGTTGTAGCGATAACTGGCACAAGTGGTATTGCTGTTGGAATGTCAACAAAAATACTCCCACATAACATATTTGAGGTTTTAGATTGCCAAAGAAAGGCCCTAAGGGGTGAAGATTTTGAAATATATCCAGACTTTCCTACAGGTGGAACAGTCGATGTTAGTGAATATGACGATGGTAGGGGAAGAGTAACAGTAAGAGCTAAATTTAATACTCAAGATCCAAAGAGATTAATTATAGAAGAGCTTCCTTACGAAACAACATCACAAGCTTTAATTGATTCCATCAAAAAAGCCGATGCTAATGGTCAGTTAAAGATTGCTTCAATTACTGACTATACCTCAGAGAAAGCAAATATCGAAATATGTTGGCAGAGAGGTGTCTATTCTCAAGATATGGTAGATATTCTCTACGCAACAACAGATTGCCAGAAAAAGATAAGTGTTAACCCATTGGTTCTTGAGGATGGACTACCAAGAATTGTTGGAATATCTGAACAGATTAAGTTCCATGCAGATCACCTTGTTAAGCTTCTTAATAGAGAACTAGAAATAGAGCTTTCTCACTTAAAAGATAAACTAAGAGCAAGAACTCTTGAGAGAATCTTTATTGAAGAAAGAATCTATAAGAAGATTGAAAATAAAGATACGCAGGAAAAGATTAATCAGGCAATCATAAAGGGCTTTGAGCCTTTCCTCGCTGAAATAGAGAATAAAGAGCCTACAGATACAGACATAGATGGCCTTTTAAAAATACCTATTCGCAGAATATCTTTATTTGATATAGAGAAAAATAGAGCAGAGATAAATGAAATAAATGCAAACATTCTTCTTTGCAATGAAAGGCTTAACAACATTGTAGATTATGCAGATAGTTTCTTAGCAGACTTAGAAACGATGTTTGATAGAGATGAGTACAAGAGAAAGACTCAGATTGGAAGTATCGAACACAAGAGTGCTAAGGAAGTGGCTGTTCGTAATCTAGATATAAGATACGATGTTGATACTGGTTATCTTGGAACAAATGTAAAGACAGGAGAAAGCCTCTTGAAGGTTAGCACCTTCGATAAGATATTCTACATGAAAAACAATGGTGAATATCGTGTTATTTCTGTACAAGATAAGACCTACATTGGAAAGGAAGGCATCTTCTATATCAACTACGGAGAAAAAGAAATTATCTCTAAAGAAATATTCACAATTATCTATAGAGATAAGATTGCAGATAAAAAAGTATGGATGATTAAGCGTTTCCAGATTGCTGCTTTCTCTTTAGATAAGACCTATCTAACAGTCCCAGAAAAGGCAAAAATAAAGAAGATTAGTCTTTTTCCTAGTGCAATTATTTCTGTCAAATATAAAGAAGGATTGAAGTATAGGATAACAGAAGAAACCTTCCGTTTTGCAGATTTTAAGGTTTTAAAGAGTTCTAATGGTGCAGGTAACCAGCTTACAACGAAGGAACTTGAAAAGCTTACAATTAGACAAACTAAAGATACTAAAACAACTCAAGAATCAGAGCCGACTCTCTTTGATGAGGTATAGATGTTAGAAAAAGATAGAATTCTATATGAAGACAATCATTTGATTGTTATAAACAAGAGAGGAGGGGAATTAGTTCAGGCTGATGAAACTGGCGACAGGACTTTGATAGATGATGTCAAGGAATATCTGAAGGTAACATATAACAAAAAAGGTAATGTGTACTTGGGTGTGCCACATAGGCTAGATCGACCAACTAGTGGCATTGTCGTTTATGCAAAAACAGACAAGGCTCTTACTAGACTAAACGAGATGTTTAGAGGTTCTGGAGTAAAAAAAGTTTATTGGGCTATTGTTGATAAAAAACCAAATAAAGAGAAAGGTGAGCTAGTACATTATATTGTTCGAAATAGCAAAAACAATATTTCCGTTGCTTATCCTACAGAAAAGAAAGATAGCAAGATAGCTCGACTTTCATATAGTCTAATTTGTTCTTCTGATCGCTATCATCTATTAGAAATAAATCTTCACACTGGGAGACATCATCAAATTAGAGCCCAGCTAAAAGCTATAGGAATACATATAAAAGGGGATTTAAAGTATGGAGCAGAGAGAAGTAACCCAGATGGTGGAATCTCTTTGCATGCTAGAAAGATATCTTTTTTGCATCCTGTAAAAAGGGAAGAAATAACTATAGTTGCACCTCCTCCTAAAGATGCTTTATGGTCCTTTTTCTTAAATAAGGTAGAAGAAAATAAAGAAAAAGAAGAAAGCAACAACTAATATGAATAATTCTATAAAATATAATAATTTGTAAAATGTCGCTTCTTATAAAAAAAGAGAGCTAGTGGAAGACTAGCTCGACTTGTATATACGGACAGGGATGGAGTACCCGAAATTTAACCTAACCTTATATAACCATGTAAAGAGAAAACTGTCAACCTAAAAGCGACTTCATTTTGTTATTCGCTTAACTGTTGTAATGCAAGAATCAACAAATACAGTATAGTTTTCTCCTCCCTGTGTAATCGAATATGAGTACTTTCCTTTACAATCTGTACAAGAAAGACCTAAGTAATCATGTCGATAACATGTTCTTGAGATAAAGAATGGCGGTTCATAATCTAAGACTTTTGGTACAAATGGCCAATTTTTACCGTGTTCCTTTCTTTCAAACCATAGATATCCCATAGATAGGGAAGGGATTTCTTTCTTTAGTAGAGAAAGCGCGAATCTATTGCTTAAATAAAGATATACATCAATGAAATAATTAAATTCAGGATGAGCTTTTGCAAATCGAACTTGTGAGATATTGTTCAAACCAATGTATATTTCTTTTTGTCCTTTTACTTTTTCTAATATATCGTTCCAAGTCTTTTCTTCATTGAAAGTAATAGGAGGAAAAACAATATAATTTATGCCATCTAAATTAAAAATCTCACCAAAACATGGTCTTTCTTTGTCGAGGAGTTTCCTTTCTGGAAGATTTGACGTTGATGCTTTTTCTTCATTTTCTTGAATAAGAGGAGAAGGAATAATAAGAGAGTCTAACTTAGAGTAAAAACTACGCCTAAAATCTTTTAAACTTGATGGCATAATAAAAGGAAAAGAAAGGGACGTAAAATTATTATAATTTAGTTTACCAAGTGTATACTTGCTCCCCCCAGATTCAGAAAAGTGCTTTTTTAACATAGAACATAAATCTTTCTTGCTTTCAGATTCAACGGCCGTAATAGGATAATCTAACTCTACGCCAAGAGCCCTTGCTATAATTTTATCGCTATAGAGATCTATTGTAATATCTACAGGTTTACGATAAAGAGGGATGTTTACTGATGGACTCTTTTCTCGCTTTGTAGAATCTGAAATTTTGTATAAATTCTTTCCTACAAGATTTTGTTTTGGGTCCTTATTAATTATATACCCACTAGGAGTCTTTCTTTTTATAGAAGCGCTGAACTTTACTGGAGTAGGCATTTTATTTTGATCTAGCGTAAAGTATTGTAGGCCATCATGGTTCTCTATTCTTTCATCTGTAGAAATGAAAAAGTCAGTTCTTCTCTCTTCTTCAATTGTTCCTAAATGAAGGCCGAGGTGACCTGGGTAATTTCCACTTAAGAGGCTATCTCTATTTTTCTTGTAATCATAGTAACCATTAGAGCTCTTTCTTAAAAATGTCGTGTACACTCCATCTATCGTTTCTTTATCTAATTCTTTATCATCCAAAAGAGCACGATAATACTTTGCAGCAGATGCAACAAACTCTGGACTCTTTAGTCTGCCTTCAACTTTTAAGCTATCTATTTTTAATTCTTTAAGAGCTTTTATTTCTTCTCTTAGAATCAAATCTTCCATTGAAAAGGGGTAGCCTTTTTTCTTTGTTTGTGAATCTTCAAACCAAGAGCGACATATCTGTGCGCACTCTCCACCGTTGGCGCTTCTACCACACTTTAAAAATGAAGCAGAGCATAGACCTGAAAAACCATAGCATAGGGCACCATGTATAAAGACTTTGAGTTCAATATCTGGACAAGCTACTCTTATCTTCTCAATTTCTTTTAATGATAATTCCCTAGAAAGAACAACCCGTTCAAAACCAAGATCTTGCAGTTCCTTTACTCCTTCTATTGTGTGGACAGCCATCTGTGTTGATCCGTGGAGATGTAATGAGGGATAGTATTTTCTGACAATATCAACTAAACCCAAATCTTGAATTATGATTCCATCATTACCGTAGAAAGCTACTTCATCCAATAGTGGGATAATCCTATCTATAGCGTTATCATCTAAGAGTGTGTTAATTGTTATATATATCTTCTTATTATTTTCTAGAGAAAAACGTCTTATTTTTGATAAATCTTCAAGTGAAAAATTTACCGCGCCTTTTCTTGCGGAGTATTCCTTTAAACCAAAATATACTGCATCCGCACCATTATTAAATGCAGTTAGAGCTGTTTCAAGACTTCCTGCAGGGAGAGCTAATTCAGTCATGCTTATCTTGTTCCTTATTTTCTAATATTACAGCTTTACCTTCTCTCCCGTCTGCTTTTATAGTAAAAGGCATTTCGACTCTTACTCGAATGAAATGATCTGTTTCCATTATTACCGGAAGAGAATAGAGCCTATCATAGTCAATTTTGCCTTCTCCTAAGAGAGGATTAACTGTTAAATACAAACATCCGAGACTTGTTACATTTTGGAAGAAATGTGTGCCTTCACTTGGCTCTGCTTGAATTTCTTCAATACCTGTCTCTACAATTACATGAGCTTTGGAAATCTGAGACCAAGAACATGGAATGCCAAGCCAATTATCTGAAGATCCTAGGCGACCTGCTGCAACTAAGATATATAAATCATCAGAAGAAGAATTAATTTTTTCTAGTTCTGTTGCCATGCTTACCATTTCTTGGCGCTTGAAGCATTCTTTTTTGAATATTACTAAATCGTGGATGTTTGTTACCTTTCCATTGCCCATAACTTTATTAGAACTTATAAGAGCATCTTTTTCTTCTTCACTTGTTACTTCAATATTCTCAAATCGATCAGTTGAAGAGATTGGTCTGATTTGAAGTATAGAAAAATCTGGGCGTCCAGCATGCTCAGTGTTTACTGCAAATTCTATCTCTACAGGTTCTGCCATTGTCTTTGTTCCGAGGGCAAGAATATCGTTAACAATCTTTGCAAGAGATAGCATGTTGTATTTAACAATTCCATTAAAAGTAAGAATCTTATATCCTTCGCTATTAATATCTTCCGAAATATAACCATCACGTGTTACGACACTGAAAATACCATTAAGTGCTTTATTCCATTTGTAGCAACAAGATAAATCGAGTTGAACTAGATTGTCGATATTTGAAAACGGATCAAAACTAACAGTTCTATCGAGGGCATAGAATTTTCTTTGAAGTGATGCTTTTGCATTTAAAGATGTAATTGGAACTTCTGGTTTTGCAGGACAAAAGCGAAAAGCAGAACCTTCATCTACAACGGTTTTTCCCATGCCAAAAGCAAGCATACCAATTCCATCCTCAGCTTTTCTATTTCCTTGAGGATAGTAGTCAAGACTTCTTGCTACTCCAGAAACGTTTGGTAGCCAATACTTATCATGTTCTGATCCTGTTATTTGTTGCAAAACTACTGCCATTTTTTCTTCTTCAACAGCATGACCGGTTCTTTTTAAATACTCTCTAGCGCGTGAAAAATAAGTAGAAGCCCATACTGTTTTTATAGCATTGCCTAATTCTTCCAATCTTTTTTCATTGTTTCCTGAATTTGGTATCATACAAGTTTCATAGACACCTGCAAATGGATGGAAGTGGCTATCTTCCAAAAGAGAAGAAGATCTAACAGACATAGGAACATGTATTACATCTAATATTTTCTTTAAATCTAGGACAAAGTCAGGAGGAAGGGGAGAAGAGATGAAGAGTTTTAATATCTTTTCATCGCTTTCCATATTGGTAAAGTCACTAGGCCAAAAGTCATTGTATTGAAGAAATTTATCAAAGATTTCGGTAGAGATAGCAATTGTGCGAGGTATAGAAAGATAGACAGAAGGATACTTTTGGCTTATTTTTGAAGCCTTCATTTCCATAGCTAAAAAAGCAAGACCTCGTCCTTTTCCTCCTAATGAACCTTTTCCTAATCTAGTAAAGAGGAATGTTTCGTCATAGTTTTCTCTTTTAAATTCAGCAATGCTTCCTCTTGTTCTTTCCTTTCTGAATTCTTTTATTTTTGAATATATTAATTCCCTTGTTTTCTCAATGTTTTCTTTATCTGGGTTTGTTGTAATTGGTTTTAGTGTTGACGCAAGAGAATAGAGCGATTGTGCTCTAAGCCAACGAGAAAAATCATTTCTCTTAACATGATACTGGAAGCAAGACAAAGGAACTTTAATCATCTTTTCCTGTAGTTCCTTCATTGTGGAGGCTGTTGCAATAACTTCTCCATTTTCAGGGTTAATGAATCTAAACGGGCCAAAGTTATATTTGTCTCTGAAATAGTCTTCAAGTTCTATGTATCTATCGGGAGATAGCTTCCATATAAAGTCTACGCCAAGCTCTTTTGCACATTCCTCTCCTTTTGTATCGGTGGATTGTATAAGGAATGGTAGTTCTGGGTTGTCTTTCTTTATATTAAGAGCGAGGTATTTACCTCCATTTTCTTTCCCATATGGAGAAGGAAATGAGAGGTCACTTATTACTCCTAAGATATTATCTCTGTACTTTGAATAAATCTTGATAGCTTCATCGTAGTCGCGAGCAAGCAAAATCTTAGGTCGTCCGCGCATTCTGAGCTTCATGCCCCAATCGTTCAAAGCCTCCAAAATAGATGCTCTATTTTGCTTAATAAGAAGTGTATATATTTCTGGTAGGTATGATGATATAAAGCGTACAGAATCCTCTACGAAAACGATAACCTCTACGTCTGCTTCATTTGTATCGTGATCAATATTAATCTCATCTTCTATCAGCTTTATCATTGCTAAGAAGAGAGATGGATTACCTAGCCAATAGAATAAATAGTCAATGTATGGACAATTCTCTCCCTTCAGTACCTTTGCTTTTCTGTGGTCAGGAGAAGGCGAGAGTGCAATAAATGGAAGGTTCGGGTTGTCTTTTTTTATGCTGTAAGCTAATGCCTCAACTCTTCCAGATCCGAGATCTAACATAGAAATAACTAAGTCAAATTGTTGGGTCTTTAGTATCTCGAGTGCTTCTTTTTCGTTGTTAGTATGAGTAATCTTTGGAGGATTACTTAATCCAAGAGCCATATATTCTTTGTATAGTTCTTCTTCAACTCTTCCATCTTCTTCTAGCATGAATCTGTCATAGTCAGAACAGATTAAAAGCACATTATAGATGTGCTTAAGCATCAAAGATGAAAAAGGTATCCAAGTCTCATCTAACTCATAGTACATTTTTTAGCTCTTTTTCTTTTTTATTATAAATAGAACAACAGACGAAATGATAAAGAATACTGTAATCCAACCGAGAACAGTAAGAACAATTTCTTCACTACCAATGACAGATATTAAAACTATCATTAATAAGAGAAAGAATGCCAAAGCATAGGTAGATATTTTGTATAGAAGATCAATCATTTTAATTCCTTTGTTTCATTATATATTTCTTCAATTGTAAGTGCACCAGATAAAAGCGATTTTGTATTCGAAAGGAGAGAAATAATGTATTCTTCTCCAAGTTTAGTTTTAATAATTTCTTTGGCTTGTGCTATCTGCTGCGGCCTATCTGAAGTGTTATGCATGTCTGAACCAAGTATTTGGATGTAGCCATCTTTCAATTTCTTTAGTGCCTCTTTTCTTGTTGCTTCATCAATGAAAAACTCGGCATTTGATTGAATGAATACTCCATTTTCAGTTAGATTTTCAACAACTCCCTTCTTTTGATATCTTTCATATCTTTCGATGTGGGCAATTACAATATCGAGGCCAAGATTTCTTTTCGCATTCAGTAGTGAGTCAATGTCGTAGCTAGACCATCTTGTGAATGGCATTTCAACAAGAAGTGTATTAGTTCCACAGATGGTTAGCTTTTTAATATCTTCGCTTTCTCCAAGAGAAGGGAAAAAAGCAACTTCTGCACCAACATAGAGAGTAGGGTGAATTTCTCTATTATAATAAGGTATGAGAGATGAGATAGATTCCATTCGTTTTTCTAAAAAAGCAGAGAGTGCTATGCGTTCTGGATAAAAGTGTGGAGTAGCAACAATCTTTCGTATTTTTTGTTTATAGCTCTCTTCAAGCATAGCTAAACTCATATCAACATTTTTGCTTCCATCATCAAGACAAGGAAGAATGTGAGAATGAAAATCTATAACTCTAGCACTTCTTTTTGCTTCTTCTTTTTTATTAAAAAACACTGTTTACCCCTCATTTTACAAATATGATATGAGAAAATTGGTGATATAACAATCCATTGCTCATATTATTAATTTCTTGTATTTAAAGAAAATATCGAATTGTAAAGAAAATGTACAGTTATGTAAAATACTGCTGTATTCCTAAAAAAAATGAGCTTAAAGCTCCAATATTGGCAAATTTGTAAAGAAAAAATATCGAAAAAATTAACAATTGACGGATACAAAAAGTCGATTTACGCTTAAAGGAAGAATAAGGAGCATTTTATGTACGATCTTAATAAATTTATGGCAGAACTTGAAAGAAAGAATCCTGCTCAACCTGAGTTTATCCAGGCTGCTCGTGAAGTTATAGAATCTGTTATTGATACAGTTAATTCAAACCCATTATATTTGAAGAATAAGATTCTTGATAGAATCATTGAACCAGATAGAGTTATCGAATTCAAGGTTGAATGGGAAGATGATAATCATGAAATCCAGGTAAACAGAGGATACAGAGTTCAGTATAACAACGCTATTGGTCCTTATAAAGGTGGACTCAGATTCCATGCTAACGTAACTCTTGGAACATTAAAGTTCTTAGGATTTGAACAGATTTTTAAGAATTCTCTTACAACACTCCCAATGGGTGGTGGTAAGGGTGGTTCAGACTTCTCTCCAAAAGGAAAGAGTGATGCTGAAATCATGAGATTCTGCCGTTCATTTATGACAGAGCTTCAGAAGTATATCGGACCAGACACAGACGTTCCAGCTGGAGACCTCGGTGTTGGAGGAAGAGAAATTGGTTTCTTATATGGTCAGTATAAGAGAATTAGAGAAGAGAACACAGGTGTCCTCACAGGTAAAGGCTGGGGATGGGGTGGTTCTCTTGTAAGACCAGAAGCAACAGGTTTCGGAACAATGTATTTTGCAAACGAAATGCTTAAAGAGCATGGTGATTCTTTCGAAGGAAAGAGAATTGCTATCTCTGGTTTTGGTAACGTTGCTTGGGGTGCTGTTACAAAGGCTGCTCAGCTTGGTGCTAAGGTTGTTACAATCAGTGGACCAGATGGATACATTCTTGATGAAGAAGGAATCAACACTCCAGAAAAGATTGCTTACATGCTCGAACTCAGAGCTTCTAACAACGACGTTGTTGCTCCATACGCTGAGAAGTTTGGTGCTAAGTTTGTTAAGGGCAAGAAACCTTGGGAAGTTAAGGTTGATATGGCATTTCCATGTGCTCTTCAGAACGAGCTTAACGGAGATGATGCTAAGGCACTTATCGCTAACGGCGTAAAGTATGTTGTTGAAACAAGTAACATGGGTTGCTGCCCAGAAGCTATCCAGGAATTCCAGAAGGCAAGAATTCCATTTGCTCCAGGAAAGGCTGCTAATGCTGGTGGTGTTGCTGTATCAGGTTTAGAGATGAGCCAGAATGCTATGCATTACAACTGGTCTAGTGAAGAAGTTGATGAAAAACTCCATGGCATCATGAAGAACATCCATGCTTCTTGCGTAAGAGAAGGTAAGTGTGCAGATGGTTATATCGATTACGTAAAGGGTGCTAACATTGCCGGCTTCAAGAAGGTCGCTGATGCTATGTGCCAGCAAGGATATTAATCCATAATAAAATCCAAAACTATTAAAAATAATTGTAAACAAGCTAGCGGGTATTCATTAGAGTACCCGTTATTTTGTAAAATGCTTTTATGAATGATAAAGAAAAGAAAGAAGAGATGCTAATTAAGAGGCTTGTAGTCTTTGGTATTGTCACATTCCTTCTATTATTTGTTTTATTTGGACTTTGGTTTCTAGGTCTATTCTCGTTGTAATTGGGAGAACCCACACAAAAAAGTGGGCTGACTTGCCCACTATAGATTCTCTATTTGTAAATCTCAAGAATACTCTTCAAAAGGTCTATGTATTTCCTTTTTGTTTTCTCTGGCGATATTATCTCGATGCTTGTTCCGCATTGTACTAGGCGCAAAAAGAGTTCAATAGAGTTTTCTATTCTCATGGAACATATATACTCACCATTTCCATTTTCTTTTATTTCTGGTTTTTCATGGTATAGAGAAGAAAATGAATTAAGTGCACTCTTTTCCTTTACCTTTAAAACAAGAGGAATCATATCAATTGCATCATAGGTGTCATCTCCTCTTTGTTTTGTAAATGGCTTGAGGTTATCTGGAATAGTATAAGTTTCATTAAGCATTTGGACAGCAATGATAGATGTAATATTTAGCGTAACAATATCTTTCGTGTGTCTAAGTCTTCCTGTCACTGTCATTGGCTTGCGTCCGCTAACATCTTCTGTGAAGCCTATGAAATAAGGTGCCATTTCTATCTCTTCTTGGCCAGGAGTTGTTGTCGAAATCTTAGCTATTCGTCCAGAGACCCAACAGTCAATTAACACTTCAAGAACCTTGTTATATGAGGAAGATTCAACCATAGATGAAGCAATCTTACTTTCAATGTCATCGGCCATTGTTAATATATTGTCAGATACCTTTGGCGCATAGGTCTTCATGTTCATTGCAATTTTTCTTAATCCAGAAGCAAGGTGAGGGTTTTGTATTGCGGAAGAAGTTGCAAGAGCCTCTGCTGACATATTAAATGCGAGAGTTTCATATATAGATAGTTCTAAAGGAGAGGATTGAGTATTTTCTTTGATCTTAATTAAATTATTATCCTCATATATATCAATATGTTTTGATAGATCTTCTACATATCTAGATATTGTAGACCGGTGTACTCCCAATCTTCTTGCAATTTCCGCTCTTCTTAGGCCCTCAGGATGAGAGCGTAGTAATAGTTCTAGTTGTGCAACTCTTTCGCCTTTCATTTTTTATCCTTTAAGAAAAATTGTAACATAGAAAGGGAAGGAAGAAAGGAAAAAGAAGAAAAAAACAACAAAATGCATTATATCTCTAGTAAAAAAAACTTGTCAAAAAAATCAAGAGAACCTTTTTGACAGGTATGACTTTTTTATAATTTAGTAATGTAAGAAAAGTTTATTGGATGTTTTTCTCGTTTTTCTTTGACATTTTTAGAACTTCTAGCGTTTAAATAATAGGAGGAACTAAAATGCAAGAAGGTTCTATTAACTTAAAGAGAGAAATTAAAGACAGTATCTTCTCGTCTTTAGTAAAAGAGAAGAAGTATTTAAGAGAGGTATATCTATCTCTCTATCCAGAAGACAAGACTATTAAAGAGGAAGACATTAAGTTAATAAAGCTTGAGAATGTCTTTGTTAATGGCTTATACAATGATTTGAGCTTCAAAGTAAGAGATAAGCTAATTATCTTTATGGAGTGTCAATCAACTTGGAGTCCAAATATCCCTCTTAGACTTCTGTCGTACTTTACTCAATCATTTAGCAGAATTGAGAAAGGATATAAGAAGAATCAGTATAAGAACAGAAAAATAACAATACCTCTAACTAAGTTCTATGTTTTATATACAGGAGAAAGAAAGAATACACCACCTTATTTATATGCATTCTTTGAAGAAGACAATGACATAATGGCAAGAGTAAAGGTATTAGATAGAGATAATACAGTAGGGATACTAAAAGAAATCTGTCTTTTTTGTGAGTTATATGATAAAAATGTAGATGAGTATGGGAGAGACGAAGAAGCGATTAAGAAGACACTAAAAGAGTGTGAGGAAAGAAAAATTCTCTCTGCTTTTATTAAAGAGCATTCAGACGAGGTTGAAGAAATAATGCGAAATATGAGTCAAGAAAAAAGAATAAAGGAATTTTTAGATTACTCAGTTAAAGAAAGTAGAAAGGAAGCATTAGAGGAAGGGAAAATAGAAGGAAGAGTGGAGGGGCGAGAAGAAGAAGCTTTGAGAACTATCGAAAAGATTAATAGACTCTCTATTTCTCCAGAAATAAAGGAAGAAATCTTAAAAGCTTTAAAGACTAAGTGAACTACTCGGTAATTGAATTACCGAGGATACCCGCTAGCTCTCCTAAAACTTGCTCTGTTACTTTTGTGCAGCAGAGCTAAATTCTATGATAGATGAAACTCTATTTTTCACCATAGTTGCAATTTATTTTTTCCAAAACAATAATATTCATATGAAAAAAGAGTTAGAGAAACTAGAAATAAAAGTAAGCTATCTTGAAGCCCAGAATGAAGAGCTAAATGAATGCGTAATAGACTTTGGAAAAAAACTTACCCAGATGATGACTCAAATGGAAGAGATGAAAAAGAAGATTAAGGATTTGATTGATATAACTGGAGAAGAGAGGGAAAGCAGAAAACCCCCTCATTATTAATCATTCTCCTGGTTCTAGTTTAATTACCTTGCCACAATTCCATAGTGTTGCTGCTTTCTGGATGGCAGATAGCCTCTCTTTTTCTGTTGCGTAAGCTACCTCGACAGTGTGGCAACCACAGTCCATGCATGAAATATAACAACACCAACCTTCTTCATCTTCTATGACAGCTGGTCCATCACATCGTGGACAATCTAATATTAGAATATCTTTTTCATCTTTCATTTTTCTTCTCCCATTGTGAAACTAAATGGAAGACCTCTTCTCTTTCACCATTCTCTTTTCCTTTGAAAATAGATGTAAAAAAAGCTTCCTCGGTTTCGTTTTTCTTCGTTGTTTCAACGAAGAGTTTGTCTTCAAAATGACATTGTTTTTTCCATTCTGTATCTATAAACGTTGGACGATAACTATCTAAGTAATCTGATGGGAAAGAAGAAAAAGTCCAATTAATGTAACTAAGATTATTGATGTGTTTGTTATAGTCGTAGTCATAATAATCAAACTTTATATCTTGTATTCCCAAACTCTGTGCTTTGTATTCTTCTTTTAGAGGAAATTTAGGAAAGTCTGGATTAAATTCTTTTTCTTTATCTTTAATAGGCTCTAGTCGCTCAGATATATAGCTAGGACGCTCAGGTCTTAATTTTACCATATCCATAATGACCCAAAGGCTTTCAGATGAAAAGAGTAGGGTGTTTGAGCTATCGTAAGCTCTAACTAAACGTGGGCAGTATAGTTTAAAGCCTTCTTGACACCAAGTCTCTGTTCTATACTCATCCATCCAAGATGCAAGCTTATTTATGGTCATGCGAGTTCTGAGTATCATCCAAGTTCGGCCCTCTTTGTCTAACATTTCCTTCAGTCCGACGCCTTTAAGAACTGCATGAACTCCAGCTTCCTCTTGAGATAAGCCAAAATACTTTACAGGCTTAACGGTATATGTTGAATCTGTATCTGTGCTTTGAAAATATGAACTATCTCTACCAATATTACTCTCATCTATGTAAAGCATTATTTTTCATTCCTATAAAAACGGAGAATCGACCTACCATATTTTCTTTCGTCACAGAGGACAAAAGAGCCAACTTTTTCTGGCCACAACTTTCTTTCTTCTAGTGGATAGTGGATTATGAAAAGGCCTTTATCTTTGACAATATCGGATGAAGCAACATCTTCTAAAAGCTTCACTTTTTCTTCCATAGGAAATGGTGGATCGCAATAAACAATGTCATATTTATATGGAGTTGAAAGAATAAAGCGTTTTGCATCAGAAACAAATAGTTTCTTGTCCTCTTCTACAAATGATAGATTCTTCTCAATAGTTGCTTTCTTTCCTCTGTCCATCTCTACAAGATGGATAGGGCTAGCTCCTCTAGATGCTGCCTCAATAGCAACACAGCCAGAGCCAGAAAATAGATCAAGGAAGCTACATCCTGTTAGATCTCCAAGAATAGAGAAGAGAGACTCTCTCATTCTATCCATTGCAGGTCTAATTACTCCAGGAGGACATGAGATAGTTCGTCTTACATACTTTCCACCAGTTATTCTCATCTTTATTCCTCAACCCAAAGACCAAGTGATGGTGCTATTTTTGTCATTCCAGCTATTGTTATTTCAATAAGAGTCTCAAGAGGAATATTTAGTTCTTCTGCTCCCTTTAGGATTATGTCTCTATTAACACCTGCAGCAAAGTTTTTGTTCGACCATTTCTTTTTTACAGATTTAACAGTTATTCCTTTCATTTTTTCTGGTCTCATTAAGGCTGTAGCCGTAACAAGACCTGTTAATTCATCGATAGCAAAAAGGAATTTCTCCATAAATTTCTCAGGTTTAACATCTGTGCATATAGACCAACCATGAGAACAAACAGAATGAATAAAACTATCATCAGCGCCAATCTCTTTCAGGAGAGAGACACATTTTTTGCAATGTTCTTGAGGGAACATTTCCCAATCAACATCATGCAAAAGGCCAACAAGTCCCCAATAATCAGCATCTTCATTAAATCTAGATGCACCTTCTCTCATCACACTCTCTACGCTGAGAGCATGATGCCACAAGCTTTCACTTTTATTATATTTGTGCCATAACTCAACGGCTTCATCTCTTGTAAACATAGCTCAATGTTATTTCTTTTAACTTTTTTTGTCAGTTACCTTCTCTTCTTTTATAGCTCTTCTAAGGTCTGCGTTATCTGCTTTAATGAGACCCGGATCTTCTCTTAGAATCTTCTCTGCTTCATCTTTTGCTCTTGCAACAAGAATAGTGTCTTCTGTTAAAGATGCAAATTTAAGTTTTAAGAAGCCAGATTGTTTGTTACCGCTTATCTCTCCTGGTCCTCTTATGAGAAGGTCTTTTTCTGCTAGAACGAAACCATCATTGGTCTCTTTCATTGTGCTTAGTCTTTCTTTTGCTTCTGGACTTAGAGAAGAATCAAAGACTAGAAAGCAATAAGATTGAAGAGATGATCTTCCGACTCTTCCTCTTAGCTGATGGAGTGCCGCAAGCCCAAAGCGATCTGCATGCTCAATTACCATGCATGTTGCATTTGGTATATCTATGCCAACTTCAACAACACTTGTTGCAACAAGATATGTTATTTTGCCTGCTCTAAAATCATTTAGAATTCTCATCTTTTCATCTTCACTAAGACGCGAGTGTATAAAAGCAGAAGGGACGAAAGGATACTGTTTTTGTAAAAAGCTATACATGCTCATTACATCTCTTAAGTCACTTTCTCCTTCATCATCAATACGAGGATAGACAAAATAGGCTTGGTGTCCTCTTTCAAATTCGACATTGATGGATGAATACATTTTTTCCCTGCTATTTGGGCCAACGGTATATGTAATGATTTTCTTTCTACCGTTAGGCATTGTCTTTATTGTAGAAATATCTAAATCTGCATAGAGAGTAAGAGCAAGAGTACGAGGAATTGGTGTTGCTGTCATCGATAATAGATGGGGGTTTTCTCCCTTTTTTTGCAAGGACTCTCGCTGCCCAACACCAAAGCGATGTTGCTCGTCTATTATTACATATTTTAGATTTTTGAAATTAACATCATTAGAGAACAGAGCATGTGTTCCGATAGCCAAATCTATTTCACCATTTTTTAGATGCGAAAGGAGAAGTTGTCTATTTTTGCCCTTAACGTCGCCTGTAATAAATGAGATTCTCACACCAAGCGGAGAAAGAAGAGCATATGCATTCTCTGCATGCTGACGGGCAAGTAGCTCTGTTGGAGCCATTAAGGCAACTTGCCCTCCATTTTGTATTACATAAAGAGAGGAGAGTAGGGCAACGAGCGTCTTTCCACTTCCAACATCACCTTGTAAAAGCCTATTCATTGGAGTTGGTCTACTTAAATCACTTCTTATTTCATTACATGCTTTAACTTGGTCTGTAGTAAGAGAGAAAGGAAGAAGGGAGATCATCTTCTTTTCTAAAGGAGATGGAGGTATATTCCTAATTGCATTAACTGGTCTTTCTCTTAAGATTTTTATCTCTAAAAGTAATAGCTCAGTAAATGCTAGTGTCTCTTTTGCTTTCTTTAAGTATTCTTCGTCGTCTGGAAAATGAATTTCCCTAAGAGCTGTATCTCTATCTAATAGAGAATACTTTTCTCTTAGAGAAGATGGTAATTCTTCTTCGATAGGAGATAGAAAGTCTAATGCATTTTTTATTGCCGAACGAAAGTCTTTTTGGCTAAGTGTTCCTGAAAGAGGGTAGAGAGGAAGTATTCTTCCTATACCACATTCTTCTTTAGTCTTTTTTACTTCAAAGGCACTAGATTGATAAACGCCATGTATTTTCTTTACTGTGCCATTTAAATACCATTGGCTATCGAGATAGAGCATTTTCTCTAAAAATGGGCGATTAAAGCACAACAACTCAACTTTCGTGTAGTTATCATCAATGGCAGTTACCTTTACAGTCCTCCCATTTTTTGATGCAAATGCCGAATGTGAAATAATTGTTATATGACAATTAACAGAGCTATCCTCTTCTGTGATACTTGATATGTATCTTTCTTCTCTTCTGTCGTCATAGCCTCGTGGAATATAATTAACTAGGTCCTTTAGCGTACTTAGACCTAGTCTTTTAAATTCTTGGGACTTTTTTTGTCCGATACCGGGAAGTAGAGTTAGCTCATCTTTCATCTTTTAAAAAGGAATCCTCATGCAAAGGGAAGCTAAATAACCAACGAGGTAACGTGTCATAAAGTAAAAAACTATAACCAATACAAGAGAGATAATATTTACAGTTTTTTCACTTAATAGTCTTTTCCCTGCCATTTGTCTAACAAACTGAGTTACCCCTTCAGCTGCAGAGCCTACTGTATAAAAACCCATTCTTGTCTGTGGGTTGTTTGAAAAAGAGGCAATCGTTTTAAACACAAGAGAGAAAAACAGCACCCAAAAGAATATAGATAGTCCATATGCCCAAAATGCGTTAAGGAATATGTAGAGTACAGAAGATAGTGTTAAAGTTCCATATACTCCATAGAATTGGAAAATGCACTCAAAAATGTAGATGACGCCAATGGCAAAAATAGGGGAGTAATCCAATCGTCCTATTGTCGATTTCTTGCTTTTGAATACACTCAAATATGGATCAACGAGTCTTCCTAACCAGTAAACGAAGTTGTTTCTTTGTGGGTTGGAAATAAACCAAGAGAAGATTATCCTTACCCAAATAAGAAGCGAGTATGCATTTAGTACTCTTGCTAAGAAGAGCGATATTTTCATTAAAGTAGCGTTATAGAGCATTTTTACCTCCACTAGAAGAAAAGTTAATTAACCCAGACCTTTAAGACAACATCTAATTGTGTGAGTGTATTGTAGAGATTGCGTGAATAATTAACGCTATCTGTGCTTCTTAGCTGCAATTCCTCTCCTTCAATGCCTTCGATTGATAGATATACAGGGGTCTTTCCTTCATTTTGTATTAAAGTTTTCATCAATTCAGATAGATTACTTTTACTTATCTCTGTATTTTCCTTTATCCTTATGTGGATACGCTGTACAGCTTCAGGTTGCAATTCTCTTGGAGAGAGAATATCTGAAATAATGAAGGAAACTTTGCCATCCTTTCTGTCAAAATGTCCTTTAAAACCGTAGATACCATCTACCTCTGTTCTGCCTCCTAATGTTTCATAAGATTTAGGGAATATTACAGCTTCAGTATCGCCATCATTAGTTTGAAGTGTTAAGAAAGATAGCTTTCCTCCAGTCTTTTTCGATACTAATGTTCTTTGAGCTATTACTTGAGCAATGAGTTGGGTGTCATTACCCCAACTAATAGTATCTAAATCAGAGAGATTTACAGTTACACATTCTTCAATCTCTTTTTTGTATGTATCTAATGGGTGACCGGAGATATAAAAACCTAAAAGTTCTTTCTCCATCTTTAACTTTTCAAGAGGAGGGAATGGAGGAACTTCTTTCATTTCGAATTTACTAATTTCACTATCATCTTCTCCAAAGAGAGAGAGTTGACCAAAAGCAGAGTGACTCTTTTGCTCTTTATCAAACTTCATAGCATCATCAAGGGACGCAAGAAGCGTTGCTCTATCTACACCTAATTCATCAAAACATCCAGCTTTAATAAGACATTCAAGAAGTCTTGAATTAAGAGAAGTTGAGCCTTGGCGTGATAAGAAATCCATAAAAGACTTATACTTGCCATTCTTTTCTCGCTCTTGAATTATGCTTTCTACAATTGTTCCTCCAACGTTTTTAATACCGGCCAAGCCGTAGATAATATCACCATTATCTACAGAGAATTGCTTTTCAGATCTGTTAATTGAAGGTGGAACAATTTTTATTCCATACTTTGGTGCTAGATTCAAGTATTCCTTGAATTTATCTGGGCTGTTCATTTCGTTAGTGAGGTTAGCTGCTAAGAACTCTGTGTTGTAGTTAGCTTTCAAAAATGCTGTTTGATAAGCAATAATTGAGTAAGCAACAGCATGAGACTTATTAAAGCCATAGCCAGCAAAAGGTTCTAGAATATGGAATATTTCAGTAGCATGTTCTTTGGTAAAGCCTCTCTCAACAGCTCCTTTTATGAATTTCTCAAGTTCTGCTGCTAATGCTTCAACCTTCTTTTTACCCATGATTCTTCTGAGAATATCTGCTTCACCAAGCGTGTAGCCTGCTATTGCCTGAGCAACCTGCATAACCTGCTCTTGGTAGACAATTACGCCATAAGTTGTCTTCAAAATGGGCTCAAGACAAGAGTCTGGGTAGGTAATAGGTGTTCGACCCCATTTTGAATCGATGTATTTATCGATAAACTGCATTGGGCCTGGGCGATAAAGCGCATTCAAAGCGACAAGCTCTTCAATTGAATTAGGCTTAGCCTTTTTCAAAATGTCTTGCATGCCTGTCGATTCAAATTGGAAGACATAAGCACTGTCGCCACGACATAGCATATCGAAAGTATTCTTATCGGTAGTACTTATTTTGTTTAAATCAAAATCTGGTTCTCGGCGATGGATAAGGTCAACGGCATGCTTTAAGAGTGTAAGTGTCTTTAGGCCTAAGAAGTCCATCTTTACTAGTCCGCACTCTTCAATCTGAAGCATTGTGTATTGGCTAGCAAGTCCACCTGTCTTTTGATCAGGAACACATAAAGGTACATATCTATCCAAAGGCTCACGGCCAATAACAACACCTGCGGCGTGAAGGGATGTATGACGATTCAAGCCTTCAAGACGTATTGCCGTATCGAAGAGTTCTTCATATACTCCACCACGCTCTCTTATCTCTTGTAATTTTGGTTCAGCCTTGAGCGCATCTGTTATATGTATCTTCTTAACGCCTGGTATTTCGTCTGGGACAAGAGCAGTAATCTTGTTTGATTCTTCAAAAGGAATATCGAGGACCCTACATACATCTTTTACAACAGCCTTTGGCTTAAGTGTTCCAAAGGTTACAATCTGACCAACAGAATCATGACCGTAATGCTCTGTTACGTAATCGATAACTTCTCCACGCCTCTCGAAACAGAAGTCGACATCGAAATCTGGGAGGGAAACTCTTTCTGGGTTTAAGAATCTTTCGAAGAGTAGATTGTACTTTATAGGGTCAACATCGGTGATGGTTGTTGTATAAGCAACAAGTGAACCAGCGCCACTACCACGTCCTGGTCCAACAGGGATATCATGGGTTTTTGCCCAGTGTATGTAGTCTCTTACAATTAAGAAGTAGGCAGGGAAGTCCATCTTTATGATGATATCTAATTCGTGTTGTAGTCGCTTTTTTAAGTTCTCTAGTTCTTCCCCTTCAGCGTTAGGATAGCGTTCTTTGAGGCCTTCATAGGAGAGAGCTGTTAGATATTCCGCATCACTTTTATACTCAGGCGGTATGCTACATTTTGGAAGAATAGGGCCTGGAAATTTTATTTCGAGATGGCATCTGTTAGCAATTTCGACTGTATTTTTTATAGCTTCAGGACACCAAGAGAAGAGGTCTTTCATCTCTTCTGGTGTTCTAAAATAGAAGACGCCTTCTTTGTATCTTAGTCTGTCTTTATCTGTCTTCTTTCTTTGGGTTCCAATACATATTAAAGTGTCATGAGCATTCCAATCTTCTTTCTCTATGTAGTGAATATCGTTAGTACATACGAGAGGAACATCTAACTCTTTAGCAAGCTTAGGTAGTATATCTAGTACAATTTTATCTTCGTCTAAGCCATGGTCTTGTAGCTCTAGATAATATCTATCGCCAAAGATACTTTTAAACCAAAGAATTCTCTCTTTTGCCTTTTCAATATTATTGTTAATGACAAGGCGAGGAATCTCTCCTGCAAGACAAGCAGAGAGACAGATTAAATCTTCACTATGAGCTTTTAGAGATTCATCATCAATTCTAGGTTTATAATAATAGCCTTCTTTCCATGCAATAGAATTAAGCTCCATTAAGTTGTGGTAGCCTTTATCTGTCATGGCGATAAGAATTAAGTGGAAGTACTTTGAAGTACTATCCTTCACATGTCTGTCATAGGTATAGTAAAACTCACAGCCAACAAGTGGGTTAATGCCATTCTTTTTGCATTCTTTGTAAAATGTAACAGCTCCATACATATTGCCATGGTCTGTGATGGCTAATGCATCCATTCCTGTTTCTTTGCATTTTGCAATATAACGGCTGATGGAAGCTGCTCCATCAAGAAGGGAGAAGTCTGTGTGGTTATGTAAATGTACAAAATCGCTCAATTTTAAATTTCCTTACCAAGTCCACTTTCAAAAGGAGAAGGCGCTAATACTTTAGCATTTATGCTATTTACCATCTCTTCTAATATATAATTTAGCCTAACTTTTTGAAGTTTAGTAATGTTTGGTGTAACAGCATTAATAAATGTGTAAGCAATTTGCAAGAACTGGTTAAAATCCGATCCAGAGAGAGGAAAATGTAGTTGCATTAAGATGTTGTCTAAATCCTTTGAATAAACAATTCCCTGAAGAGGAAAGGTAATAGCGAGGTGAGGATTAAGCAGCGTCTCTTGTCCAGCTGACGCTGTGAAGGCAACAGCTACTGTATTCTCTACGTCATCAACATAAGATCCCTCTTCTTTGAAGTAAGAATAATCTGTTGAAGAAAGAGAAACTCTTACTCTTGTTATTAAGCCTCTGCTTGGCAGGGTTATTGAACCATTTTTCAAAGCATTCACAAGCTGAGAAAGAGGTGTCCATTTAGATTTAACAATCTTTTTTCTGAATGACCTAACTTCAGCATTAGCACCCAATGTGATTAGCGTGCCAGGAAGCGTTGTCATTGGCATAGTTGTTGCTATTGCTCCACCGATAGTTGCTCTACTAGTAAGCAAAGGAGACCCAAGAGCATCAATATTTTCTTTTAGAATAGGTGGAATAAAGTTTCTGTGGTTTTTGAGAATGTCAAAAAGAGAAACCATTGCTCCAACTTCAATCATTCTATCATTACGAGAAACTTTCTTTAGCTCTTCAATGTTATTCAAGCAAACAATTTCGGGGTTTGTCTCTCTTGAAGGATATGCCTTTTCTCTACTCATTATTGAAGTTCCGCCAGCCCAAATCTTTGCATTAGGGTAGCGAAGAGCTATTTGGCTATATTCAGATAAACTTACTGGAGTATGAATAGATGGAGAGTTAAGACCTTCGTACATTTCTCTTTCTCCTTATTTCCATCGCTTTCATTATGATGCTTACTTCATCATCACTTTCCATGCATGAACAGTGAACTGCACTTAGTAGTCTCTTTATTTCATCTGGTCTTGTTTCTCCAGAATTAAGAATAGACTCGAAGATAATTGAACGGGATGCATAGCAATCAGAGCAAGGTTCGATGCTAAGTAGTTCATAGGCCTTACTTATATCTTTCATATTTCTTGTCTTTTGAAATTGGTCAAAAGTTGTTATCTCTTTTCCTCTTAGTTCAAAGGCCGGGACCATGCATGATAATTCTGCTTTCCCATCAATTAATACAGCGCAGAGTCCACACATCTTTCCTCTACAGTGAGAATTGACACTTTGTATGTCTAAGTTTTCCTGTAAAATCAGAGAAAGTGGTTTGTTTGAGTTAAGTGAGAGTGTCAAAGTCTTTCCATCTACAATGCAATCAATTTTCACTTATCTTTCCCTCCTTTGATAGAGTTTTCATTATTTCTTTAGCTCTCATTGGAGTAGATATTGAAGAATCCTCTCCAAGTGCTTGCCAAAGCGCCGATATATAAGCACTAGTTACGAGAGCTCTTGTTGTATTTTCTAAAGAAGAGTAGACGCTAACTTCTTTTCTCTCTGGCGTAAGCTTAACAGATATTGAGAAGTTGTCTACAAACCTTGCACCGAGAGATGAAAGCGTCTCGGTTGCTATTGTTTTAATTCTCTGAATAGAACTCTTTGTGTAAGGGAGAGCTAATGCCATATCGAGCCAAAGTTTTTTAGCACATGGACAGAGTGATGTTTTTGGTATAACAATTTCAGCAACAGCACTTCCAAAACCAGAATATTCAAATTCGCATGGATTGGTAAGATTCTGCGAGTTAAATTTCAAGTCGATAGGATCCTCTGTAGACTCTTCTGCCATAAGAGACGATAGCTTATTGGCAGCCTTCATAAGCTGTGTAAGGAACTGAGTATCGTAGCTTGAGAGCAAATTAGGACCACTATCTGGAGACTTTGAATAGTTTTCTAAGAAGAGAACAGGCTCCGATGAATTATTCTTTATGAAGTATTGAGAGATAATATCTTTCAACATTCTATCTGTTGTGATTGATTGAGGAATTGTACCAGAGATAGTTATGTTCTTTTTTAGCGTATATGATATCTGAGCCTGAGCTTGGCTTTCTTTTGCATAGGAGGTTGAAAAACCAGCAATAGAAAGAACAGAAGAGAGGCCAATACCATATAAATAGCCTTGAAGACCAAATTCTCCAGAATGTAGGGAAGAAGATGACCACTTTCTTTCATAGTCTGAGACAGATGCAATATTCTTCAACTTATTGTTTAAATCAGTTAGGTCATGCTTAGGCGCCCAATCTGTGAACTTTGTAGTGTCTTTATTGACATTCAATAGGTATTTAAGAGGTGTTGTTTGGGCTTTCTTTGCAAGTCTTGAAATATGCAATGCTTGGCTAGATGTTGTAAAGGAATAGATAGATGCACCAGCAAAAAGTGTTGGCATATTTGGACTACTTTCTGTTCTTATTAAGGCCTTAAAAGAATCAAGAGAGTATTTTGGTATTATTCCCGCAATTATTTGCCTCTGTACCTCTTTGCCATTAATTGCATATGCACCTTGATCTATAGTTACAGTTACTTCTTCATGCTTTGGCCTATTTTCTTCGTCTACCCACGTTGTTAGTTGATAGTTAAGCTTTGTTCTTCGGCCTTTTGCTTCAACTCGCATTTCGCATACAAGCTTTGTTTTTTCACAAGCTATGGCAGTAAAAGCACCGAATAAGGCAGGGGTGAACAAGAATTCATCATAGCGAGAAAGATATTTTTCTGTATGTATTGTTATGTCTTCAGGGTTTGTTTGTGTTGCGCTTGAGATAGCACTCTTAACAAGCTCCGGCCACTGAGTAGGACACTGCGTATGAAATTGTTCGTTGTTATCAATCCATGAAGAGACTTCATAGCGAACATATGAAACAATTTCATCTGAATCGACACTGAATGAGCTCTCAACTTTTCTTAGACTTTGCTTTTCCTTCTCTGTTGCGCCTTCATCGTCCAATCCCCAAGAGAAGAATAATGGTGAAGGAATAGTTGCATCTTCTCCTAAATCAACAGTCATAGGAGTAGAGATGACCTTAATCTTTTCAAGCATTAGTTCTGTGCTTTCGTAGTCTGGGCCAAAGAGTACAAGTAGTGGTTGTCCCTTATATGCAATAAAGTTATCTGCAAGAAGTGGAATCTTTGTTCCCATGACATAAAGAGCATTCTCTCCAGGAATGTCCTGTGCTCTTAAAAGGAGGAATCTTGAGTCAAGCTCAGGGAGTTCAAAGCCGTCTAGTCTTTGGTTTCCCTCTTGTGCTCTTAGTACGATACCACATCGCATGTTGTATCTAGAAAAAGTCTTGCGTTCTGCCATAAAAACAAGATAACACTTCTTTTTATCTTAGTTCAATAAAAGAAGAAGCAGAGAGTGTGCTATACTGTATGTATGGATGTAAAAGAAGAAATAAAAGAACTAACTGAAAAACTGACAGTTTATCAAGATACATATTATAAAAAGGGAGTATCTCTTGTATCAGACCAGGAGTACGACAGACTTACAGACCGCCTTATAGAATTGGAAAAAAAATATCCAGAATATGCTTTACCTTCTAGCCCGACTAGAAGAGTTGGCTCAGATTTAACAAATGATTTTCCTGAGGTAAGGCATACTATTCCTGTTCTTTCTCTCGATAAAGCATACTCAAAGGATGAAGTTTTATCTTTCTTCTCTCGTTCTATTGAAAAAGAGGGAGGAGAATTAAGCTTTGTTGCTGAAGAGAAGATAGATGGAATATCTATGGTTCTTTATTACGAGGATGGCCTTCTTGTAAGAGCCGTAACAAGAGGAAATGGAGAAGTTGGCAACGATGTTACACCTAACATTGTTACAATAAAGACAATTCCATTAGTTTTGCCAGAAAGTATTGATTTAGCTGTTAGAGGAGAAGTTTATCTTCCTAAAAAAGAATTTGAGAGAGTAAATAGCACACTCCCGGAAGATGAAAAGGCAGCAAATCCACGTAACCTTGCAGCCGGAACAGTAAGAAGACAAAAGTCTAGTGAAGCTAGCCGTGTTCCTTTGAACATGTATTGCTATGAGGGCTTTTGGAGTGATAAAAGCAAAACCCCAAAAGATCATTTGCACATATTAAAAAAACTTAAAGACCTAGGCTTCAGAATTAATCCAGATTTTGGCTTTATTGCTTCAACAAGACAAGAGGCGGAGGCAAAGCTAAAAGATGCACTCCTAGAAGAAGGTCGGCCATATAGCTTTAACGAACTAAGTTCTTATATTGGCGATATGACAAAAAGACGAGGAGAATTGGATCATGAAATAGATGGACTTGTCTTTAAGATTAACGAACTTGATGTTAGAGAACGTTTTGGCTATACAGTCCATCATCCTCGTTGGGCAATTGCCTACAAATTTGAATCTCCGCACTCTCAGTCTGTTCTTCTCTCTGTTACATGCCAAGTTGGAAGAACAGGGCGTATTACTCCTGTTGCAGAGATAGAGCCTGTTCACTTAGGGGGCTCAACGATTAAGAGAGCAACACTCCATAACCAAGAGTATATCGATGAATTAGAGCTTGCTATTGGCGATACTATCTCAATAACAAAGAGGGGAGATGTCATTCCTGCTGTAGAAGAAGTGATAGAGAAAAATGAGAAAGGAAATACCACTTATCATATTCCTCTCACTTGTCCATGTTGTGGCAGTCATCTTGAAAAAAGAGGTGCGCATCTATTCTGTCCTAATTATGATTGCCCAGATCAAAGAAAAGGGCGGCTTATATTCTTTTCTTCTCGCGACCAAATGGACATAGAGACCCTTGGCCCAAAGACAATTGAAATTCTGTATAACATTGGTCTATTGAAAGATGTAGAAGATATATATAGTGCTGACTACGAAAAGGCGATTGGTGAAGTCGGTATTGGAGAAAAGACGATATCTCAAATTATTAAAAGCGTAGAAAAGTCAAAAGAGCAACCATATAAAACGGTACTTGCAAGTCTTGGTATTCCTGAAATTGGAAAGAAGAGCGCTGAGATTTTGATTAATGGTGGCTTTGATTCTATCGATAAGTTTATAGATGCTTCTCTTAGTGACAATAAAGATGCCTTCCTTTCTATTAAGGGAGTCGGAGAGGAAACTGCCTTGAGTATAATAAATGCATTCAAGGATAAAAACTTTATGAAGACATTATATGCCTTAAGAGATGCAGGGCTTCATTTTTCTTTATCGATGGATAAAAAAGATGACGAAAATCTTGAGCAAATTTTTGCGGGTCAAGTCTGGTGCGTTACAGGTAGTTTTGAAAACTACAACCCAAGAAGTAAGGCCCTTGAAGAAATAGAAAAGCGAGGTGGAAGAACAGTTAGTTCTGTTACTAGTAAAACAACACACCTTCTAAGTGGAAAAGGCGGTGGCTCAAAGCGAGCTGATGCAATGAAGTATGGCGTAAAAATTGTCGATGAAAATGAATTTATCTCAATGCTTGGAAAGAAAGTAGAGAAAAAAGAAGAAGACCAACAAGGATACTTTTTTTGATTAATTTTTAAAAAATGTATTGGCTTAGTTCTTATCAATACTTATTCTTTGGATAAATCTTTTTATAAGGAGAATGGCTATGAATGAACTTGCACTTGAGCTAAATGAAAGCTTAAAAAAATCTTGTGCGTATGACCTGTTATCAAAAAGAGGAAAGGGTATTTACTTTCCTAAAGGAATTGTTGCTCAGGCGGCAGAAGCGACAGAGAGTGCCAAAAGATATAACGCTACAGTTGGCCTTGCAACAGACAAGGGTGAGCCATTCTGCTTAAGTGATATCTATTCAAACTTTGTTCCGGGATCTCTCAAAAAGAAGGAAATCTTCTCTTATGCTCCTGGTGGAGGAGATAAAGAGCTAAGAAAACTTTGGAAAGAAGAGATGATAAGAAAGAATCCAACACTAAAAAATAAGCTCTTTAGTGGCTCGACTGTTACTGCTGGACTTACACACTCTATCTCTCTTTTAGCTTTTCTTTTTGTAGATGAAGGCGATGAGATTGTTTGCCCAGATCTCTTTTGGGATAACTATGAGTTAATCTTTGAGAACTACGGTGGTGGAAAGTTAAAAAAGTTCACTTGCTTTAAGAATGGTTCTTTTAATGTGGAGGCAATGGAAAAAGCTCTAAGAGAGACAAAAGGTAATACTGCTAGAATAATCTTAAATTTCCCAAATAACCCAACTGGGTACACTCCTTCAAAAGAAGAAGCAAAGCAAATTGTGGACGCAATAGTAAGAGTAGCAAGCGAAGGCAAAAAAATTCTTGTTATATCTGATGACGCTTACTATGGCCTCTTTTATGAAGAAGAAACAGAAAAGGAATCTCTCTTCTCCTTCTTATGCGATGCCCATGAAAACATCATTGCAGTCAAAGGCGATGCTGCAACAAAGGAAGAGATGGTTTGGGGCTTTAGAATTGGATTTTTGACCTATGGCTCAAAGTCACTAGATAAGGAAGGTCTTGATGCTTTGGAGAAGAAGACTCTTGGTGCGATAAGATGCACTGTTTCTAATTGTGATCGTCCAGGTCAAAGCCTCTTATTAAAGGCTATGAAGGATGGCAAGAATTACAATAGAGACAAAGAGTATCTTTTTAGCAAGATGAGCGAAAGATACTTAATGACAAAGAAGGCAATAGAAAAACACAAAGACAGTACTTTACTTACTCCATATCCATTTAATTCTGGATATTTTATGGCTTTCGATACTAATGGAAGAGATGCAGAAAGCCTTAGATTGTATTTACTAGAAAAATATGCAATTGGAACAATAAATATTATGGGACATAGCCTACGTTTGGCTTATTGCTCTGTTGAAAAAGAGATGATTGAAGATCTAATAGATATGGTCTATAAAGGCGCAGAGGAAATATGGAGTTAGATACCAAGCTTTATTTAGTAGATGAGAATGGCGAAAAGTTTATGGGAATTGGAGTTTTGTGGCTTCTTGAAGAGGTTGGTAAAGGACAATCTCTTAGAAGTGCAAGCAAAAGTATGAACCTTTCGTATTCTAAGGCCTATAATATGATAGTAAAGCTTGAAAAGACTGTAGGTAGAGCCTTTGTAGAGCGCAAAAGGGGTGGAATAAATAGGGAAGGAGTCGTTCTAACTGATTTTGCGCGCTCTTACATGGAACTATATAAAGAATTCCAAAGTAAGGCAAAAGCTGCTGCTAAAAAAGAATATGAAGAATACAAGCAAAAACTATCTCATCTGATGGAGGATACAAGTTGTGAACAAGCAAGTATTTAAAATTGAAACAATCGGAGAGGCAAAGATTTTATCTCCTATTCAAATGTCTATTAATGAGGGAGATGGACTAGCTGACTATGTAGAAGATAGCGATAAAATTTATTTGAACATAGACCATAAGGGTAGAAAAAACGAAGAGGAAGAAGAAGTTTTGGAACTTGCTGGTCCAAGAAAGAAGATCTACTTCAATCCAAGTAGGGTACATGTAGCTATCTGTACTTGCGGTGGAATATGTCCAGGTTTAAATAACGTTATAAGAAGCGTTGTTAGATGTTTTTGGTACAGATATGGTGTAAGAAGAATTTCTGGCGTGCCCTTTGGCTATTTAGGCCTTCTTGCTGATTCACCATGGCCAATGATTGAGCTTAATCCAGATATTGTTGACGACATTCAAGAGAAGGGAGGAACAATACTTGGCTCAGCTAGAGGCGGTGGAAAAGAAGTTGTTCAAATTGTTGATACTCTTGAGCGTCAGAATATAAACATTCTTATTACTATTGGTGGTGATGGTACCCTTCGTGGTGCTTACGATATAGGTGAGGAGATAAAGAAAAGAGGACTTAAGATAGCTGTCGTTGGCGTTCCTAAGACGATAGATAATGACCTCTCTTTTATTGATACTTCTTTTGGTTTTGATACTGCTGTTGCTTCTGCTGTTCCTGCTGTTAGGGGTGCGCATGTTGAAGCTAAGAGTGCCTATAATGGAATAGGACTTGTAAAGGTTATGGGTAGAGAGTCTGGCTTTATTGCTGCTCACACTTCGCTTGCTCAGAGCGATGTTAACTTCTGTCTTATTCCTGAGAATCCATTTGATCTAGAGGGTCCTAATGGCCTATTAAACAATCTAAAAAAGAGAATGTTAGATCGAGGTCACGCAGTAATTCTTGTTGCAGAAGGTGCAGGTACAAACCTCATTCCTCCAACAGGAGAGAAAGATGCTGGAGGAAATATAAAGTATCAAGATATTGGAGTTTTTCTAAAAGATAAGATTAAGGAATACTTTAAGAATGAGGGAATCCCTGTTTCTATAAAATATATAGATCCTTCATACATTATTAGAAGTACGCCAGCTAACAGCTATGATTCAATTTATTGCGCACGTTTAGGTGCTCATGCTGTACATGCTGCTATGGCAGGAAAGACTCAATGTATTGCCTCTTCCGTTAACAACCGATTTGTCTATCTTCCAATTAAGGCAGCAGTTGCAAAGCGTAACCATGTAAATACAGAAGGTGCACTCTGGCGTGATGTCTTGGAAAACACAAGGCAGCCTAGTTCCATGAAAAACTAAAGGGGAGATAATGGCAAAGGATAAGAGCCTTAATATTACGCTAAAAGAATTCGATAAATACGTTCTATCAGCTTCAGCTATTTTTTCAGTAATGCCACTAAGAGTAAGGGCAATACTTAGTGGTCTTACTGAGGATGAAAAGAAGGATTTAGAGTACTATGCTAATATTGAAGATGGCGTAATTGAGAGGTGGCTTCTTGTTCCAGATATTATGCCTCTTGGGATATTGAGGTATGTAATAGAACGTTCTTTTGGGCTTATTCCTCATGTCCTTGATCCTTATTTCTTTCTACCAACGGATGATAGCTATGAGTTATTTCCAACGTTAGATAAAATGCTTGGTTATTTTGGTTCTCTGTTTTCTCTTGCAGATTATGATTATGAAGATAAATTAAAAGAAGTTGCCTTTTGTTCTCCCAATTTTATTCCATCAATTCTTGAATCTTCTTTCATAAGACATAAACAAGACTATGGTGAAATGCAAAGAATAATTGCAGATGAGATAGCTGATTTAAGAAAGAACGGGGTTGAGGTTGATGGCAAAATAGTAAAGTTTGAAAATCTTGTTGGCGAAATGTCTCTATTATCAGGAAAAACAAAGACAAAAGATTTTGATTGGTCTAATGCTTTGGATCCTGAAAATGAATTAAGAGATATTCTTGCTCCGGAAAATAAAAAGATTCCTCCTATAGAAAAAAGACATAAAAACTTTAGAAGCACAATAAAAGAAGGAAGACGTGGGAAATCAATGCCTATTACAAAACAGCTTTTATTTGAAGAGTATAATGAAGGCGAGCTTGCGTTTGAGTTTGAGATAACAGCTCCTAAAGATATTTCTGAGCTTTTGGATGAAGGTTATATTACAAGTGGAGATTACTTAGAATCTGTTAATTATGTTTTAAAAACTATGAAAGCAGATTGCATCTATAAAAAAGGCTATGATCTTTTTGGCTCCGATGTTAATAACTACCATGATTTTATTCTTGAACTTCATAATGAACATAGGGAGGTAACTTTGCAAATTGCAAATATGATGGGCTGGAGAGAGCCTTTCTTAGATTTAAAGAAGGTACTGAGATGAGGATTTTGGTTTATGGGTCTATTAATATAGACTTGAATTTTTCTTTGGATCACATAGTTAAACCAGGTGAAACAATTTCTTCTACAGGCTTAAGAAAAAGTGCAGGTGGAAAAGGGGCTAATCAAGCGGCTAGTTTAAGTAAGGCCCTTGGAGAAAAGAATAAAGTAGTGCTTGCAGCAAAAACAGGAGACGAGGCAAATTGGATTGTTAAAAAGCTAGCATCTTTTGGAGTAGATACTTCACTTGTTTCTTTATCAGATAAAGGTAGTGGTCAAGCAATTATTCAAATAGATAAGAATGGAGAAAACTCCATTGTTTTATATGGAGGTGGCAATCAAGATATAAGAGAAGATGAGATAGAAAGAGTATTTTCTTTGTTCTCTTCTTCTGATTGGCTTGTTATTAATGCAGAGATTAACAATCTCGATTTGATATTTAAAAAAGCTGTGGAAAAGGGGATGAAGGTTGTTGTAAATCCATCTCCTCTTACAGATGAAATACTCGCTCTTCCTTTAGATGAGGCATATCTTCTTATCTTCAATGAGATTGAAGGAAGTGCTCTCTGTTCTTCTGAAGAGAAAGATCCCCAAAAAATACTGAATGCTTTAGAAGAAAAGTATAAAGATGTGAGACTTGTTTTAACACTTGGAGAAAAGGGATCGTACTATCGCTATAAAGGAGAAGAGTATCATAATGATATTTTTCCTGTTAAAGCTATCGACACAGTAGGCGCTGGCGATACTTTTTTGGGTTATTTTGTTGCTTCTCTTATCTTGGGATACAGTGCAAAGGAAAGCTTAAGAAGAGCGAGTTTTGCATCCGCTCTCTCTGTTCAAAAGAAGGGGGCTATGGATTCAGTTCCAACTAAAGAAGAATTTGACAAACTCTACAAATAATAATAAAAAGCAACAAAAAGCCCTATAAATGTTTTTGACGATTATTTTTTTTACCAATAATCTTAGCTCTAGGAGAAAAAAGATGAAAAAAATTATTTCAATTATATTATTAGCGATAGTTTCTGTTTCTTTTTTAGCTGCTGCTAATGTAGATGTTTATAATAACGTTAAAGTTGGCGTAGGTATTTTTAATGGTCAAAGAACCCTAAACCTTAAGAGTGACGATAATAAATATGCCATTGACGCATCAGAGGTTAAGAGGACAGATTTAGTCATTGCAACTACACCAGAAGTATATCTTACTTCTAATTTTGGTGTTGGTGGTGGCTTATATGTTATGATTCCACTCTCTGTTACTGATGGTGGAGTAGAGAAGACAGACAATAAGATTGTTCTTAGTCCGACAGCATTTGTTTGTGGAAAAGTAGATGTAACCAAGGACTTCTCTCTTGTTGGAAAAACTGGAGTTTCTCTTGAGAGACTAACAAGTAAAAACAGTGAATCTACTGTAAAGACAACATTGAATATTACAGATTTATTATTCATGGCCGATCTTAGTGGTAGATACAGGATTAGTAACAGCAAGAAGACTTCTTTTAGTCTTGAAGCTGGATGTACAGTTCTTACACCTATTTATACTTGGGCTAGGTCGGAAACAACAATTGGAAGTAGTATTTCATACAAAGCAGAGTACGATACAAAGAATACTGCGTATGATATTATTCCATATGTATCTTTGGCTTTCACTCTATAAGAAAGACTCTGAACTAGTTTTAGGCTCCACTTTTGTGGGGCTTTTTCATTCATGAACATATCTTTGTAAAATAAAAGATAAATTTTTATCTCATGGTTTATTTTTCCTCTTTTCTAATGTTAGGATTAGATAATTGTATAAAAAGAGGAGAACATAATGTCTGAGACATTCGATTATTCGATTGTCGATTCTGCTTTGGTCAAATGTGGTGCTAAACAGTCTTCGATAATTGCAATACTACAAACAATTCAAGAGTATTATCATTATTTACCCCAAGAGGTTTTCCCCTATTTAGCTAAAAAGCTAGATATGAGTGAAGCCCGTATTTATAGCGTTGCAACATTCTATGAAAATTTTTCTCTAGAAAAGAAGGGTAAGTATGTCATCAAATTTTGTGACGGAACAGCTTGCCATGTTAGAGGTAGCGTCCCAATTTTAGAAAGAGTAAGATCCGAGCTTGGTGTTACTCCTAGCCGAAAAACAACAGATGATCAGCTTTTTACAATTGAAACAGTATCATGTTTAGGTGCTTGTGGACTGGCACCTGTTATGACAGTTAATGATGAGGTACATCCATCTATGACACCAGATAAAGCTATGGAGGTTATCTATAGCCTTAAGGTAAAAGAGAGCGCCAAATGAACAAATTAAAGAATAGAAAAGATCTTTTGAAGCTAAGAGAAGAAGTTAAGAATGCCTATGAAGCACAAAAGAGAAAGATAATTGTTTGTGGTGGAACTGGCTGTGTTGCTGGTGGGTCTTTAAAGATATATGAAAGTTTAAAGACAAAGATGGAAGAAGAGAATCTAAATGTCTCTGTTACTCTTGAAAAAGAACCACATGGTGATGGAATTGGCTTAAAAAAGAGTGGTTGTCATGGTTTCTGTGAAATGGGGCCTCTTTTGAGGATAGAGCCAGAGGGCTGGCTATACACAAAAGTAAAAATAGAAGATTGTGATGAAATAATTGAAAAAACAATTAAAAAAGGTGAGTGCATAGAACGTCTTAGCTACAAAATAAATGGCCAGGTATATGAAAAACAAGAAGACATTCCTTTTTATAAGCAACAGACAAGAATAGTTCTTGAGCATTGTGGAAAGATTGATGCAGATAGCATCAAGGAATATATTGCAATAGGTGGTTATAGTGCTTTTGAAAAAGCCCTCTTTGACATGTCTTCAGATGAGATTGTCTCTGAAGTATCACTTTCATTGCTTCGAGGTCGAGGTGGTGGAGGTTTCCCAACAGGAAAGAAGTGGGAGCAGGTAAAAAGAGCAAAAGGCGAAAAGAAATATGTTGTTTGTAACGGGGACGAAGGAGACCCAGGTGCCTTCATGGATAGATCCATCATGGAAGGCGATCCCCATAGAATGATAGAAGGCATGATGATTGCCGGACGTGCTGTTGGTGCAACAGAAGGCTATATCTATGTCAGAGCTGAGTATCCTTTGGCTGTAAAGCGATTGATGAATGCTATTTCTCAAGCAGAAGAAATTGGTCTTCTTGGTGACAACATTTTAGGTTCTGGTTTTTCTTTCGATATTCATATTGCTAAAGGCGCTGGTGCCTTTGTTTGCGGAGAAGGTTCGGCATTAACAGCATCTATTGAAGGCAAAAGAGGATTTCCTCGTGTAAAACCTCCTCGTACTACAGAACATGGACTTTTTGATTCGCCAACAGTACTAAATAACGTTGAAACATTTGCAACTGTTCCTCAAATAATAGGGAAGGGGGCCAAGTGGTATTTATCAATTGGAACGCCAACAAGCCCTGGAACAAAGGCTTTTGCACTTACTGGTAACATTACAAACACAGGCCTTATCGAAGTTCCTATGGGAACAACACTAAGAAAAATAATTTTCGATATCGGTGGAGGAATGAGAGGAGATGGCGAGTTCAAGGCTGTTCAGATAGGGGGCCCTTCTGGTGCATGTTTAACTAAAGACCAGTTAGATCTTCCTCTCGATTTTGATAACTTAAAGAAAATAGGTGCTATGATTGGTTCTGGTGGTCTTGTCGTTATGGATAGCCATACATGTATGGTCGAAGTTGCAAGATTCTTTATGCACTTTACACAAAATGAGTCCTGTGGAAAGTGTGTTCCATGCCGTGAGGGCACAAAGCGTATGCTAGAAATCCTTGAGCGAATAGTAGATGGAAACGGCAATGAAGGTGATATTGAGCTTCTAGAAGAGCTTAGTGATACAATCTCTCATACAGCGCTTTGTGGCTTAGGAAAGTCTGCTCCTAATCCTGTTGTTAGCACAATAAAGAACTTTAGAGATGAATATGAAGCTCATGTTTATCAAAAGAAGTGTCCAGCCGGACAATGTCAAAAACTTAAGAAAATCTATATTGATCCATTACTCTGTAGAGGTTGCTCTGCATGCTCACGTAAGTGCCCTGTTGGAGCTATAAGTGGAAAGATTAAAGAGACATTTAATATTGATTTAAGCAAGTGTATTCGTTGTGGTACATGTATTGAAACTTGTAAGTTTGGTGCAATTAAGGAGGCGTAAAGATGACAGATACCGAGTACATGTATGTAGACGGAATACCAGTAGCTATTAATGGCGAAAAGAACATGCTCCAAGTTATAAGAAAGACTGGAGTTAAACTTCCAACCTTTTGTTATCATACAGATTTATCGATATATGGTGCATGTAGAATGTGCATGGTTGAAGATGAAAAAGGTAATCTTTTCACCTCATGCTCAACTCCTCCAAAGAGTGGAATGAGCATTAAAACCAATACTGCACGACTTCGTAAGTATAGAAAAAATATACTTGAGCTATTACTTGCCAATCATTGTAGAGACTGTACAACATGTGTAAACAACAAGGCTTGTAAACTTCAAGATTTGGCAGTTAGGTTTAACATTGATGGAGTAAGGTTCCCTAATCGTGCAGACAAAAATAGAGTTAAGAACTCTTCTGAATGCATTGTCTTTGATTCAGGAAAGTGTATCCTTTGTGGTGACTGTGTAAGAACATGTCATGAGGTACAAAATGTTGGCGCTATCGACTTCGCCTATAGAGGAAGCAAGATGGTTATTTCCACAGCTTTTGGCAAGAATCTAAGCGAAACAGATTGTGTTGGTTGTGGCCAGTGTGCAGTTGCTTGTCCTACTGGAGCAATAATGCCTCGTAGTGATATTCAAAGAGTATGGGATGCATTGGAAGATAAGAGTGTGAAGACCGTTGTTCAGGTAGCTCCTGCTGTCAGAGTCGCTCTTGGAAACTTAGAAGGTATTGAAGAAGGAAAGGATGTATCTCCTCTTATCTTCGCTGCCCTTAGAAAGATTGGTTTTGACGAGGTCTATGATACCTCTTTCGCTGCAGATATTACGGTAATTGAAGAGTCAAAAGAATTCTTGGAAAGACTAAAAGAAGGAAAGAATCTTCCAATTATTACATCTTGTTGCCCAGGTTGGATTCAATATTGCGAAAAGAAACACCCTGAACTTTTAAATAATGTTTCTACTTGCCGTTCTCCTATGGAAATGTTTGCTTCAATTATTAAAGAAGAGAGAGGCGAAAGGGGCAAAAAGCTTTTCAGTGTTGCTATCATGCCTTGTACTGCAAAGAAGTTTGAAGCTCAAAGAGAAGAATTTAGGACAAAAGATGGCGCTCTTGTTGATGCTGTTATTACAACAGAAGAGTTAACACATATGTTTAGAGAAGCAGGAATTCTTCTTAGTGAAATTGATGGAGAACCTGTTGATCATCCATATGATTATTCATCTGGGTCTGGTGTTATTTTTGGAGTAACTGGTGGTGTAACAGAGGCTGTTTTAAGAAATGTTATAAAAGATAAATCTCGTTCTTCTCTTTTAAAGATTGCAAATGTAGGAGAGAGAGGCAATGAAGGTATTAAAATCTTTGACCTTACTACAGAAGATGGCGTTGCTTTACGACTAGGCGTTGCTAGCGGCTTAATGAATGCTGAAAAGCTATTAGAAAAGGTAAAGAATGGCGAAAAGTTCGATATCATAGAAATAATGGCTTGCCCGGGTGGTTGTGTCAGTGGCGGTGGTCAGCCTTTCGTTCATGCCAATGTTCGTACAAACAGAGGTAATGGGCTTTATGATGCAGATAGAATGATGAGTATAAGGCACTCTGAAGCCAATCCTTCTGTTGCGGCACTCTATTCTCGACTTCTTACTGGAAAAGAGCATAGTTTGTTGCATGTAAAATATAAGAAAAAATAAAATAGACGGCTTCTTTAAAATGGAAGCCGTTTTTGTTTGATATATTTCCTTTAAAAATATAGAAATACAGAAAGAAAATAAAAAAAAATTATTTTTTTTATTAAATATTCTTTACATTTGTTTAACTTGTTTGTATATTTACCACAGTAAACGAGAATTGATAATCGCTCGTTTCAGTAACCTCCTTTTGTTCCCCACACATGGTTTCCTCCTTTTTGCCAATTATGTGGGGTTTTTTTATTTTCAAAAAATAGAAATAGATAGAGTTAATGAGGCTTCTAAATAATAAGAGCTTCTAAAAATCTCTTTCTAGAAGTTCTGCGAATACCTTTTCTAATAATAATCATAGGTAGTGATCTTCGCTACTTTTCTTTTTCACTATAAAGAAAGAGAAGAAGAATAAAAGAATGGTAAAAACTACAAAGGTAATAGTTCCTTTCCAATCTTCTGCATATGTGCAAAGGAAGTCATATGTTCCATGGAGAAGAATAGGGAAAACGAGTGTCAAAATACGAGACATTGTTGCTCTCGCTTTTTCTCCATATACTGTGTGTTCTCTTTCCTCTCCATACCAAAGACCCATAAAGACACCAAAAGAACAATGTCCAGGAATTGCAGTAATTGCTCTTGTAAGTGAGACAGATAAACCATATCTGAAAACGTATAAAATGTTTTCCCAAAGAGCAAAGCCTAGAGAAACAGCAACCGCGTAAACAACAGCATCATATTTACAATTGAAGTTTTCATTGTTCCAAGTTTTCTTTCTTAAGAGCAGGTACTTTGATCCTTCTTCTGAGAGTGCAACGACAATATAATAAAGGATGATATTGTATAGCAAAGTAGGAGAAGAAAAGGAAATAGAAAGCAAGAAAGAGCCTATTTCTTCAAGAAACGAGGCAATAAGAGTTGAGATTATTCCTGAAATTAGAAGCAAAAGAATAAATCTGGGATCCTCCTTCTCCAATTTATCTGATTTATAAACTTTTATTAAAAGGAAAATCGCTGGAATTATAGCAGCAAGTATGAGAATTGTTTGTGGTAATAGTAGAATACTTAACATTTTGCCTCCAATATTAAGTTATTGTAAAATTATTAAAATTTACTAAACAAAAATAAATGCTCTGTGATATATATGTTTTTATCATCAATATGAGTTTACTCATTTCTTAATTGATGATTATAAGCCCATCTCCGAAACCTTAAGACTACCCCCCCTTAATTTAGGTCTCATTACTTCGGAATGGGTTTATAATTTTTATTTTCCCTTTTTTAATGCTTTAAATTTTGATTTAGAAAGAAATTCGATAGCTTCGACATTTCTACCATGAGTTAGTTGCCAGATAGCTGTCTCAGCTTCCTCTCTTCCTCTTGCTTTTTTAAATGTAATAAAGCCATGCAGTGAGGATGCAGCTACTAAGACCTTAACTTTGTTGCCATCTCTTTCTAATGCTTCTCCATAAAGTAGAGAGTCATCGAGGAGGGGATCGATGCCTGCAGCAATAATAAGTGTTGGAGGTAGCCTCGATAAGTCTTGAGAGAGAAGGGGACTCATTAAAGGCGAGAGGCTATCCTTTGTTTCTCTTGAATAATTCTTTATGTACCAGCTAATCATCTTTTGGGTAAAGACAGGTGTTTCTTTATATATTTCCATTGATTGGGTTCTTAGCCTGCCATCTGTTAATGGATACAAAAGTAACTCAGCAGCTGGTAAAGATTCTTTTCTGTCTCTAAGAAGTATGGTTGTGCTTGCAGCAAGTGTGGCTCCAAAGCCATCTCCTGCAATATATACTTGGTCTGGATCGATTTTCCAATACTTAACACCTTCTCTTGCCCAAAGAAAAGCATCAAAGCAATCTTCAATTGCTACAGGAAACTTGTACTGTGGACCTAAACGATAATCGACAAGAAGAACGGCTGTTTCCATTTTTGATGCAAAATACTTCAAATAAGTTAGGTAGAAATCCATGTTAGAGTGGAACCAACCTCCTCCATGATAAAAGACAACAAGAGACATTGTTCCTTTTTCTTGGAGTTTTTGGTCGACGATATAATAGGCTGTTACTGTTCCTCCATTTGTCACCGGAATTATATATGAAGTAACAGATATGTCTTTTATTGTGTGACAAATGTATTTGTTCTTGATCCCACTTGGATAAGAACTATTATTCATTGTTTTTATTTCTTCAGGAGAAAGCGACTCTGGGTTTAGTGAGAAAAACTTTTGAAAGCCTTCAATAAACTGTCGTTCTCTCCTGTCAATTACATAATTTGACATAGGCTAATTTTCTACTAAAACGTATTATAGTGCAAGCAAATGAATACATATGCACCAATAATAAGGAGAAAATAAGCTAGTCTAGAGAATGTTTTTTGCTGGATAAACAGGATCACTTGTAAAGAGAAGGCCAAGTTTTCTTAGTCCAGCGGAATCTCCTGCAGATGGAATATGTGTCATATGGACATCCATTCCTTTTAAGAGAGGAAGCATTTTTAGTGCTCTAGCACTGTCTTCATCTTCTGCACTAGACATTGCTAAGGCAATTAATGTTTCGTCTAAGTTAAGTGATACGCCCTTACCAGAGAGAATGTCTCTTTTCATTGTCGTAATTGCTTGAATAATCTTATTGTTAATTAAATCTTTTTCTTTATCGATATTAGCAAGAACCTTTAGTGCATTTAGAATCAAAGCAGATGATGCATGTAAAACCATAGAATTGTGAGCTGTTACAATTGTATCATCTGGAAGCCTGATTGCTGCAGCACAAGCAGTTCCATCTTTGCCTTTTCCTTCAGAGATGGCCTTTTTCAAAGCTTCGCGTGCTGGTACTACGACGCATCGCATTTCTGGAGTTAGGTGAGAAGAGTCCATAATAGAATTCATTCTGGTGACTGTGTTTTCATCACATAGGCCTGCTGCATAGTCGGTCTTTGTCTTGAAGTATCGTCTAATTATCTCTTCTTTTCCGGCCTCTCTACATACTTCGTCATCGGTAATGCCAAAGCCACAGCGATTTACTCCCATATCTGTTGGGGATTTATAAGGGCATTCCTCTCCACTTATCTTCTCAATAATCTTTTTTAATAGTGGAAATGCTTCAATATCCCTATTGTAATTTACGGCAACCTTTCCATAAGCATTTAGATGAAAGTGGTCTATTAAGTTTACATCGCCTAAATCTACTGTTGCTGCTTCATAAGCAATGTTAACAGGGTGATCAAGAGGGAGATTCCATATAGGGAATGTCTCTAATTTTGAGTAGTGTGGATTTTCTCCCATTTTAGCTTCATGGTACATTTGGCTAAGGCATGTTGCTAATTTTCCACTACCTGGTCCTGGAGCATTAACGACAACAACAGGAGCATCAACAGGAATATATTCATTTTTCCCATAGCCATCTTCAGAGACGACAAGATCAATATTGGTTGGGTAGCCAGGTGTTGCTGAGTGTGTATATACGTTAATTCCTATTCTCTCAAGCTTTTCTTTGAAAAGAACAGCAGAAGATTGGCCATTAAATCTAGTAATTACAACTTTGTTGCACTTTATTCCATAGCGAGCAAAATCATCAATCATCTTTAGAACATCTGCATCATAGCTAATGCCAAAGTCTCCACGCATCTTTCTCTTTTCGATATCTCCTGCGTAGATGCAGATTATTATGTCGAGATGTTCCTTTAGCGATTGTAGAACATACATCTTGTTATTAGGGTCAAATCCAGGAAGAACGCGTGAAGCATGTAGGTCATATAAAAGCTTTCCCCCACACTCTATATAGAGTCTGCCTTTACTATTTTTTACTCTTTCAAGAATATAACGTGTTTGTTCTTCAATATACTTTTTACTATCAAAACCAATCTTCATTTATTTAATCCTATTGCCTCTATTATCTAATAAAATGCCCTTCAAGAAGAAGGGCTTAAATTTATTTTAACAATGAGACAAAACTGAGAAGTATTTCGTCACCCTCACATCCAGAGAGGACCTTCTTCGCTAACTTCTTTCCGAGCTGTACTCCCTCCTGATCGAATGAATTAATATTCCACAAGAAGCCTTGGAACATTACTTTGTTTTCATAGTGGGCGAGGAGTGCGCCTAGTGCTTCTGGCGTTAGTTTTTCTCCAAATATTAAAGAAGAAGGTCTTCTTCCTTCAAAGTTTTTGTTAGGATTCTCATCGTCTTTACCTAGTGCAAAAGCTACTATCTGAGCAAATAGATTTGCGTTGAGCTTTTCTTGGCTTGTTGATCCATCTGTTACGATATCGAGTCCTCTTTGGTTTTCTTTAAAGCCAATAAACTGTAAAGGTACAATATTGGTTCCCTGATGAAGAAGTTGGTAGAAGCTGTGCTGACCATTAGTTCCTGGTTCTCCAAATATTACTGGTCCAGTTACATAATCGATAGCATCTCCAAATCTATTAACACTCTTTCCATTTGATTCCATATCAAGCTGCTGCAAGTGTGCAGGGAATCTAGATAGGGCTTGTGAATAAGGAAGGATGGCTGTTGTTTCATAACCGACAACATTTCTTAAATAGAGCCCAATAAGTGCATCCATTAAAGCTCCATTTTTCTTGATATTCTTTGTTAAAGACAATACGTCTTCTTCGTGAGCTCCCTTTAATAGTTTGCTGAATGTGTTAAAGCCATAGCTGAGAGATAACACGACAGCTCCAACGGCAGATGTAGAAGAATATCTTCCCCCGATATAATCATCAATAAAGAAAGATGCAAGAAGGGAAGTATCTTTACTTAAAGGAGATGTTTTACTTGTTACAGCTACCATATGCTTTGATGCAACAAAGCCTTCGATTGGTGATTTTTTGAGAACATTTAAAACTAAGTCTCTGTTTGTTAGAGTTTCTTGAGTTGTTCCAGATTTAGAGACAAGAACAAAAAGAGTAGTCTCTAAATTTAAGTTTTCGATAGCTTGTGCTGCATCGTCTGGGTCTACGTTTGATATAAACTTAGCCTCTAGTGTCTTGGTTTTTGTTCCCTTTGCCCATCCATTAAGAGCTATATACAATGCTCTAGGGCCAAGGTCTGAGCCCCCAATACCAATCTGACAGATTGTTTTGAACTTCTTTCCTGTAGATCCTTTGATATCGCCTCTTCTTACTTTGTTTGAGAAGTCCTTAATTCTTTCGAGCTCCTCTTTGTAAAAAGCTTCTTTATCTTCTCCATCAGCAATTACTTCTCTTTTTAATACGTTACCTCTTGTTAAATGATGCAATACAAGTCTGTTCTCGCCTGTGTTCATTCTTTCTCCAGAGAGAAGTGCCTTATATTTGTCGATTACTTCCATTTCATCGCTTAACTTCTGTAGAGTTTTAATTATGCTGTCATCAACAGGCATAGCTGCATAATTGTATGTAAGCTTTCCTCCAAGCTTTATATTGCATTCTTTTATTCTTTCGCTAGTTAGAAGCTTTCTAATATCCTTTTTCTCACTCTCTAAGAGCTTTTTGTAGGATGATGCTGCTGTGAGATTAATGTAGTTCATTTTGTCCTCCTCATTCCTTTATTTCAGGAATTCTCGCATTGAATGACTCTAATAAGTCCTCTTTAGTCATTCCTTCACGTAGTATCAAGAAAATTGTATCATCTCCAGCAAGAGAACCAAGAATTTCAGGAAGAGCAAGAACATCTAAGGCAAAACCAACGCTGTTTGCATGTCCTGGTCTTGTTTTTATTACTCCAAAGTTGCCAGAGAATTCTATAGATATGATACCTCTTCTTACGTCCTGAATATAGCTTTTTTCAGACTCGCTGATTAAATCTTTATCAGGAAGTGCATAGTAGTAGCCAGACCATCCATCGCTAATTTTTCCAACCTTAAGCATTTTTAAATCTCTAGATAGGGTAGCCTGTGTTACGGAGTATCCTTCCTTTGCTAAGAGTTCTAGTAATGTATCTTGGTTGTCTATTCTATTGTTTTTGATGATTTCTTTGAGTGTTGAGAGTCGATTATTTCTTTCTTTCATTTTTATTTCCTTAATTTATTTTTGCATGATTATGCAATTCTTATACATAATAATCGCATTGTTTTTTCAATGCAAGTTTACTTTTCTTCTTTAAATAATATACATAGAAAGATTTATAGTTAGTAAGATTAGAATCTATTGAGAAAAAGAGTTTATGAGGATAATCTTCTTTTTGGAGAGAGTAATGGCAGATTGGATTGTAGTATTACTTTGTTGTTTTTATATAGGCGTGGAGGTCTTTGTTGCCTTCATCTTATATAAGTTTTTTCATTTAAAAAGTGAATATACAAGGAAGCTTATACATATATTAACTTCATTTGTAATCGTGCCAGTTGAGTACTATGTCTCATCTCCTTTTTGGCGGTTGATTTGTCCGTTTATTTTTATTTTTGTTAACATATTTGCATGTCTATCTGGTCTAGTAAAAGATTTAGGCATGACAGATGGAAAGCGTCACATTGGACTAATTCTTTACCCTATATCTGTTACAGGTGTTGTTGCTTTAGAAGCTTTAGGAATAATAAGGCCTGAAGCTGCAATCTGCGGTGTATTAATTATGGGGTTAGGAGATGGCAGCGCAGCTTTAGTTGGGACTGCCTTTGGTCGTCATAGTTATAGTGTCTATCATAAATATAAAAAGAGTTTGGAAGGATCATTTTTCATGGCAGCTGTTTCTGCCATCATTGTGCTCTTCTTTACAACACTTAATGTTTATCAAGCTATTTTAGTAGGCATAACAGTATCGCTAGTAGAGAATTTTTCTCCTTCAAGTGTTGATAACGTTTCTGTTCCTTTCTATGCAGCTCTAATTGTGGAGGTCTTATGCAGAGTTTAATAGGATTGCTAGATGAGAAGATTTCTCTTCTTCCTTTTTGGGTTATTATCCTTATATATACGCTAGTACTACTTTTAGTTGTTTTTCTATCAATTTGGAGGAAATGGCTTACCTCTAGTGGCATTCTAGGAGCTTTTCTTCTTGGCTTTATGGTCTTGTATTTTGGCGGTTTTTCTTGTTTTACGCTTTTCTTTTTCTTTTTCTTTTTTTCGTCGCTTTTATCAAAATTAAAGAGAAGTGTTAATAAGAGAGAGAAGAAAGGGAGTCAAAGAGATTTAATGCAAGTCATTGCTAATGGATTACCAGCTGTACTTGGACTCTTTTTAACGAGAATATATCCACTTAATGCAATTGGCTTTGTTGGCTTTGCTTCTGCAATTGCTGAAGCTACTGCCGACACCTGGTCTAGTACCTTCGGCATAATGAGTAAAAAAGATCCTCTCTCTATAGTTTCGTTTACAAAGGTCCCAAAAGGAATAAGTGGGGGCGTAACTGTACTTGGTCTCTTTGCTGGGTTTGTTGGTTCTTTTTTAATTTCGATTCTTTACTTTTTTATTATTAATTCATCTTGGCATCATCTTTTGATAATTACAGGAACAGGATTTTTAGGTTCTGTCATAGATTCTGTTCTTGGAGCAACAGTGCAAGTACATTACAGACGTGATGATGGAACTCTCACAGAGAAAGAGTGGGATGAGAACAAAAGGCTATCGAGGGCTAGAGGAATTCCTGGTTTTGATAACGATATTGTAAATCTCGTTTCAGGTTTGTTGGCACTATCGCTATCTCTTTTCCTTGCTACAGTAATTAAGTGATAAATCTACTTGTCGATTCACTTATTTCTGCTTATTTTATTTCTTAGCGATGAATAGTCGCTCTTATATAGTATTTAAAAGAAAATAGGAGATATTAAAGATATGGCAAAGCAGCTTCAATTTAATGAAGAGGCAAGAAAGTCTCTTGTAAATGGTGTAGAAAAGATATCTAAGGCAGTTATGACAACTCTTGGCCCAAAGGGAAGACTTGTCCTCTTAGATAAGAAATATGGTGCTCCAACAGTAACAAAGGATGGCGTTTCTGTTGCAAGAGAGATTGAACTTGAAGACCCATTTGAAAACATGGGTGCTCAGTTATTAAAGGAAGTCGCTTCTAAGACTAACGATGTAGCAGGTGATGGTACAACTACAGCAACTGTTCTTGCTTGGTCAATTACAAAAGAAGGTATGAAGAGTGTCGCTGCAGGTGTAAACCCAATGGGCATTAAGAGAGGAATCGATAAGGCTGTACAGGATGCAGTTGACTCAATCAAGGGTGAAGCTAAGATGATTGAGGATAAGGAAGAGATTGCTCAGGTTGCTTCAATTTCTGCTAATAATGATAGAGCTATTGGTGATGAGATTGCTAACGCTATGGATAAGGTTGGTAAAGATGGTGTTATTACCGTTGAAGAGAGTAAGACTATTGACACAACTGTTGATTTCGTAGAAGGTATGCAGTTCGATAGAGGTTACCTAAGTGCTTACTTCTGTAACAATAGAGACACTATGACAAGTGTTATGGATAACCCATACATTCTCATCTATGACAAGAAAATTTCTAACATGAAGGAACTCTTACCGTTACTTGAGAAGGTTGCTCAGAGTGGTAAGCCACTTGTAATGATTGCAGAAGATGTTGATGGTGAAGCTCTTGCAACACTTGTTCTTAATGCTGTAAGAGGCACACTTAACGTTGTTGCTGTAAAGGCTCCAGGTTTTGGTGATAGAAGAAAGGCTATGCTTGAGGATATTGCTGTTCTCACAGGTGGTCAGGTAATTACTGAAGATCTTGGCATGAAGCTAGAGGATGCAGATCTTACTATGCTTGGTAAAGCTAAGAGAGTTACAGTTGATAAAGATAATACTACTATTATTAACGGTGCTGGTTCAGCTGAAAACATCAAGGATAGAATCGCTATGCTTAAGGTTCAGATTGCTGATAGCACATCTGATTATGACAGAGAGAAGCTACAGGAAAGACTAGCTAAGCTTGCTGGCGGTGTTGCTGTTGTTAACGTTGGTGCTGCTACAGAAGTTGAGCTCAAAGAGAAGAAGCACAGAGTTGAAGATGCACTTTCAGCTACACGTGCTGCTATCGAAGAAGGTGTTATCCCAGGTGGTGGTGTTGCTCTTGTTCAGGCATCTAAAGAACTTGAAAGCAAGTCTCTTGAAGGTTTGACAGAAGAAGAGAAGGTTGGTTACAGAATTGTAACTAGAGCACTTGAAGAGCCAATCAGACAGATTAGTGAAAACGCTGGTGTTGATGGTGCTATTGTTGCAGATAAGTGTAAGAACTCTGAAAAGGGTGTTGGTTTCGATGCTAACAACATGAAGTGGGTTAAGATGGTTGATGCTGGTATTATTGACCCAGTAAAGGTAACAAGAAGCGCTCTTCAGAACGCTGCTTCTATTGCTGCTTTAATTCTTACTACAGAATGTGCAGTAACAGATATTCCAGCTCCAGAGCCAGCTGCTCAAGCTAATCCAAACCCAGGTATGGGAATGATGTAATAGTTTAGACTAGAGCATTAAAAGAGGCATAACTTGTTTTTCTCAGGTTATGCCATTTTTTTTGCTAATGATTTTTATAGCGTTAAAAGAAGAGCCATCTTAAATCTTTTATTGCACTTAACAGCATGTCTTCCGCCTTTTGCAAAGTGAAAGTTCTCGCCTTTTTTGAGAGTATGCTCAATTCCTTCGTACACAATTGTTGCTTCGCCATCTAACGCAAAAATAAGAGCTTCGCCTGGCGCACTATGCTCGCTTAAGCCAGTTCCTTCATCAAAAGCCATAAGACAGAGCTTCAGGCTATCTGAGTTAATTACATCCATGTTAACAATCTTTCCTTCTTGGTAAGGAACAAGATTTTCTAAGCTAAATACTTCGCCTGCCTTTATTTTGTTGTTCATAGTTTTACTACTCCTTATGCCAATATTTATATAGACAGAGTCTTTTAATGCCTCCATCCCAATTAGTGCTTCTCTTTCAATGTAACATATTTCATTAGCTTTGAGACTAACGTTGTACTTTCCTTGTAGCTTTATATTTCCATCTAAGACTATAAGAAAGGTATCAAATGGATAGGTTTCTGGTGAAATATCTGTTGAGGCAGAAAGTGCATAACATTCAATTTCTTCGTTTATCCCTTTGTGTAGAGATGATGATACGGTACACCCATCAATTGGTTTGTTTTCATCTTTTAATAGGAAAGTTTTTCCTTCTATTAGTTTCATTTTTGCTTTCTCCTTAAATAAATTTAACACTAAGAAGCGAAAAAATTGATGTGGATTTTGTTAAAAATGTGTATTTGTTATCATTATGTTGACCCCTAATAAATTACTGTGATATTTTAATACAAATAAAAAAGAGGTAATTATGAACTCACTTATTCTTATGGCTGCTGACGCACAGAGCGGTAGCTCATCTGCTTCTATGGCATCATCTATTATAATGTTTGTCGCTATTATTGCGATTTTCTACTTCTTAATTTACAGACCTCAGAAAAAGAGAGATAAGGAAGCAAAAGCAATGATTGCTTCAATGAAGAAGGGCGACAAGGTTGTTACAATTGGTGGTATCCACGGAACTATTGTTACAGTTAAAGACAAGACTGTAGTTGTTAAGGTTGATGATTCTGCAAGAATCGAATTTTCAAAAGAAGCTATTTCTTCTGTATCAAGTAAGGATGCAGTAAAGACAGCTCCTAGTGCAGATAAGAAGGAAAAGCCAGTTGAAGAGAAGCCTGCTGTTGAAGATAAGAAAGAGGCAGTAGAAGAAGCTAAGACTGAAGAAACAAAATAAGAAATAATGAATTTCTTCTATCCCGTGGACTCCACGGGACTTTGTTGTTATAAAGGGGTAACATGGAAGTATTAGTTGCCGATTGTTTAGGTTTTTGTGGTGGTGTTAAGCATGCTTTAAGCCTTGCTTACATGACGCTGAGAGATACTACTGTCGATGGTATAAAACTCTACCTCTATGGTGAATTAGTACATAATGCAAATGTTGTAAATGATTTCATAAAAAAAGGTGCTTCAATAATTGGTAGTAGTAATTCTATTAGAGAAAAAGGAACTGTAATTATTAGAGCACATGGAATATGTGATGATGAGCGTAAGAAGCTAGAAGATAAAGGCGTAAAAATTGTTGATGCAACTTGTCCTGTCGTTCTAAAGGGGCAAAGTTTAGTTCGTTCGTCACTCCTTCCTGTTTTAATATTTGGCTATAAAGGACACTCAGAGGTCACAACTTTGGTTGGTAGTAGGAAAGACGGAGCTTTTGTAATATCTGAAGAAAATGATTTATTTTCCCTGGAAAAAGGAGAGTATAATGGAATTGTTCAAACAACATTTTCAACATCTCTTTTAGATGATTTAATTGAAAAAGCTAGTAAAATGGGCATAAGAGTTAATGTTCTGAATGAGATTTGTAAGGCATCTGTTAATCGAAGAGCTGGAGTAAAAAAGTTACTTGATAAAGTTGATGCTTTTGTTGTTGTGGGTGACCATAATAGTGCCAACACAAGAGAGCTTGTATCAATTGTTGAAAAAGCTGGTCTAAAATGCTTTCTTGTTGAGGATGAAAATGATATTTCTGAAGAAATCTATTCTTACAAAAGAGTAGGACTTTCAGCAGGGGCCTCAACTCCTAAAGAAATATATGATAGAGTAATAAAGAATTTGGAGGATGAAAGTGATAGAGAGTAAGAAGATTGTAGTACCTATTCCTACTGTAAAAAGATTTCCTTCTTATCTAAGAATATTAAGACAGTGCCAAAATGAAGGCATGGAATATATTAGCGCAACAGTACTTGCTGACGAACTTGGATTAAAACCTATCCAGGTAAGAAAAGATATCTCTTATACGGGAATCGAGGGTAAGCCAAAGGTAGGTTTTGTTGTCGATGAATTGATTGATTACATTACTCACTCTTTGGGTTGGGACAATTCTGCTGAAGCTTTAATCGTTGGTGTTGGTAACCTTGGTAAAGCTATTTCAATGTATGAAGGATTTGAAGCATATGGGTTAAGCATTGTCGCTGCATTTGACAATGACCCAAATAAGATTGGAACTAAAGTTGGATCCCTTGTTGTCAGATCTACCGATGACCTTAAATCTTTTATTGAAGAAAGTGGGATAAAAATTGCTGTCATTACAGTTCCTGCTTCTTGCGCTCAAGGCGTTGCAGATAACCTTGTAAAGTGTGGAATAAAAGGAATTTGGAATTTTGCTCCAAAAGACTTGAAGATACCATCTGATGTCGTAATGCAAAGAACAGACCTTGCTACATCTTTTGCAGTACTCTCTGTTAAGATGAGAAAGATGTTTGGACAACAAGGAACATTAATAGACTATATTGAAGAAGAGGTATAACTCTTGATTACTTTTTTTCATAAGGTTATGATTCTTTTAAAGATGTTGATAGAGACGAGTAGTCTTTGATGCTGCCGAAGAGAAAGACGTCTATCGAAAGATAGGTGTGAGACGTCTGGAGCTAGATGATGAAAACCACTCTGTAGTCGTATTCCGGAAAGGTAAACGAGTATGGAATAACGTAAGTTAGGCGTTAACTACTTAATTGAGCGTCCTTTTCAGAAGGGAAGCAAGGTGGAACCGCGGAGCCTTTATAGCTTCGTCCTTGCACGAAGAAATGAATGTGTAAGGGTGATGCTGTAAAGGCTTTATCCTTTATATAGGAAGGAGAATTATATGGCAAAAGAGATTGATTTGGCGGTCCTTCGCCATTCAACAGCTCACGTTATGGCAGAGGCTGTCTTGGAGATGTTCCCAGATGCACAGATTGCCATCGGACCTGCAATCGAAAACGGCTTTTATTATGATTTTGATTTACCACGTCCATTAACTGATGCTGATTTAGAGACAATTACAAAGAATATGCGCAAGATTATCAACGAAGGCCATGACTTTGTAAGAAAAGAAGTAACACGTGAAGAAGCAAGAGAAATCTTCAAAAACCAAAAGTATAAGCTTGAACTTTTGGATGCAATTCCAGAGGGTGAAACTGTTACTATCTACAACCAAGGTAACTTTACAGACCTTTGTAGAGGACCTCATGTTGCTAATACAAAAGAATTGTGTGCAGATGGCTTTAAGCTTCTCTCTATAGCTGGTGCTTATTGGAGAGGAAGCGAAAAGAACAAGATGCTTACAAGAATCTATGCTACTGCATGGGCAAATAAGGCAGATTTGAAGGCTTATTTGGATCATCTTGCAGATGTAGAGAAGAGAGACCACAGAAAGCTTGGTAAGGAACTTGATCTGTTCTCTTTACATGAAGAAGCTGGCCCAGGCCTTGTTTATTGGCATCCACGAGGAGCAAGAATTAGACAGATTATCGAGCAGTTCTGGAGAGAGGAACACTATAAGAATGGCTATGAGATGGTCTATACTCCACATGTTGGTAAGAGCTGGCTTTGGGAGACATCTGGCCACTTAGGCTTCTACAAAGACAGTATGTATCCTCCAATGGAGATGGATAATACTGACTACTATGTAAAACCAATGAACTGTCCTTTCCATATTATGATTTATCAGAACAGCAAGAGAAGCTATAGAGAGCTTCCATGCCGTTGGGCTGAACTTGGTACTGTTTATAGATATGAGAAGGCTGGTTCTTTACATGGTCTTATGAGAGTAAGAGGCTTTACTCAAGATGATGCTCACCTTTTTGTAACACCAGACCAGATGGATGAAGAGATTATGGAAGTTCTTCGTTTCTCTCTTCATATGCTACATGCATTTGGCTTCAATGATATTCATGCTTATATCTCAACAAAGCCAGAAAAGAGTGTTGGTGAAGTTGAAAAGTGGAATGCAGCAACTGAAGCTTTGAAAAAGGCCGTTGAGAAAGAAGGTCTCAAGTATGATATAGATGAAGGTGGTGGAGCATTCTATGGCCCAAAGATTGACCTTAAGATTAAGGATGCTATTGGCCGTGAATGGCAGCTTTCAACTGTACAGTTTGACTTCAACCTTCCAGAGAGATTCAATATGACATTCGTCGATAAGGACGGAGTAGAGAAGAGACCTTACATGATTCATAGAGCTCTTCTTGGATCTATTGAAAGATTCTTTGGTGTTCTAATTGAGAACTATGCCGGGGCATTCCCACCATGGTTGAGCCCTGATCAGATAGCTATTATTCCTGTTGGCGATATGGCTTATGACTATGCAAAGAAGGTTGAAAACATTCTCAAGAATGAAGGTTTCAGAGTTCAGACAGATCTTTCAGATGATAGAATGAATGCAAAGATTAGAAAGGCTCAGAAACTTAAGACTCCTTACATGCTTATCCTTGGAGAGAAGGAGATGGAAGGAAACCTTGTATCTGTAAGATATAGAAATGGTAAGCAGTCTAACTTTGTTAAGATTGAAGACTTTGTAAGCGAAGTACATAAGACAGTCGACAACAAAGAACAAATCTAATTAATTAAATAAAAAGGAATAAGGGGGTGTTCTTTATCAGAACGCCCTTTTTAAAAAAATGAAAAGTAGCGAAGCATTAGCATATTTAAAAGAAAAAGATAGATATTTAACAACGCTAGGTCATATTTCAGGCATCTTGTCTTGGGATATGGAGACAGTCATGCCATCTAAAGCAGAGGAAGAGAGAGTAGAGCAAATGTCGCTCTTAGCTCTTTTAATGCATAGTACAAAGCTAGATGAAAAGCTCAAAGATGCTGTCTGTTCAATAGAAACAGATGGCCTATCTGATGCAGATAAAGCTTTAGTAAGGGAATACAAGAGAGAGCTTGGAATGGCTAGCAAGGTGCCATCAAGTCTCGTAAAAGCAATGAGTGAAGAAACAGCGAAGGCTCATTCAAAATGGGTTGAAGCTAGAAGCGAAAATAAATTCTCTATTTTCCAGCCTTCGCTTGAGAATCTTGTGTCTTTAAGTAAAGAGTATGCTAGTGCTATCGGAAATGGAGACTATAATACTCTTCTTGATTTATATGAAAGAGGAATGACAGAAGAAAAAATAGATTCGCTATTTGATGAGTTGGAAGTAGCAATTCATGTCATCATGGACAAAATAGAGGGCAGGAAGGTCGATACTTCATTTCTTAATGTAAAGTACGACGTTAAAAAAGAAGAAGAGTTCTGCTCTCAAATTGCCAAGAAGATGGGCTTTGATTTTTCTAGAGGGGCAATTGGTATTGTTCAGCATCCATTTACTACAACTCTAGGTAGGGATGATATAAGAATATCAAACAGATTTACAGATGAAAGTTTTGTTGATCCTATTTTTTCTATCATACATGAAACAGGACATGCTCTTTATGAAATGAATGCTGCACTCAATAACGAAATTAGAGGTACATCTTTAAGCCAAGGAACGAGTATGGGGGTTCATGAGTCTCAGTCTAGATTCTGGGAAAACTTAATGGGACGTTCTCTTCCTTTCTGGAAGTATTTCTATCCATCATTACAGAGTTATATTCCACAACTTAAAGATATTAATTTAGAGCAATTTGTCATTGCTTCTAACTATCCTCATTCTTCTGCAATAAGAGTTAATGCAGATGAACTTACATATTCACTCCATATAATTTTGCGTTACAGAATTGAGAAGGCTCTCTTTAATGGCTCTCTTGCTGTTAAGGATATTCCAGAGGCTTGGAATAAAGGTTCTGAATCAATCATTAGATATAAGGTAAAAACAGATAGTGAAGGTTGCTTGCAAGACAGTCATTGGAGTGGAGGAAGCTTTGGCTACTTCCCTTCCTATGCTCTTGGTAACTTATACTCAGCAGCTTTCCTTGAAAAACTATATCTTGATTGTGGTGGAAAGAGTAGAGTAGATGAGGCTCTTGAAAATGGTGAATTTGGCCTTATTACTTCTTGGCAAGATAAAAATATATGGCACTATGGTGCTATATATGAGCCAAATACTCTTATGAAGAGAGTGACAGGAAAAGAGCTATCTGCTAAACCATTTATCAAATATCTAGAAGATAAATTCTATAGTCTTTATCTATAAAGGGGAGAATCAAGATGAATTTACCAAATAAACTTACAATAACAAGATTGGTTTTAGTTCCTGTATTTTTTATCTTTTTTCTTTTAGGAAAATATACGTCGCTAACTGTGCTTAGTACAGCTATGATGTTGATAATTTATGCTGTCGCCGAATTGACAGACCTACTTGATGGAAAAATTGCACGTGGAAGGGGGATGATTACAGATTTGGGTAAGGTTATGGATCCTTTTGCCGATACACTTACTCATATGACATATTTTGTTTGTTTCTTGTTCTCATCAATTATGCCACTTTGGGCCTTTGTCCTAATCATGTGGAGAGAATTTTCAATCCTATTTGTAAGAATGATTCTTGCTAAATATGCAGGAAAAGCAATGAGTGCAAACATTTTTGGAAAGGCAAAGACTTTATTATATGCCTTCACAACGCTTCTTTCTTTTGTTTATTTAGCTATTAGTTCTTTCTCTTCTGGAAATCTTTCTTGGCTTGGAACATATAAGACTGTTCTATATGTATTTTTCTCTCTTTCTACTTTTGCTTCTGTTGCCAGCTTTATCATTTACATAAGAGAAGTATTTAAGAGTGGTGTCCTTGCAGGAATGACAAGATGAGCGAAAAGGGATTACCTTTTAAAGGCTTTTCTGAAAAAGAAAAGAAGTCAATTAAATACATCATTAGTGATGTTGATGACACTATTACTAAAGAAGGAAAGCTTTATCCTCATGTCTTAGAAGCAATTTGGCGAGCTAAGATTAGTGGTAGAACCATTATATTGGTAACTGGAGGCAGTGTTGGCTGGGCAGATTGCTATATTAGGCAATGGCCCATTGACGCAGTAATAGCTGAAAGTGGGGCTATTATGCTTTGTCATGATAAGGATGGTTCGATTCTTCAGCTTGTAAATCCTCAAATAGATAAAGACACTGTGATGAAGAAGAGAAGAAATCTTCTTGAGTATACTTCGTGTCTTCCATTTTCTTCTGACCAATGTGCACGTTTTTTTGATATAGCATATGACAAAAAGAAGATGGATAGTGCAGAGATAAAAGCTTTAAAGAATACTCTCATTATGTATGGAGCAAATTTTGCTGAGAGTTCAATACATATTAATGCTTGGTTTGGTCAATACAATAAAAAATCTGCTTTGAAATTTTTCTTAGAAGAGCGGCTAGGTATTAAAGAAGAAGAGTATCTTCAGTCTTCAATTTACCTGGGAGATTCTTTTAATGATCAGCCTCTTTTTGATTACATTCCTCTTAGTATTGGGATGCATACAGTAGAAGATCAAAGAGAAAACTTTGATGTTCTCCCAAAATACATTACCAGAGGAACTAGTGGTGATGGGTGGTATGAGGTTGTTCAGTCATTATTGAAAATAAGGAAAACTCGTAAAACTCAACAGAAAAATAGCGTAAAAGAAGAGAAAAAATAATAGAAAGAAAAAAAATATAAAAATTTTTAAATTACTGTTGACATAAAAGCCATTAATTAGGTAGATTACTTAGGCACGCGGTTAACGTGTGCAATGTTTTTTTGGATTTATCAGCGAAGGGAAGAGAAGATAAGAAGCTTGTAAAAAAAGAGTTTCTGTCAATTCAATATAAAGAACGACGGTGGATTAAAATAAAAGAGAAGCCGCGTTAGAAAAGAGACAGATC
>ERZ808286.109-NODE-109-length-67167-cov-5.042600_pt1 | contig 67167 bp, 62 predicted proteins | sample MGYA00521276_ERZ808286 | MGnify/ENA primary metagenome ERZ808286 (study PRJEB31516, sample SAMN03275607) | gut metagenome | biome: mammalia-associated habitat; material: feces | host: Papio cynocephalus | place: Kenya | collected 2012-08-01 ... | reverse complement strand
ATCGTGCCGATATTGCAATGCGGCTTCGTTCTCTCAAACTTCTCTTTTGCCATTTCCTAATTCCTGACCGTAGATCGTTTATACAAAAAAGCCCCCAAAGCGGCGGCTGAAACCATATGCGGAAGCAACGGGCTTCCGTACCGTCGGCGTTTTTCCGTTTCTTTCGATCCCGTCTAACGCCCTGTTTGGAGCGGGTGATGGGAATCGAACCCACGTAGTAAGCTTGGAAGGCTTCTGCTCTACCATTGAGCTACACCCGCAAGATGGTGGATGGGGCTAGATTCGAACTAGCGTACGCTCACGCGGGCAGATTTACAGTCTGCTGCCATTAACCACTCGGCCACCCATCCGGACCAATCGTGCTGCAAACGCAACACATTTCAAATAGTGGATTTTCCCCCGATTTGTCAACACAAAAAAATCAAATATTCCTTTTTCTTTTGAAAAAATATGATAAAACACATCAGACACATATATCTTTAAGGAGTATCCGCCGTGTCCGATCGTAAAAAAAAGCCGTCTTTCCGCGACAGCGCGGAAAACAACCGCAACACCGGCGTTAAAAGCGCCCCGAACGGCGTGTGGCTGTACGGATACCACGCGGTGACGGCGGCTTTGCAAAACCCGAACCGCACGATTTACCGTCTGCTGATCAGTCGGGAAACGGCGCGGGAGCTGCCCGAGAACCTGATTCCCGCCGACGTTTCCGGCGAACCGGCGGACCGCGCCCAGTTCGCCCGTCTGTTGCCGCAGGGCGCGGTGCATCAGGGCATCGCGGCGTTCGTGTCGCCCCTGCCCGATTTGTACGAACCCGACATTCCCGAAAAGGAATCGTCCGTCGTCGTGATTTTGGACCAGGTCACGGATCCGCACAACGTCGGGGCGATCTTGCGTTCCGCGGCGGCTTTTGACGCGGACGCCGTCATCGTGACGCAGCGCAACGCCCCCGAAGCGACGGGCGCTTTGGCGAAATCGGCGAGCGGCGCGCTGGAACTCGTCCCGCTGATTTACGTTTCGAACCTGTCCCGAACGATGGATTCGCTGAAAGAGCGCGGCTATTGGTGCGTCGGCATGGACGGCGCGGCGGAACAAACGTTGCGCGAAGCCTCCCTGCCCCGCAAAATCGCGCTGGTCATGGGGTCGGAGGGATACGGTCTGCGCCGTCTGACGGCGCAAAACTGCGATTTCATGGTCAAACTGCCCATTTCCCCCCGAGTCGAAAGCCTGAACGTGTCGAACGCGGCGGCGATCGCGCTGTACGATTTAAAGTGCAGATCCGTTTGAATCGCACCCCGTTAAACTTCTTTTAGTTTTTTGGGCGTTAGGTAGAAAAAGTTTTTGCTTGAACAAAAAGGCGACAAAATGACTTCCCCGACAGATTCCCGCGAAAGCGGCGCAAACCAAGACGGATTGACGGCGCGTCTGGCGCGTTCGGCTCGATCGCTGTTCGATCGAATCGGACAAAACGTGGTCGATTTGGTCGCCGACGACATGGAACGCGCGACTCCGGCGGGAAACAGAAATCAATTCCGCCGTTCGCTGGGCGTTTTTCTGGCGGGAGCGGTCATCGGAGCGTCCGGCGTTCTGGGCACGCTGAAAATTTCCGCGGCGCACAATTCCGCGGACGAAACCGCCGCCGCGCTGATCCGCGAACGCGCCGCCGAAACGCCGACCTTGACGCCCGTCGCCGCTATCGACCTGCCTTTGGGACAGGACGAATCGGCGGAAAGCGCGGAAACCGAACAGGCGGAAAACGAATCGGCGCCCGTCGAACAGCCCAAGGCGGACGAAATCGAGTCGTTCACGTTAAAGCCGCGCCAGAATCTGTCGGTCGTCTTGAAATCGGGCGGACTGACCGCGCGCGAGATCTATCTGGTGACGGACGCCCTGTCCGAAGTGTTGGATCTGAAGCGCGTTCAGGTCGGCGATAAAATCGAAATCGGCAAAGTGAACGCCGAACAGGATAAAAAGGAACTGCTGTCCGTCACGGTCGAAGACCGCCGCGGCAACCGTTATTCCGCCGTCAAAGTCGAACCCGAAGTTTTCGCGACGTCGATGATCGAACCCGAAGTCGATTTGAAAACGGAATACGCGCGGGGCGAAATCGACGGCGCTTTTGTCACAAATGCCAAACAGGCGGGGATTCCGACAAACGTGATTTCGCAAATCGTCTGGGCGTTCGACGGTCCCGTCGATTTTTCGCGCGACCTGCGCAAAGGCGATTCGTTCACCGCCGTGTTTCAAAAGGAATACAACAAAGACGGACAGCCGACGGGCAACGGCACGCTGGTCTACGCGTCCATCGACACGCGCGCGAAAAAACACGAACGCTATTTGTATAAAGACGCGCAGGAACGCGAGGACTATTACGACGAAACGGGAAAAATCGCGCGCAAACTGTTCACCCGCCACCCGCTGACCCGCCAGCGCGTCACGTCGAAATTCGGACAGCGCAAGCACCCCGTTCTGGGCTACACGCTGATGCATTGGGGCGTCGACTACGGCATGCCGCACGGGTCGCCGATTCGCGCCCCCGGCGAAGGCACGATCACGCAGGTCAAACGCGGCGGATCTTACGGACTGTACATTCAAATCAAGCACAATTCCGAATATTCGACCGCCTACGCGCATATGAGCGAATTTCACAAAAATTCGAAAGTCGGACGCAAGGTCAAAGCGGGCGACATCATCGGCTACGTCGGTTCGACGGGACGTTCGACGGGACCGCATCTGCATTGGGAATTGATCAAAAACGGCAAAAAAATCAATCCGGCGACCCAGCGCATCACGGCGCAGCGCAAGCTGAGCGGCGAAGATCTGGAACGCTTTTACGCCGAACGCGACCGGATTCGCGAAAACGTGACCGGCGACGAAATAGCCTACGCCAAGGCGGAGGCTTTGCCCGAAGCGCGCAAAATGGCGTATCAGGGCGAACCTAAAAAAGCGAAAAAAGCCGCCCGCCGGAAATTGCACCCCCAAAGAACGGCGTCGCGTTTGAAAAAACGCCACAACGGCTGATAAAAGCGGCGAGGATCGTCCGGTCCCGCCGTTTTTCGTTTGAAAGGATTTTTTATGAAGAACACCGCGCTTTTTGTTTTGACGGATCAGTTCGCCGACTGGGAATTCGCACCGCTGGCGAGCGCCGTCAATCAATTTTCGAACTGGACGGTTCAAACCGTTTCCGTCGACAAATCCCCCGTCAAATCGATCGGCGGATTGTCCGTCGCGCCCGACCGCGCCGTCGGCGAAACGGATTTGGACGGTTGCGCGGGATTGTTTTTGATCGGCGGGAAAAGCTGGCGCGCGCCCGCGGCGGATAAGATCGGACCGCTGGTCGAAACCGCCGTCGAAAAGAACATCGTCGTCGGCGCGATTTGCGACGCGACGACTTTTTTGGCGCGTCTGGGCGTTTTGAACACGGTCGCGCACACGGGCAACATGCCGTCGGATTTAAAGCTGTTTCCAAATTACACGGGCGAAAAGCACTATCAGCCCCTGCCCGCCGTTCGGGACGGAAAGATCGTCACGGCGAACGGCTGCGCGCCGCTGGAATTCGCCAGAGAATCGATCGTCGCGCTGGGACTGCTGAACGAATCGGACGCCGGACGCTGGTACAACGCCTTTAAATTCGGATTGTACGAATCGACCGCGGACGCCCTGTGGTGGTTTGAACGGATTAAAACGGTCTGACCGCAAACTTTTCAGCCGTCAATCGGCGCGCGGTCTTTTTTTCTGCTGACGCAGGGCTTCCGCGCCCGAAACGACTTCCAGCAATTCGGTCGTGATGTTTTCCTGACGCATTTGCTGGTATTCCAGATTCATCTTTTCCAGATTTTCGTCAATGTTCTTTTCAGCCGCCTGCATGGTCGTCAGCCGCATGTGGTGTTCGGCGACCAAAGCTTCGGTGATCGCCGTCGACAGTTCGATCAACAGCCGTTCCTTGACCAGCGCGGAATAAATTTTTCCGGCGGGCAGCGTGTACGTTGGGAAATTCCGTCCCGGCCAGCGCGTTTTTTTCACGCGTTCCAGCCATTCCGTTCCCAAAGGCATCAGAACCGTCGACGTCGGCGACACGCCGACCCCGCGCTTCATGCTGTAAAAGACATACACATGCGTCGCGCGGTTCGCGCGCATCTGCTCGTCCGCGGCGACCAAAACGGACGCCGCCGTTTTGCTGACGGCTTTGACGGAATTGGAAATCGGATAGCTTTCCACCGCGTTCCAGCGGTTGCGCTGCAACTGCCCGATGATTTGCCGCCCGACGGCGACGAAAGCCGTCTGATTGATCTGGAATCCGTCGTCGCTCAGCTTTTTTTGGGCGAAGCGAACGACTTCGCGGTTCATTTTTCCGACCAGCCCCGTGTCCGATCCGACGATCACCGCCAAAGCGCGGCGTTTTTCCGGCGCGACGGCGGGCGGTTTCGGAATGTCCAGTTCGCCGTTTTTCAGCAGGGCGACCGCGCCCAGATTGATGGCGCGCCCGTATTCGATCAGGGATTTCAGGGCCGAGTCGTATTGAATGATGCTGACGGCGGACAGCGATTTCATCGTCGAAACGATCGATCGCAAATCTTTCGTCGTTTTAATCCGTTTTTGCAGCCCTTCGATGTCCATGGCGCTTCCTTACACCTGCTTGGCGGACAAGACGTGTTCGTTGATCAAGGCGTCGCGAATGTCGTCCGCCAAAGCCTTTTTCCGTTCGGGGGACATTTTTTCGCGGCGCAAAATCAAATCCGCCGTTTCCGCGTGTTTGGTCTTCATCAGCTGGGCGATGACGCGGTAAGCCTTGTCGCGCAGTTTGTCGGTCACGTTGTCCAGAATGCCCTCCGTCGTCGCGAACAGCACCGCGATCTGTTCCACGACGGGGACGGGCGCGAACTGTTTTTGCTGCATGACGGCGCGAATGGCGCGACCGCGCTTCAGCTGGCGTTCGGTTTCGGCGTCCAGATGGGAACGGAATTTGGCGAAGCTTTCCAATTCCTCGAACTGGGAAAAAGCCAGTTTCAGCGGTCCGACCAGCGAACTGTACGCGGGCAGCTGCGCATCGCCGCCTACGCGGGACACCGACCGCCCCGTGTCGATCGCGGGCAGAATGCCCTTTTGGAACATCGGCGAAGACAAATAGATCTGCCCGTCCGTAATCGAAATGATGTTCGTCGGAATGTAGGCTGAAATGTTCTGCGCCTCCGTTTCCACGATCGGCAGAGCCGTCAGCGACCCGCCGCCGTATTCGGGACGCAGGCGCGTCGAACGCTCCAGCAGTCGGGAATGAATGTAGAAAATGTCGCCGGGGTAGGCTTCGCGTCCGGGAGGACGGCGCAACAGCAGCGACAGTTCGCGATACGCGCGGGCGTGGTTGGTCAGATCGTCGTACACGACCAGAACGTCTTTGCCCTTTTCCATAAAGTATTCGCCGATCGCGGTCGCCGCGTAGGGGGCGATGTACTGCATGCCCGCCGTTTCGTCGCCCGACGCCGCGACGACGATCGTGTTTTTCATCACGTCGTATTTTTTCAGGTTGTCGACCACGCGGGCGATTGCCGTTCCGCGCTGACCGACGGCGCAGTAAATGCACACGACGCCCGTGTTTTTTTGATTGATGATCGTGTCGATCGCCAAAGCCGTCTTGCCCGTCTGCCGGTCGCCCAAAATCAGTTCGCGCTGTCCGCGCCCGATCGGAGTGAAGGAATCGATGGCTTTGACGCCCGTCTGCAACGGCGTCGCGACGGGGGCGCGCGCCATGATCGGATATGCCTCCCGTTCGATTTTGCGGCGGTTGACGGTGACGATGCGCCCCCCGCCGTCCAGCGGATTGCCCAGCGGATCGATCACGCGCCCCAGCAGCCGTTCGCCGACGGGGACGTCGACCACGCGTCCCGTGCGCCGGACGCGGTCGCCCGCCTTGACGGAATCGGGGTGGTTCAGGAACACGACGCCGACGGAATCTTCGGACAGGGTGAAAGCCAGTCCCATGACGTTGTCGGGGAACATCAGCAGTTCCTCCATTTGGACGTTGTCCAGACGGGACACCTCCGCCGTTCCGCCCGAAACAGACGAAACCGTGCTGATTTCCTCGATTTCGATATTTGCGGATTGGGCGTCGATCGTATCCTGAACGACGGCGAAAGCGTCTTTTACGGCTTCTGTTAACATGGCTTTATCCGTTCGGTTAAGTTAATTTTCTTCTCGGCTGAGGCGCAGCGACACGTTTTCCAAAGCGTCGTTGATCTTTGCCGTAAATCCGTTCAGGCAGTCGTCCAAATTCCACGAAACGACGCTGCCGTTGACGGAAAATTCAATGCCGCACAGCAATCGCGGATTGACCGTGAAAACGACCTGCGGATTTTCGATTTCCAGCACTTCGGACAGCAGTTTCACCAGCCCTTCGCGCGATTTGTCGGACAGTTCCTCGCTGGTGGCGACCTGCAGCGAATCGTCCGCGGACGCGGTCAGCAGGCGTTTGTCCTTGGCGGGCAGGTCTTGCAGCCGGTGTTTGAAAACGGAAACGAAACGGTCTTCCAGTTCTTCGTCAGCCATTCGTTTGAACGCCTTGCGCGCGAATTCCAAAAAGTTGGAAACGACCGTCCGGCGGACTTCGTTGATCATCAGCGCCTTTTCGCGATCCAGCTCCTGCTGCATCAGCAGACGTTTTTCCAGCACCTCCGCCTGCGCCTGATGTTCCAGTTCCTTGCGCAGGTTTTCGGCTTCCGCGCGGGCGTCGGCGAGGATTTGCGCGCGTTCGCCGTCGATCGCCAGATAGCGTTTGTTCAAATCGTCCAGCTTTTTTTCGGCTTCCGCCGCCAAATCTTCGGCGTTTTTGATTTCGCCGGCGATGTGTTTTTCGCGCTTGTCGATCGCGGTCAGCAACGGTTTGTACAGGAATTTGTACAAAGCCCATGCCAGAATGGTGAAATTGACGATTTGCGCCAGAAAAGTGGGGTTGCTGAATGTCATGTTCCGATTCCTTTTCGGTTGGTCAAAGGGTGCGGGAAACGCGCGAAATCATTTCGCCGCGGCGGAAATCGCGTACTGCCAGAACGGGTTGGCGAACAACAGAATCATCGCGACGACAAAGCAGTAAATGCCGGACGTTTCGACGATCGCCAGCGAAATGAACATCGTGCGCGAAATCGATCCCGCTTCGTCGGGTTGCTGCGCCAAAGACGTCAGCCCCGCGCCCACGGCATACCCTTCCGCCAAGCCGGCGGCGGAAGCGCCGACGCACAGGCAGAAACCGGCGGTGAAAATGGAAATCGACCCCAGAATAGCAGCTAAATCCATAAGAAAATCCTCCTGTTAAAGATTACAAAGTTTTGTTGTTTTTCACGTCGTCGACGGCGGCGGCGTCATCGTCTTCGCTTTGAACCGAAGAAACGTACATCAGCGCCAGCATCGCGAAAATATAGGCTTGGATCATGCCGGTGAACAGTCCCAGCACCTGCATCGGCAGCGGCAGAATGAACGGCACCAGCATCATGCAGATCGCGCCGATGATCACGCCGGACAGAACGTTTCCGAACAGACGGACAGCCATCGCGCCCGTCGACGTCAGTTCGCTGAGAATGTTGAACGGCAGCATCGCGGGCGACGGTTCCAGATATTTTTTCAAATACCGCTTCACCCCCGCGTTTTTAATTCCGAAGAACGGCACGCCCGCCAGCACCATGAACGCCAAAGCCCCCGTCGTCGACAACGACGCCGTCGGCGACCGGAAATTCGGAATCAGCGTCATCAGGTTGCACGTCAGAATGAACAGAAACAGCGTGCCGATGAACGGCAGATACGACATCGACTTGACGCCTTTCGTCATTTCGCTGATCTGCCCGTAAATGGCTTTGACCATGACTTCCATGGCGGTCTGCCAATGGGAAACCCTGTCGCCCGTTTTCAAATGCCGCGTCGCCAGAAACGACACGACCATCAGAACCGCCATCACGATCCACGTCGACGCGATCGTCCAGTTCACCGGAATGTTGAAATACGGCAGGACAAAAGCCGTCATGGCGTCGTATTGCTCCAGCATTCTCATTTCTCCCTTGCGTAATCGATTCGGCTTTTCGCCAGACGGACGGCGGCGAAACGGGACAGCAGCAGTCCCGCCGCGCCGCACAGCAACACCTGCGGATCGACGCGCGCCATCGCGTACAGCCCCGCGCACAGGACGGCGGAACGCGCCGCCCAGCCGATCAGCAGAAACCTTTTTTTATGTTCGACGCCTCGGATTTTCAGCACCGACCACCACAGCGCGCCGAAATACAGTCCGCCCAAAACCAGACCGGCGAAAAATCCGGCGGCGGTCAAAACGGGATTCCACGCGAAAGGCGTCATGCGTTTTCCTCCTCTTCCGCGTGTTCCTGAAATTCGTCGACGAATTCGTCCTGCTGTTCGATCAGGTTGCTTTGCTCCTCTTCCGGATTTTCCAACGCCTTTTCCATCAGCTTTTCGCGGCGGCGCTGCTCCTTTTGCGCGCGGTCGATCCCTTCGCGTTTCAGCCATTGCCACGCGCCGAACGCGCCGACGAAAAATCCCAGCAACAGAAAGTTCAGCGTCCACGACACGCGGGCGACCTTGTAATTCGCGTCCAGCCAGCGCCCCAGCAGAACGCCCAAAAACGTGGGGATCGGGATATTCCACCCCAGCGCGCCCAGAAAAGCCAGCCCCATCGCGGGTTTAAAGGCGTCCTGATCGTTTTGGTTGACCAGTCTGCGCGACGCGCGTTTCGCCAACCGTTCGGCAAGGGCGTTTTCAGCCTTGTTCTGCGCCTGTTTGGATTCTTCCAAAGTCATGTCTAGCCTTTCAACTGATCGGGTTGGTTGTTGACGTTTCTGAACATCACGCTGCGGGTCAGACCGACTTCCAGCCGCGCCATGGCGGCGTTGACGGTTTTGCGGTTTTCCTCGTCTTTTTTAAATTCTTCGGCGATCGTGCGGGACAATTCCTCTAAATTTTCGCTGACGACGGCGCGGCGCACGGACAACAGGACGGTCGCGTTGTCCTTGACCAGAATGCCGCTGTCGCACGCCATGAAAACCTCTTTGTCGGGGGCGTCGGCGGGCGTGAACGACACCAGCCCCGGAACGACGACGCTGACGAAATCCGCGTGTTTCGGCAGGAACGTGAACGAACCGTCCAGCGCGTCGAACCGCACGCGCGCGATCTGTTCGTCGACCGCGATTCCCGCGGGGGTCAGGGCTTTCAACCTCATGCGGCTTTTTCCGCCTCCCTGATCTTTTCGGCTTTCGCCAGAACGTCTTCCAGCGTGCCGACCATGTAGAACGCGTTTTCGGACACGTCGTCCAGTTCGCCCGACAAAATCTTTTCGCACCCGCGCAGAGTGTCTTCCAGTTCGACGGAACGCCCCTCCATGCCCGTAAAGTGGAACGTCGTAAAGAACGGCTGAGTCAAAAAGCGTTCCAGCTTTCTGGCTTTCATCACCGTTTTCTGATCGTTTTCGGGCAGTTCGTCAAAGCCCAGCATCGCGATGATGTCTTTCAATTCCTCGTATTCCGCCAAAGTCTTGCGCACGGCGGTCGCCACGCGGTAATGGCGTTCCCCGACGATCAGAGGCGTCAGCATGTTCGACCCCGACGCCAGCGGATCGACGGCGGGATACAGCCCCTGCGACACGCGGGCGCGCGACAGGACGATGTTCGACGACAAATGCGCGAACGTGTGGCTGGCGGACGGGTCGGTCAAATCGTCGGCGGGGACGTACACCGCCTGAATGGACGTGATCGCGCCGGTCGACGTCGACGCGATGCGTTCCTGCAGCGACGCGATGTCGGTCGCCAAAGACGGCTGATAGCCCACGCGGGACGGCATCTGCCCCATCAAAACGGAAATTTCGGAACCGGCTTGAACGAAACGGAACACGTTGTCGATCAACAGCAAAACGTCCTGTTTTTTTTCGTCGCGGAAATATTCCGCCATCGCCAAAGCCGCGTGCGCCACGCGGAAACGGATTCCCGGGGCTTCGTTCATCTGTCCGAACATCATGACGGTCTTGTCCAGAACGCCGGCGTCGCGCATTTCGCGGTACAGCTGTTCGCCTTCGCGGCAGCGTTCGCCGACGCCGCAGAACAGGGAAACGCCCTCGTAGCGACCGACCATGTTGTTGATCATTTCGGTAATCAGAACGGTTTTGCCGACGCCCGCGCCGCCGAACAGTCCGGCTTTGCCGCCGCGTTCCATCGGGGCGAGCAGGTCGATCGCCTTGATCCCCGACACAAAGATTTTCGAATCGACGTTGCGCCGCGCCAACGGCAGGGAATGGTTGTGAATGGGACGGCGTTCGGACGATTCCAGATCCGCTCCGCCGTCGATCGTGTCGCCGAACACGTTGAACATGCGTCCCAGAATCTTGTCCCCGACGGGAACGGTCAGCATGTGTTCGGTGTCGACGACCTCCTGCCCGCGGAACAGTCCGCGCGTCGGTCCCATCGCCAGCCCGCGCACCGTGCAGCCGTCCAAATGCGCCTGCACCTCGACGACCAGAGCGCGGTTTTCGCCCGTCCGCAATTCGTTGTACACGGGGGGAAGCTTGTCGTCAAAGCGGATATCGACCACGCTGCCCTGAATGGCGGTGATATAGCCGATGTTTTCCTGCGCCGGAGAATCGTTCGTGTTGGTCATGGACGCCCTTTTCTGTCAAAAATGCCGGATAAACCATCATTTAAACAGCGTAACTGGTTTGTTTTGAAAAAAAAAGTTTTTTTTCCCGCCGACGAAAAAAAAGCCCCCGTTCAAGAAAAAAAAACGGGGGCGTTTTTCGTCATTCCTCCGTCCGAACGACGGGCGGGGGAGCGATGTCGGGCGGCGTTTCCGCCGGCGCGGGCGCGACGGGCGGCGGCGTTTCGGAAACGGGGGCGGAAGCGGCGGCGGTCTTTTCGGCGGCTTCTTCGGCGGCGATTTCCTTCGACATCACGGCGGCGGACATTTTCGGAATGCCCAGCCCCTTGCCCAAAGTCGACTTGAACCCCTTGATGACGGGGACTTTGATCACCTTGTGCGGCGCGTTTTCGGCAGGAATCCCCCCTTGCTGTTTCGCCGCCAGCAAAGCCGCGCGTTTCCACGCGGGCAGGTCGGCGTATTCGTCGCCCGTTTCGTTCAGCTTGAACGTCGGCGGAGGCGGCGGTCTGTCGTCGATGTTGTCTTCCATCTTCTTTTCGACCGTGACGGCTTCCTCCAGCTGTTTGTTTTGGTCTTCGGGTTTCAGGACGACGATTTCGACGCCCTTTTTATCCTTGGGACGAATGATTTTAATCAAATCCTCGCCGCTGACCTTGTCGTACATCATCAAAACGGACAGCGGGTTTTCGATGTGGTGCTGAATCAGGCGCTTGATTTCGCGCACGCCGTTTTTGGCGATAAAGACCTCGTCCGCGAACCACTTTCTGGCTTCCAAAGTCAATTCGGCGCGCAAACCGACGGCTTTGGCGCGCTTGACGAATTTGTTCAGGTGAATGTCCACGATCGCCAGCAGGTTTTCCTCCGCCAGCCCGTGGAACGGAATGATGTCGTCGATACGCGCCAGAAATTCGGGACGCAGGTTTTTGCGCAAAAACTCCATACGCTGATACCGCGGCAGGTTCGCGCCCAGGTTCGACGTCATGATCACGATCGTGTTGCGGAAATCGACCGTCACGCCCTTGCCGTCCGTCAACCGCCCTTCGTCCAGCAACTGCAGCATCAGGTTCAGGATTTCGCTGTGCGCCTTTTCCAATTCGTCGAACAGCACGACCTGATAAGGACGCAGGCGCACGGCTTCGGTCAGCACGCCGCCCTGTTCGTATCCGGGGGTGCCCGGAGGGGGACCCAGCAAACGCGCGACCGACGATTTTTCCATGTATTCGGACATGTCCAGCCGCAGCAAAGCCGTTTCGTCGTCGAACATAAATTCGGACAAAGCCTTTGCCAGCTCCGTTTTACCGACGCCGGTCGTACCGATGAACAGAAACGTTCCCAGCGGACGGTTCGGATCCTGCAATCCCGACTTCATGCGCCTGACCGCGCCGGAAATGACGGAAATCGCCTCCGGCTGACCGATGACGCGCCGCCCGATGAAGTTTTCCAGATCGATCAGTTTCTGTTTGTCCTCCGCCCCGACCTTGTCCATCGGAATGCCCGTCCAGAACGAAACGATGTTCGCGACGTGCTGGTCGTTCAGGACGTTGTCCTTCGTCGATCCTTCGTCCAGCGCCATCATCAGCCCCGTCGCCGCTTCGTCCAACAGGTCGAGCGCCTTTTCCGGAAACAGCCGAGATTTGACGTATCGGGCGGACATGGAAACGGCTTTTTGCAACACTTCGTCGGGGATTTTAATGCCGTACTTTTCCTCCAGCTTCGGGGCGACGCCGCGCAGAATGTCCGTCGTTTCGGCGGGGGTGGGCTCTTCGATGTACATCGTTTGCAGACAGCTCATCAGGTCGGGATCGGTTTCGATGTACATTTTATAGGCGTTCAGCTCCGCCTCGACCACGCATTGAATGCCGCCGTCCAGCACTTTGGGTTTCAAAAATTTCGGGATTTCGTGGTTGCCGTTCGGCGTCATCGCCAAAAATCCCAAATCGTTGATGAACAGGATTTTTTCGCCTTTCGCCGCCTGCAATTCCTGAAAAGCGTCCTTCAAGTGGTCTTCGTATTCCGCCTGCGTTTTGGAATCGATCATCATCGTCGCGATGTCGACGCCGACGATCGTGCGCCCCCGCAGTTTCGGAGGACAGTCGCCCGCCGCCAAAGCCGCCGCCACGCCGACGACGATCGACGTTTTGCCCAGTCCCGTCTGCCCCAGCAGCATCGGGTTGCTTTTCATGTCGCGCAACAAAATGTGCATCACGCGGCGGATTTCCTTTTTGCGCCCGACGATCTGTTTCAATTCGCCTTTTTTCAGCTTTTCGGCGTAGTCGATGATGTATTTGCTGCCCATTGTTCGTTTTTCCTTATCCCAGATATTCGCCGACGAAAGCGCGGTGCGTTTTCCCCGTCATCAGAACGTCGCCGCCGTTTCGCCATTCGATGACCAGCGACCCGCCGTCCATTCGGATTTCGGCTTTGCCCGCGTTCAGCCCGCGGCGCACCGCGGCGACCAAAGTCGCGCAAGCCCCCGTGCCGCAAGCCTCCGTCAGCCCCGCGCCGCGTTCCCAGACGCGCATGCGGATCAGGTCGGGCGAAACGGGCTGCGCGAATTCGACGTTCGCGCGATCGGGAAACATCGGGTGCGTTTCGACCATGCTTCCCCACTTTTCCACGTCGAAGCTTTCAACGTCGTCCACGAAAAACACGGCGTGAGGATTGCCGACCGATACGCAGCACGGTTCGGGCAATCCTTCGTCGATTCCCGCCACCGCCAACGTGTCGCACTCGCGCGCCAAAGGAATCTCGTCCCATTTCAGGCGCGGTTTGCCCATATTGACCGTCACCAATCCGTTTTCCGCGCGCCAAGCCTTTAAAATCCGACCGTCGGGGGCTTCCATTTCCACGGAGTCCGTTCCCTGTTCGTCCATCAACAGGCGCGCCGTGCACCGCGATCCGTTGCCGCACGCGCCCGCCGTCGATCCGTCCGCGTTGAAAAACAGAATCTTCACCGCCGCCTTGTCCGATTTTTCCAGCAAAATCAGCTGGTCGAACCCGACGCCCGTTTTGCGGTCGCCGATCGCGACAATTTGATCGCGCGTCAGGTCGACGTTTCCCGAACGGTTGTCGATGATGACAAAGTCGTTGCCCAGCCCGTCCATTTTGATAAAGGGGATTTTTGTCATAACGCCAGCTTCCCGATCCTGTCCAAAGCCCTCAGCGTGTTTTCGCGCGTGCCGAACGACGTCAGGCGGACGTATCCTTCGCCGAATTTTCCGAACCCGCTGCCGGGGGTGCAGACCAGTTGCGCTTCGTTCAAAAACTTTTCAAACAAATCGACGGAAGTCATGCCGTCGGGCGTCGCCAGCCAGATATAGGGCGCGTCAACGCCGCCATATACCGTGAACCCCTTTGCCGCCAGCGTTTCGCGGATCAGCCGCGCGTTTTCCATGTAATACCCGACCGTTTCGCGCACCTGCTTTTTGCCGGCGTCGGAAAACACGGCTTCGGCGGCGCGCTGGACGATATAGGCGACGCCGTTGAATTTCGTCGAATGGCGGCGGCTCCACATCGGGTTGACCGCGACCGGTTCGCCTTTGGGACCTTTGGCTTTCAGCGATTTCGGCACGACCATATAGGCGCACCGCACGCCCGTGAACCCCGCCGTTTTGGAAAACGACCGCAGTTCGATCGCGACGTCTTTCGCCCCGTCGATTTCGTAAATGCTGTGCGGAATGTCGGGCGTCGCGATGTATTCCTTGTAAGCGGAATCAAAGATGATCACCGCGCCGTTTTCCTTGGCGTACTTCACCCATTTTTCCAAATCGGATTTGGTCAGGACCGAACCCGTCGGGTTGTTGGGCGAACACAGGTAGATCAGATCCGCCGCCCCCCGCGGCAAAGCGGGGGAAAATCCCGTTTCGCGGGTGCAGGGCAAATATTCGATTTCGCGCCCCGCCATGATGTTCGTGTCGCGGTAGACGGGATAGACGGGATCCGGAATCGCCGCGCGCGCGCTTTGCGAAAACAGTTCCTGCACGTTGCCGACATCGCATTTCGCGCCGTCGGAAACAAAGATTTCGTCGATGTCGATCCCCAATCCGGCATAGTCGTTGTCCGCGATCGCGCGGCGCAAAAACTCGTACCCCTGTTCGGGACCGTATCCGCGCATCGTCGCGGCGTCGCCCATTTCATCGACGGCTTTGTGCATCGCTTCGACGCACGCGGCGGGAATGGGCTGGGTCACGTCGCCGATGCCCAGACTGATAACGTCGGCGTCGGGCGTTTTTTCCTTAAAAGCCTTTATTTTCTTGGCGATGTCCTGAAACAGGTAGTTCGCGGACAGATCAAAATAATGCGAATTGGCTTCAATCATCTGTTTTTCCTTTACGCGTTAAAGATTTTTTTCACGGGAACGTCGTAGACCTGCGCGGGCGCGCCGTCGTCGTCGATTTCGCAGACCATGATCTGCGGCACGTTTTCCAGCGTTTCGAAAACGTCGCGCGGCACGCCGGTCAAACGCAGGGTCGGCATTTTGTCCGACCGGATCAGGGTCGCCTGATTGTCCCCCAGCGTCAAACGCGGGTTTTCCGGTTTGTCGGCGAAGCCGTCCAGAACCAGCATCAACTCGCCGTCGTCGTTATACAAAAAATCGTATTCGTTGATATCCATTTTCAATCTCTTTGGCTTTCGGGCAACAATGCCCCGCGCGCATTTTAGATGAATTTTCGTTTTATGCAAAGCGTTCTTTTGCCCGTCGCCGAAAAGCCCGTATCCGATCGGTCCGGTTTGAACCGCCGCCGTTTTCTGATAGAATGGACGCTCCACCGAAGCGGGAGGTTGCCATGACATCAAACAATCAAGAGTTTTTCGGTCACCCGAAAGGGCTTTTTCTGCTGTTTTCGTCGGAATTGTGGGAACGTTTTTCCTTTTACGTCCTGCGCGCCGTTCTGGTGCTTTACCTGACGGACGCGACGGTGAACGGCGGACTGGGCTGGACGAAATCCGACGCGCTGAAACTGTACGGGCTGTACACGGGGCTGGTGTATCTGACGCCGATCGTCGGCGGCGTTCTGGCGGACAGACTGTGGGGACGAAGGCGGTCCGTCGTCGCGGGCGCGGTTTTAATGGCGGCGGGGCAGTTTTCGCTCGCCCTGCCCGACGGATTTTTCCCGTTCGCCGACGGCGCCCTGTATCCGGGGCTGGGACTGCTGATTTGCGGCAACGGATTGTTCAAGCCCAACATTTCGACCATGGTCGGCGACCTGTACCCCGCGCGCGACGACCGCCGCGACAGCGCGTTCACGATTTTCTACATGGGCATCAACATCGGGTCTTTCTTTTCGGGCGTCGCCGCCGGATTCATGACCGCCGCCTATTCGTTCAAAGCCGCCTTCGCCCTTGCCGGCGCGGGCATGCTGGTCGCGCTGTTTTTGCAGTCGTGTCTGGGAAACCGGTATCTGGGCAACATCGGCAAAGCGTCGGTCAAGCCGGAAACGCAATCCGGGAACCCCCGCGTCAAATTGACGAAAAAAGAAATCGACCGCCTGACCGTCGTTTTCGTTTTGGGGATTTTCACCGTCGTTTTCTGGGCGGGATTTGAACAGGCGGGCGGCGTGATGACGCTGTTCGCCGCCGAAAACACCGACCGCGTCGTCGCGGGGCGCGTCGTGCCGGCGACGTTCTTCCAATCGCTGAATCCGCTGTTCATCGTCACGCTCGCCCCCGCTTTCGCGTGGCTTTGGGTCAAACTGGGAAAACGCGATCCGTCGTTCATCGCCAAATTCGTCTGGGCGCTGATCTTTTCCGGCGCGGGATTTTTGCTGATGACCGCCGCCGTCGGACAATCGGAAACGGCGGGGCAGGCGTCGCCGTTCTGGCTGGTCGGCGCGTATTTCCTGCACACGGTCGGAGAACTGTGCCTGTCGCCGACGGGGCTGTCGATGGTGACGCGCCTGTCGCCCGCGCGGCTGTCGTCCATGATGATGGGGGTGTGGTTCGGTTTTTCGGCTTTGGCGAATTTCGCCGCGGGCTGGATCGGATCTTACATCGACGATTTCGGCGCGGGCGCGTTGTTTTCGGGCATCGCCGCCGTGTCCTTCGCCGCCGCCGGCGCGCTGTTCCTGTTGCGCAGGAAATTGCTGAAAATCTGCGAAGCGGCGTAAAAAAAGCCCCGAAAGGGGCTTTTTGGTGCGGCCAAGAAGACTTGAACTTCCACTGCGGTTAAGCAACAAGCACCTCAAGCTTGCGTGTCTACCAATTCCACCATGACCGCGCTGTTTTCGGTAATATCAGACTTGCCGCCGCTTGGCAACCGAAATTTTACTGCGGGCGGCGCTCCAGATACGCCGCGACGTAAGAGCATCGCGCGACGACTTTCAGCCCGTTTTCGCGCGCGAACGCCAGCCCCGATTCGACCAAAGCCGCGGCGATGCCTTTGCCGCGGTGTTCGGGGGCGACGAACGTGTGCGTAAAAGCGATTTGCCGTTCCCCGTTTTCCTCCGTCAAATCGTAATCCAAATGCGACCGCGCGCCGTCCGAAAAGGTTTCAAACGCGCGTTCCCGTTCGTTATGCGCGATCTCCATCTCACACCGTCCTTTTCTGATCGAAAACGCCGTCGACAACGGGTTCCATTTCCGCGTCGGGCGCCAGCTGGTATTCGACCTTTGTCACAAAAGCGCGCGGCGATCCGCGTTTGCACGCCCGCACCATGTCGCTGATGACGTCGGTTTCGCCCTTGAACACGGCTTCGACCGATCCGTCAACGCGGTTTCTGACCCAGCCGGACAGCCCGCGGGCGCGCGCCTCGCTCATCGTCCATTGACGGTAGAACACGCCCTGCACCCGTCCCTGAATCCGGATATGCACCGTTTCCTGCGCCATTATTTGCCTCCTTTTATTTTGTTCAAAGCGTCGCCGACGGCGCGCCTGCGGTTTTCGCGCGCGGCGGCGGCTTCGTCGTCGGTTTGCCAAAAGCGGTTTTGAAACAACTCTTCCAGCGCCGCCAGATCGAACGCCTGATCCGCCGTCAAATCGCCGTCCAGAACACTCAAAGCCAGAATGACGGACTTCAACCCGCCGGACGCCTGACAAAAAGCGGAAAAGCCGCCGTCGTCCAGCGCGTCCAGCCGCCGTTTCAGATACGCCCGCGTCCGGTCGTCCAAATCCGGAACGTCCAGCCCGGAAACGGGGGCGAAGTTCGCTCCGCGCCCGTTCGCGCGTTCGATGACGGGCAGCCATTTTTCGCGCTGCAAAGCAGCGAGCTCATCGGGTTGCGGCGCAAAGAACAGCACCGTGTCCGCCGCGGCGAACGCGATTTGTTCGTCGGTCAGAGCTTTCCTGTCCCTCATTTCGCCGCCGCGGCGCAGACGTTCGCCAGCGCCCCCTCTTTCGCCGTTTCGCGCGCCAGATCCCTGCCGCCCATAAAGAACGCCACGCCGATCGACAGCGCGCGGTTCAAAGATTCTCCCTGATCGATGCTAAATTCGGGCGCGCCCAGCGTGCCGCCGATTTTCGCCGACGTAACGCTGTTTTCCAAAACGCCGTCGGAATGCGGCGTCATTTTCAACTTCACGCCCAGCTTTTCCGTGCCGAAATCGACATTGCCGCTGATTTGCAGATCAAGCAGATCGCTTTCCAGTCCGATTTTTTTGTCGGACGTCGCAACGCCGTTGGCGACGGGCAGGTTGACGACGGCGCAGGGAACGGTTATCTCGTTGATTTTGCTCAGCTTTAAAAAGGAAAAATCTTTGGGGACGATTTGAACGGCGCCGATATGCGCGTTCCTGACGTCCAGCCGGATTCTGCCGTTCAGGGACGCCGCGATTTCGCGTTGCGACGCGCCGCGACCGCTCAGCACAGCCGAACCCGACAGAGTCCCTTTGTCGACGCCCGATTTCGCCCAGAACAGCTTTAACGGCATGGCGTTGATTCTGACCGTCGCTCCGACGGACGCCGCGCCGCCCGTCGCGTCCATGACGGCTTGGGCGGACAGGTAGTTTGCCAGTTTGAAGTTCGACAAGGTGAACTTGCCGCCGTTCATCACCGCCGCGGCGTCGACTTTGCCCAGATCCGTCCCGTCGGCGGCGATCAGTTTTCCGACCGACGCGCGCATGTTCACGCCGGCGGCGCGCAAAGCGTTCAAATCCAGCGGTTCGTCGGAAAACACGCGCTTTTCCCCGCCGCGTTTTTCGAACCGGCGTTCCGTCCCGCGCCGACCGGCGGCGGACGAGCGGAATTTCAGCCTGACGCCCGACAGTTCCGACAAATCCAGAACGGACGATTTCAAATCCGCGCGAACGGACAGACGGGGCTTCTTTTCCGCGAAAACCGTTCCCGACAGATCCGATTTGCCGACGACGGCGGACAGTCTGTCGATCCTCAATCCGCCGTCGATTTTTCCGGCGACGGCGATTTTAGACGCGGGCAAGGCGGGCAAACCGTCGACCTTTGACGCGTCGGGCGCGTCGACATCGGCTGAAAAGTCCGTTTTCAAAGGGGAAAGGGACGAAACGCCGCCGCCGATCCGCGCGGTCAGCGCGCCGTTCATCACCGTCGACGCGTCGAATTCGGGAACGGAAATCGTCCCCGCCCGTTTTTCGACGCGCGCGGTCGCGACCACGTTTTCCAGCGCGGGCAGTCCGGCGACGACGTTTTTCAAAACGCGCAGATCCGTCACGCTGGCTTTGACGACGGCGTTCCAATCGGCGAACGACGACGCCGTCCCGTCGATTTTCACGAACAGGCGCGGATTTTTGATTTCGGCGTCAAACGCGCGGGAAGCGTAGTCGACGCGGGCGCGGACGCCGTATTCCTCGCCCCCGATCATCGCGTCGGCGCTCAGATCGGCTTTGCCGCCGTTTTCTTTCAGCGTCAGCGAATCGACCGCGGCGGCGTAGACCGCGCCTTTGGCGGCGTCGGTCAGCGTCACCCGCATTTTTTCGAACAAGACGTCGTTCAGCCGCAATTCGAAACCGCCTTTTTCCGCCGGAGCGGCTTTTCCGGCGGGTGCGGACGGACCGGCTGATTTTTTATCCTTTGCGGCGGCGTTGACGACGGCGTCGACCGAAACGTCGCGCAAGACGAACCGCTTGACTTCGGCGCGGCGGGAAAACAGCGGGATCAGTTCGACTTCGGCGGACAGAAGCCCGACGCTCGCCAGCGTTTTGCCGCCGTCGCGCAGGGTCATGTCCCGCAATTCGACGGACGGGGACAGGGACAGCCGCGTTTTTGCGCCGGCGATGCTCAGCTCCCGCCCCGTTTTTTCAAAAACGACGCGTTCCAGTTCGGATTGCAGTTTCGCGTCGAAATCGCGCAAGGTCCAGAAACAGACCGCCGCCATCAAAACAACGAAAACGGATATCGCCGCCAAAGCTTTTTTCATGTTCGCCCCTCAGTCCGCAGGAAATTTTTTAAACGGATTTTCCGGCTTTTTGTACGCGAAGCCGAAAAAGTCGAAACTGTCCGCCATTTTTTCGTTCAGCGGCGCGTAGACTTCCAGCATTTTACCCGACGGCAGCGGCATGCGCAAGGCGCGGGCGTGCAAATGCAGGAATTTTCCGTATTTCAGATAGTCCGCCGTCAAGTTTTTGTCGCCGTATTTGCCGTCGCCGACGATCGGGTGCCCCATGTGGGCGCAATGCACGCGCAGCTGGTGGGTGCGCCCCGTCAGCGGCATCATTTCCAGCCAAGCCGCCTTTTTAAACGCTTCGTCGACCACGCGGTACAGCGTCACGGCGAACTGTCCGTTCTTTTCGTCGACGCGCATCGTTTCGCCGCCGAATTCGCCCGTCGATTTCAACAGTTTGGCGGAAATTCTGCCCTCTTTGATTTCGGGCGCGCCGAACACCAGCGCCCAGTACACCTTTTTGGCTTCGCGGGAACGGAAAGCCTCCGCCAGTTTTGCGGCGGCGGCGGGCGTGCGTCCCAGAACCAGAACGCCGCTGGTGTCCTTGTCCAGCCGGTGAACCAGACGGGGATTTTCGTCCTTTTCGAAACGCAGAGCGGACAGCATGCCGTCCAAATGGCGCGTCAGCCCCGTCCCGCCCTGCACCGCCAGACCGGCGGGCTTGTTCAAAACCAGAACGTCGTCGTCCTTGTAAATCACCAGACTTTGAACAAAGGCGGCGTCCCGTTCGGAAACCGTCGCGGCGTCGCGGCGGGCTTTCGCCAGTCCCATCGGCGATCCCCGTTCGGGCAAAGGCGGCACGCGCACGACCTGCCCCGCGGACACGCGCTGCGACGCTTCGGCGCGTTTGCCGTCGACCTTGACCTGTTTCGTGCGCAGCAGCTTTTGCAACTGTCCCTGCGTCACCTGCGGGTAGTGGCGCCTGAACCAGCGGTCCAAACGCACGATGCCGTCGTCCGCGCTGACCGTCACCATATTAACGCCTGTCATTTTCGATTTCCTTTCTCAGTTTGTCCCAGTACGCGATTCGCTTGACGATTTCGCGTTCGAATCCCCGTTCGATCGGGTGGTAAAGCTTTTGCCGCCCCATTTCGGGGGGGAAGTAGTTCGCGCCCGAAAAGCCGTTCGCCGTGTCGGGGTCGTATTCGTACCCCGCGTTGTATCCCAGTTCTTTCATCAGTTTCGTGGGCGCGTTCAGAATGTTCATCGGCGGCGTCAGCGATCCCGTTTCCCGCGCCAGCCGCACAGCCGCGTTCCAGCCTTTGTACACGCCGACGGATTTCGGCGCCGTCGCCAGATACACGACCAGCTGAGCCAGCGCCAAGTCCCCCTCCGGCGATCCCAGACGTTCGTAGGCGTCCCACGCCGACACCGCCTGCACCAGCGCGTTCGGATCGGCAAGCCCGACGTCTTCGACCGCGAAACGGGTCAGGCGGCGGAAGATGTATTTCGGATCCTCGCCCGCCGACATCATGCGCGCGACCCAGTACAGCCCCGCGTCCGGATCCGACCCCCGCAGGGATTTGTGCACCGCGCTGATCAGATTGTAATGCCCGTCGCGGTCTTTGTCGTAGACGGCGGGGCGGCGCGCGACGACGGTCAGCATGCGTTCGACGGACAGGGGACCCTGCGCCAGATCGCGGTCGGGCAGGTCGAACAAAGCCTCCAGCATATTGGACAGATAGCGTCCGTCCCCGTCCGCCATCGCTTTCAGCTGTCCGCGCGCGTCGGGCATGACGGGCAGCAATCGACCGACCAGCTTTTCCGCGCGCCGGATAATGGATTCCAAAGCGTCCTCGCCCAGACGCTTCAGAACGAAGACCTTGCATCTTGACAACAGGGCGGCGTTCAGTTCGAACGACGGATTTTCCGTCGTCGCGCCGACCAGAACGACCGTGCCGTCTTCGACATAGGGCAGGAAACCGTCCTGCTGGGAACGGTTGAAACGGTGGATTTCGTCGACGAACAGAATCGTCGCCCGCCCCGTCTGACGGCGCTGTTTGGCTTCCTCGAATATCTTGCGCAGATCGGCGACGCCCGAAAACACGGCGGAAATCGGTTCGAACGCCATGTTCGTGTGATGCGCCAGTAGCCGCGCGATCGTCGTTTTGCCGCACCCCGGCGGTCCCCACAGGATAAAAGACGACACCTTTCCCGTAATCAGCATGCGTCCCAGCGGCGCGTCGGGCGCCAGCAGGTGGTCCTGCCCGACGACGTCGTCGATCGTCCGCGGGCGCAGTCTGTCCGCCAGCGGCTGGGCTACGGTATTGTCGAACAAAGACGGCACGGCGTGATGTCCCCCCTAAAAAAACTTCCCTTGTTTTACCAGATCGGCGCGCCAGTTGCACCTGTTAATTTCGGCACGCGAAAGGGCGGAAAGAACTTTCCGCCCTTTGTTTCGGTTTTCAAGGCGCGTCACGATTCGGGCGCGGCTTCGTCGCCGGCGATTTTCAGCGCGCCGTTTTCGACGCGGATTTTCACGACGGAATCGTCGCGGATCGACCCGTCCAGAATCGCCGTCGCCAGCTTGTTTTCCAATTCGCGCTGGATCAGGCGTTTCAGCGGACGCGCGCCGTACATCGGTTCGTATCCCGTGTTCGCCAGCCACGTCAAAGCCTGTTCGTCCAGATCCAGTTTGATGTGGCGTTCCGCCAGACGGTTGCCCAGACGCGCCAGCTGGATTTGAACGATGCCCCGCATATCCGCGCGGCTCAGGCGGCGGAACAGCAGGATTTCGTCCAGACGGTTCAAAAATTCGGGTTTGAACGCCGCGTGAACGATGTCCATGACCTGCGGACGCACTTTTTCGACGTCTTCGCCGTCGGGCTGTTCTGCCAGAATCTGCGCGCCGAGGTTCGACGTCAGAATGATCAGCGTGTTTTTAAAGTCGACCGTGTGCCCCTGCCCGTCCGTCAGCCGTCCGTCGTCCAGCACCTGCAACAGAATGTTGAACACGTCGGGGTGCGCTTTTTCGACCTCGTCGAACAAAATGACCTGATACGGCCGGCGGCGCACGGCTTCGGTCAACACGCCGCCCTGATCATATCCCACATAGCCCGGAGGCGCGCCCACCAGACGCGACACCGCGTGCTTTTCCATGTATTCGGACATGTCGATGCGCAACAGAGCCGTTTCGTCGTTGAACAGAAAGTCCGCCAGCGACCGCGCCAGTTCGGTTTTCCCGACGCCCGTCGGTCCCAGAAACAGGAACGAACCGATCGGTCTGTTCGGGTCCTGCAACCCCGACCGCGACCGGCGCACCGCGTCGGATACGGCTTTGACGGCGGCTTCCTGCCCGATCAGGCGGGACTGAATGCGCTCTTCCATATGCAGCAGTTTTTCGCGTTCGCCCGTCAGCATTTTGTCGACGGGAATGCCCGTCCAGCGCGACACGACCGCCGCGATCATTTCGGGGGTCACGTTTTTGCTGGCGGAAACCTGCGCCGACGCCGCCAACGCTTCGGCGTCTTTCAGTTTTTTGGTCAATTCGGGGATTTGCTTGTACTGCAATTCGCCCGCGCGTTCGTACTGTCCTTCGCGCAAAGCCTTGTCCACGGCGATTTTCGCGGCGTCCAGCTGTTCGCGCAACTTCGCCGCGCCCGCCAAAGCGTTTTTGCTCGACAGCCATTCGGCGGTTTTGGACGCGGACTGCTCTTCCAGCTCCTTAACCTCTTTTTCCAGTTTTTCCAGCCGTTCGACGGACGCCTGATCCGTTTCCTTTTTCAAGGCTTCGCGTTCGATTTTCAGCTGAATCAGACGGCGGTCGATTTCGTCCAAAGCCTCGGGCTTCGAATCGATTTCCATGCGCAGACGCGACGCGGCTTCGTCCATCAGGTCGATCGCCTTGTCGGGCAGGAAACGGTCGGAAATGTAGCGGTTCGACAACGTCGCCGCCGCGACCAAAGCGCTGTCCGAGATTTTCACCCCGTGATGCAGTTCGTACTTTTCCTTGATCCCGCGCAGAATGGAAATCGTGTCCTCGACCGTCGGTTCGTCGACGAAAACGGGCTGGAACCGGCGCGCCAGAGCCGCGTCCTTTTCAACGTACTTTCTGTATTCGTCCAGCGTCGTCGCGCCGATGCAGTGCATTTCGCCGCGCGCCAAAGCCGGTTTCAGCAGGTTGGACGCGTCCATCGACCCTTCGCTCGCCCCCGCGCCGACGATCGTGTGCATTTCGTCGATGAACAAAATGATCGATCCGTCGGACGCGTCGATTTCCTCCAACACGGATTTCAGGCGTTCTTCAAATTCGCCGCGGTATTTCGCGCCCGCGATCAGCGCGCCCATGTCCAAAGCCAGCAGTTTTTTGTTTTTCAGGCTTTCGGGAACGTCGCCGTTCACGATGCGCAAAGCCAGCCCTTCGACGACGGCGGTTTTGCCGACGCCGGGTTCGCCGATCAGAACGGGGTTGTTTTTCGTCCGGCGCGACAAGACTTGAATCGCGCGGCGGATCTCCTCGTCGCGTCCGATGACGGGGTCAAGCTTTCCTTCGCGGGCGCGCGCGGTGTAGTCCTGCGTGTATTTTTTCAACGCCTTGTATTTGTCCTCGGCGTTGGCGGACGTCGCCTTTCTGCCGTTGCGCAATTCCTCGATCGCGGCGTTCAGCCCGACCGCGTTCAGCCCGCATTCGGTCAAAACGCGGTGAACCTCGGTGTTCGGAACGATCAGCATCGCCAGCAAGATACGTTCGACCGTCACGTATTCGTCGCCCGCCTTTCGCGCGATTTCCTCGGCTTGGGTCATCAGTTTTCCGAACTGCTGGTTCGGATAGCATTCGACGCTCTGCCCCGACACTTTGGGCAGTTTGTCGACCGCTTCGTCGACCGCCTTTTTCGCCTTTTTGGCGTCGCCGCCTGCCTGTTGAATCAGTCCGGCGCACATGCCTTCGTTATCGTCCAGCAACACTTTCAGCAAGTGTTCCGGCGTTAAAAACTGGTTGTCGTTGCGTTCAGCCAACCCTTTAGCGGATTGAATGAACCCTTGGCTTCTTTCCGTAAATTTTTCAATATTCATTGTGAACGAACCTCCTTAACAAAAATCCCGACGCTTGATATAGGTCGGGACTTTCGTTTTCGCAATAACCGCGAAAGGGCGGCGGAAATTTTTTTTACGCCTGCGCGTCGACCGGCTTTTTCACCGGCGGACGACCGCGCCGTCTGGGCTGGGCGGGAACGTCGCCGGAAACGGGTTCGGCGGGACGCTTCACCGGCGGACGACCGCGCCGCCTCATTTCGTTTTGCGCCATCGCCTCGACGGGAACGGACAAATCGACCGCTTCGGGCTGTCCGGCGGAAACGGCGGGCTGTTCGACGGGGACGGGAACGACCGCGGCGGGCTGTTCGACGGGGGATTCCGCTTCGATTTCGCGGGCGTCGTCAACCGCCTGTTCTTCGCGTTCAACGTCGAAACCGTTGTTTTGCGCGGCTTCGAACTGTTGCGCCTGCTGGGCGAAACGCGCGCCCTCGGCGGCGATCGCCGTCGCGTTCAACCGACTGTAATGATCGGCGTGCTGCAAGCAGTTTTCAGCCAAAACGCGGTCGGAGGACATCAGTTCCTTGGCGGCGGACAGGTATTTTTCCATCAGCTGAAACGCCGTGCCGCGCAAACGTCCCGCGGGACCGATGCTGTCGTACACCGTGTTGCGGTTCGGCTGGTTGTTAAAGCGGCGGTTGTTGTTATTGTTAAAGTTGTTATGGTTGCGTCCGCGCGAACGTCCCCGAGGATTCATTCCCATGAAGTTTCTCTTTGAAAGCTGTTGAAAAAATAAAAATAGCCGCCATCGTTTCCGGCGGAAACCGTTTTCACGGCGATAAATTATATGCCCCGCGTTTTTTTTTCAATCTTTTTTTATCCGTCCGCGCCTCATTTTCGCCGAAAAGCGGACAAACAGCGCACCACGCCGCCCAAATCGACGCCGAAAGCGCTGAAATCCAACCCCGCGGATTCGACGATGCCGCGAACGGCGTCGTGTTGTCCCTTGCCGAACTCCGCAATGAACGCGCCGCCGTCCTTTAACAAAAAAGGCAGGGAGGGGGCGATTTTCCGATAAGCGTCCAGCCCGTCCGCGCCCGCGAACAACGCCTGTTCAGGATCGAAATTCACGACTTCGGGCACCAGATCCGCGCGTTCGCTTTCGGCGATGTAGGGGGGATTGGAAACCACCAGATCGAATTGCCCCAAATCATCGAACCAGCCGGGAACGTCCCAACTGCCCGATTTGGTTTCGAACCGTTCCGCCAGCCTGTTCGCCGCGGCGTTTTCGGCGGCGATTTTCAGCGCGGCGTCCGACGCGTCGAACCCGACGGCGCGCGCGTTCGCGTATTCGCACAGCAGAGCTTGCGCCAAACAGCCCGACCCCGTCCCCAGATCCAGAATCCGCAACGGTGCCGTTTTGTCGGAAAACAGCTTTAACGCCTCTTCGATCAAAGTTTCGGAATCCGGTCGGGGGTCGAGGACGTCTTTCGTCACTTTGAAATCCAACCGCCAAAATCCGCGCGTTTCGATGATTTTCGACACGGGTTCGCGTTTGACGCGCCGATCGGCGAAGCTTTCGATTTTTTGCAAAACGTCGGGTTCGACCGCGAAATCGGGGTGAAGCCGCAAAAAAATCGGCGTCGTTCCGATCGCGAAAGCGACCAAAGCGCGCGCGTCCGCCGCCGGTTCCTCGATCCCCACCCGTTCGAACCGTCCGGTCAAGACGGACAGGATTTCCTTTACCGTCATCGCGGTCAATCCAGTTCGGACAAACGGGACAGCCGGTCTTCGGTAATCAGCGCTTCGATAATCTCGTCCAGCGCGGCGCCGTTCATCACTTCGTCGATTTTATACAAAGTCAGGTTGATGCGGTGGTCGGTCACGCGCCCCTGCGGAAAGTTGTAGGTGCGGATTCGTTCCGACCGGTCGCCCGATCCGACTTGTTTTTTGCGGTCGACGGCGCGTTCCCTGTCCAGCTGTTCCCGCTGCATGTCGAACAAGCGGGAACGCAAGATGCGCATGGCGCGATCCTTATTTTTAAACTGCGACCGCTCGTCCTGGCACGCGACGACGAACCCCGTCGGAATGTGCGTGATGCGAACGGCGGATTCCGTTTTGTTGACGTGCTGACCGCCTGCCCCCGACGCGCGGTAGACGTCGATTTTCAAATCCTTTTCGTCGATTTTCAGATCGACTTCCTCGGCTTCGGGCAGGACGGCGACCGTCGCGGCGGACGTGTGGACGCGCCCCGCCGATTCCGTTTCCGGCACGCGCTGGACGCGGTGCACGCCCGATTCGAATTTCAGACGTTCGAAAACGTTTTTGCCCGTGATGCTGGCGGACGCCTCCTTGTATCCGCCGATGCCCGTGTCGTTGACGGACAGCGTTTCGAATTTCCACCCCTGAGCCGCGGCGTAGTGTTCGTACATGCGGAACAGTTCGGCGGCGAACAAAGCGGCTTCCTCGCCGCCCGTTCCGGCGCGGACTTCCAAAATCGCGTTTTTTTCGTCCGCGGCGTTTTTGGGCAGCAACAGGATTTTCAGCCGCTTTTCCAATTCCGGCAGTTTTTCCTTGGCGGCGTGGATTTCGTCGCGCGCCATCGCCCGCATTTCGTCGTCCGTTTCCGGATCGTCCAGCAGCGCCTGCGCGCCGTCCGTATCCGCCAATACATTTTTATAGTCCCGAATCGCGGCGACGATGTCTTTCAGTCCCGCCAGTTCCTTGGAAAGCTTGACAAACGTGTCGCCGTCGACGCCCGTTCCCGACCCCAGCAGGGATTCCAGTTCGTCGTTGCGGGCGAGAACGACGTCCAGCTTTTCCTCGAAGCTCATGCGTCAAGCCCCCGCGCGGCGCGGTATTTTCGCATGAAATCCGGCAGAGCGGCGATTTCGACCTCGCTTTGATCGCCCGCGTCCAGATCGCGCACGGCGGCGACGCCCTTGGCGTATTCGTCCGATCCCAGAATCACGGCGGCGCAAGCGTTGATTTTGTTCGCTTTTTTCATGCGCTTGCCCATATTGCCGGAATAAGCCATATCGACGATAAAGCCCGCCCGACGCAAATCGCGCGCGATTTTCATCACCGGCAAAGTCATGTCGTCGCCGACGGGAACGACCGCGATCGGACGGGGTTCCTCGGGCTGTTTGCCGACTTCCCGCAACAGCAGAGCCAAACGGTCGACGCCCGCGCCGAAACCGATGCCCGCCGTTTTGGGTCCGCCCAGCTGTTCGACCAAGCCGTCGTAGCGACCGCCCGCCAGAACCGTTCCCTGCGCGCCCAAAGAATCCGTGATGAATTCAAATACGGTGTGGCGATAGTAATCCAGTCCGCGCACCAACCGCGGATTGACCGTGAACGGAATCCCCATTTCCGTCAGCCCGTTTTTCACGGCGTCAAAGAATTGACGGGATTCGTCGTTCAGGTAATCGGTCATCGCGGGGGCGTTTTCGACGATTTTCCTGTCGCCCTCGTCCTTGGAATCCAGAATGCGCAGGGGATTTTTTTCCAGACGCACGCGGCTGTCTTCGCTCAACCGGTCCTTGTACCGTTCAAAATAGGCGACCAAAGCGTCGCGGTAGGCGGCGCGGCTTTCGACGTCGCCCAGCGTGTTCAGCTCCAGCCGGATATAGGGCGCCAGCCCCAAAGCGGACAAGAAGTCCCACGCCAGACACAGCACTTCGACGTCCGTTTGCGGCGCGGACGCGCCCAACACCTCGACGCCGACCTGATGCAGCTGGCGGTAGCGTCCCTTTTGCGGACGTTCGTAACGGAACATCGGTCCCGCGTACATCAGCTTGACCGGCTGGTTCTGCTCCATGCCTTCGGAAATGAAGGCGCGGACGACGCCCGCCGTCCCCTCCGGACGCAGGGTGAAGCTTTCGCCGCCCCTGTCGGTAAAGGTGTACATTTCCTTTGACACGATGTCGGACGTTTCGCCGACCCCGCGGGCGAAAACGTCGGTCGATTCGAAAATCGGCGTCTGAATCTCGCCGAAACCGTAGCGTTTGGCAAAGTCGCGCGCCGTGTTCTGCACGAACATGAACGCGGACAGATCCTCGCCGTAAATGTCGCGCGTGCCGCGCGCGGGCTGAATTTTCATCACTTTTTCTCCGCTCTTTGAGCCGCGATTTTTTCGACCAGATCCGCGATCACGTCAACGGCGTTGTTCGCGTCGATCGGTTCTTTCTGTTGTCCCGCGACGAACAGCAAAGCCTTGCCGTTGCCGCCGCCGCAAACGCCGACGTCGGCTTCGCGCGCCTCGCCCGGACCGTTCACGACGCACCCCATGACGGCGACTTTCAGCGGTTCGGAAACGTGTTCCAAGCGGACTTCCAAAGCCTTGACGACCTTTTCGACGTCGATGCCGCGGCGCGCGCACGTCGGGCAGGACACGATGCGGACGCCGCGATAGCGCAATCCCAAAGTGCGCAGGATTTCAAACCCGACCTTGATTTCCTCGGTCACGTCGGCGGTCAGGGAAACGCGCAGCGTGTCGCCGATCCCCTCCATCAGCAGCGTGCCGATCCCCAGCGCGGATTTGACCGTTCCGGCGCGCAGTCCACCCGCCTCGGTCACGCCCAGATGCAACGGATAGTCGCATTTTGCCGCCAGTTTGCGGTAAGCGTCCATCATCATCAGCGTGTCGGACGATTTCACGGAAATCTTGAAATTGAAAAAGTCGTTGTCTTCCAAAATCTTGGCGTGTTCCAGCGCGCTTTCGACCATCGCGTCCGCGCACGGTTCGCCGTATTTTTCCAACAGATGCTTGTCCAGCGACCCGCCGTTGACGCCGATGCGCATGGAACAGTTGCAATCCTTCGCCGCCTTGACGACGTCGCGCACGCGTTCGGCGGAACCGATGTTGCCGGGGTTGATGCGCAGGCACGCCGCGCCGGCTTCGGCGGATTCGATCGCGCGTTTGTAATGGAAATGAATGTCGGAAACGATCGGCACTTTAACCTGTTTGACGATTTCGCGCAAAGCCTTGGTCGATGCCTCGTCGGGGCAGGAAACGCGCACGATGTCCGCGCCGACCGCCTCCAAAGAACGGATCTGCGCGACCGTCGCGGCGACGTCCGCCGTCGGCGTGTTCGTCATGGATTGAACGGAAATCGGCGCGCCGTCCCCCACGGGAACGGAGCCGACGTAAATCCGTCTGGAACGACGGCGTTTGATTTCAGCAGCTTTCATAACTCACCTGTTATTCAAATTCTTCGGCGGATTCGACCGTTTTGGCGGCGAAATCGTCGGGATTCAAAACGATTTTCGACCGCAGGGCGCCGCGCGGTCCCAAAGGCGGCGTCAAATTCCCGTCGCAATAAACGTCCAGACCGCCCGCGTTGCCCGTTTTCAAAAACAGCTCTTCGGGTTTGTTGGACGACACCTGATAGCGGTCGCCTTTCGCCAGCAGACGCGAAAACAGCACCGTGTCCCCGCGCGTGATTTCCACCCACGTGTCTTCGTTCGCGACCAGAACCAGACGGGGTTTGTAGTTTTTCTGACCGAACACGCGAATCGTGCGATCGGCGGGATTTTCGGCTTTTTGCGCCGGCAGGGCGGCGGTCGTCGGCGCGTCGGGTTTCGCCGGCGGGACGGGGGGAACGGGCGCGGCGCCGTCGTCGGCGGCGGGTTCGTTTTCCTCCGCGGCAATCGTTTCGGCTTCGTTCAGCGCCTGTCCGTCCAAAGGAAAACTGCCCTGTTCGACCGTGATGTTTTCCCCGGCGACTTCGACGGGGACGGCGTCGGGCACGGCGTCTTCTGTGTTCGAACACGCCTGCCACAGACCGTAAGCCGCGATCAGCAGCGCCAGAGAAACCAGCAGGGCTTTCGGCGCGGGCGTCATGTTTTCGGTTTCCTCGTCGGGAACGTTTATGTCGCGGCGTTCGCTTTTAGCCTGCGCGCTCAGTTCCCGCTTGTAGCGCGTGATGATGTCCGACGGGTCCAGTCCCAGATACGACGCGTAAGTGCGCACGAACCCGTTGGCGTAGGCTTCGCCGGGCAATTCCTTGTACCGGTTTTCCTCCAACGCCTGCAAAAACTGGCAGCGAATGCACAGATACGCGGCGATGTCGCGTAAATCCTGATTTTTCGCCAAACGCGCGCGGCGCAGCGTGTCGCCGACCGTTTCCGTTTTTTCGGCGGGCTTTTGATCCGTTTCCGCCGTTTCCCGCGTTTGTTTTTCGTCCTGCGTCATAGTTCGTTTTCCTTTCGATTACGCCTGTTGACGGTTTTCCCAGCGCCGCAAAGCGTCCGCGGCGTCCGAAACCAATTCGTCGACGACGGCTTGGACGGGTTTGACGTCCTTGACCAGACCGACGCTCTGCCCCGCCATGACGGAACCGTTTTCGACGTCGCCGTCAATGACCGCGCGGCGCAAAGCCCCGCCCCAGAAATGTTCGATCGCCATCTGCGCGTCTTTCAGTTCGATTTCGCCGTTCTGGTATTTTTGGATCGTTTCCAGCTGGAATTGCGCGAAACGCTTTGTCCCCTCGTTCGCCAGCGCGCGGACGGGAATGACCGGAAAGCGCGGATCGATCTGAACCGTCGGCACGGCGTCGCGCGCGTTCGCCTTGATGAACGCCTGTTTGAAATTCGGGTGCGCGATGCATTCGTCCGTGCAGACGAACCGCGTTCCCAGCTGGCACCCCGCGGCGCCCAAAGCCAGAAAAGCCGCCATCATTTCGCCCGAACCGATGCCGCCCGCGACGAACACGGGAACGTCCTTGACGTGCGGCAGGATTTCCTGCACCAGAATGTTCGTGGCGACGGGTCCGATGTGACCGCCCGCCTCCGTTCCTTCCAAAATCAGGGCGTCCGCGCCCGATCTGACCATTTTTTTCGCCAAAACCAAAGCGGGGGCGAAGCACATCACCCTGATGCCGGCGTCTTTCAGCCTTTTAACGGACTGCGCGGTCGGAATGCCGCCCGCCAGAATGGCGTGGCTGATTTTCATGTCGACGCAGACGTCGATCAGTTCGTCCAGCTGCGGGTGCATGGTGATCAGGTTGACGGCGAAATTGTTTTTCGTCAGCGCGTGCGTCTTTTCGATTTCGTCGCGCAGAATCTGCGGCGGCATCGCCCCGCTGGCGATCACGCCGAACCCGCCCGCGTTCGACACGGCGGCGACCAGACGGTGTTCGGAAATCCAGGACATCGCCCCGCCCATGATCGCGTAGCGGACGCCCAGAAAATCGCGTCCCCGTTTCCAGTAGGAATCCAAAATCTCTTCGTTCGACAGCATTTTATTTTTCCTTGTTTTCCAGATGAAAGGCGTTATGCAGGGCGCGCACCGCCAGTTCGGCGTATTCCGCGGCGATCAGCACGCTGATTTTGATTTCGGACGTGGAAATCGTCTGCACGTTGATGCCCTTGGCGGACAGGGCGGCGAACATTTTTTGCGCGATGCCCGTGTGGGTGCGCATGCCGACGCCGATCAGCGAAATCTTGGCGCAGTCGGAATCGGAAATCACGTCGCGGTAGCCGATGCCGGCTTTGTTCTTTTCCAAAACGCCCAAAGCCCTGCCCAGTTCGGATTCGGGCAGAGTGAACGTCATGTCGGTGTGCGTGCCGTCGGGCGAATCGCTCTGCACGATCATGTCGATGCAGATGTTCGCCTGCGCCATGGCGTCGAAAACGGCGGCGGAAACGCCCGGTTTGTCCTGAACGCCGACCAGCGTGATTTTGGCTTCGTCGCGGCTGCACGTGATGCCGCTGATAATTTCTTTTTCCACGATATCCCTCTCGTCGCAAATGGTCGTACCGACCGGATTTTGTTCAAAACTGGAAACGACGCGCAAATTGACGCAGTATTTCATCGCCAGTTCCACGGAACGCGTTTGCAGAACCTTCGCCCCCAGGGAAGCCATTTCCAGCATTTCCTCGTAAGTGACGCGGTCCAGCTTGCGGGCGTTTTTCACAAACCGCGGATCGGTCGTGTAGACGCCGTCCACGTCGGTGTAGATGTCGCACCGGTCGGCTTTCAGCACCGCCGCCAGCGCGACCGCGGACGTGTCCGACCCGCCGCGCCCCAGCGTCGTGATTCTGCCGTTTTCGTTAACGCCCTGAAAACCGGCGACGACGGGAACCCTTCCCTGCGCCAGACAGGCGTTCAACCCCTCGACGTCGATTTGGGCGATGCGCGCCTTGGACGCGGCGTCGTCCGTCAGAACGGGAACCTGCCAGCCCGTCCACGACCGCGCGGGGACGCCGATCGCCTGCAAAGCCATCGCCAGCAGTCCGATCGTGACCTGTTCGCCCGTGGACACGACGACGTCGTATTCCTCCGGACTGTAATCGGGCGATATTTCCTGACAATACTTCACCAGCTGGTTGGTGACGCCCGCCATGGCGGAAACGACGACGACGACCCGATTGCCGGCGTCGATTTCCTTTTTGACCTTTTGGGCGACGTTTTTGATGCGGTCCGTATCACCGACGGAGGTGCCGCCGAATTTTTGTACAACAAGTCCCATAAAGCTTTAATCCGAAAGTCCGTTGAACCTTTTAACACGGGATTATTACCTTAATAAAAGGGACAAAGCAAGCCCGCCTTTAAAAAAAGGTGTATTTCGCGCGAAAAATGGGATACAAGAATCGAAAAACAACCGCAGGAAAGGATACGGCATCATGGCAGTCAAATACGAACGCGGCGCGCGCGACGCGCGCCCCTGGGGGACGTGGGAGGTTCTGGACGCGGGCGACCGCCACACGGTCAAGAAAATCGTCGTCGTCCCGAACGGCAAGCTGTCCCTGCAAAGCCACGACCACCGCGACGAACACTGGATCGTCGTCGACGGAACGGCGCAGGTCACCGTCGGGGACAGGGTCTTTACGGCGCGGGCGAACACCCCCGTGTTCATTCCCGCGAAAACAAAGCACAGAATCCAAAACACCGGCGACGTTCCGATGACGTTCATCGAAGTCCAGACCGGCGACGATCTGGACGAAAACGACATCGTCCGTTACGAAGACGTGTACGGGCGCGTTTAATCCCGAACGGCTTTGGCGAACGTCAGCAGCCGCACCTCTTTCGCGCCGGCTTTCGACAGGACGCGCGCGCAGGCGTCGGCGGTCGCGCCCGTCGTGACGACGTCGTCGACGACGACGACGGTTTTTCCCGCGACATCTCTTTGCGGATTTAAAACGAAAGCGTTTCTGACGTTTTCGAACCGTTCCCTGCGCGTCCCCTGCTTCGGCGTCGATCTTACGCGCCAAAGCAGCATCGGATCGGTCGGGACGCCGCACAGTTTCGTCAGGGAAAACGCCAGCAGATCGGCTTGGTTGTATTTGCGCGACAGCAGACGGCGGCGGTGGACGGGAACGCCGGTCAGCACGTCCGCGCCGTTCAAAACGTCCCCGCCCGCGTTGAACATCATGCGCGCCATCAAACCGGCGAGTTCGGTCGCGTCGCCGTATTTCAGCAACAGAATCAACTTTTTGCTGACGTCGTCGTACACGACCGCCGACGCGCGCCCCGCGGGACAGACGGGCGACAGCCGCAATTTGGCGTAACAGTCGGGACAAAGCGCGCCCGCCGTTTCCGTCCTTTGGTCGCAAACGGGGCATCTGGGCGGGAAAAAAGCGTTTAAAACGGCGTCGAAATTCATAAAAAGCTGTCCTGTCCGCGAAAGTGTGGTATAAGAAAAAATCTTTTGTTCAAAATAGCGGAAAAAGCCCGATGAAAAAACTGTTTTTGTGTCTGTTGCTCCTGTCGCCCCTGTGCGGGTGCTTTTATTACGAAGGCGGACATTTCGTTTCCACGCTGTCGGTTCGCTTCATGCCGCCGACCGAATGGAACGGCAGGCTGATTCCCGCGCAACAGATCTGCCGCGCGCAGGGCGGACACGGGGCGACCCCCGCGCTGTACGTGTCGCACATTCCGTCGGACGCGAACCTGCTGATCATGGAAATCAACAATCTGGACGATCCCGCTTTAAGCAAGAACGGCGGGAACGGATCGATCGGCTTTTACCACGACGGCAATTCCACAGCCACGCTTCTGCCCGTTCCCGGCGAAACGTTTTCCCTGCCGAACTTCGCGTTCGAGGAGAAAGCCAGCCGCGTCAATTCCGCGAAACCCTATCCCTACATGCCGCCGTGCATAGAGCGCGACCAGCGTTACGCCGTGACGATCAAAGCCGTCCGCCGCCAAGGTTCGTTCGACAAACAGGTCACGGAACTGCTGGGCAAAGGCGAAATCATGCTGGGCAGATACTGACCCGCTTTTTCTAAAATCCGAACGAATCCAAAGCGGGACGTTTGGCGTCCGCCTGCGCCATGTTTTCGTCCGCTCTGTCTTTCAGGGACGAATCTTCCAGTATCAGCGCGGCGTCCAGCTGCGCTTCGGACAGATCCGCCCGCAACGTCGCGCTCAGCCCGCCCATGCCCCACAACAGCGCCTGTTCGTCGTCCGGCGCGCCGTATTTGGTGATCAGGCGGCGCAAAAATTCCTGCCGCCGCATGGTTTTCAGGTAGTGCGCCTCGTCCGTCGCGCCCAGCGACGCGTTGCCCCGATTGACGTAGTAAATGCGGAAAGCTCCGTTTCCGACGGAGTTGTCGGCGAATTCGACCATCATCTTTTCACGCAGTTCCCTGTTTTCGTATTCCTGCCGCGACACGTATTCGGCTTCCTGCCCGCGCGCCTGTTCGCGGACGCATTCGTCCTTGACGCGCGATAAAAACAGCCTTCGCTTCAAACAGGCGCGGGCGTAGCGCCATTCGTTCAGCCTCGGCACTTTCTTTTCCTGAAAAGTCAGTTCGAACCCCGCTTCGCGCGCGTGCTCGGCGACCTCTTCGGGGGTCATTTTCAGCATGACGCCCGCGATGTCGAATTTCAAAACGTCGGTCGAACCGCCGCCGCCCGTTTTTTTCGACCGCATTTCGAACAGGGAAAGCCCCTCGTCGTTTTTTTTCGCGGACTGCCGGCTTCGGCTGCCCAGATCCGGCAGCTTTTCCCGCGCCGGCGGAGCGCCGACGGCGGGGACGGATTCCGCTTTCGGCGGGGCTTTCGTCTGCGGCGCGGGCGTTTGCGGCTGCCGCGGCGCGGCGGGTTCGGAAACGGTCGGACGCGCGGGCGGCTGTTCCGGATCGTTCGCGGGGCGCGCGGCGTTTCCGGCGGCTTTGCGTTCGGCTTCGCGCCGCTGCATCTGTTCGATTTCGGACGATTGAAAATCCTCGTCCCCGAACAGATCGGTCAGTTGCGCCGCCGCGGGGGCGGTCGCCGAAACCGCCGCGCCGAAAATCAAAACAAAAAGGTGTTTCATCGTCCGAACCGTAAGAAAGGATTAACATATTGCTCTTTATAATACGGTCATATCGTTACTTTTTCTTAAACGGGAATGCAAAATGTATAAATTCAAATCGTTGGGCGTGTTTTGCGGTTCGGCGTCGGGCGTCAACCCGCAATATGTCAAGGACGCCGCCAGACTGGGCGGTCTGCTCGCCGAAAACGGAATCCGGCTGATTTACGGCGCGGGACACGTCGGCATGATGGGCGCGGTCGCCAAAGGCGCGCTGGATGCGGGCGGAACGGTCGTCGGCATCATCAACACGCTGTTGCAGGACCGCGAGGAACAGATCTTCCGGCTCAGCGAACTGAAAATCCTGCCGTCCCTGCATATCCGCAAAGACGCCATGCTGGAAGCGTCCGACGCGTTCTGCGTCCTGCCGGGCGGCATCGGCACGCTGGACGAGATTTTCGAAGTCATGACGCTGAAACAAATCGGCGAACACAAAAAGCCGATCATCATGTACAACGCCAACGGATTTTGGAATCCGCTGAAAAACGTCATCGACACGCTGATCGGCGAAGGCTACGTCCGCCCCGAACACGCGAACCTGCTGACGTATGTCGACAACGTCGACGACATTCTGCCGACGATCGATTCCGAAATCGCCGGCTGAAATCAGCGCGGAAAGACCAGCGCCAGCGAAGAATATTCGGGCATCATCAAATAATTGCGGCTGAAAGCGATGTCGATCGACGACGCGTCCAAAGCTTTGATCAGGGGCGACTGCACGCGCGGGTCGCCCTGTTTCGCCGTCCCCAGCCCGAAAACGTCGCCCAGACAGCATTCCTCCGTCCCGATTCGGGCGGCGGCGTAATCCGTCATCGCGTTCAGCATTTCCAAAGCGAAGCCGTGCAAATAGCGGAAATCCGTTTCCTTACCCGCCTCCAACCAGCTTTTCGCCAATTCGGCGGCGTTGCGCCCCATGTTGACGCCGACCGCCGCGACGGTGTCGAATTCCCCCGAATCCGCGCGCGCGATTTTGTCCGCGGCGCAGACGCCGTTCGCGCCGCGTTTGAAATTGACGGACAAAAACGGCTCGGTCTTGTCCCTGCCGTACAGCAACAGCGCGCCGTCTCGCGACGCGGCGTGAAAATAGGCGTACACGGCGCGCGGCCGCAGCACGTCGTAACCGTCGCACAGTTCGACCAGCCGGTTTAAGGCGGGGACGGCTTGCCCGCGCATGCGAAAACACCAGTTTTCGCGCGATTCGGCGACCTCTTTTTCAAACCCCCAGCGTTTTTCGAACAGCGCCAGCTCGTCCAGATACGGCACCAGATCGGCGACGCGTCCGACCTCGACCGTTTTGGGACGACCGAGGGGAACATTGATCAGCGGCAGTCTTTTCTGTTCGCCGTCGTTTCCGGCGTTGTACAGATAATGATCCGCCTCTTCCTCCGTCGGTTCGGCGTCCGAACCGTTCGCGGCGGAATCCGGCATCGGACCGAACAGCGTTTCCACCAAATCGCTTTCAGATTTCGCCTTGTCGACCGCGTCCATTTTTTTCACCGTTTCCCTTTGCGTCCGTTTCGGTTCATGATACGCTGGCATCTTTTATAAAAGGTAAAAAGCCGCCCGTCCGCGAAAAAAACTTGTACGATCCGGCGGACGGGGGTAATCTGCGGCTATGAAAAAAGTCACCGTCGTCATTAGTTTTATGCTGATTTTGCTGACCGCCGGCTGCGCCACCGCGCCGACCGATCCCGACGCGCTGAAAGCGTACCGCGAGGCGAACGACCCGCTGGAACCGATGAACCGCAAGATCTTCGCGTTCAACATGCAGGCGGACAAATACGCCCTGCGCCCCGTCGTGAACGGATACCGCGCGGTCACGACCGACGGTTTCAGGCTGAAAGTGCGGACTTTTCTGGGCAATTTGAAAACGCCGCTGACCGTCGTGAACGATCTGTTGCAGCTGAATTTCAAAAACGCGGGCGTCGACCTGTCGCGGTTCGTGATCAATTCGACCGTCGGTTTTCTGGGCGTGTACGACGTCGCCGAAAAAATGGGACTGCCGAAAAATTCGCAGGGGTTCGGCACGACGCTGGGCGTCTGGGGCGTTCCGTCCGGTCCGTATCTGGTTTTGCCGCTGCTGGGACCGTCGAACGCGCGCGACGCGACGGGGCTGGCGGCGGACATCTTTTTCGACCCGTTCACCTACGTTTCCAGAAACAACGACAAAGACGAGCTGACCGCCGCGTTTTACACCGCGGACGGACTGGAAGCCGTCGCCGCCTATGAAAACGCCGTCGATCTGCTGGACGAAGGCAAAAAGTCCGCGCTGGACTTTTACGCCTTCATGCGCTCCATGCACCGGCAGTACCGCAAAAAAGCCATCGACGACGCCAAGGGGATCGAAACGCGATCCGCCCCCGCCGCGTCGTACGATTTCGATTTGGACGATGACGAGGAATAAGGAAATCCCCCATGAAAAAAATTCTGCTTTTCACGCTTTTTTTGTGCTTCGCCGCCCCGCACGCGCGCGCGCTTGACGCGCAATCGGCGCAAAGCTTCGCCGAAACGCTGGCGGACGACATCATGCGCGACGTCGTGAAATCGAAAACGCCGCTGACGCAAAAGCGCGACGCCTTCCGCAAAATATTCACCGGCGCGATCAACGTCAAATCCAGCGCGCGGTTCACGCTGGGCAGATTCGCGAAATCCGCGTCCCCCGACGACGTCAAAGCCTACACCGACGCGCTGGTCGACAACATCGTTTTCACCTGGGCGGAACGGTTCAACAACTACGCGGGCGAAACGATCGAATTCACGGGCGCGCGCCAAAGCGAAAGAGGCGGCGATTTCTACGTTTCGTCCAAAATCGACATTCCGAACGGCGAAAACGCGATCGAAATCATCTGGCGCGTCGTCGACAAAAAAGGCGAAACGAAGCTTGCCGACCTGATCGTCGAAGGCGTCAGCATGCTGATGAGCTACCGCAACGAATACACGGCGGTTTTACAGCAAAACGGCGGCAGCGTCGCCGATTTGACGGCGCAGCTGCGCGCGAAAAACGAAACGTTGAAAAATCCGGCGAAAAAATCCGGCGCGAAGGATTGACAAACCGTCTTTTTTTTGCCAGACTGCAACCCTATTTCCGAGAATGCGGACGGTTCGCCGCCCCGCCGCCCCTGAAACAGCGGGTGCGGACTATCGGGACAACAACAATAAATTTATGTGGAGTACATAAAAAATGTCAAAGCGTTTAGCCGCTAAATTCAAAATCAACCGCCGTTTGGGCGTCAACCTGTGGGGGCGTTCCAAATCCCCCGTCGAAAAACGTCCCTACGGACCCGGACAGCATGGTCAGCACAAAGGCAAACCGACCGACTACGGCACGCAGTTGCTGGCTAAACAGAAGCTGAAAGGCTACTACGGCAACGTTTCCGAAAAGCAGTTGCGCAAATACTACGCCGAAGCGATCCGCCGCACGGGCGACACGTCCGAATTGCTGATCGGTCTGCTGGAATGCCGTTTGGACGCCATCGTCTACCGCATGAAATTCGTTCCCAGCGTTTTCGCCGCCCGTCAGTTCGTGAACCACGGACATGTCATGGTCAACGGAAAGCGCGTGAACATTCCGTCCTATCAGGTTAAAGAAGGCGACGAAATCTCCATTCGCGAAAAATCCCGCCAGCTGGCGATCGTTCTGGAAGCCGAAGCGTCGACCGAACGCGACGTTCCCGAATACATGAGCGTCGACCACAAAGAAGGCAAAGGCACGTTCCTGCACATGCCGAAACTGGCGGACGTTCCGTATCCCGTCCAGATGGAACCGAGTCTGGTCGTCGAATTCTACTCCCGTTAATTTTACGGCGGTATTCGTCAAAAGCCCCTTGCCTTGGCAAGGGGCTTTTTTTTGCGTCTTTTTTCTGACCCCGCAAGCATCGGAAGCGACCGTACAGTTGCCTTTCCGCGGATCAAATTGAATTTAAAAGGCAAATGAAGGAAGACCCGACGCGCAGAAGCGCAAGCGTACATAAAGTACGCGCGCATTCGAGCATCGGAAGCGACCGTACAGTTGCCTTTTAAATTCAATTTGGCACGGCGTTTGCATATAAGAAAGCAAACATTTTTTTTAACAAGGAACCGCGCCATGGATTTGTCCGCTTTCAATTTGCTGATGAGCACGACTCCGAACGCCGCCAATCCGGCGGACGGCGGGGTTGCGGCGACCGGCGCGCCGGCGGTCGGAACGGCGCGGGAATCCTTGCGCACGGGCGAAGCGTTCATGCAGCTGCTGAAAACGGTCGGATCGCGCAAAACGGAGCAGAACGCGGACAGTTTCTTTACGGCGGCGCACGCGCGGGCGCATGCGGATTCTTTCAAAAACTTCAAAACGGGCGAAAACGTCAAGGTTGTGAAAATCAGCTTGAAACGCACGCGCGCCTGTGAAAAGCCGGAACAGCCGCAAACGCGAAATCAGGTCGCCGACGCGCGCCGCGACGACGATAGGCAAAAGATTCCCGCGGCTGAAAACAGCGCTTTCGCCCCCGTCGACAGCAACGAATCCGTTTCCGCGGCTCCTGTTCCGACGATTGAAACGGCGGAAAGCGATTTCCGCGCGCCGGCGTTCGAACCCGTTGAAAACAAAGAAAATCCGGACGTCGAGCTGACCGCCGCCGACATTTTGATCAACGCGGCGCTGCAGACCGTTCCCGCCCCCGTCGCCCAAGAACAAACGCCTGTTCCGGCGGAGGTTGAAACAAGTTTCGCGCCCGCCGCGTCCGCAAAGCCCGTTGTTGAAAACAATGCGGAGCAGTCCGCCGGCGACTTCGCCCCCCTGCCCGAAACGCGACCGGACTTTTCCGGCGAAACCGCGCCCGAGCAAATCTCCCGCCCCGTCGAAACGGCGCGGACGCCCGACGTTCCCGCCGGACGGATCGAAACGCGGCGGGAATCTTTTGCCCCCGCGGCGGCGGCGCCCGTTGAAAAGCGCGCGGAAAAAACCGCGCCCGAACAAAACATTCGGTTCGTTCCGACCGACGGGGCGGAAAAAGTTGCCGCGTCCGTCGCCGCCCCCGATCGCGAAAGCGCGGAAACGACGGAAAAGACGGTCGCCGTCCCCGCCCCGAAACACGCGGAAACGGCGGCTGTCGACCTGCCCGAGTCCGTCGGTTTCGACGGCGGTTCGGAAACGAAGACGGTCGATCCCGCCGCCCGCCGCCAAGCGCGGGAAATCGCCGATCGCCTGCCCGCCGGAACGAAACTGAACATCTCGGTCGAAACGCGGGTTGCCGAAACCGCCGCCGAAACGGTCGCGCCCGTCAAAACGGAAAAAGAGTCCCGCGCCCCGCGCGCGAATCCGGACGACGCGGCGCTGCCCGCGACGCCGTTCAACGACGTCGTTTCCGTCGCCGAAGCCGACGCGTCCGCCAAGTCTTTCGATTTTGAAAAACAGCCCGCCAAATCCGCCGCTTCCCGCGCCGAAGCGCGAGAGGACGCCCCGACCGTCGACGACGTTTCGACGTTTGTCGCGCAAACGGCGAAAACGGTTCCGACCGAAACCGCCGGCGGAAAATCCGCGATCGAGCCGGCGGACGGCGTTCAGGCGAACGGCGGATCGAAAATGGCGCAGGCGTTCATCGCCGGGGACAGGGTTTCGCGCGGGAAATCCGCCGACGCGGACGTGAAAACGGCGCAAAAGACCGTCTTCACCCGCGAAATGGCGGACACCGTCAAAATCAACATTCAAAAGGCGCTGAAAGCCGGACTGGACAAGATCGACGTCGTTTTGAAAACCAAGGATCTGGGCACGGTCAAAGTGCATCTGGACATTGATCGGGACGGCAACGTGAAAGCCGTCATATCGACCGCCCGCGCGGACACGCTCGACCTGTTGCGCGCCGATTTGTCGGGGTTGAAGCAGGCTTTGGCGGACGGCGGTTTCAACATGGGCGACGAATCGTTCGCGTTCAACTATCGCGGCGAACGGTTCGACGACGGCGGCGAACGCGGACGGAACAGCGGTTTTTCGAACGGCGGCGGCGACGCGGACGAAACGGACGCCGACGCGGCGGAAGATTCGGGGCTTTACGCCCTGAACATCAAAGTGTAGGGAGGATTAAGCCATGGCTGACACGTCATCTATCAGCGGTTTGGACGTTTTGACGAACGCGCAGACATCGGGAAAGGATTCGGCGTCGTCGAAAACACAGTTGTTCGAGGATATGGAAGCGTTTTTGTACTTGCTGACCCAACAGCTGAAATATCAGGATCCCCTGGACCCCATGGACACCAGCGAATACACCAACCAGCTGGTTCAGTACGCGCAGGTCGAACAAAGCATTCAGACGAACGAATATCTGGAAACGATCGTCGCGCAGAACGTCAACGGCATGGCGACGCAGGCGATCAGCTACATGGACCAGACCGTTCAGGCGTTAAGCGACTATCTGCCTTTGCAGGACGGATACGCCAAGTTTTCCTACATTTTGGGGTCGGACGCGGCGAACTGCGTCGTCGCGATCAAGGATTCCGCGGGCAATTACGTCAAGACGTTCACGGGCGTCGAACTGTCCGCCGGACGCCACGAAATGACGTGGGACGGCAAAGACAACAACGGCAACCAGCTGGACGACGGCGCCTATGTCCTGATCGTCACGGCGGTCGATTCGACCGGTTCGACGGTCGAGGTTCAAAAAACGGTGTTCGGAAAAGTCACGGGCGTCGCCTATGACGGCAGCACGGTCGCGATCGGTATGGGCGACGTCGCCGTCGATATGAACAGCATTCTGGCGATTCACGCGCCGGACAAACAACAGCCGGACGCGTCCGGCGACGCGTCGGACGAAAAGACGCAAACGGTTTAACAATCAAGCCGGAAAGAACAATCCGGCACGAAAAAAACGCTTTCCGACGGCAGAAAAAACCATGGAAAGCCCAAAAACTTGAAGGAGAATGACAATGAGTTTATTCGGAGCATTGAAATCGGGCGTTTCGGGATTGAACGCGCAATCCGCCGCCATGAGCATCATCTCGGACAACATCGCCAACGTCAACACCGTCGGATACAAAGGCAACTCCGCCAGCTTTTCGACGCTGGTGACGAAACAGACGTCGTCCACGCGCTACACCAGCGGCGGCGTGCAGTGCCGCACCCGCGCGGGCGTCGACGTTCAGGGGTTGCTGTCCAGCGCGACGCAATCCACCGACTTGGGCATTTCGGGCAAGGGATTTTTCGTCACGACGCAAACGTCCCAGCCGTCCAAAGACGATTTGTGGAGCTACACCCGCGTCGGCAATTTCAGCGTCGACAACGACGGCTATCTGAAAAACGACAACGGATACTATTTGCAGGCGTGGCCGCTGAAAGCCTTTGACGGCGAAGAAAACGCGTCGCTGGTCAAAGTCGGCGACAACATGTACATGAAAGCCTACACCGACGCGTCCGGCGCGACCGTGTACGTCAACGACAACATCATCGATTCGACGAACATGCGTCCGATCAACCTGAACACGATCGGCGGCACGGCGCAGGAAACGCAGAACATATCGTTCGGCGCGAACCTGCCCGCAGACGCCCCCGTGTTCGATCCCGCCAATCCCGAAGCCGGCGGTCGCTACAGCTCGTCCGTCCTGATTTACGACTCTCTGGGCAATTCGCACAACGCGAAACTGACGTTCACCAAAACCGACAACGGCGTGTGGTCGCTGGACGTCGGCATGCCGTCGGGCGCGGCGACGCTGGTGACGTACAGTTCCACCGAAACGACGAACGACGCGACGCAGGACGTCTATTCCGCCCGCGCGCAGTTGGAATTCACCTCCATTCCGACGAACCATTCCACGATTTCGATGGAAACGAACGGCAAAACCTACGTTTTCGAATTTACGACGGACGGCACGACCAGCTATTCGCCCAAAGCGAACGAAACCGTCGTCGCGGTCGACCTCAGCGCGGGCATCGTGACCGTCGGGGACGCCGTCGAAAAATTCAACAGCGTCATTCAGGACACCCTGCCGGGCGCGGCGCGCTTTTCCGTCGCCGCCGACGGCACGACGATCGAAGTCCAGCAGTCCAACAGCGGCTCTTCGGTTAAATTCAAGGTGTCGACGACGTCCTGCCTGCAATCCGCGACCAACCCCGACCCCGTGACGGGCATCGCGACGGGCGAATTCGAACTGCCCGAAATCGACTGGGACGTCAAAAACACCGCCCGCATCGACTTCGTCAGCAACAAAATCGACGACTATCTGGACAAATCCGTCACGATCGGTCAGAACACCTACGTTTTTTCCGACAAGGACGCCCCGACCGCGAACGGCGTCGTCACCGTCAACATTTCCAAGCTGATCGACCGCGGCACGGGAACGATCAATCCCGTCAAGCTGGTCAGCCTGCTGAAACAGACGATCAACGACAACGAACCCGACTACACGCGCTACGTCGCTTCGGGTTCGACGCTGGAAATCAATCCGACGTCGACGGGCGCGAACATTCTGGTGTCTTCGGGCAATTCGGCTTCGGTCACGTTCCAGAACACGAACGTCGCCGCCTATGTCGGTCAGACCGTCACGATCGGCGACATCAGGGGCGGAGCGTCCAAAACGTATGAATTCACGGACAACACGGGCATCACGTCCGGCACGATTCTGGCGAACGGCAACATCGCCGTCAACATCGCCGACCTGACGGAAAAAGACGGCACGTCCGCCGCCCCCGTCGCCGTGATGAACGAACTGTACAACACCATGCAGGCGTACTACAAAAAAACGTCCGGAGTCGAAGACCTGTCCAACTACATTCAGGTCAACGGCGCGACCATGGTGTCTTCGAAAAACTATCTGGAAGCGACGTCGCAGAAAATCGACATGAACCTCAGCAGGCTGACGTTCACGTCGACCAACGTCGCCGATTACGAAAACAAGACCGTCGAAATCAACGGCACGACCTACACGTTCGCGCGCGGCGCGCCGGATTCCAAAACGCTGGATCTGGACGACCTGATCGCGACGCAGACGCTGACGTTCGCGAACAAACCGCAAAACGGCGAAACCGTGACGATCAAGGGAACGACCTACACGTTCGTCGACGGCGCGACGACCGATCCGAACCAGATCAGTCTGGACGCCATCACCACCGCCGAAGAGGCGATGACCGCCCTGGCGAACAAAGCCGGGTTGGGCGCCAGCCGCACGGGCGCGACGCTGACGCTCAGCGGCAACGTGATCGAAACGAACGTCACGGGCGGCACGATCGCCGAAACCGTCGACCCGACGGGGCTGATGACCGCTTTGGCGAAACTGGCGGGCGTCGAGGAATACCAGACGGGCGCGTCTTTGGCTTTGTCGAAATACAACGCCGAAGCGATCCCGACCGCGACGAACACCATCGGCGGCGCGAACCTGACCCAGACGGTTCAGAACGACATTGCGCTGATCGATTTCACGGAAACGAACGGTTTGGGCGAAGCGCTGAGCATCGTCGGCAAAGACAACGGCAAACAGACCGACCAGCCCGACACGGACGGCACTTTGGTGGTGAAAAACACGTTTTCCTACAACAACGTCGAAGACGCGCAAAGCGGATCGCTGATTCCCGCGGTCAGCTTCAACGCCGACGGCACGCCGAAGGAAATCAACACCAGCAAAATCTCGCTGGAATGGGCGAACGGCGCCAGCGACATGACCGGCAACTATTACGAAAGTTCGCAGATCAACCTGTACATCGGCGATGAAAACACCGCCAACGGGCTGACCCAGCTGTCGGGCAAGTTTTCCACGAACTACGTCACGCAGGACGGCGCGAAATACGGCAACTACACGGGCGTTTCGATTTCCGAAGACGGCATCGTCACCGCGATTTTCGACAACGGCGAAACCCGCGCCATCGCGCAGATTCCCATCGCGACGTTCGTCGACCCCAATTCGCTGGAAGCCCTGACCGGCAACGCGTACATCGAAACGACGTCGTCGGGCAACGCCACCCTGCGCACGGCGGGCGACGGCGGAGCGGGCGTCATTTCGGCGAATTCGCTGGAATCGTCCACCGTCGACATCGCCGAGGAATTCACGGACATGATCACGACCCAGCGCGCCTATTCCGCCGCGTCGAAAATCATCACCACCGCGGATTCCATGTTGGAGGAACTGCTGACCATCAAGCGGTAGTTTTTCCGTCGAACCTCATTCTTCCTTCCCCCGCCGGCGCGTCCGGCGGGGCTTTTTCGTCCCGCGCGAAAGCCGAAAAAAGCTTTGAAATGATTTGTTAATAGAATCCGCTTATGCTATAAACTAAAAAAAGTTTCTTCGGTCGGGAAAACAAAGTGAATTCGTTTCTGCAAACATTGAAAAACCTGGGAATGGCGCGTCTGGCGGCGATGGGCGGCGTTCTGCTGTTTCTGATGGGTTTTCTGGTCTATCTGGCGACGCATCTGGGGTCGACGGAAATGTCGATTTTGTTCAACGAGCTGGATCCCGCCGACACAAAGAAAATCATCGCCCAGCTGGACGAACAGAACGTCCGCTACAAACTGGCTAAAAACGGCACGGAAATTCAAGTTCCGGCGGCGGACGCCCTGAAACTGCGCGTCCAGCTGGCTGAAACCGTCAATTCCGGCAGCGTCGTCGGATACGAAATTTTCGACAAGGCGCAGTCCCCCGGCGTCGGTCACGACATCATCAACCTGCAAATGCTGCGCGCGCTGGAAGGCGAGCTGTCCCGCACGATCAAAGCCATCGAACAGGTCAAGGCGGCGCGCGTCCATCTGGTTCTGCCCCGGCGCGAAATGTTTTCCCGCGAAGAACAGCCGCCTTCGGCGTCCGTGATCATTCGCATGGACGGCGACGCGAAACTGTCGTCCAAACAGGTCGAGGCGATTCAGCGTCTGGTCGCTTCCGCCGTGCCGAAAATGCAGACGAAAAACGTGTCCATCATGGACGCGCGCGGCAACCAGCTGACAAAGAATTTCGACGACGACGAACAGATGCAGATGACGACGAACGAGGAAATGCGCCGCGAATCCGAAAAACGGCTGATCCGTTCGGTTCAGGGGCTGATCGAACAGTCCGTCGGTCAGGGCAAGGTGCGCGTCAACGCGTCGCTGGAAATGGATTTCGATCAGGTCGTCGTGAACAAGGAAATCTACGACCCCGACCAGCAGGTTTTGCGGTCGTCGACCACGATCGAGGAAAATTCCAAAACCGACGAAAGCGAACCGATCGTCAGCGTCGAACAGAACATTCCCGACGCCGACGCGCAAAAGGCGAATCAGGTCAAACAGCAGTCCAACCGTTCCGAAGAAACCGTCAACTACGAAATTTCGAAACAAGTCGTGTCGCAGGTGCGCAAAAACGGCGTGATCAAACGGCTGTCCGTCGCGGTCATCGTGGACGGCACCTACGTTCCCCAGCCCGACGGGTCGCGCAAATACGTCCCCCGCACGGATCAGGAAATGGAACTGATGACGACGCTGGTTCGTTCGGCGGTCGGTTTCGACGCGAACCGCGGCGACACGGTCGAGGTCATCAACCTGCCGTTTTTCAATCCGGACGACCTGTTGCGGCTGGAGGATCCCGTCCTGTTCATGGGCTTTACAAAGGCGGAGATCATCAAAATGGTCGAAGGTCTGGGCGTCGCGCTGGTGGCGATCATGGTTATTCTGCTGGTCGTCCGCCCGCTGATCGTCAAGGCGTTCGAACAGCCCGAAGACGAAGAGGAAGAAGAGGAGAAACTGCTGATGGCGCAAAGCGAGGATTTGCAGCAACTGACGGGTCCGGCGTCCGGATCGGGCGCGCCGATGACGGAAACGGAACAGTTGGAGGAACTGATCGACATCGCCAAGGTCGAAGGACGCATCAAGGCGTCGTCCCTGCGCAAAATCGGCGAAATCATCGACCAGCACCCCGACGCGGCGGTCAGCATTATCCGTTCGTGGATGTATTCGGACAACTGAGGAAGGTCGGTTATGGGAAAATCGGTTGAAAACTACTACAATCTGACCGGACCGCAAAAGGCGGCGATTTTGATGATGTCGCTGCCCGAGGAACACGTTTCGAAAATCCTGTCCCTGATGGACGACGAGGAAATCCGCGAACTGTCGATCGTGATGACGTCGCTGGGAACGGTGCCGTCGTCGACGGTCGAAAAGCTGTTTTTGGAATTCGCCAGCTCCGTTTCCGGTCCCGGAACGATGGTCGGCAACTTTGAAAACACGGAACGTCTGCTGCTGAAAACCCTGCCCAAAGACCGCGTCGCCGGCATTATGGAGGAAATCCGCGGTCCCGCCGGACGCACCATGTGGGACAAGCTGGGCAACATCAACGAACAGGTGCTGGCGAACTATTTGAAAAACGAATATCCGCAAACGGTCGCCGTCATTCTGTCAAAGGTCAAACCCGACCATTCCGCGCGCGTTCTGGCTCTGCTGCCCGAACAGTTCGCGATGGACGTCATCATGCGCCTGTTGCGCATGGAAGCGATTCAAAAGGACGTTCTGGACGGTTTGGAACAGACTTTGCGCACCGAATTCATGAACAATCTGGCGCGCACGACGCGTCAGGATTCGCACGAACTGATCGCGGAAATGTTCAACAACATGGACCGCAACGCCGAAAGCCGGTTCATGGCGGCGTTGGAGGAACGCAACCGCGAATCCGCCGAACGCATCAAGTCCCTGATGTTCACGTTCGAAGACCTGACCCGTCTGGATTCGCTGGGCATTCAGGTTCTGCTGCGCAACGTCGACAAGGACAAGCTCTGCATCGCTTTGAAGGGCGCGTCCGACGTGATCAAGGATCTGTTCTTCAAAAACATGTCCGAACGCGCGGGCAAGATGATGAAAGAGGATATGGAGGCGCTGGGTCCCGTGCGTTTGCGCGACGTGGACGACGCGCAGGCGGTCATCGTTCAGGCGGCGAAGGATTTGGCGAACAACGGCGAAATCACGATTTCCGAAGGCGGTTCGCAGGACGAGCTGGTCTATTGATTCTGAAAGCGGCGGCGTATGGCGAAAGAAATCAAGTTCATGTTTGACAGACGCTTTGACGAACCGGAGGACGAAAACGCCCCCGCGGTCAAAGAAGACATGTCCGTCAAATCCGTGGACGGCATTCCGTCGATTTCGGAACTGCTGGACACTTTGAACGAAAAAGCCAGGGAAGCCGCCGAACGGGAACAAACGGAAACGGCGGAAAACGCCGGCGCGCCGCAACCGTCCGCCCCCGCCGAAACGCCGGAGGAACAACCGGAGGAAACAGCCGTTCCCGTTTCGGAAACAGAGGACGGCGAACCGGTTTTCGTTGAAAACGTGCGGGAAAACGTCCAAACCGTTCAACAGGAGCTGGAACGCGAGGTCGAGCCCGTTTTTTCGCAGGCGGAAATGGACGCCGCCCGCGAATCCGCGCGCGCGGAGGGATACGCGGCGGGAAACGCCGCCGGACACGACGCCGCGTGGAAAGAAGCGATGGAATCCGTCGAAAAGCAAAACGCCGACACGCTGATTTCCATTGAAAACGCGTTGAAAGACATGGTGAAAAAATCGCGCGACGACGGCGAAACGGCTTTTCAAACCGCGCTGAACCTGTCCATGGCGGTTTGCGCGAAAATCGCCCCCGCGCTGAACAAAAAAAACGCTCTGGGCGAAATCGCGGACCTGTTGCGCGAAAACTTCCGTTTTTTGCGGGACGAGCCTAAAATTTCCCTGCGGCTGAATCCCGTTCTGGCTGAAAACGTCAAACCGGTTTTAGCCGACCTGATCCGCAAGGAATCCTTCGCGGGAAAAATCACCGTCGTGCGCGACGACGCCCTGCCCGTCGGCGACTGCCGCGTCGAATGGAAAAACGGCGGATTGGAACGCGACACGCGGGACATTCTGCGCCAAACGGGGGAATTGGTGAAACTGTACGCCGAAGCGCGCCCGCAACCTGATGCATTGGAGAACGACAATGGTTGACATACCTGAACAGACTTTTGAACCGGGATCGGAGGGCGAACTGAGCCTTGACGAACTGAACGAAAACGAAGCGCGGCGCGCGACCCCCGCCAAGGAAAGCCGGTTTAACGAGGAAATCCCCGACAAACCGAAATCGTCCGCGGAACTGGAAGCCGTGTACGACGTCCCCGTGCAGGTGTCCGCCGTTCTGGGCAAATCGAGCATGCAGGTACACCAGCTGTTGAAACTGGGGCGCGGCGCGGTCGTCCAACTGGACCGCAAAATCGGCGAAGCGATCGACATCTACGTCAACAACCGTCTGGTCGCCCGCGGCGAAGTCGTCGTCATCGAAGATCGGCTGGGCATCACGATGACCGAAATCATCAAAGCGGAAAGAAACTGATCGTTCAATAAAACAAACGGGAAAATGATATGCGTCTGCTGTTAATCGGATCCTTGGACGGGCAAATCGGCGCCGCCGGACAGATCGCCATCAAAAAGGGCGGTTCCGTCGCGCACGCCGAAACGATCGAACAGGCTTTGGATTTACTGCGCGGCGGGCAAGGCGCCGACCTGATCATGGCGGACGTCAAGCTGGACATCTATTCGCTGGTCGAACGGCTGGACGCCGAACGGATCTGCGTTCCCGTCGTGGCTTGCGGCGTCGCCGCGGACGCCCGCGCCGCCGTCAAAGCGATCAAGGCGGGCGCGAAAGAATACATTCCCCTGCCCCCCGACGCCGAACTGATCGGCGCGGTTCTGTCGGCTTTTTCCATGCAGGCGACGCCCGTCGTGTGCAAAGACGCGGCGATGGAACGCGTGTTGCGGCTGGCGAAACAAATCGCCCCGTCGACCGCCGGCGTTATGATCACGGGCGAATCCGGAACGGGCAAGGAAGTCGTCGCGAAATACATTCACGCCAATTCGAAACGCGCCTCCGCCCCGTTCGTGGCGGTCAACTGCGCGGCGATTCCCGAAAACCTGCTGGAATCCGAACTGTTCGGCTATGAAAAGGGCGCGTTCACGGGCGCGGTCGCGCGGCGCATCGGCAAATTCGAAGAAGCCGACGGCGGAACGCTGCTGCTGGACGAAATCAGCGAAATGGACGTCAGACTGCAAGCCAAGCTGCTGCGCGTGTTGCAGGAACGCCAGATCGACCGCATCGGCGGCAAAAAGCCGGTCGACGTCGACGTGCGCATTCTGGCGACGTCCAACCGCGACATGTTGCAAGAGGTCAACAACAAGACGTTCCGCGAAGACCTGTATTTCCGCCTGAACGTCGTGAACATCGCCATTCCGCCCCTGCGCAAACGCAGGGACGACATTCTGCCGCTGGCGGAACACTTCGTCAAAAAATATTCCGAAATGAACGACATTCCCGTCAAACCCCTGTCCGAACAGGCGAAAAAGGTTTTGCTGGCTTGCCCGTGGCGCGGCAACGTGCGCGAACTGGAAAACACGGTGCACCGCGCCGTCCTGCTGTCGGCGGGTTCCGAAATCGACGCGGACGCGATCACGCCGCCGTCCGCCGACGCCGCGTCCGAAAACGCCGCCGAACCGGTCGACACCATGGTCGGACGCACGGTCGCCGACGTCGAAAAAGACCTGATCATCGGCACGTTGAAACACACTTTGGGCAACCGCACGCACGCGGCGAACATCTTGGGCATTTCGATCCGAACCCTGCGCAACAAGCTGAAACAATACATGGAAGAGGGAACGCCCGTTCCCCCCGCCCCCAACGATTTCGGATAAGGTGAATGGCTAACGAACCCGTCAAAGCAAGCGCGCTTCCGACCTCCGCCGACATAAAGCAGGGACTGTTTTCCTTGGGCAAACGGTCGGACATCGCTTTGGCGCTGGGCATCGTTTTGATGCTGGTCATTCTGATTCTGCCGCTGGCGCCGTGGCTGTTGGACGTGGCTTTGGCTTTGTCGCTGACGTTTTCGGTGCTGGTGCTGATGACGTCGATTTTTATCGAAAAGCCCATTCAGTTCACTTCCTTTCCGCTGGTTTTGCTGATCACGACGCTGTTCCGTCTGGCGCTGAACCTGTCGTCGACGCGTCTGATCCTGTCGAACGGCAATCAGGGTCCCGAAGCCGCCGGTCACGTCATCGCCGCGTTCGGCGGTTTCATCATGAGCGGCAATTTCATCATCGGCGTCATCGTGTTCGCGATTTTGGTGCTGGTGAACTTCATGGTCATCACCAAAGGTTCCGGACGCATCGCCGAAGTCGCCGCGCGTTTCGCTTTGGACGCGATGCCCGGCAAGCAGATGGCGATCGACGCGGATTTGTCGTCGGGGCTGATCGACGAACCCGAAGCCCGCAAACGCCGCGACGAGCTGTCGCAGGAATCCAGCTTTTACGGGGCGATGGACGGCGCGTCGAAATTCGTGCGCGGCGACGCGATCGCGGGGCTGGTCATCACGGCGATCAACATCATCGCCGGCATTCTGATCGGCGTCTTGCAGTTCGACATGCCGTTCATGCGGGCGGCGAACACCTTTATGCGGCTGACGGTCGGCGACGGCTTGGTTTCGCAAATCCCCGCGCTGATCATTTCCGTCGCCGCGGGCATCATGGTGTCCAAAGCGGGCATTTCCGGCGGCACGGAAAAGGTGCTGTTCGGTCAGCTGTCCCATTACCCGAAAGCGCTGGGCATGACGTCGTTTTTGTCGTTCATGCTGGCGACCCTGCCCGGCACGCCCGCCGCGCCGTTTTTGTTTTTGACGCTGATCACGGGGGGAACGGCGTATTTTCTGATCCGCCAGCAGCAGCAGGCGAAAAAAGAGGCTGAAATCAAAGAAGCCGAACTGCCCGCCGCCCCGCCGCCCGTCGTCGAAGAACCGATTTCCAGCGTTTTGAAAATGGATCTGGTGCGGCTGGAGCTGGGATACAGCCTTTTGTCGCTGATCAACGACACGTCGAACCGCCGCCTGACCGACCAGATCAAGGCGCTGCGGCGCGCTTTGGCGCTGGAAACGGGCTTCATCATGCCGTCGGTGCGCATTCAGGACAACATGCGCCTGCCCCCGAACGTGTACGTCGTTTATATCAAGGAAACCGAGGCGGGGCGCGGCGAACTGCGCCCGAACAAACTGCTGGTCATGGACCCGCGCGGCGAAGAAATCGCTTTGCAGGGCGAAAAAACCAAAGAACCGACGTTCGGACTGGCGGCGATGTGGATCGACATGACCGCGCGCGAAGACGCGATGTTCCGCGGCTACACGGTCGTGGACTGTCCGACGATCATCACGACGCACATCACCGAACTGGTCAAAGCCAACATGGCTGAACTGCTCAGCTATACGGAAACGCAGAAGCTGCTGCACGAACTGGACAAGGATCAGCAGAAACTGGTCGAGGAACTGATCCCGAAGCGGTTCACGGTCGGCGGCGTCCAGCGCGTTTTGCAAAACCTGCTGAACGAACGCGTGTCGATCCGCGACCTGCCCACGATATTGGAAGGCATATCCGAAGCCTGCGCCGTCACTCAAAGCCTGATGGTCATTACGGAGCACGTCCGGTCGCGCCTGTCGCGCCAGATTTCGAACGCGGCGGCGGGTTCCGACGGCGTCATTCCGCTGGTGACCCTGTCGGGCGAATGGGAACAGCATTTTGCCGAGTCTTTGACCGGACAGGGCGAGGAAAAGACGCTCGCCCTGCCTCCCAGCCTGATTCAGAAATTTATTTTGCGCGTGCGCCAAGTGTTCGAAGAGCAGGGATCCCGCGGGGAATCGCCCGTTTTACTGACCAGCCCCGGCGTCCGTCCCTATGTGCGTTCAATTATTGAGCGATTTCGTCCGTCGACTGTGGTAATATCGCAAAACGAGATACACCCGCGCGCGAAAATCAGAACGGTAGGACAGATTTAATCCATGAAGATAAAAACCTACACCGCCCAAACGATGTCCGAAGCCATGGATCATTTGCGCCATGAGCTGGGGGAAAACGCGATCATCGTGTCGACCCAGCGTTTGGGAACGGGCATGGGCGTGCGCCTGACCGCCGCGATCGAAGAATCGCCCGCCGACGACGAAATCAACGCCCTGTACGGCGGCGACGCGTCCGAAACCGGGGAAAGCCCGTTCAAACGCAAACTGCGCGAACTGCTGAATTATCACGGGCTGCCGCCGTCTTTGACCGACAAAATCCTGTTCAGCGTCAACGAAAGCGGCAAACGGAACGATCTGGTCGCTTTCGCGTCCGCTCTGGACACCGTTTTCACGTTCCACACCCTGCCCGAACAAATCAAGGGACAGGCGTTCATGCTGATCGGCGCGGCGGGCGGCGGCAAAACCGTCATGACGGGCAAACTGGCGACGCGCGCGTGCCTGTCGGGGCGCAGGGTCGGTCTGATTTCGGCGGACACCGTGCGCGCGGGGGCTGCGGAACAGCTGGTCGCGTTCACGAACATTCTGGACGTCACGCTGTTAAAGGCGCGGTCGCCCGAAAACCTGCAGTCGCACATCGACGCTTTGCGCAAAACGTGCGATTTGATCTATATCGACATGCCCGCTTTCAACCCGTTCAAACAATCGGACATGGACGATCTGACCGCGTACACGCAGGCGGCGAACGCCCTGCCCGTTCTGGTGATGCCCGCGGGCGTCGACCCCGTCGAATCGGCTGAAACGGGCGAAGCGTTCGGTCAGGCGGGCGCGATTTACCTGATGGCGACCCGACTGGACGCCGCGCGGCGGTTCGGCGGCGTGATGGCGGCGGCGGACGCGGGACGTCTGACGATGTGCGAAGCCAGCATGAGCCGCAACGTCGCGCGCGGACTGTCCCCGATCAACGCCGTTTCATTGGCGCAACTGCTTTTAATGTCATCGGAAGAAACAACCGATTCTGTCACAAGGAATATGTCATGAATACCACGCAAAACAGCTCTGAACAGATTCTGGCTATGGCGCCCGGCAAAGTCGCGCGTCCGCAGGTGCGCAACATGATCGCCGTCGCGTCGGGCAAAGGCGGCGTCGGCAAAACGTGGTTTTCCATCACGCTGTCGCACGCTTTGGCGCAAAGCGGGCTGAAAACGCTGCTGTTCGACGGCGATTTGGGACTGGCGAACATCGACATTCAGCTGGGGCTGATGCCCGCGCACGATCTGGGCAGCGTCATCGCCGGCAAAATCACGCTGAATCAGGCGGTCTGCCACTACGAAGACGGCGGTTTCGACATCATCGCCGGACGGTCGGGATCGGGCGCGCTGACGAACGTGCCGATCAACCGTTTGCAAATCATTAACGACGATTTGCGTCTGCTGGCGAATCAATACGACCGCGTCATCGTCGATTTGGGCGCGGGCGTCGACAAAGCCGTGCGCATGTTCGCCGCGTCCGCCGCGTCGCTGATCATCGTGTGCACGGACGAACCGACGTCTTTGACGGACGCCTACGCGTTCATCAAAATGATGTGCATGGAACACCGCCAGCCGAACGTCAGCGTCGTCGTCAATTCCGCGAATTCCTGCCGCGAGGGCGAACGCACCTATTCGACGCTGTTAAAAGCGTGTCAGGGATTTCTGCGCATTTCGCCGCCACTGGCGGGCGTGATCCGCCGCGACACGCGCGTGCGCGACGCGATCCGCAACCAGACGTCCATTCTGCGCCGCCACCCGAACACCGAAGCCGCCGAAGACGTTTTGGCGATCGCCCGCCGGCTGACCAAAGAATAGGTGGGAAATGAGCAGTCCCGTCGTTTTTCAATATCCGGTGACGACTGCCCTTTTCCCCGCGGCGCCCGCCGCCGGCGTCGTTGATCTTCCGCCCGAACTGGCGGCGCTGCCGGTCGGAACGGTTCTGCCCGCCGTCGTTTTTCCGCCGGACGAATCGGGACTGTCGACCGTCGCCGTCGTTCTGCCGGACGGCGCGGAAATCTCTTTCGCCATCAAACCGGCGCGCCCCGTCACCGTCGACACCCCCGTCACGATAAAAATCCAGCCCCCCGAAACCAAAGGCGGACCGAATTTTAAAATCATTTTTTCCGCCCCTCTGCCCGATGTCGGACTGGCGGCGCGCACGCTGAACACCGCGACTGGAACCGCCGCCCCCGCCGTCGTCCCGCCGGACCCGTCCGCCGCCGTTTCCGTCACCGTGACGGCTTTTCCCGTACTGAACATTCCCGAATCCGTCGCCGCTTTGGCGAACGAAATCGCGGACGCCGCCCTGCCGCCGATCGCGAAACCCGACGCGAAAATCACCGTCGAAATCAGCGCGAAGCCCGCTCCGCCGCCCCCGCGAAATCCGTCCCGTCCGCCGATCGCGGACGCCGCTTTGCCCGAACGATCCGCAACGCCGGTCGATCCAGCAACCTCCGTTTTCACAAAAGAAACGACGGCGACGCCGCTAACGCCCGTTCCGGCGCGAACCGATCAAGCCGCCTTTCCGACGGCTCAACCCGCGCCGACAACCGCAACGGCTTTTCAGCCGATAGCCGCAAAACCCCTTGAAAATTCAGCCGCGCCGGCTGAAACGGCGGTTTTCGACGCGCGCCCGCCCGTTTCGACCGTTTCCGCCTATCCGTCCGCCGGCTTGTCCGAAGCGCCCGCTTTCGCCGCCGCCCCGCCCGATCTTCCGGCAAAATCAGCTGAAACGCCCCCCGAACAGCCGCATTCCGTTTCCCGTCCCGATAATCCCGCCGCCCCGTTCCGTTCCGCGGAAACAACCGCCGTCCGATCCGCGTCTCCGTTTCAGACGGCTTCGGACACCGCGGCGCGGGAGCGTGCTTCCGTATTCAAAGGCGTCGTTTTTAATCCCGACAACGCCGTCCGCCCTCCTTTGATCGTGACCTCCGCCGGCGTTTTACAGCCCGAAGAGCCAGTTTTTTTCCCGCATATGACGCCGGTGTCCGTCAAAATCGTTCCGCCCGCCCCCGACGTTTCGGGCGGATTCGCACCGTCCGCGGATTTAAAAGACCCGACGGCGATGCGCGTTTTAGCGTCGGCTTTGGACCGTTTGCGCGCGGTCGACGAACAGGCGTTTGAAACCGTCAAATCCGTCCTGCCTCGCGTCGGCGGAAAGTTGCCCGCCCTGATGCTGGCGTATGCGAACGCGGCGGCGCGAAACGTGCCGTTCGCCGCTTTTTTGGGCGAAACGAACGTCACCGCGCTGAACAAATCGGAACACGGCAAATCGGTTCTGACGGCGTTGGAAAGAGCTTTTTCATCCGCGCCCAGAAAAGCCGCCGGCGGACAAAGTTCGTGGACGGCGTGGGACATTCCGATCCTGTCGGGAACGGTCGTCGAACCCGTTTCGCTGTATTTGCAGCGCCCGAACGAAGGCGAATTTCGACGCGCGCAAACGGACCGGAAACAGGCGGGCGTCCGCTTTGTTCTGGATTTGAATCTGACGGCTTTGGGCGCGATTCAGCTGGACGGGTTGGCGCGGCGAAAGGACAGGCGTTTCGATTTGATCGTGCGCCACCGCGGCGAATTGCCGTCCGTTTTCGACGAAACCGTCCGCGGCATATTCGCGCGAACGCTGTCGGCGCTGAACTACACGGGCGCGGTCAAGGTCGACAAAACGGACGATTTCATCGACTTTCGCGACGAATCCAGTTCGACCGCCAAACGGGGGATGTTGGTTTGAGCGATAAAAAAGGTTATTACGCCGTTCTGCGGCTGGACGAAACGGCGGGCGAAGCGGAAATCAAAGCCGCTTTTCGCCGCGAAGTCAAACTGTGCCACCCCGACAGGAACGATTCCCCCGACGCGCGCGAAACATATCTGAAACTGAACGAAGCCTACCGCGTTTTGATCGATCCCGACGCGCGGCGGGCTTACGACGGCGCGGGCGACGGCGGTTTCGTTCCGTGTTGCAAATGCGGCAAGCTGTGCCGCCAGCCGCGTTTTATCCTGTTTGAAGAAAACGGCGCGCGCCGCGGGGGCGTGTTCTGCCGCGAATGCGCGTCGCGCGAACAGTTCCGCGCCGCCGTCAAAATCTGGAAAAAGATTCTGTCCGCCCCCGTCAAAAGCTGGTCTTTGCTGAAAACGACGCGCGATTTCGGCGACATGCCCGCCGACAAAAATTTCGCCGTCCTGATGCAAAACGCCGCCGCGTTCGCGACGGAAAAGCGTTTCGACCGCGCCCGCGCCCTTGCGAAACAAGCGCGGTCCTTTGCCGCCGACGCCGAGCGGCGCGGAAAAATCGACGCGTTTTTAAACGCCCTGCCCGACGCCGGAACGCCCGTCGAACGCGATTTTTGGACAATTCGCTGGACGGACACCCTGCGCGTCTATCTGCCGCTGTTTTCGGGCATCGTCGTCGTGTTCGTAATGTTCGCGACTCCGTTTTTGCGCGATTGCCTGACGCGTTCGAACCGTCCCCCCGTTTTCGCCGACTATCGGTCGCAAAACGTCATTCCCGTCAAATTCGATCCGACGAACGAAAATCTGCTTTATCACACCGTTTCGCCGCAAACGCCCGCGTATCAAGCCCCCGACGACCGCAGCGGCGTCCTTGCCGTTTTACCCGAACAAACGCCCCTGCGCGTCACGGGCTACGTTCCGAAATCCGATTGGGTGCAGGTGACGACGGCGGCGGGCGTCATCGTGTTCGTCGAACTGCGCGGATTGCGCAAGGGGGCGGGATCGTCGCCCCTGCGCCATTCCAAAGTGTTCAACCCCGAAAATTAACCGTCCGTTTTAATAAAAGCGGCGATGTCCCCGCGGAAATTTTCAATGTCGGGATCTTCGTCGACGCGGTAGCGCAAAATGTTGACACCCGCGTTTTTCAGCATTTTTTCGCGGCGCAAGTGGCGTTTTTGTTCGTTCGCGCCTTCCAGTTCGACGACGCAGACGACGTTCAGATCGGCGTTGCAGATCACGAAATCGACGCGTTTCAGATTGAACGGCGCCCACATGTCCCAATGATTCGTTTCGATCAGCGCGCGCATCGACACCTGCGGAAAAACGTGACACCCGTCGGGAACCGACCGGCACAAACGGGTGAAAAACCGTTCCTGCGTTTCGTCCATAATCTTTTTGGGACGGTAGAATTTGCTGATGATGTCGCGCTGTTTGTCGGAAATCCACGCCAAAACGCACAAAGTGACGTACCCGATCAGCAGCAGGGCGATAATCGAACCGATCAGATACATGCCGTTCGCAAACAGCAGTTTTTTGACCAAAGCCGTTAAAGTCGTATCCATCGCCGCCTCCGTCGTTTTTCCGAACCGATAGGTTTATTCTACCCTTTGTTTCAAAAAAAGTACAGTTCAAACAATGTGTTACGCGTCACACCGCTTTCAGCGCCCCAAACCGTAGGTCTTTTTCATAAAATCGCGCAGGACGGGAACGGCGCGTTCGACCGTTTCCGTGTCGCGGCAGAACGACACGCGGAAATGTCCCGCGCACCCGAAGCTGTCCCCCGGAACGAAAATCAAATTGGCGTACTTCGCCTTGTCGCAAAACGCTTTGGCGTCGGGTTCGGGGGATTTCGGAAACAGATAGAACGTCCCGTTCGGACGCACGCATTCCAGCCCCATGTCCGCAAAGACGTCGTAGAGCAGGTTCATATTCGTTTCATACACGCGCAGATCAGCCGTTTTGCCCAGCATTTCCGCCACCGCCAGCTGAACGAACGCCGTCGGGCAGTTATGCCCCAGCCCGCGCGAAATCTGCCCGCACATCGCGGCGATCAGCTCCGCGTCCCTGCATTTCGGGTTCGCCGCCAGATAGCCGATGCGGTCGCCGGGGATCGACAGCGATTTCGAAAACGAATAGCACGACAGCGTGTTGTCGTAATATTTCGACACATAGGGGACTTTGACGCCGTCAAAGGCTATTTCGCGGTACGGTTCGTCGGAAATAATGAAAATCTCGTGTCCGTATTCCGCCTGTTTGCGGTTCAGCACAGCCGCCAGTCTTTTCAGCGTCGCGTCGGAAAACACGACGCCGGACGGGTTGGACGGCGAATTGACGATGACCGCCGCCGTTTTTTCGTTCAGCGTTTTTTCAAACGCGTCGAAATCGATTTGAAACGCCTTCACGTCGGGCGGAACGACCCGCAAAACGCCGCCCGCCAATTCGACGTAGGGGCGGTATTCCGGAAAATACGGGGCGAAGACGACGACCTCCTCGCCCGCCTCCATCACGCAGTGAACGGCGTGGCACAGCGCCGCCGCCGCGCCGGACGTCATAAAAACGTGATCCGCCGCGTAATTCATGCCGTACGTTTTGTTCAGGTAGTCCGCGACCTTTTGCCGCACGGACAGAATGCCCAGATTCGGGCTGTATCCGTGAATCGCGACGAAATCGGGATCGTCCAGCAGTTTTTTGATCGTTTCGTCGTATTCGCGCGGAACGGGGACGGACGGGTTTCCGATGCTGAAATCGAACACGTTTTCAGCCCCGTGCGTTTCGATCCGGTCGCAAGCGAAGTAAAACATGTCCCGAATGACGGATTTCCGATCCAGCATTTCCCGATATTTTTTTGACAGCATGGCAGACCTCCCGCAAAATCACGGCGCGGAATTTAATCCTTTTTTCCCGCCGCCGCAAGGGATTTGAAACGGCTTTGCTTTTCCCGCGTTGATTTGTTTTCGCGACCGGCTATAATGATTCGGTTTTCAAAGGAATCCGCCCATGCCCGAAATCGACAACCCGCTGGAAAAGCACCTGTCCCGATTCGCGCGAAGCAAAAGCAAGGACGACTACGTCCGCCTGCTGTACGCTTTCCGCTATACGGACGTGCTGGTGGCACGGGCTTTGCCAAACGACGGGGAGCTTCCCCTGTTCGGCAACGGCGGCGCGGCGGAGGTTCCCGACCGGTTCGCCCCCGACGTCGTTTTCTTTCCGGCTTTGGGCAAGCGTCTGATCCCCGTTTTTTCGACGCCCGACGAAATTCCCGCCGGATTCCGGTCCGGCAATCCCGTTTTCATGCATTGCCGCGATTGGATTCATGCGTCGCGCCGCCGTCCGAACGACGGCGTGATTTTAAACCCGTGGTCAAAGCTGTCGTTCGTTCTGACGCCCGACCAGATCAAAGTCCTGCTGTCGTTTCCCGAAGACGGCAAACCGTTTTTTCGACGGTAAAAAAAATCCCCGCGCCGCTGCCGGAACGGGGATTTTGTTTCAAAAAGCGTCACTTCTTTTCCAGATTGTCGCGGATAAAGGCGTTCAGCAACCGCACGCCGTACCCCGACGCGCCTTTCGGTCCGAACAGGGACGCCTTGCTTCGCAGGGCGACGCCCGCGATGTCCAGATGCGCCCATTTCGTTTCCGGCATGACAAAGCGTTTCAGAAACGCCGCGGCGGTGATGCTGCCGCCCGCGCGTCCGACCGTGGACGTGTTGCGAATGTCGGCGACGTCGGATTCGATCTGTTCGTCGAACGTGTCGTCCAACGGCATGCGCCAGACCTTTTCCCCGCTGATTTTCGCGGCGGATTCGATTTGCGCCGCCAAATCGTCGCCGTTGACGAACAATCCCGCGTGTTCCGTTCCCAAAGCCACGACGATCGCGCCCGTCAGCGTCGCCAGATCGATCACGACGGGGGCGCGGAAGCGTTCCTGCGCGTACCACAGGGCGTCGCCCAGAATCAGCCGTCCTTCGGCGTCGGTGTTGATGACTTCGACCGTGACGCCCGACAGGGATTTCACCACGTCGCCGGGACGCTGAGCCGTTCCCGACGGCATGTTTTCGACCATCGCCATCACGGCGGCGGCGTTGACTTTGGCTTTGCGCATCGCCAGCGTCTGCAACACGCCCAAAGCCGTCGCCGCGCCCGCCAGATCCTCTTTCATGTCTTCCATGCCCTGCGCGGGTTTCAGGCACAAGCCGCCCGAATCGAACGTGACGCCCTTTCCGACCAGCGCGAGGTGCGTGTTTTTGTCCTGCGGACAGCCGCGCCACTGCACGACGACCAGACGCGGCGGATTGACCGATCCCTGCGCCACGCCCAGCAGCATGTTCAGTCCTTTGGCTTTCAGCTGGTCGGGCGTGTAGACTTCGGTTTTCAGCCCGTATTTCTGCAATTCCTCGGCGCGCATGGCGAAAGCCGCCGGCGTGACGGCGTTCGACGGTTCGTTGACCAGATCGCGCGCGGTGTGGACGCCCTTGGCGATCGCAAAGTACGGCTCGTAGCTGTTCTGCGCGCTTTGCGCCCTGTCCGACATGATGTAAAATTCCTTGACGGTGACGGGCTTTTTTTCCGCCGTTTTGTGCTTTGTAAAGCGGTAGGACGCGATTTTCGCGCCGAACCCGACGGCGGCGGGCGGCAGATCGTCGACGGCGAACGCGACGGCGTTTTCCCCGCTGGTCAGCAGAACCGCGGCGGCGCGCGCCCCGATTTCCTGCGCGGTCAGATCAGAAACAGCGGTTTCCTTTTTGCCCAGCCCGATGCAGACCAGCCGCTTGACGGGCAGAGTGCCCAGCGTGATAAAGTCGTACACGTCGCCCGTTTTTCCCGTAAAGCCGTCGATTTTCAACGCTTTCGCCAGCGCGCCGCGCAGGGATTCGTCGATTTTCTTCGCCGTTTTGGAAAAGACCAGATCCTCGTACACGCCGACGATCAGCGCGGTTTCGCTTGAAATTTCATTTTTTTTGAACAGAATATCCATGGAAGTCGTCCGTATCCTTTTGTTTTCATTTTAAATCATCATACACGGGTTGCGGGCGAAAACAAGGGGGAGGTCGCAAAATTTTGCCCGCCCGCCGTCAAAATCGGGTGCAATCGGCGGCGTTCTTTGGTAAAAGGAAAGCAGTAAGGAAAACCGGAGGATAAAATGGCGGACACCGACATTCAAACCGACGACGATTGGCTGTTGTTTTCGCTGCTGCTGGACGGCAAGGGCGGCGCGCGCCACCTGAGCGTCGAAGAAACCGAAAACTGGACGCCGGAACAGGGAATTTTGTGGCTGCATCTGGATATGGAGCGCCCCGAAACGCGCGACTTTTTGGAAAACCGCGGCAACATCAACCCGATGGCGCTGGAAAGCCTGACCGAAGAAGAGGAGGACCGCCCCCGCACCGTCGCTTTCGGCGACAAGCTGATGCTGTTTTTGCGCGCGATCAACCTGAATCCCGGCGAAGAGCCCGACGACATGATCCCTCTGCGCATCTGGTGCGAAACGGACAGAATCATCACTTTGCGCGAAACGCCGATGAATTTCCTGACCGCGATGGAACGCGAGTTCAACACGGGCGTCGGCGCGAAAAACGTCGGCGAACTGCTGGACGAAATCTGCACGTTCACGCTGGACAAGATCGTCGAGGTCGTTTCCGGCGTCGAAGTCGTCATCGACGACGTCGAAGACAAAATCATCGACGAGGTCGAAGACGAAGACGGCGAATTTATGCCCAAATTGTCCGAAGCCCGACGCAATCTGACCGAAATGCGGCGCTACCTTTACCCCCAGCGCGACGCGATGGACGTCCTGCCGCGTCAGATCATGCCGTGGCTGAGCGCGGACAACCGCTATCAGTTGCGCGAAAACGCCAACCGCATGCTGCGGATCATCGAAGACATCGATTCCCTGCGCGAACGCGCGATGATCAATATGGACGAACTGTCCAACCGCGTGCGCGAACAAACGCAGGAAAACATGTACATGCTGTCCGTTCTGGCGGCGATTTTCGTTCCGATGACGTTCATCACGGGGCTGTTCGGCATGAACGTCGGCGGGATTCCGCTGGCGACCAGCGAATTCGGTTTCGCCATAGCGACGTTCGCCCTGCTGTTTCTGGGCGTCGCGCTGGCTTTTTTGTTGAAAAGAATGAAGTGGTATTAAACGATGTCTGTTGAAAAAGTGACGCCGCAAAGTCTGACTTTGGCGGCGCGCCTGCTGGATCGGGGGCGGCTGGTCGCTTTTCCGACCGAAACCGTGTACGGATTGGGCGCGGACGCCGCGAACGATATGGCCGTCGCGTCGATTTTCGAAACGAAGGGGCGACCGCAGTTCAATCCCCTAATCGCCCACATCGCCGACATTTCCTGGGTGGAACGGTTTGCCGAAATGTCGCCCGCGGCGAAAAAACTGGCGGAAAAATTCTGGCCCGGTCCGCTGACGATGGTGATGAAAAAAACGTCCGACAGCCCGATTTCGCATTTGGTCAGCGCGGGGCTGGACACCGTTGGCGTGCGCTTTCCCGTCCACCCCGACGCGCGAAAAATGCTGGCGGCGTTCGGACGTCCCGTCGCCGCGCCCAGCGCCAACATTTCCGGCACGGTCAGCCCGACGACGGCGGGACACGTCGCGCAGGGGCTGGGCGATAAAATTCCGCTGATTCTGGACGGCGGCGCGTGCGCGGTCGGCGTCGAATCGACCATTCTGGACGTGTCGTCGGACGACACGCCCGCCCTGTTGCGCGCGGGCGGCGTCGGAATCGAAGAAATCGAAGCCGTCGTCGGCAAACCGTTGCGCCGCCCCGAATCCGATCCGAAAGCCCCGCGATCCCCCGGTCAGCTGCTGTCGCATTACGCGCCGCGGCTGCCCGTGCGGCTGAACGCGGACAAACCGGAAAAAGGCGAGGCTTTTCTGGCGTTCGGTCCGGCGGAAAACGCGACGCTGAACCTCAGCCCGTCCGGCGACGTCAAAGAAGCGGCGGCGCACCTGTTCGCCTATATGCGCCTGCTGGACGACCCGAAATATTCGGGCATCGCCGTCATGCCGATACCGACGCACGGTCTGGGACTGGCGGTCAACGACCGGCTGAAACGCGCCGCCTATCCGCATTAAAAACGCATTTTTCGACTTTTCCGCTTAACGGGCGGCGATCTGCCGTCTATGTCCGAACGGCGTTCGGTGTTTTCGCGCGCCGACCGCCGCTTTTGTCCGCGCTTTTTTCGCTTTGCGCGGACGGAACGGACAAATCCGTATTTTCCGGATACAAAAAAGCGGGGGCGAACCCCCGCTTTTCGTTTTAAAGATGTTATCGCATCAATGGCAAACACTGCCTTGGAAACTGGAAGACGTGCATTGTTTGCTGGAGTTTGCCATATTGTTGCCGACGCAGAAACCGCTTTTGCATTGCGACGGTTTGGTGCACGAATTGCCGTAGTCGCCGTAATCGCAAATCGACCACGGTCTGCCGCTACCGGATTCCGTATCGCAGAAATACAGCGTTTTCCGCGTGGAACCGACGGGACAGGGGGACTCGGAATCGGAAGAACTGCCGTAACAAGCGGAAGATTGTCCCTCAATCAGGTTGGATCCCAGGCACACGCCCGTCGTCGAACAGGTCGTGCATTTGGAATAGCACGTCGCCCCGTTATAGGTGCTTTCACTGTAATACCCGCCAACAGCGTCGTTCGAGCCTATGGTGATCTTGCTGCACATATTGCAGCCGGTCGCCCCCTCGGCGCTGTACGTTCCGTCCGCACACGCGGTGCAGGAAGAAGCGTCTTCGGTGGTGCTGTACGTTCCCGCCGCGCATTTCACGCAGGAAGTACCGCTTTTATACGATCCGGGCTGGCACGGCACGCGCGTCGAATAGCACGCGGAGGAAGACGTCGCCCCTCTGCCCGACGTTGTCGTGCCGCTGGGACAGGACGTGCAGGACGTCATGCTGCCGCCCGTGCTGTATGTGCCGACGGGGCAGGAAATGCAGGACGTTCCGCTGACGTATTGCCCCGCCGCGCAGGTCACGCTGGTGCGTTCGCAACAGCATTTCGTATTATACGAAACGGCTTTGAACCCTTTGGACGTGTTGCAGGAAACCCCCGTGCAAATGCTGACGCAACTGCCGTTTTTTTCATACGTTCCGTCGCCGCAAGCCAGTTTTTCGCACCGTCCTTCGTTCAAAACGTATCCCTCTTCGCACCCGAGGCATTTTCCCGTCGTTTTGTCACAGCTGACGCAATGTTCGCAACACGTTTTATCTTCATTGAACGTGGAGTCGCCGAAGCTTTGTCCGCCGCTGATTTTATAGGCTTTGCCGCGTCCCAGCTTGACGGCTTTGGCGACGGTGAACGCCCCCGCGTCGTCAAACACGGGCGACGCCGCGTCGGCGCAAAACGGCACGACTGCCGCAAACGCCGCGATCAACAATAATTTTTTCATGATACCCTCCTTATTTCACACAGCAACAGCCGTCGCTGGACAATTTCAGCGGGCTGGGACAACTGCCCGACATCGGATCCGGATCTTCCGCCGCTTCGACGCATTCGCCGTTTTCAGGCGCATAGCCCGACGGGCAGGAAGAAACGCATTCGCCGTTATATATGTAATATCCGGATTTGCAACGCGTGCACTGAACGCCGCCGGAAGCGGTGCAAGCCGCGCAATCCGCGGGACATTCCTCGTACGCCGTGTTGCAGTCGCTTCCGGGCGAACCCGAGGAGTCGTAAGACGAATAATACGTTCCCGCCTTGTAGCACACGCCGGGGTGCGAAGATGCGAACGTTATACAGTTTGATCCGAGCCAGAAATACTGGACGCCGGCTTCTTCGGTGTCGCAGGTGCAGGAAACGGTGTTCGCAGACGAATTGCCCGAACAGGTGGCGTATTTCGGCGCCCAAGCCGTCTGAATAGCCGAAGCGGCTTCGCTCAGCGAACTGGCTTGAACCGGCGTGCTGTTCTTTTGAGTGTTGCTCGTCCACACCGCGTCGCGATAGTAGATGTCGAAACTTTTTTTCGTCGCAGTCGTCCCGCCGGTGAAATTGCCGGAAAGATTGCCGAGACTGCCGATGTTCTGATTCATATCGACGCTGTCGCAATCATAGTACATCGCCTTGCCGTTCGAGTCGTAGCCGTAAAAGCCGCAATCCCCGGAAGCGGCGGCGGCGACTTGGCTGTACAGGAACGATCCCGCCAGCATGCCCGCCACTAAAAATAATTTTTTCATGGAACCCTCCTATCCAGAATACTTTTCCATTAAATAAAAATTGTAACAGCGATCATTTTTTTTGTCGACAGAAAATTTCGACGAAAAAGTGACAAAAATCACTCTTAATAAATCGTCGCGTGAATTTTAAAACCCGCGTTTCTTTTAAAAAAATATGTACAATTAACGGTAGTAGCATGATTATTTATCCGGAACCGCCGCAGAAAGAATCGAAATTGCGAGGAGCGAAGCGACGCGGCAATCCACAGTGAGCCTGCCGCACAG
>ERZ808286.108-NODE-108-length-67289-cov-4.501874_pt1 | contig 67289 bp, 55 predicted proteins | sample MGYA00521276_ERZ808286 | MGnify/ENA primary metagenome ERZ808286 (study PRJEB31516, sample SAMN03275607) | gut metagenome | biome: mammalia-associated habitat; material: feces | host: Papio cynocephalus | place: Kenya | collected 2012-08-01 ... | reverse complement strand
ATCATACAGAGCCGAATATATCGCTCCGAATTCATCGTTTCCGCCGATCGACGGCTCAATCTCGAAATTGTTCGACACGACTCCGGAAATTCCCCTCTGGATTCTACCTAGCCGTCCGGTTATATATGACGAGAACATCCCTATAAGCATGAATGACAGCATGGCGAGAATCGCCAGGATTACGACGGCAAGCAGGGTGCAGTATCTGGTCATGCTGACCAGCTGCCTCAGCGGAATTATGTACATTATGACGAATTCCACGGATATTCCTCCGGGCGTCCAGAACCGCTCCGCGACTATTCCGTTCTCCGCGCCCCTGTATCTGATTCCCGTGATCCGGCCGGACGGCGGAGGACTGCCCCTGCGCAGAAATTCCCTGAGAGTCCGGCTGTCCTCCGCGCTTATGTCCTCCTCCGACGAGAACACAAGCTCACCTCCGAACATTACGGCCGTCTCGAACATCTGCACGGAAAGGTTTCTCCGCACGACCTCGGAGTTTATGTTTATCACAAGGACACCTATGAATTCTCCGCTGTTCATTCCCCAGACGGAGCGGACAAGGCAGAGATACATCTTCCTGGTCACCGTGTCGGTCTTGTATGTCCAGAAAGGAAGCCCCTTGTCACGCATGGCCCTCCTGTACCAGTCCGCCGCCTCGACCTGAGGCGTGGTCTTTATTATGAACGAGTTGTCAAGAAGAGTGCTGTTCGTCGTATATATCCTGAAATTCGCAACCGCAGGATAGGAATTCATGTAGTCCTCAAGAAACGTCATCTCCATGTAGTCATAATAGACATCCCTTATGTCACCGTACACGGTCGTCACCACGTCCTGAAGCTGCCTGTTCACATAGATTCTGTCCGAAAGCCTCTTCACGTCCGACAGAAGGCTTCCGAAATTCTTCTCCGTCTGGACAAGACTCTGCCGCACGCGCGACACCTCCCATCCGACCATGGAGCCGTAGAGCCTCCATACGAAAAGGAACGAGACAAGGAGAAATGGGACAAGAAATGTGGCCAGAAAAATAATCAGAAGGCTTTTTCTTACAGGAAAACCGTTCAGGAATCCGGACAGTCTGCCGCTCAGAATTCTCATACAAAAAATCCGGATACCATAATAGCAGACACGGCGCCAAAAGTCCATCTTATTCGGCAGAAGGCATCCGCCGTAAAAAGCAAGTTGTTCCAAAATGATTTAAATGATAGATTCTATCACCTATGGTCATTAATCTTGATACACTCAAAAAGGAGCTGAACCCGGAACAGTTCAGGGCGGTCACCACGGTTGACGGAGCGATACTCATCATAGCGGGCGCCGGCAGCGGAAAGACGCGCGTCATAACATACAGAATCGCGTACATGCTTGACTCTGGAATTCCGCAGAGCCAGATTCTCGCCCTGACGTTCACCAACAAGGCTGCGCGGGAAATGGAGGACAGGATAAAGGAGCTGACGCAGAGAAAGCTGCAGAACCTCACCGTGTCCACGTTCCATGCGTTCGGCGTAAGAATTCTGAGGCAGGACATAGACAGGCTCGGATACCGGGACAATTTCTCAATCTACGATGAGACCGACAGGACCGCCCTGATAAAGGAATGCGGCCGCGAGCTGGGCTACGCGCAGGACGCGCTCGACATATACAAGATCGGAAACCTCATCTCCGGAATAAAGACGGGACGCAAAAACTGGGAGACCGCGAACGACATGTACAGGCCGCTCTACGAGAGCTACCAGGAGGGGCTGAAGCTTTTCAACGCCGTTGACTTTGACGACCTGATTGTTCTTCCGATAAAGCTTTTCCGGGAGAATCCGGACGTGCTTGAGAGATACCGGGAGCGCTACAGATACATAATGGTCGATGAATTCCAGGACACGAGCCACCAGCAGTACGAGCTGATGCACCTTCTTGCGGGGGGAAACGTCGCGGTGGTGGGTGATGACGACCAGTCGATATACAGCTGGAGAGGCGCGGACTACCAGAACATCGTGAATTTCGAGAGGGACTTCCAGGTTACGGAAATCAGGCTTGAGCAGAACTACCGGTCCACGGAGACCATACTGGAGGCCGCGAACGGAGTCATCTCGCACAACACGAACAGGAAGGACAAGAAGCTGTGGAGCGGAAACGGCGGCGGAAAGCCGATAGAGATTTTCATGCCGGAAAACGAGACCGATGAGGCTGACTTCATCGTGGAGTCAATACTCGGAATCTCGGCCGAGGAGAAAAGGAAATATGACGAATTCGGAGTCCTGATGCGGGCGAACACCCAGAGCCGCTTCATCGAGGAGGCTATGCTTGAGGCGAACATCCCCTACACGATGAGCGGAGGGACAAGCTTCTTCGAGCGCAAGGAGATAAAGGATGTGATCAGCTACCTGAGGGTGATAGCGAACCATGATGATGACATAAACCTGCTCCGGATTATAAACACACCCAGGCGCGGAATCGGACGCGCCGCAGTCAGGCTGATAAACGAGGAGGCTGAGAGGCTCGGCTCGACTCTATGGACCGCGATAAAGTCGCTTACAGACGCGGAAGGCTCGCCGGCCGCAGAGTCCGTAAAGGACGACCTGCGCGAATTCACCGGGACAATCGAAGCCCACCGGCAGAAACTTCTGAGCGGACACGGCCTTGCAGCAAAGGTAAGGAACCTGGTCGATGACATAAACTACAAGGATCACCTGCTTACGGAATTCGCAAGGAGCGAGAAGGCCGTCAGGTTCAAGCTGATGAACATAGAAAGCCTCCTCAATTCCATGGAGACCTGGGAGAACGATCCGGACAATTTCAACGCGAACCTCTTCACCTACCTGAACCGGGTCACGCTCATGTCGAGGGACAGCCCTGATGACTGCAACGACAAGGGAAAGGTCAGCCTGATGACAATCCATGCATCAAAGGGACTTGAATTTCCGGTGGTGTTCATCGCAGGCGCCGAGGAGGGGCTGATTCCCCATGCAAGGTCGGTAGAGGAGAACGGAGGCGACGTCGAGGAGGAACGGAGGCTTTTCTATGTGGCGATAACAAGGGCGCGCGACAAGCTCTTCATATCAGCCTGCCGGAAAAGACGGCACATGCAGGCCGTCACGGAATGCGAGCCAAGCCGCTTTCTTGACGAGATTCCGGCGAACCTGGTCGAATACCATCAGCCGCCGCAGGAGCTCACGGAGGAGAAGACAAAGGAATACTTCTCCGATTTTCTGCGGACGCTTAAATCAAGGGTGTAGAAACAAAAAAGGCCCGGAACTTATTCCGGGCCCTCTGCTTACGCCGGAGACCTCCGGCAGCTCAAAATGCGGCTATTTGTTGTCAGTCTTGATTCCGTAGCGCCTGTTGAAGCGGTCGATACGTCCGGCTGTGTCAACAAGCTTCTGCTTTCCCGTATAGAAAGGATGGCAGGCAGAACAGATTTCAACATGGATGTCGGGCACGGTCGAGCGTGTCTCTATCACATTGCCGCAGACACATGTGATTTTTGTAAGTTTGTAGTCAGGATGAATTCCTTTTTTCATATTTCCCCCATGTGGTTTGCCCGGCTGTGCGGAGCATACTCAAAACACAGCCACAAATCCGCATATAATATAAGTCCGGTAATACTATCAGAAAAACATCTGTCTTTCAATAGCATAACCCAAATTTCAGCGCAGTTTCAGTCCATCGCCGCGGAGCCGGTGTTCATGGAGGCGAGGAAGGCGTCATTCGTCTTTGTCTTCTTCATCCGCTCAAGCAGCAGCTCCAGAATTTCCGTGTCCTCCATCGGATTCAGGACCTTGCGCAGCACCCAGAGCTTCTGAAGCTCGTTGTCCGTAAGCAGCAGCTCCTCCTTTCTTGTGCCGGATTTCTTTATGTTGATTGCAGGGAAAAGACGGCGCTCGGCAAGCTTCCTGTCAAGGTCAATCTCGCTGTTTCCCGTGCCCTTGAATTCCTCAAAAATGACCTCATCCATGCGGCTGCCGGTCTCGATAAGCGCGGTTGATATTATGGTGAGGGAGCCGCCCTCCTCCACATTGCGCGCCGCTCCGAAAAAGCGCTTAGGCTTATGAAGCGCATTGGAATCCACACCGCCTGAAAGGACCTTTCCGGATGTAGGAACAGTCTGGTTATAGGCGCGCGCAAGCCTTGTGATGGAATCAAGGAAAATGACGACATCACGCTTATGCTCGACAAGCCGCTTCGCCTTCTCAAGAACCATCTCAGCGACCTGAACGTGGCGTGTGGCCTGCTCGTCGAAAGTGGACGATATGACCTCCGCCTTTATCGAACGCTCCATCTCAGTGACCTCCTCCGGACGCTCGTCGATAAGAAGGACTATAAGATACACTTCAGGATGGTTCGCTGTAATCGCATTCGCTATCTTCTGCATGAGAATGGTTTTTCCGGCCTTCGGCGGAGCCACTATAAGAAGACGCTGTCCCTTTCCAATCGGAACGAAAAGATCCACAATCCGTGTCGAAAGCTCAGATGAAACGGTCTCCAGCCTGAGCTTGTTGTTGGGATAGAGCGGAGTCAGGTTCTCGAACGGAACACGTGTCTGCGCAATCCGCGGCTCGTCAAAGTTGACGGATTCGATGCGCAGAAGGGCAAAAAAACGCTCGCCCTCCTTGGGTGAACGTGTCTGGCCGTAGACCGTATCTCCTGTCTTCAGATTGAACAGACGGATCTGGCTTGGAGATATGTAGATGTCGTCAGGACCGGGAAGATAGCTGTTCTGCGGGGAACGGAGGAAACCGTAGCCGTCAGGAAGAATCTCAAGCGCGCCTGAGGCGAATATGATTCCGCCGTGCTCCGTGTGCGCCTTCAGTATGACAAATATCAGATCCTGCTTCTTCATGGGAGCAAGGTCGTCCGCCGTGAATCCGTACTGCATCGCCATCTCGCGCAGCTCGGGCATACTTTTTATTGTAAGATCATTTATCAGAAGACGCGGCTTCGACTCGTTGTCCTCCGCGGCATCCTGCATATCCGGAACATCCGGCTGGTATGATGGCTGCGGATAAGTCCTTGCATAGGGCCGTTTTGACGTGCTCTTTCTGTAGCCTCCGCCGGATGCCTGCCTGCTCCAGCGCTGCTGCGGCTGATGCTGCTCCTGCTGCGGAGAATTGTCCGCGACCTCGGAATGCGGCTGCTCGGAATTCTGGCTCTTGTCTACTTTTACAATCCGGCGTCTTCTCACGACCACATGCGGTGTCTCCTGCGCAGGCACGCCGTCCGTCTCCTGCCGGCCGGTACTCTCCTCCTCCGGAACCGGTCCGGCGGCAGAATCTCCGTCCTCCGCGTTCCGGGCTTCATTCTCGTTCAGTGACGACTCAGGCTCAAAATCCAGCTGCGCCTGATTCTCCTCGTCATGCTCCTGAACACCTGCATCATCCGTATGACGCTTTCTTAATGGTGCCATTAAAAATACTCCATTTCTGATTATAAAAATGTTATATAGATTTTTCGGGATAAAACATCCGCTTAAAGACTATCAATGACAGGAATAAACGACCTGTAATAATTGCTTACATTGTTACGTATTTGGTGAATAAAGTCAATATGCATCGGAATTCTTTTATTTTATGACATCCGAATGGACAATCAGCGCCTGCCTGTACTCGTCAGATGCAGTGGCGAACAGATCCATGTCAGGAAGCGAATCAATCATCGTGACCTGTCCGCTGAAATCCACGTTTCCGGCGATTCTGAGCCTTGCGGCCGTCACGTCGCTCTCGACAGCGCTTCCCGAGCACATCTCCACCCTGTCCGCGGCCTCTATCGTTCCCCGCACAGAGCCGGACACAACGACCGAATTCACCGACATCCTGTCAACATCACAGACCGCTCCCCTTGCGATCTCAAGATCACCGTCCGGAGCCTCTATCGTTCCTGTGAATCTGCCCGTTATCACAAGCCTGTCCGAAAATTTTATCGTTCCGTCAAATTCCGTCTCCGCACCGAAGACCGTCATATTTCTTTTTCTGCTATCATTCTGGTCTGACATACCTTGCGATTATAACAGCAAACAGCTTTATAAGCAACAATACGGACACAAAGGCTGCGCACAGGATTCCCATGTAGTCTCCGTGGCGCGTGTAGAATCCGGGAGAACCGGATACGACAGGCACCCTTCCCGCGACGAATGACATCGTGAACGGAGGAGCCGCTTCCGTCACATTTCCGTCCGGATCTATCATGCAGGTGACTCCGGAGGATGTGCTTCTCACAGACGGAACGCGGTTCTCGACAGAACGGAACACCGCCATGGAAAGATGCTGTCTCTGGCACGCGCCGCTGGAGGCCCAGGAGTCGTTTGACAGGTTCACGAAGCAGCCTGAGCCGGCAAGCCTCATCTTCCTGCATACGGACGTGAAAGTATCCTCGAAGCATATCGGAGTGGAGAATCTCAAGCCGGCGCAGCTGAACACGGCTGTATCCTTCCCCGGTGTCCACAGATGGGCGTCCAGCCTCTCCGCCATTTTCCGCACCGGCGGGAAAACATCATAAAAGGGAAAGGTTTCCGTAAATGGCACAAGATGTGTCTTTGAATATATGTACGGCTCCGGCGGAACGGTATTCTCGCCCGGAACAAACACCAGCGCGCTGTTGAAATTGCTGGCATCACCTCCGGCGGAAACCACCCTGTGGCCGTTTCCGATTACGAAAACCTGATTCCGGGAATCCATGTAGTCAAGAAGCGCCGCCGCAATCGCATGTCTTCTGGCATCCCCTTCCGAATAGTAATGGAACACGACAGGAGGAACCACGGCGGTCTCCGGCCATACGACGATGGCGGTGTCCGGATTGAGCGCGACCGCCTCCTCCGTAAGACTTATAAGACGCTGGATATTCTCCCTGTACACCTCGGCTCCGGATTTCCACGGATCCTCATTGTTCTGCACCGCGGCCACACCTACGGTCTGAGAGCCGGCGAATCTTCCGGATGACATTTTTCCGTAAATGAGCGCGCCGGCGACGAGAATTCCCCAGAGTGACGCGGAAACAACCAGGGACGGAGGAATTCTCCTGAAACCATGTCCGGAAATTAACGGCAGGGAGACACGGAACAGGAGCGCGGAGGAAAAAATCACGAGCATGTTCAGCCCGAAAACTCCCGTGATGTCACACATACCTATGAGAGAAGTGTACCGCCACTGCGTATATGCGGTGACACCGTAGCCGAACCCGGCGAATCCGAGCGTCTTCGTGTATTCATACGAGCACAGCACAAGCCACTGGATTATCCAGGCGGCTCCGCCGAAGCGTTTTCCGCAGAAGCGCAGAACAACGAACACGGCCGCAAGCGTGGCGCCGCAGAAAAGACATACCGCGGTGAATGCGGCCGGACTGAAACGGGCGAGCCAGAATGCGTAAAGCCCGTAGGAGAGAGCTCCGTACAGAAAGCCGGCGGCGGCTGAACGCGCGAAACTTCCCGATGCGCGCACAGCAAAAAGAACCGGAACATAAAGCAGCCATCCCGCAAAACCCGCGCCGTCCGGAAAGACAAGTCCTGGGTGCGCCGCAGAAAAAACCAGCGCTCCGGCCGCAGAAAGGATGAATGGACAAAGCCGCCCCGTCATCAGTCTGTTTCCGTCCCGTCTTCCGGAGCTCCTCCATCACCAAGCCTCCACATCTCGTTTCTGAGAAAGCGCCCGGCACGGAAGGCGGCGACATAATGAGGCTCAACCGACACAATCTCGCCTGTCTTGGGGTTACGCGCCTCCGACCGTCCCTTTCTGAGTCTCGGCTCGAATGTGCCGAATCCCCTCAGCTCGACGGTGCATCCGTCCGCCATCGCATCGCGCAGCTCATCAAGGAAGGAATCCACAATCCTCTGGATGACGGCCCGATCCTCGCTTACATTCTGGCGGACCGCATCCACAAGAACGCTCTTGGTTATTTTCCTGAATGGCATATACCCCTCACTGCGGCGGAACAAAGCGTGCGCCCATGCTGCAAAAACCGTCCCGGCCGCTTTTTTGGACAAACAGCAGATAAAAAAAATCCAGCCGAGATTGCCTCAACTGGATTTACTGAAATGATAACCCGAAAGTTATTTTGCTGCTTCCGCAGCGAATGAAACATTGTAAAGCTTCATCATTCTTGATTTTTTGCGAGAAACGGCATTCCTTTTCAAGACACCCTTGCTGCGGGCGCTGTCAAGTTCCTTCACAAGACGTCTGAGTTTTTCTTCCGCCGATTTCTGATCTTTTGCATGAACAGCCTCTACAAACTGTTTTGCATAAGTCCTGCAAGTGCTCTTAATAGCCTTATTATGAAGTCTGCGAACTTCGCTCTGCGCATGCCTTTTCTCTGCAGATGTTTTTTTGCCTGCCAAAGGAGACCCCCAAAAAATTAGTTAACTGGCTGACATATTAGCACATTATGATTTTCTTGTCTAGTAATGAACAGCCCGGTGAAACCCTCCCGGAAAAACAAAACCCGCATGGCTCATGATTCCATGCGGGCTCTTTAATGCAGAAAGAATCCCTGACTATTTGAAATCCTTCGGGCGTCTTTCGACACGCTTGCATTTCTGACATTCGGCCTGATTCTTAAGCCTGCCGTTCTCAATCATCGTCTTCATTATGATTTCTCCGCCGCAGTCAGGGCAAATGAACTTGTGTGTTGCAACAGTTGTACGAGAGTTTTTACTAGCTCCAGCCATTTTGTGCCTCCAAAAATCGAATATTCGTGGTTAGATATAATAATGATATCACATTCCGGTGTCAATATTCGCCGTCATACTTTGAACTGGTCAATCTGTCCGGCAATCTTTGTTATGGAACCCTCGACCTTCGTGGAAATCTCATTGAGCGCCATTCCGGTCTCGTTTATCTTCTTCGCGCCGGTGGCCATCTCGTCCATGCTCTCCTTCATCACCATGGTCGCATCCTGGAGCCTCCTGACCTCCTCCAGAATAGCCTGGTTTCCGGCCGACATCTCGGCGGATGAATTCTTGACCTCGGACGAGCTGTCGTTCATTGAATGGAGCGCCTCGCTTATCTGCTTGGAGCCCTCATTCTGCTCCTCCATCGCGGACTTTATCTGGAGCACGAGCTGATCCGTATCCTTTATCTTCTTTGACACATTCTCAAATGCGGCGCTGGACTCGGACGACGACGTGACGACCTCGTTTATGGAATTCCATATATTGTTGAGCTGGTCGCCGATGGTCTTTGACTGGGAAGTGGACGTCTCGGAAAGCTTGCGTATCTCGTCCGCTACGACGCTGAATCCCTTTCCGGCCTCGCCGGCATGGGCAGCCTCGATCGCGGCGTTCATCGCAAGCAGATTCGTCTGGTTCGCGATGGATGAAATCGCGGCGTTGGCCTCCTGAAGCATGGCGGACTGCTGCTCGATTTTCTCGATCTGCTCGTTCACGGTCTGCTGCTTGGAGAATCCGTTGTGGGCCTCGGACTGAAGCTCCTTGAACGACTCCGCCATCTTGTCAATCGACGTGTTTACGGACGATATGTTTCCAATCATCTGCTCGACGGCGGCCGAAGCCTGGCATACGCCGGCGGTCTGGTTCTCGATCATCTTCTCAAGCGAGTTTATGTTGGACGCGATCTCGTTCACAGCTCCGGCCGTCTCCTCCACGCTCGCGCTCTGGTTCACAATCTGTCCCCTGACGCTCTCTATGTTGGCCAGAATCTGGGTTATCGCGCTTGAAGTGTTCTGGGTGCTCTCCGCAAGGACATCACCCGTCTGGTTCAGCTCGTCCTTGGATGTCTTCACGTCGGTGATAATCTCCTGCAGCTTGGCGATGAATTTGTTGAATCCCTTCACCACGAATCCGATCTCGTTGCTTGAGACAAGATCTATGCGCTTGGTCAGATCAGCGTTTCCGGAGGCGATTTTCGTAATGGCGTTCTCCAGCACGCGCAGAGGCTTTATGGCGCGGTACAGCAGGAAGCCGAGCACAAGGACAAGGGTGACGGCGCTGACGATGCAGAACAATGACATCTGCCGTATCACAAGGCTGATTGTTGAATAGATCTCGCTCTGCTGGACAAAGATTCCCATGGACCAGAGCGTGCCCTCTATCGGCGTGTAGCTTACGAATTCCAGCTTTTCGGAAAGCCCCTTTATCCAGGCGTGTCCCGTCCTGCGGTTCACCATCTGCTTTGCAAGCTCGCCCATGTCCTCATGGCCCTCCGAATATCCTGTGAGGAAATTGCGCTTGTTGATCCAGTCCCTGTTCGGATGGGAGATTACGGTTCCGTCATCGGCAAGGACAACGGCATATCCTGTCTGTCCGACCTTTATGGATGTGATTATCTCGCCCAGATATTTTGACTGAATGACACCTGAAAAAAAGCCGATGTTCTTTCCGCCGCGGACAATCGCCCGTGTGATATGGATGACCGACTGTCCTGTTGTCTTGGACACGACAGGATCATCCACAAATTTTGTCTTTCCGTCCTGCATTATCGCCTTGAAATACGGGCGGTCAGAAATGTCCACGCGCTTTCCGGTGTCCGTGTAGGCGATTCCGTCCGGGCCGCAGAGCATTATGTAGTCAAAGTCTTCCATGCGGTGATCCTCCTGGGAGACGAGCCATTCGCGAATTTCAGCAAGGCTTCCATGCTGAGCCGCATCCGAATTCACATAGAAATCCATCGCGTAGAAATAGGCCTCGACTTTTTCCTGAACGACCTGAGAATAGGCTGACACGATCACCGCATAGTCATTCGCGGAATCCTCAAGCTGAGCCTTTTTTGTTATGGATCCTGTCACCAGGATCTGGAGCATATTGAACACGACAATCAGAACTCCGACTATCGTTATAAGCCAGACCACAATACTTCTGCGTTTGCCGCCGTCTGCTCCATAGGCGGATCCGGTGCTGCCTGTTTTTTCGTCCATAAAATTTACCCTCCAAAAGCAAAATTCTGACGTGCGACAGTATATAACAAGATTTTCATTATTGAATAATGGGGGGGGGTATTTTTTTTAGATAAATTCTATTTTTCTGTCTTCTCTATTATGACGGTGGCGACGGCGTATTCCCTCTCATGGCTCAGCGATACGTGCACCGTGCAGTCGCCGCATCTGCTCCTCATAAGCTCCATGGCGCTCCCTGTGACAGACAGAAAAGGGCGTCCGTCTGAGTCCTTCCCGACGGACACATCCCTGAGATCAAAGGATATTCCAGTTCCGAGAGCCTTGGAGAAGGCCTCCTTGGCGGCGAATCGGACCGCATAATGCTGGCACCTCGCGGAAAGGCTTCCGTGCTCCATAATCTCGCCTCTGCTGAAAAACCGCGCGCACATTCCCGGCGCCCTGACCCACCTCTCGAACCGGCGCACCTCGGTTATATCCGTACCGATTCCGTAAATCATTCCGCGGCTCCCGTCCCAGGCTCGTCAGGCTCGGACGGTGGAGGAGTCTCCACGGCGGCGGGAACATTCTCCCTTACCGTAAGCTCTATCCTCTCCGGAGAAATCCCCGCAAGCTCCAGTCCGGACGGCAGCGCCGCGGATACAGGGACGGAGACTTTTCCCGCGGCAGAAACGGACGTCATGTCCGCGGTCACGGAACCGGCCGCGAATTTCATGCCCTCAAGCGACAGGAGAGGACCGCCGACCGACACGGAGACAGGAGGAATCTTTCCGTCAACGGAGAATCTCTCTCCAAGCCCTGACAAGACCGGCACGATTCCGTCAAAAGTCCGGACGGCCGTCTCCTGCTCCAGCCTGACGGAGACGGTGAAATCACCGTCATAATCAAGCGACACAAGCCTGTTCATCTCAATGTAAGACGCCTTGAATTCTGAATTCCGCCTTATTCCGGACACATCCGCCTTTCCGACGCTGACGGACTCAAGACCGTCGACAATCTTCTCCGGCCCTGAGACTCCCACATAGTCAGGAGAGACCGACACGGATGAAATCCGGTACCCTCTTGCGGGATTTCCCGCCGTGAGCACCTCCACCGGAACATATTTCATTGCCTTCCTGTCCACCGTGACCGCGACAGACTCAGGCTTCACCCTGACCTCGATCGGATCCATGGCCATGAGCCGCCCCGAAAGCGAAAGGTTCACTGGAACGGTGTATTCGCCCGGAACCGTAATCTCACCTATGTCCACGCTCGCCGTCATGTCGGACACATATATCGAATTCATCTCGTCACGTCCGGCGCGGACAACCACGGTGACCGAATTCGCCATATTTCCGGTCTTCATCACCGAGCCTTCCTGAACTACCTTCAGCGGAACGTTGAAGGTCTTCTTCTCCACGAGTGAAATCTGATGGAACATATACAGGCATACGGCGATCGCGAAGCAGATAAGCTTCACGGGCCATTTGTCAAGGATTTTCTCAAACAACCGGCTTGCTTTCATCGACTGTATCCTCCAGATTGTACGCGTCGGGTGTTATCTCAAGGAGATTCTCAAGAATTTTCGTTATTTCGGAAAGGGAGAGGTCATAATTGAGCTTGGAGTCATAGGCGAGGCTTATCGCGCCCGTCTCCTCCGAGACGACCAGAACCACAGCATCGGAGACCTCCGAAAGTCCGAGGGCGGCGCGGTGCCTTGTTCCGAACGTCTTCTTTATGTCATATCCCTCGCTGAGAGGAAGGAAACAACCCGCCGCGACAAGCTTTCCGCCCTGGATGAAACAGGCCCCGTCATGAAGCGGCGTGTCCATTCCGAATATCGTGACAAGAAGGCTGGACGAGAGATCCGCATTCAGCCGCGTCCCCGTCTGAAGTATGTTGTCAAGCTTCGTGTGGCGCATGAACACCGCGAGCATTCCGCGCTTCTGCTTTGACAGCATCTCGGCCGCCATAAGCACCGAGTCGACATAAGTGTGCTTTGATCTTGCTCCGAATGCGAACCACTTGCTCTGGCCTATGCGGAGAAACAGCTTGCGTATCTCAGGCTGGAAAATCACCGTAAAGGAGATTACGAGTCCCGGAGCTATTATGTTCAGCATCCACAGCAGCGTCTGCAGGTTCAGGATTTCCGCGACACCGTAGGCCACGGCCACAATCACAGCCGTCTTTATTATCTGGATGCTGTTCGTCTTTGTCATGAAGTCATAGACTTTATACAGGATGAACGTCAGCACCGAGATGTCGAGCACCGGCCTTATAAAATCATAGACATACGCTATTCTGTCGAAGGTCTCCAAAATTCAGCTCCGCATGAATTAGAATGTCATATAATATAGCGAATCACGTTCAAAGTATCTACAGTCTCGCGGACATCATGGACACGGACAATGCGCGCGCCCCTCAGGACGGAGACCATATCCGCGGCGAGCGTTCCGGCAAGACGGTCCTCCACGGGACGGCCGGTCATGGCACCTATGCACCTCTTTCTGGACAGGGCCATCATCACCGGATATTTTCCGCCGCAGAGCGCCGCAGGATTCCCTATGAGCGCGGTGTTCTCCGCGAACGTCTTTCCGAATCCGATTCCGGGATCGACGATTATCCTCTCCGGCCGGATTCCCCGGGAGACAGCGAATTCAGCCCTTCGCCCAAGAAAGGCTCCGACCTCGCCGAGAATGTCCGGCGATCCGGTTCTGGCGTCCTCATCTCCGGTGAACCTGTGCATCAGCACGACCGACAGCCCCGCCTCCGCAGCGACGCCCGCGATCTCCGGATCGTCCTCCAGCGCCGAGACATCGTTGAGGATGTCGGCCCCCTCATCAGCGGCCGCCCTCATTACCGCGGCCTTCCGTGTGTCTACCGAGATGGGAATCCGGGAATGCCGCCGTATCTCCCTTATGACGGGAACAATCCGGCGGATCTCCTCGTCAGCATCGACCGGAACGAATCCCGGCCTGGTGGACTCTCCGCCTATGTCAATCATGTCGGCGCCCTCATCCGCCATCCTGAGCGCGGCGTCGGCGCCCGCCCGGCTTTTCTCCCAGAACGAGTCCGGCGTCACGTTCACTATTCCCATCACGAAGGCGGGACGCTCCGTGCGGATCACACCGGCTCCGACCGTCAGCTCAAGAACTCCGGCGCTCATATTCTCATCCATAAATTCTCCGCCTCGCCACGGCGGCCGCTATGTCCGCAGGAGACATTCCGGCCGCGGCGCATATATCGCAACGGGAGCCCTGAGGATAGAACCGGTCCCCGAAAGCAAGAATCTCGGTGTTGAGTTTTCCCGATGCGCGCACGGCGGACTCGATCTCCACGCTGATTCCGCCGGTCCTGACACCATCCTCCACAAAGACAATCCCATAATAGCCTTCCGACAGCGACAGGAAATAATCCATGTCGAAGGGCTTTATGAACCTGAGTATGTATATGTCAGCGGCTCCTCCGGAAATCATGTCGGCGCGGACCGCCTTTTGGACCTCCGGATACATTCCTCCGGTCGTCACGACAAGAATCCTCCTGTCCGCGGACTCAATGGCGCTGTCGGTCACATCCCCCACCACACATTCACCGCACGGCACAAGGATTCCTCTGCCAGGAACCACAGGCTGCGAGAATTCCGGTATCTCCGTGGGACAGGAATGTTTCGGATACCTGACGATCACAGGCTTTCCGGCGCGGAGAGCCCAGTCAAGGCAGAGCGACAGATCAGATTCACCCGCCACGCTTAGAATGCAGATTCCAGGAACGGGACGGAACAGCGCTATATCGAAAATTCCCTGGTGGGTCGCCCCGTCATTCGGAACAGGCCCGGCCCTGTCAAGCACCATGAGGCACGGAGCCTTCTGCAGGGCGATGTCGTGGACAACCTGATCGACGGCGCGCTGCATGAACGTGGAGTATATGCATATAACGGGAAAAAGTCCGCCGGCAGCAAGACCCCCGGCGAATGTGACCGCATGTTCCTCGGCTATGCCGACATCAAAGAAACGGTCCGGAAACCTCCTGGAGAACGCCGACAGCCCCGTCCCCTTCGCCATGGCAGCCGTGACCGCCACTACAGACGGATTCTCCTCAGCCATGGATACGATTTTCCTGCTGAACGCCTCTGTAAAACTGAGAGTGTCGTACTTCTCGACGGTGCCGTCGCTCGTGCAGAACGGTCCGACACCGTGGAAAAGCTCAGGATGGTTCTCCGCGGGGCTGTAGCCCTTTCCCTTCTTCGTCACGACATGGACCACCACAGGCCTCCGGATCCGGCGTACCTTTCCGAGGACCTGCTCAAGGACGGCCTCGTTGTGTCCGTCGAAAGGTCCTGCATATTCAAATCCGAGATCAGTGAACAGATTGTTGGTCAGGAAAAGCCCCTTCACCGCGCGCTTGAACCGGAAGATGAACTTTCCTATGTGCCTGTTGAAATACGGAATTCTGTCGATAAGACGGTCGACATGGTAACGGAACGACTGGTACTGCGGCGTGACCGAAAGACGGCTGAGATAGCGTGATATTGAGCCGGTGTTGTGGTCTATCGACATCTGGTTGTCGTTCAGAATCACGATCAGGTTGCGTCCGAGCTGCCCCGCGTGTGAAAGGGCCTCGAACGCCATTCCTCCGGTGAGCGCGCCGTCACCTATCACAGCTATGACATAGCCGTTTCTGCCTTTCAGATTCCATGATGTCAGAAGTCCGAGCGCGGACGATATTGAGGTAGACGAGTGTCCGCAGCTGAAATAGTCGTGGACGCTCTCGCTCCTGCTGGTGAAGCCGGAAAGTCCGCCGGAGCGCCGCAGCGTCCCGAATGATGAATAGCGGCCGGTAAGAAGCTTGTGCGCATAGCACTGATGGCTGACGTCCCAGATTATCGCGTCGTCCGGACTTGAGAACACGCGGTGCAGCGCTATCGTAAGCTCAACCACACCAAGATTGCTCGCGAGGTGGCCGCCGTTCTCCCCTACAGTATCTATTATGACTTTTCTGATTTCGGAGGCAAGGGCAGATATGTCCCTCCGCGGCAGCCTCTTCAAGTCCTCAGGTGATTTTATATCCGAAAGAATCGTAACACAGCCCCCTTAAACGAAAAAAAGACCGCGGCAGTTCTAAAATTACCGCGGTCTCATCTGACACAAACTGTCACCCTAAAAGCTTACTTGCTCTTATGCCGGTTACGTCTAAGCATCTTTTTTCGCTTATGTGTCGCCATCTTCTGGCGTTTTCTTTTCTTTCCACAGGGCACGATGGCACTCCTTTGACTTTATAAAGTACTGATGATTATCGCAGAATAGCGCGTTTGCGTCAATAGCAGAAATGAGAAAAATAGAATTTTCTCAGAAGTTCGGCCGCACGCTCGGTTCCCTCTCCCATGCCGTCAAACGGAATCACGGCGCTTCCGGGCATGTCCTTTATATACGTGAACTGCTTCTTCGCATATCTGACGCTGTCCCTCTTTATCAGACGGCGGATCTCGTCCCTGTCCGATGACATGAACCATTCCCTGTATCCGATCGCCTTCATTCCGGGAGACTCCGCATTGAATCCCGCGCCCACCAGCGATGCGACCTCATCCTCAAGGCCTGCGTCAAACATCCCGTCCACGCGGCCGCATATCCTCCCGGAAAGAAGCTCACGTGAGGGTTCAAGCACGATGAAAAGGAATTCATATCTGTCGCTCCGGAGCGCCGGAGCACGTCCGCAGCTGCTCCGTCTTCTTCCGGAGACAAGAAAGATCTCAAGCGCGCGGAGAATTCTGTATGTGTCATTCGGATGGATGGCGGCGGCGCTCTCAGGATCCGCGGCCGCAAGCTCCCTGTAAAGCACATCGGCTCCCTCGGTCTCAAGCCTTCCCCTCAGCGCAGCCCTTGTCTCAGGCGAGGAGGCCGGCGTGTCAGGAAGCCCGGAGAGGAAGCATTTTATGTAGAAGCCCGTTCCGCCGGCGACGACAGGCATCCGGCCAGAACCGTATATGCCGGCGCAGAGCGCATCCGCCGCGTCCACAAAATCGGCCACGGAGAACTGGATATCCGGAGTGACGATGTCAATAAGGTGATGGGGAACCGCGGAAAGCACGGCTCCGGACGGCTTGGCTGTTCCGATATCCATTCCGCGGTAGACCTGCATGGAGTCAGCGCTTATAACCTCCGCCCGTCCGTTTAAAAAAAAACGGCCACCCCTCTCCGAAAAAAGCTCGTAAAGGAGGGCGGTTTTTCCTGTCGCCGTAGGTGCGAAAATGACAGCGACAGGAATTCTTCCGGAAACGCCGTTATTTCTGGTGCTCAATTCTGTAGCTTACCTTTCTTGTGAAAAGCTGCCTTGCGGCGACGCAAACATCCTTGTCGTAGTTCGCGCTTATCTCAGGATCCTTTATCTTGGCCATCTGATACGCGCGCCTGCTGGCCGCAACCGTTATCTCATAAATATTGCCGTCGAATTCCACCAGCTGCTCAAGCGGAAAAATCATATCTGTCACCTCGTCTGTCTGTTTCTCTTATCACAGGTAATTGCGTCATTATAGTAAGAAGCTGCGCCTATGTCAAACTTTTCGTTGATTTTTCGACGGAACGGACTTATAATCCCATATAAAACAAACAGGCATCTCAGTATATTCACAAAACAGTTCTTTACGGGAGATTTCTATGAACAAGAATCCTAAATTCTCAATCCACTCGATAAGGGTGAAAATCTTCATCCTGTCGTTCTGCTGTATCGCCGTGTCCGCCGGCGTCATAGGCGTGACCGACGTCATAAAGGCGTCACATATACTGAACGAGAATTCAGAGACGATGATAACGCAGATGTGCAGCGCCGCGGCGAAGGACATGGACATAATACTCTCAGGCGTGGAACAGTCGGTGAATATGCTGGCGGACTATGTAGTCCGTTCAATTCCGGATGCCGGGTTCATGAGAAATCCGGGGAACGTCAGGAGCCTGACTGAGGATCTGCTGGGAATTCTCGACAACACCGCCACCCACACGACAAAATCGCTGTGCGCATACATACGCTACAATCCCGACTTCACCGAGCCGACATCCGGACTCTTTCTGACACGGAATTCGGAGAACGAGAAATTCGCCAGCGTCACTCCGACCGACTTCTCGGTCTTCGACAAAAACGACATAGAGCACGTAGGATGGTATTACATTCCGGTGAACAACGGAAGGCCGACCTGGATGTCCCCATATCAGAATGCCAATGTTGACGTCCTGATGATTTCCTATGTAATCCCGATATTCATCGGAGGGACATCAATAGGTGTCGTCGGACTGGACGTCGAGCTGAATTCCATAACCGGCATAATAGAGAGGACGAGGGCCGCGGACGGACACGGCTACTACTCGTTTCTCACGGCTCCGGACGGAACTGTATACAACCATCCGCGGCTGAAGCTGGATTCAAACATAAATGACGGAAACACGTCGATGCAGCCGCTGGCCACGGCGATGCGGTTCTCCCTGACAAGCAGCGGGCTGATTCCGTTCACAGACGGGACGACGGGAGAACAGATGAGATGCTCGTTCACCACGCTGACGAACGGAATGAAATTCGTCCTGGCCTACCCGGAGAACCAGACGCGGGCGCACGCGAAGACGCTTGCAAAGCTGAATTCCGGAATCTCCATGATGATTCTTCTTGTCATGGGAACATTCGCATTCATAATAGGAAAAAGAATATCAGTCCCGCTGATAAGCACAAGATCCCTGCTCAGGGAGATTTCATGCGGAGAGGGAGACCTGACGCGCAGGCTGACGGTGACAGCAAAGGACGAGTCGGGCCAGCTGTCGGAATATTTCAACACATTCATGGAATTCCTCCACGAGATGATAAGCAGGGTCGTCACGGAGACCAATGAGATCGGGACGATAAAGGACGAGCTGCGGAGGAACACGGAGTCCGTAAGGAACGACGCCGAGCTGATCGGATCCAACATAACGAACATGAATTTTCAGACCGAGGAGCAGAGCGCGTCGGTCACGGAGACATCCGCCACAATCCAGCAGATCGTCAGGACAGTGGAGCAGCTTTCCGGGAAAATAGAGAACCAGTCGGCGGCGGTATCGCAGTCATCGGCCGCAATCCGTCAGATGATAACCAACATCGACTCCATAACGGAAAAACTCAGGCAGGCGTCGGACAGTTTCGCCGAGCTTACGGGAGCCGCGACGGACGGAGGCAACGCCATCAAGAACGTGCAGCAGCTTGTAGGCGCCATGGAGGAGCAGTCGGCTCACCTGCTGGAGACGAATGCGGTCATTGACAGCATCGCGTCCAGCACCAACCTGCTTGCGATGAACGCGGCCATTGAGGCGGCGCACGCCGGCGAGTCCGGAAAGGGATTTGCTGTCGTCGCGGACGAGATCAGGACTCTCGCGGAGAATTCCGCCGAACAGTCAAAGGGAATCGCGGAGGGAATGAAGAACATCGTGGATACCATAAAGACTGTCGTATCAGCGGCCGGCAATGCAGGAAAGACGTTCGATCAGGTGGCAGAGATGATAACAAGGATGAACGCGCTTGTCTCGGAGGTGTCGGAGGCCATGAACAGCCAGAACGAGGGAAACAGGCAGGTTCTCGATGCTCTTAGCAACATACAGGAGATAACGCAGGCGATACAGGACGGCTCGCAGGAGATGAACAGCGGAGCAAGAATGATAATGAAGGAGATGGAGCGGCTTGAGAGCGTGTCCATGAAAGTCCAGGTCAGCTCCAGGGAAATCACTGAGGCCCTGAACACCATAAACACGTCAATAAGCGGAATGGAGGACGGCACCAGGAGAAATGCGGATGCGGTCTCGGCCCTGAACAGCCTGACCGGAAAGTTCAAGATCTGATCCGCGCGGAGAGCCGCACGCCCCGGCAATCCGCCGGGGTTCCGCTCATTTCAGCCGGCAGGAAAGGCGCGGCCCTATCCATGAGCCAGGCCGCGCATCATTCAACACAAGCCGGAGATGTAAAAAGATCCGGATCAGACACGGAATTTTATCTTCTTTCCGGTTCCCTCGTACATCTTTTTTCTTAGCTCGGTCACCTGCTCATCCTGTATGTAATCGTCAAATGACTCCATCCTGTCGATGATGCCGTTCGGAGTTATCTCGACTATCCTGTTGGCGACCGACTGGATGAATTCATGGTCGTGGCTTGTGAACAGTATGACACCCGGAAAAGATATAAGCCCTTCGTTGAGGCTCTGGATCGCCTCAAGGTCAAGATGGTTTGTAGGGTCGTCCATCACAAGGACATTGGCTCCGCTGAGCATCAGCTTTGACAGCATGCACCTGACCTTCTCGCCTCCGCTGAGGACCTTCACCGGCTTGAGGGACTCGTCTCCGGAAAACAGCATTCTTCCGAGGAAGCCCCGCACATAGGCGTCATCCTGCTCCCTGGAGTACTGCTTGAGCCAGTCTGTTATGCTGCAGGCGCTTTCAAAATACTGCGAATTGTCACGCGGAAGATATGAGTGGCTCGTGGTCTGTCCCCAGAAAAATTCTCCGGAGTCAGGCCTGCGCGCTCCGTTTATTATGTCGAACAGGGCGGTGACAGAATTGTGCTCTATTCCTACAAACGCGATCTTGTCCGTTCTGTTCACCGTAAGGGAAAAATCATTGAGAAGACGGATTCCGTCGGACGTAAAATTCAGCCTGCTCACCGAAAGCACGTTGTTTCCAATCTCCCTGTCCATCTTGAAATTCACATAGGGAAATTTCCTCGTCGTTACAGGAAGCTCCTCAAGCGCAAGCCTGTCATAGACCTTCTTGCGGCTTGTCGCCTGCCGGCTCTTCGAGGCGTTGGACGAGAATCTCAATATGAATTCCTTGAGATCCTTCATCTTCTCCTCGCGCTTCTTGGCCTGATCCTTGGCCTGTTTCTGCAGAATCTGGCTCATCTGATACCAGAAATCATAGTTTCCGGTGAACTGCGTTATCTTTCCGTAGTCTATGTCACAGATGAACGTGCAGACCGTGTTCAGGAAGTGGCGGTCATGGCTGACGACTATCACCGTGTTCGGAAATTCAAGGAGGAAATTCTCAAGCCATGTTATCGACTCTATGTCAAGACCGTTGGTCGGCTCGTCAAGAAGCAGAACATCAGGATTTCCGAAAATCGCCTGGGCAAGAAGAACCCGGACTTTCTGGCTCTCGTCAAGGTCGCTCATCATGCGGTCGTGGAATTCCTCCTCAAGACCGAGACCAGAAAGCATCTGCTCTATCTGATTCTCGGCCTCCCAGCCTCCCATCTCGCTGAATTCGCCCTCAAGCTCGCTTGCCCTTATTCCGTCCTCCTCCGTGAAGTCAGCTTTCGCATAAACCGCCTCGCGCGCCTTGGCGCATTCATAAAGCTTCGGAAATCCCATCATCACTGTGTCCTTGACCGAGTATCCGTCAAAGGCGAAGTGATCCTGCTTAAGCACGGCCATGCGCTCGCCGGGAGTCATCGTTATCGTTCCGCGGTCATGCTCCAGCTCTCCTGAAAGAACCTTCAGAAAAGTCGATTTTCCGGCGCCGTTGGCGCCGATTATTCCGTAGCAGTTTCCCGGCGTGAATTTCAGATTTACGTCCTTGAACAGCGGTTTCTCGCTGAACGAGACGCTTACATCGCTTACTGTTATCATCTCGAATCCTCAAAATTTGAATTTCTAGCGGCCGAAGAACGCCTTTATCCTTGCCATCAGGCTCTTCTTCTCAGGAGCAGCGGCGGCCGGCCGCCCGGTGCGGGATGCGGAACAGGAGCCGGTCTTCGGATTATTCCTGCCGTCCTGAACTTTTCTCCGGATCTGCTCATTCCGGCTGCTTCCGGCGGACCGGGTACGGACGGAATTCTTTCTTCCGGCGGACGGATTCTTTTTCTTCCCGTCACCGGAATGCTGTCTCCTCTCATCCGGAGCGCAGGCTCCGCTTCCGGCCGAATATTTCTCCTTATAGAATTTCATGCGCTCGTCGAACGACATATTCCGGATTTTCTCGATGTCACCGGAAGAGAAGGCCTTCCCCGCGCCGTCATTCCTGTTCCTGCCCTTCTTTCCGCCCTTAGCGGACGGACCTTTCCGGGAACGGTCTGAGGAATATCCGCGCCCTCCCTTGTCCATTCTTCCGTTTCTTCCCGTCTTCCGTCCGCCGCGGCTGTCGTCATAGTCGTCGCGCCAGTCCTGTGTCCTGATGTACACGCCGGCGCTTTTGTCCTCATCCATGTCCTCAGGCGCGGCGACCTTCGCAGGAATCTGCATCTCCACATAGCGTTCTATTGCCGGAAGGTTATAGACATCCTGCTCTGAGCAGAACGTATAGGCCTTTCCCGTTTTGCCGGCACGAGCCGTACGCCCGATTCTGTGGACATAGTTCTCGGCCTCGATCGGGAGGTCATAGTTTATGACCATCGCGAGACTGTCAACGTCTATTCCGCGTGCGGCGACATCCGTCGCAACAAGAATGGAGACAGCCCCGTCCTTGAATGAGCTCAGGACCTTGAGCCGCTTCGCCTGAGGAAGATCTCCGATTATGAATTCGCTCCTGAATCCGTTCATCTGAAGCCGTTTGGCGACAACCTCGCACATGCGCTTTGTGTTGCAGAATATTATCGCGCTGGACGGATTCTCCCTCCGGAGGATCCCCACAAGCAGCCTCATCTTGTCGTCGCTGGAGACATGAATAAGCTCCTGGTCTATTTCCGAGACGGTTATGTTCTCGGCCTCGATTGTTATCTCCTTCGCATCGCGCGTGTATTCCCATGCAAGGTTCTTGACATAGGAATTCAGCGTCGCGCTGAACAGCATGGTCTGACGCTCCTCGGCGGGAGGCAGGCATTTGAGAATCGTCCTCAGATCCGGATAAAAGCCCATGTCGAACATCCGGTCGGCCTCGTCTATGACCGTAAAGCAGGCGCCGCTGAGATCTAGGTGTTTTCCCTCTGTCAGATCTATTATACGCCCCGGTGTTCCTATTATAATGTCTACACCTTTCCTGAGCATGGCGACCTGCTTCTCATATCCGACACCACCGTAAAAGCTGAACGCGACAAGATCCGTGGCGGCAAGAAGGGTCTTAGCCTCCTCCTCAACCTGAACAGCAAGTTCCCTTGTCGGAACAAGCACAAGCGCCTTCCCTTTCTTTCCGGAAGCGGAGGAAAGCATCTCCTGGATGACCGATACAAGATACGCGGCCGTTTTTCCTGTTCCCGTCTGTGACTGTACATACAGATCCGAGCCGTCACCCGAAGCTGCCAGAACCTGCTCCTGAACCGGCGTACATACGACATATCCGGCGGCATCTATGCCTTTCTGCAGTCTCTCATCAAGTTTAAAATCAGTGAAATTCATACTTTCCTTTTTGTGTTTTTTATTTTTCCTCTATAAATACATAAACCAATCACCGCAACGGATCCGCCGCTGCGGACATGACCTTCTGTCAGCTGAACGACTCCAGCGACTTTAGGTCCAGCGTCGCGAACAGATCATCCACGGTCTCACTGCGCCTTATCCGGACAAAGGAGCCGTCGCCGCGGAGAAGAATCTCGCCGCACCGGAGTTTTCCGTTGTAATTGAATCCCATCGCCCGTCCATGGGCGCCCGCGTCATGGATTATGACAAGATCCCCGATGTCTATCCGAGGAAGCCGCCTCTGGACGGCGAATTTGTCGCAGTTCTCGCACAGACTTCCGACCACATCGTAGACATGATCCTTCGGCGCATTCTCCTTTCCGCTTACGGTAATCTCGTGATATGCGCCATACATTCCGGGCCTCATCAGATCCGCCATGCAGCTGTCCACACCGACGTATTCCCTGTATGTATGCTTGTGATGGACGGCCCTGGTCACAAGCCAGCCGTACGGACCTGTTATCGGACGGCCGCATTCCCACCAGACGGCAAGAGGATCAAGCCCGGCCGGAACAACCGTGGAGTCATATTCACGGCGGATTCCGCGCGCCACCGCATGGTAGTCAACCGCCTTCTGCTCCGGCCGGTACGGAATTCCAAGTCCTCCGCCCAAATCCACGAATTCAATGCGTACTCCGCATTTCTCCTTTATCTCGACGCACAGGCCGAAAAGAAGTCTGGCCGTATCCACAAAGAAATCAGGATCCAGCTCATTCGAGGCGACCATCGTATGCAGTCCGAAATGCTTCACACCGGCGTCACGGCATATTCCGTATGCCTCAAGAATCTGCGCGCGGGTAAGACCGTACTTGGCCTCCTCCGGCTTTCCGATTATCGCATTGCAGCCCTGCTTCTCGGTGCCCGGATTATATCTGAAGCACAGAGTCTCAGGAAGCTTTCCGCCGAGCGCGGATCTTAGGAATTCTATATGGGTTATGTCGTCAAGGTTTATTATGTTGCCGCGGCTGAACGCATACTGATACTCCGCGGCGGGAGTCTCATTGGATGTGAAAATCACCTTGCCGCCCCTGATTCCGGCCATCTCGGACAGCATAAGCTCAGGAAGGCTTGAGCAGTCCGCACCGCAGCCCTCCTCTGCAAGAATCTTCAGTATATACGGATTCGGACAGGCCTTAACCGCAAAATGCTCACGGAATTCCGGAAACACGGAAAAGGCATCCGTAAACCTCCTCATGTTTCCGCGTATCGCCTTCTCGTCATAAAGGTAGAAAGGGGTCGGAAAACGTTCTGTCAGCGAGACAAGCTCATCATGGCTCAACGGAAAATCAGCGCTCATCAGTAAACCTCTGTAAGAATGAATGATTCTAGCACAATTAGCCGGTTCTGAAAAGACAGGTCAAACGGAAAAGGAAAGAATCCTGCCTGTTTCGGGATCAGGAAAATCAATTCTGAACGCGGAGAATTCCATCGCGTCTACGCATGACTCCGGATTATAAAGCCTGTCGCCGCGCACAGGAATTCCGCACCATGAGAGATGGCATCTGACCTGATGGCGGAATCCGGCTCTTATGCTGCATTCGGCCGTATCATGTCCGACAATCCGGACGGAGGTTGAATAGAGGCATGCGCCGGATTTTCTCAGCGCGGCGCGTCCGGAATTCGCGGCGACGGGACGCACCTGCCTGCCGCCGGGACCGAACCTCCTGAAAAGGCTCTCCACGCTGAAAACCGCGGGAGGAACGGCTCCGCCGGAGAAATACTCATCCAGCGCCGCCGCTATGTCAGGATAAACGGCGGCGAAATCCGGAAAACCTGCGGCAGACGGCTTTCCGTGAATCCGTCTGTCTATTCCGGCCCTGTAAAATTTCACGAATTTCCCTTCATGCTGAAAACGGAGGGCGCTGTCATAGGATTCCTGACTGGAGGCCATCAGGAGAAGTCCGGAAGTCGCTGTGTCTATGCGGTGCACAAGACCTCTCTCCACGGCCTTTTTTCCGCATACACGTCCGATTTCCGGAAAAAGGGAACATGCCTGAACAAGAGCCGAATCACCTCCGTCCTCAAGCGGAGCCGACGGAAGTCCGGCAGGCTTGTATATGACCGCGAACGGAAATCCGGCGGACGGAGACTTTATCACCCTTATGTTCATCTCCTGCCCCTGTCCGGCGGAAGCGACATGACGTATTTTGACTTGAGCGCTGAGATCACACTACGGAACCTGCCGGGAACCGCCGTCCTGAAAACGGTGATTCCGCCGTCGCCCGGAAGCCTTATCCCAAGCAGGAACGAATGAAGCATGAGCGTGGCGCCGGGAAAAAGCGTATCCTTATGACCGTATATCGGATCGCCGAGAACCGGACATCCAAGATACTTCATGTGAACCCTTATCTGGTGTGTACGCCCCGTCTTGAGCCTCACACGGACCAGAGAATAGTTTCCGTAGCAGGCGACACAGTGATATATCGTCCGTGCGGATTTCCCCTCATCAGTCCCGGTCACAGCCTTGAACCTGTGCCTGTTCCTCGGATCCCTCACAATCTGAGTCCTTATGTCGCCGCTGTCAGCCGGAGGTCGTCCGCAGCATATCATAATGTACTCCTTTCTGAGGGAGCGGTTTCTGAACTGCCGCTGCAGCCATTCCTCGGAATCCCTGTTTTTCGCGGTTATGATAAGGCCTGATGTATCCTTGTCAAGACGGTGGACTATTCCAGGCCGCCTGCGCTCCATTATCTCAGCCGCGGAACCTTCCTTGACCTGCGAGACCGCGGAGCGCCCCCAATGGAAAAGCAGCGCGTTCACGAGCGTTCCTGTCCAGTTTCCGGCGGCCGGATGCGTCACCATTCCCTGGGCCTTGTTCACGACAGTCACATTGGCGTCCTCAAAAACCACGTCAAGCGGAATGTCCTCAGGGAAAATATCATCCGGAATATTATCCTCCCACTGTATATCAATCACATCGCCGGCCCTTACCTTCTGTGAGAGCTTTGATTTCCGTCCGTTTATAAGTATTTCGGACACACCCACCTTAAGCCGTGACCTGTTCATTCCGTTCGGAAGCGATGCGATGAACTTGTCAAGACGCTCCTGCCCCTCAAATGACATGGGAACTCTGGCGGTAAAAAAAGGCATATCTTCTCCCGTAAAAAGCCAATGGGCAAATATCAATCCGCCCGGGGATTCGGAATCCGGTCCGCATCAGGAGACTCGGAGACCGGGACAGCGACAATATCCTTTCCCGTATCAGGCGAGGTTGCTCCGGCCCTTCCGCGGCGGACAAGCCGTACTATCAGATCCGTAAGCCCTATTCCGACGCATATTCCGAGCGATGTGAGGACTATTCCGATCTGCTCCTCCTGCGTGAATCCGTTCTCCGATGACGGCGAGAACGGATTCGGAAATGAGGATGATGAAAAACCGCTTCCGGCCCATTTAGCGGCGGAAAAACCGAACGTCGTGTCCAGCGTCACAAAAGGCATGGCGCCAAGCGTCACTATCTCAAAACGCCTCAGATCCTGCATGAAAAGGGGAAATTCATCGTCCCTGTATGGTGCCGGCGCATTCTCCTCCGCATTGAGGCTGACTTCTGAAATCATGAACATGGCGAGCGCAAAGGCCATGACCAGTCCTGTGCGTCTCAAATTCTGCGCTCCCCGAAAATTGCTGTTCCGACACGGACCATGGTGGAGCCTTCCTCCACGGCAGTCTCAAAATCCCCGGACATTCCCATTGAGAGCTCATCCAATGCGAGCATAGGAAACTCGGCGCGGATCCGTTCCGCGGCGCGGCGCATTTTTCTGAATGCCGCCCTCACTGTTCCGGTGTCACCGGCAAGAGGCGCCATGGTCATGAAGCCGGACGGAACTATATGCGGACAGTTTCCCTCCGCGCAGAACGCGGCGGCCCTCTCCATATCCTCCTCGGAAACGAACCCGGACTTGGAGTCCTCTCCCGTGCGGAATTCAAAAAGAATTCTCATGTTCAAATCAGATTTTGCGCAGCGGCGCTCGATTTCCTGAAGCAGGGGAATCCTGTCAACGGACTCTATGCATGATGCGAGTCCGACGATATGCCTTACCTTGTTGGTCTGAAGATTTCCTATCATGTGGAGCTCCATGCCGGGAAACCTCTCCATGATCTCCGGAAATTTTCCGGCGGCCTCCTGAACCCTGTTCTCCCCGAACAGGAGCTGTCCTGCCGCCGCCGCCTCAATGACAGCCTCGGCAGGATGAAATTTGCTCACGGCCATCAGCCTGACGCTGTTCTCAGGTCTTCCAGATCTTCTTTCGGCCGCATTGATCCGCTCCCTTACCGCCGCGATATTGTCCTTTATGGAAAAATTCATAGCTTCACCCTGCCGCCGATTATATCATCATTAATAATATCGGACAACCGCAGCATCTCCTCCAGACCAAGAACCTCAGCCCTGCACATCGGATCCACACCCGCGCGGCCGAGCACATCGAGACACAGATCCCCGTCATGCAGAAAGGCGGTCAGATTGTTTCTGACGGTCTTGCGCCTCGACATGAACAGCGCCCTCTGCGTCTTTATGAAAAGAGACGGGTTGGAGCAGCCCGGAAAACCATCCCGGCGCGTCATGACAACCGCACGCGAGTCCACATTCGGGCGCGGCCAGAAACAGCCTCCGGAAAGATCCTGAAGCGGCGACACATCGTATGCCCAGCCGCACAGCACGGAGAACGACGAATAGTCGGCGGAACCGGGAGAGGCCGTCATCCGCTGCGCGACCTCCTTCTGAACCGTCACGACACAGCGCTCGAACCTGACCCCGGCCTCGATTGTGTCGGCTATTATGACGGCCGCGATATTATAAGGGAGATTTCCGAAAAACCTGTCAGGAATTCCGCCGCTCTCACAGCAGGCCCTCCAGGTCCTGAGGACATCACCCTCAACAATCCTGAACCTGCCCAGATCCGCGTAATCCGAGAAATATCTCTGTATCAGGGAGATGAATCCCCTGTCTATCTCGAAGGCCGTAAGATCCGCGCCCCTGGCAAGAATCTCCGACGTCATCGCGCCCAGTCCGGGGCCGACCTCCCACACTCTGGTTCCGGGGCACAGCGCCAGCGCATCGGCGATTCTTCTTCTGGCATCGCCGTTCACAAGAAAATTCTGGCCGAATTTTTTCTGCATGGAGAAACCGTTCGCATCAAGGATTTCCTTGAGCGCCGACGGCGAGTTGTAATCTGGATGTGTCAAATAAGGCTCCTGAGATGAATTTTCGGAAAACGGGAGAACAGCATCACCGACCGTTTTATGACAGTATACAGAAAATTCAGAAAAATTCCAGATATTCCGGCGGTTTCCGGGAAAACCAGTCCGGCGGCGGTACAGAAAAGTCCGCAGTATATGAACAGCGTGACTGCGGGAGCCACCAAGGATGTGGCGGCTATGCCTGCAGGACAGAAAACTCCGAACACCGACAGGGACACCGGAGCCGTAAGAATCTGCGCCGAGACGGATGATGAGACCGCCCCGGAGACAGGCGGCGGAAAAATCCTCACGAAAATCCGCCGGAACATATCCCCGAAAACAGTGATTCCGGCAAGCGCACCGTAGGACAGCACAAATGACACGTCATGGACTGAACGCGGAGACAGGACCGACTGCAGCAGGAACGAGAAGCACAGAACCGGAAGGAAACGCGGCTTGGGACTTCCTGACAGCTCCGCGGCGAAAAGGACGGAACTGCATATAAACGCCCTGAGAAGCGGCGGCGACAGGCCGGCGAACCAGACAAACATCAGGGTCAGCATAATCTGCATAAAAAGCCTGAACCTTCTTCCGGCCCTGCGTCCAAGAAATACGGCGATTCCAGAAAACAGCGACAGATGCATTCCGGACAGGGCGAGTATATGCGACAGGCCGGCGTTTCTGAACGCCATTGCAGTGTCGGCCTCCGTATATTCCCTGGATCCGGCAATAAGGGACAGAAGGAGTCCCCCCGCTCCGTTCCAGGAATACATGAGCCGCCGGAACCTCAGGCGTGATGCGGCCCTGACGGAATTCATGCGTCCGGACAGCGAGTCCGGAAATTTCCATGAAGTGACACGCGCCACATTGAATTCACCGTGGCGAAACTGCCCCTCCGCGGTGACCTCGGCTCCGGTCTCGCACACGAAGCCCGCGCTCTCCGCCGAGACGGAATACAGTTTTCCAGGAAAAAAAGACTCTATCATCCGGGCCGGAAAAAGGAGCGTGACGGTTCCTGAGGAAGACGAGGCGCAGCCGTCACCTGTCCGGACGCTATCCGCGCGGAAAAGGCAGCTGTAGCGATCTCCTCCGTAAGCCGGAACCGGCGACGAGAGCACACGGCCAGAGACGGACGTTATCCTCTCCATGGGGAAAAGCGAGACAAACGCGTCTCTGTCCCTCAACGGAATTCTCAGTATGTAGAAGGCGGACGCGCAGATGGCCGCCGCCGCGACAACCGGATTGAAGCGGACACCGGAGGTCCTCATAAAACCCGGAACACGGAATTTCCTTTTTATTACCATTTAAGTCCTGCCAGCGCATTGCGTGCGGCTGACAGAACCGGCTCCGGATACCCAAGATAGGAAACAGCAAGAAGCGTATCGAAAGCAGCCTTGTCGCCGATCGCGCCCAAAGTGTTTATGACGGCAAGCATTATCCCCGTAGACGCATAGTCTCCGAGCTCGGCCGCGGCGTTCAGTTCCCCAAGATACGCGGAAAGAGGAGCTACCGCATCAAGCGGAGCAATCACTCCAAGAGCCGCGACGACCTCTATGAACTGCTCCTCGCTCATCACGCCGGCATGAAATTCCTTCTCCGCCAGGGGGAAGAATTCAAGCCCGGCAGATGAGGCCCTTGTCCACCGGCTGCCGCTCAGAACCCTTACAGCCGACAGCTGCATGTCCACCGTGTCTTTATCCGTCAGGGAACCGTCCGCTGTTAATATAGATTTTTTCAGGACCTTTTCTGCAATCTCGGCGCGGTTTTTCTGAGAAATTTCTGACGATGAGGATATCAAGGAGAAGAGGCGCGCGACCGAAGCCGAATCCTCATTGTCTATGAGCGCGGAAATCTCATCGGACGAGACAGCGGCAAGCCTTGTCATGGCGGCCTCAAAATCCTCAGTATATGGAGAGTCAGGATTCTTCTTCCAAAGGGCATACAAGACGGAGAATGACGCGCCGTCACCTATATATCCGAGCGTGCTGACCGCCGAACGGAACACCCCGGCATCAGCCGTGTCAGGATCCGCCGAAGAGACATATCCGTCAAGCATGAGCGCGAATTCTCCGGCCGGAAAACCGTCCCGGACGGAGACAATCTTTGAGAGCACAGCGATGCGGACCGTGTCGCTGTCATCGAATTTACTGAAAAGCTCCAGGAGCCGGCTCTTAAGCTCATTTTTTCCGGACGCATCAGCCGAAACCATATACTCGGCGGGAAGGGAAAGAACCGCGGCTACGGCAAGTCCGTCAAGCTCACGGTCCCTGCCGAGCATCGGCTTGTATTCGAGCGCGAATTCCAGAGCCTTCACCGAAAGCCATATCCCGTCATCACCGGAAGCCTCCCGCACGGCGGCTGTCTTGTCCGCCATGTTTCCCTTTATAAAGACGGTCCTGAAATCAGACGGGAACATAAATGTCCCGGCGGCTGTCATGCAGCACAAGACGGCCACGGCTGTTTTTCTGAACATAAAATCATCCTCCAAAATGAACATAACACGGAAACTGACGGCGCGGCATGAAATCATCCGAAGCGGCTCGGCTACGGAGCATCCGCGTCCTTTCCGTCCTCAAGGAACACATTGATCTCGTCGGTCTCCCCGGAAGCACTTCCGGCACCGGATTCCGGAGCACCTCCGCCGTCCGCCTCCGAGAGCCACGCGCTGCCGGGACCGGATGCGGCGGAATCGGATTTCTCGTCATCGGCCGTCATCGCAAGGGCATCACATATCTCCCTGTCCGAATCCGGAAGCATCTTGTAGACAAAGGCAAGAACCTCGTTGCGCATCTCCGGCTCTATATGGGTGCACTCGAAATGGAGAAGCGACTGCCCCTTCTCCCCGATGAATTCAACCGTCCTCACGACTCCGGACATGACTATGAGCATCGTGCGGATGTTGAACTGGAGCTTTATCCGTACGTTCGGAACACCCTTTCCGCCTATCCTGACCAGCGCGCCGGCCTCGGATATGTCCTCAAGACGGCATCTGTATCCTCCGCGCGTCTCAACGGCCGACTCGTCATTCTCACCGTCCCTCACCACGAACAGCTCCGCGTTTATCATGCACTTGACACGCACAGCCCTGCGTTTCTGCGTACGGTGCAGTTCGAAGCTCTGCCTGAGCGTAATCACAGGCTTTCCGACGAAAACACCGGTTCCCGTGACGGAAGTGTCGAACACATAGCTGGCATCTCCGCTGCGCCACAGATACACGCTCACATCATGCCCGACCCATTCCTCGGCCGGCACGGGGATAACACTGTCCTTTCTGGGCACGGACACGGACATCTCCCTGCCGTTGTTAAGAATCTCCGAGGTGAACACCCCGCGTCCGGGAAGTATGATTCGCAATTTCTGACCGCGGGACAGATATGACGTGGAGTCGATCCCCTTCTTTCCGTCGGACTCATTCTGCAGCCTTGTCCTGTAGTCGTACAGCTTCGACAGGATTTTCGCGTACTTTCCATCTCCGCCGTCACCGGCAAGCTGGCTGACCCGCTCCATGCATTTCACAAGGGAAGGCATCGACCAGAAAAGGTTGACAGGCTCGTCAAGTCCGCAGATGACAGCCACGTTCCACAGCAGCCGCAGATCCCCGAACGAGAATTTCGAGTCCAGCCCGGTGACGAAGAAATTTATCTTTATCCTGAAAACACTGTAAATCCAGGCGCAAAGTCCGGCCGCGGCCAGCAGCGCAATAAAAGCAATCAATATATACACAGAACCACCAATGCTTTATAATAGCACACATTCCTATGAAAATACATTCCCGGAAATATGAAATCCTGTTTTTTTCGGTTATTTTCTTCTCCTGCATAGCGCCTCCGTTCATGGTGTCAGCACGCTCAGCTGATCCGGGAATGTTCAGCGAATGGAACCTTCCGGTGCGGAAGCTGGCGCTTGCGCTGTTCGCCGGAGCCGTGCTCGTGACGGCCCCACGAGGAGACGCGGCGGAAGCCGGCGGAAGAAAAACAGGCTCCGGGGTCTTCCGGACGACAATAGCACCGGCTCTGGTCACGCTGTGCGCGCTGCTGGCATCATCAGCGGCGGTGACGGCGCTGTCCTCGGCGGCGGAAATTCCGTTCGGAAGCGGAATTACGGTCAATCCTCCTCAAGGTCCGTCGCAGACAGCATTCTGCATCATGAATTTCATGGCGGCGGCATTCTACGAGGAAGTCATATACAGATTCTATTTTCCGGACGCGCTGCGGAGAATATTCAGGACGGAAAGGCACGGGCGCACGGCCGCGGCGCTCTGCGAGACGGCGGGACTTGCGGCATTCGCAGCGGCACATTCATATCTGGGCGCTCCGTCCGTGATAAACGCAGCCGCGGCGCACATAACGCTCAGGCTCTGCATGAAACGGGCGCACAATATCCGCGCCGGAACCTCGGCCCATTTCCTGTACAACCTGATATCACTCTACCTGCTGCGGATCTGAGACGCATATCCGTAAAGCGAGGCGAAAGTCCACCGGCTTATCCTGGTGAAAAACGTGACCTCGGAAAGCGAGCCGGCTCCCGGAACCGCACGGTTCATGACGGAGTATGAGGCGTCGCCCTCAGAGCCGAATACGGCAAGCTCATACACCAGCCCGTCACCCTTCTCAAGCCGCACACGAAGAAGAGGCTTCTCATCCGTGAAGGCGGACGCCGCATCACCGGATGACGGGAAGCCTCCGTGCCTCAATCCCAGAATTCCTACGGCCGCATCATGGAATCCGCTGTCCGGCGGGAGCGCCGAAAAGCCTGCCCCAGCGGATTCAACCGAAATCCGCTGGACATCGGAAGGATCCATTCCTCCGGACACGACCTGAGAGACAAGACCGGGATCGCACCAGAACCCCGCCTGAGAGAACACATACAAAGAGACAGACGCGCCGGTCTCGCACACGGGCCCCTTCTCCCCGGACGCAAAATACACCGACGTTCCGGAAAAATCCTCCGAGCCGAATTCAAGCTCCGCAGCCGGCATTCCGCCCGAAAAGCATCTCACGGAGACAGTCTTCCCCTCAGGAAAAAATCCGCCCGGCGACACGGAATTCCGCTCCGCGACCGCAAAGACATCCCTCCGCACGGACAATTCCGCGGCGAACGCGCCCACCTTCTCCGTGTCGGCAGGGATGAAATATCCGCCGTCAGCATACACCCTCCAGAATCCGCCCTCCTCAAATGACAGGAAAAATTCGCCGCCTGAACCTGAGAATTCAATTCTGTCAAGCCGACATGCCGCATCCGGATCCACAAGAGACAGAGAAACCGACTTCCGGGAAGAAAAAGATGATGAGTTCCCCTCTTTACTGTATGATATTGTATACATAATAACCAATATTATTATTCCAATCCATAAAAAAAGATTCATCCTGTTTATTTTTCTATCCATTTTTCTGAAACCTTCCGCCTTGTGACGGATACAGCGGTGTGACAGACGGCCATGGCCGCAGGAACAGCAGCGAACAAAAACACATAGCAGCGGTTCCGGGAGGATGCGCCGCCGCTGTAGACAGGCGCCGCCGAGGCGGAGAGCGACTTGTTCCTGACGGCGGACAGCCCCTCCTCGCCGCCCGACTCAAGAATCATGCCGGCAAGAAAGTCGAAATTTCCGTAGCCTCCGATGTAGCCGTTCATCAGGGAACTCAGGAAAAACTGATCAGGAATCACGTATACTTTCCGGCCGGAAATCTCGGCTCCGGTGAGCAGACCAGTCAGCGTACCGGAAATCTCAGCTCCGATGACAAACCTCTGTCCGCCGCCTTGATGCTCCGCGACGGAGAAAGGATTCGTATCGACAAGCGACGTGTCACCGTCAAAACGGAACGGCTCCAGCCATGAGCTGCCGCCGGAGAAAAGGAGCGGCATGGCGCTTCCCGAAAGCTCAAGCGGAGCCGGCCAGAAAAGGACAGGATTTCCGGCCGCAGAATCCGCGGAGGCGCCGTATGCCCTGACCCACATCGGATAGCCGAACGTATCCGTCGCGCCGTCCCCGCCGTACATGGAGATGTCAGCACAGGATGTGTCACATACAACTGCCGCACCGAAAGCGCATCCCCAGCGCTCAAGCTCGGCGCAAAGCGGTCCCGCAGAAGCCGACACGCTCCAGTCAGAATTCACCGCCACATCTACAGGAGACACGAATGCGAACAGATCTCCCCTGCCGTCCGCAAGATACAGCTCAACGGCCGCGGTCTGCTTCGCAGTAAGCGACGAGTCCCCCAGAACCACGAGAGGCCCGGACGTGCTGAACAGGCCGGCGGCGCTGTCCTCCGGAACTGCGCTCACGACATTGCAGCCGAACCCCTGGGACTCAAGCCACGGAGCGATATACCCGTAGTCCTCTTCCGGTGACAGCGAATTTCCGCAGAGGATATTAACCGTACGCCTCTTTCCGGACAGGAGTGAAGATATTCTGACATCAAGATCATACTCCAGAGTCGCTGAGGACATGACGAACGGAATATAAGCCGACTTTCCCCCGTACTCGGCCACAACCGCGGAATACACATCCACATATTCCGTGGAATTTCCGCTTACGGCACGGAGCCGCTGCGGCCTGATCCCGGCCGACGAGAGGACGGCGGCGGCTCCGGAGTCTCCGTCCGAATTCCTCACGGTCAGGGAGACATTTCCGGCGGAAGAGGCGTACATGACAAGGAAATCGTAAACACCCCGGACCTGCGGATAGAACGACTCAAGCCGGCGGGAACGGTAGTATGTCAGCTTCAGCTCGGAGCCGGCGCTTCCAAGAAGTCCTGACGAATAGCCGGACACGGAGAATGTCTTGGATCCGGAAAAATCCCGGCTCAGATGCCAGCGCGAGCAGTTCATCACGGACAGCACCGCCGCCGCCAGAATTCCCGCGAGGCGTACCAGCCCCTTTCTTCCGAACCTGCGTCCCCTCCGCAGCTCCAGCACGGCGTATGCCAGAAAGACGAAGATGAATGCCGTGCCTGCGTACCAGGACAGATCCCTGGTGTCGGCGATTCCCCTTTCAGCCGCGTTAAAATGCCACACGAAACTGACGGCGCGCAGAAAAGCCGACAGCGGGGAATTCAGTCCGGTATATGGAACCGCAAGATGCGCGGAGCTGGCTGCGGCCAAAACAACGGAGGAAAGCGCGAACGAAGGGATTCCGGGACCGGCGGCAGCCTCGGCGAACACGCAAAGCGAGACGGCGGCCGCACCGTAGAAAAGAAGGCAGACGGCGGACACAGCAATGCAGCCCGGATCCGACGGCACGAGAGCACAGGCTGCAAGAGGAACGGCTGACATACATAGAAGCATAAGAGAAAACTGTATCAGCCCTGCCATGAAACGCGCGGCGCACAGCATCGCAGTCCCGGCGGGAATAAATGCGTCATAACCGGACGGCGGCTTCCGGTAGCACAGGGCGGGAACCGCAATCACGCATATATAAGGCACGGCGGAAAACAGCCGCGAGAAGTCAGCCGGGGCTCCCGCGAAAAAACGTCCCGACACAAAAAACACGAACGCAGCCGAAATTTCGGAGACGGCGCACACGAAACAGAACAGCGGAGAGGACAATCCCTCACGCAGGAAGAACGAGACGCAGGCCCGGAACCTTGAGAATTCAGCGCTCACCGGTCACCTCCCGCCGTGAGCCGCACAAAGGCCGTCTCAAGGTCATCAGCGCCGCAAGAGACGCATATATCCCTGGCTGTTCCCGACGCCGCGATCCGGCCGGAATTCATTATGAAAATCATATTCCCCAGCCTCTCAGCCTCCTGCATACTGTGGGTGGACATCAGCACCGTGCATGACAGCGCCAGCTCCGATATGAGAGAGCGCATCCTTACGGTCTGGACGGGATCAAGCCCGGACATCGGCTCGTCAAGAAGGACATTCGGAGGACTGTGGACAAGAGCCTGCGCGAAAGACACCTTCTGAAGCCACCCCTTCGACAGCGTGCCTATGCGTCTTCCCATGACCGGCTCAAGCCCGCACGCCGAGGCCGTCCTTCTGACCGCGGACTCGGCCTCTCCGCAGGACATACCGTGCATCCGCGCCGCCGAAAGCAGGAATCCGGCAACATAAAGCCGGGGCGGAAGCGCGGGAATCTCCGGGACATAGCCCACGGAGTCGCGGGCCGCGGAGACATCGTCCTCCGGACTTATCGGGCTTCCGTCACGTCCGGACACGCAGACCGAGCCGAAGTCCGCGCAATGGATTCCGTACACGGCCTTCATCAGCGTGGACTTGCCCGATCCGTTCGGTCCGGCAAGAACAGTGACGGAGCCGGGCGCTGCGGCAAGGGACACGCGGTCGGCGGCGCACGCACATTTTTTTCCGGAAAAATTCCTGTATCTCTTTGAAAAACACGACAGACTGATCATCGCCGCTGATACTAGCACAAAACGCGGCGAATGTCCTTATATTGACTTCACGGCGGCCTTTAATTACAATAAATTATCTTTAATATTTATAAAGCGAGGAATCAGAGATGGGAAAAACGATCACACAGAAAATTTTTGAGGATCACCTTGTGGACACGCCCTTTCCGAGCACTTATGTACTCAGACTGGACCGCGTATTCTGCCATGAGATAACCACACCGGTCGCGATAAACGATCTGGAGGAGCGAGGAAAGGACAGGGTCTTCGACAGCGCCAAGATAAAGGCCGTGATAGACCATGTCACCCCGGCGAAGGACAGCAAGACTGCGGCCCAGGGAAAAATCCTGCGCGACTGGGCAAGACGCAACGGCATAAAGGATTTCTTCGACATCGGCGCGAACGGCGTCTGCCATGCGATTTTTCCGGAGAAGGGATTCGTAAGGCCCGGCTTCACGGTGATAATGGGGGACAGCCACACCTGCACCCACGGAGCGTTCGGGGCGTTCGCCGCAGGAGTCGGAACCACGGATCTTGAGGTCGGAATCCTCAAGGGAGTATGCTCCTTCCGCGAGCCTAAGTCCATAAAATTCGTGCTGAACGGAAAGCTGCGCGCCGGTGTCTACGCGAAGGACGTCATCCTGAGCCTCATCAGCAGGATCGGCGTGAACGGAGCCACGAACTGCGTGGTTGAATTCACCGGCCCCGTAGTCGATTCATTCGGAATGGAGGAAAGGATGACGCTCTGCAACATGGCCGTCGAGGCGGGCGGAACAAGCGGAATCTGCTATCCGGACATGAAGACCGTGGACTATCTCTGGGAATTCATAAAGGATGAATTCAGCACGAAGGAGGACGCCCTCGCCGCCTGGTCAAAATGGAGAAGCGATGACGACGCCGTATATGAGAAGGTGCACACAGTCGATCTGTCCGACCTTGAGCCGGTGTGCACTTTCGGATACAAGCCCGACCAGGTGAAGAAGGTATCAGAGATGGCTGGAACAAAGGTCGATCAGGTGTACATAGGCTCATGCACAAACGGACGCATAAGCGACCTTCGGATCGCGGCGGAAATCCTGAGGGGACACCACATCGCGGACGGCGTGAGGGGAATAGTAAGCCCGGCGACACCGAAGATTTACAGGATGGCCGTAGACGAGGGAATCATAGACACATTCCTCGAAGCGGGCTTCTGCGTCACCAACCCGACCTGCGGAGCCTGCCTCGGCATGAGCAACGGCGTCATAGCGGAAGGAGAGGTCTGCGCATCCACGACGAACAGGAATTTCAACGGACGAATGGGCAAGGGAGGGATGGTGCATCTGATGAGTCCGGCTACGGCGGCCGCTACCGCCATCGCCGGGACAATATCAAATTCCGTGCTGTTCGGAAAATAAATTCCCACAACGCCGGCTTTATGTGCTATACTCTATTGATATAAATACAAACTTCTGTTTTATGGGAGATAAAAATGAAACAATTTGGCGGTTCCGTGCTTTTTCTGGATCGTTCAGATATCAACACTGACGAAATCATTCCTGCAAAATATCTCACAGAGATCTCAAAACAGGCTCTGAAACCGTACCTTCTGGAGGATCTGAAGCTTGAGGGATTCAACTCCAAGACCGATGTCGCCGGAAAGAAAGTAATCATCACAAGGGAGAATTTCGGATGCGGATCCTCACGCGAACACGCGCCATGGGCTCTTGAGGTGAACGGAATCCACGTCGTAGTGGCTCCGAACTTCGCCAGGATTTTCCGCCAGAACATGTTCAACTGCGGAATGATGGCGGTGGAGATAGACAGGAAATCCGTGGACGATATGTTCCGGACGTTCGCGGACAAGGACACGGAATGCAAGATAGTGATAAATGATGACGGAACCGCGAAGGTGAAGCTCATCGCGGGATCGCTCTCCAAGAGCTACCCTTTCCATCTTGACGACTTCGAGAAGGCTCTGGTCGAGAAGGAAGGCTGGATCGGATACGCCGACGCTAAATACTGACGCCTGCACGCACCAGGAGACAGGGCGGCTGGAATTTCCCCAGGAGATTCCAGCCGCCTTTTTGTATGCGCGTATCCGTCCGGGAACCGCGGCCGTTCCGCCGCAAACATCGGGAACGCCGGACAGCCGGGCATCTCCCCATACCGGAGATGCCGTCAGGGCATAAAAAAAGGAACCTCTTATGAGGTTCCTTCTGCCACCGGTTGGAATCGAACCAACGACACATGGATTTTCAGTCCATTGCTCTACCAACTGAGCTACAGCGGCGTTGTGATTGCTAATATACAGCAAGACATATTTTGTGTCAATATGATGACCGGCGGAAATCAGGAATTTCATCATTTTTTTTATTTTTTTTACATAAACCGGTACTTGAAGTTTAGCATAATCACGATTTATAATAAGCGCCATGAAATGGCTTATAATCTCTGACGACAGTGCTTTTGAAGGAAGCGTAAGGGAGCTTCCATGTGTCTGCGGCTCGGACGATGAATTCACGGTATCAGGAACCGACCTGAAGAACACAGGAACAGACATAAAAATTCTTGACGACACGGATCTCTGCGTCATCCATGCGGAAGCGGCAGGACAGCTTCCTGAGGAAAAGAAGGAAGGACTGTGCGCCGTCGCAGGCTATCTTGCGGCAAGAAGAGTCACAGTCATATCGGATGTCAGATTCGCCGCGGAAAACGTTCTTCCATGCGGAACAATTGTATATACGGACAAAGACGTCCCAACCGGAGAATATATAAACGGAAAATACAATGAAATCAAGGAGACAGCGCGCAGACGAGCGGCGCGGCGGTCGCTCATGGACATGGGAATTCCGTTCACCGCGGACTGCTTCGCATTTTATATAGAAAAAAACAAGCCTTTGATAATCGGAAAATTCATGGAAGCCGGCATGGACATAAATTCCAGAGACGACAGCGGAACTCCGCTTCTGAACATAGCATGCAGAAACGACAACTTCGAACTTGTACCTAAATTCCTTGACATGGGCGCCGACATAAATGCGGTCTCGGAAGACAGAGGCTATACCGCTGTCATGGATGCCGTCTGGCGGGGAAACGAGAAGATAACCGAATATCTCATAAAAAAAGGCGCGGAACTCAACACCGTAAACAAGGAGGGGCAGACCAACCTTGTTCTTGCGGTGGGCGCGGACAGGGACAGGATATGCAGCCTGCTTGTCCGTTCCGGTGCAGATCCGGATGTCAAGGATCAGATGGGAATGTCGGCATGGGACTATGCATCGCTGTTCAGAAAGGAGAAGATTCTGTCAATCCTGAAGCCCTACCACAAGGAATGACGGCGTTCACCCGCCCGCACATTTGACGCGGCGCTTGCAAGGCCTGTTTTTTGACATACATACAAACAAATTCATTGCAAATTGGATGTTTCGGTCATATAATATCAGAAATAACTATTCAAGAGGAGCAAATTATGTCAAAGGATGAAGAACCGAGAGTTCTTGCTATAATTCTTGGAGGCGGAAAAGGCACAAGACTCTATCCGCTCACAAAGGAAAGATCCAAGCCCGCAGTATCATTCGGCGGAAAGTACAGGATAGTGGACATTCCCCTGTCGAACTGTATAAATTCAGGATACAAGAAGATATATCTCCTGACACAGTTCAACTCCGCGTCCCTGCACCTCCACATATCGAATTCCTACAACTTTGACCGCTTCTCGAACGGTTTCGTCGAGATTCTGGCCGCGGAGCAGACGCTTGAGCATTCAGGATGGTATGAGGGAACTGCGGATGCGGTGAGAAAGAATTTCATCCACTTCAAGACACAGAAGCCCACGCATTACATCATTCTTTCAGGCGACCAGCTGTACAAGATGAACCTCAAATCGTTCATGAACGAGCACATACGCTCAGGCGCCGATGTAACTATCGCGGCCACGGCAGTAAACAGGCATGACGCGTCGGGATTCGGCATAATGAAGATTGACAGCGAGAACAGAATCAAGGAATTCATGGAGAAACCAAAGCCTACCATGAACATCGATGAGTGGAAGATTCCGCAGGAGGCGCGCGGAGCCCTTCCGCCGGAGAAGGAATACCTTGCGTCGATGGGAATCTACATATTCAATGCGGACACCATGGAGGAGGTTCTCGGAGGCGAGAACGAGAAATATACGGATTTCGGCAAGGAGATAATTCCTCTCACCCTCGGAAAAAAGAAGATAAATTCGTATATTTTCGACGGATACTGGGAGGATATAGGAACCATAAAGAGTTTCTACGATGCGAACATAGCGCTTACGGAACCATATCCGAGATTCGATTTCTACGGTGTTGAGGATCCGATTTACACGCACATGAGAAACCTTCCGCCGTCAAAGATAAACAGCGCGGATATAAAATCAACGCTCACTTCGGAGGGATGCATAATCACGGAATGCAGACTGAACAAGTCGGTGATTGGTGTCCGCTCCATCATAAACGAGGGAAGCGAGCTGGACGGTGTCATAATGATGGGCGCCGACTACTACGATCCGGAGGACGAGAAGCAGGAGAACCGCAGGAACGGCCTTCCCTGCACAGGAATAGGCAGGAACTGCCGCATAGCGAATACGATAATCGACAAGAACGCGAAAATCGGCGACAACTGCCAGATCGGTGTAAGCGGAAAAACATACGAGGACGGAGACCACGGCTGCTTCTACAGTGCGGACGGCATAATCGTCATAAGAAAAGGCGCGGTCGTACCGCCGGGCTCGATTATCTGATATGGACGCAACGGATTCAATGTTCGACAGGCTCGGTGAAATGATCTCCGGGGTGCTTGAATCCGGCGTTATTTCCGAAGGAAGCCGAGAGGACGAATCTGAACCGCACGGCTTCTCCTCTTTTGACGCCTGTACGGACGGGCCGCATGATCAGACTGTCAGGAAAGGACGCTCCGCTCCGGGGCAGGACACAGAACCTGCGGGAAGACACAGAATCCGTATCCCCAAAAAGAAAAACACGGTACGTACAGGTGAAATAATACGGGGAACGCATCGTCAGACAGAAGCTCTTCCTCCTGAAGTGGAGAATGCGTTCTCGCTGCTTCATGCGGTGCCGGAGATGACAGCCGGAGACATAAAGCGCAGATACCGGGAGGAACTGAAAAAATTCCATCCTGACACAGGCTCGACGGCGAATTCTGACGGATTCGCAAGGCGGAGAACCGATATAATCATAAATTCATACAAAATTCTGATGGACTGGTACAGGATGAATTCCTGACCGCCTACGGCCGCACCCCCGCAGCTGTCCTGTCCAGTTTTCCGAGCGAAACAGCAAGGCACACCGCATGAGCCGCAAGCGTGACCGCCCATGAAATCGGATATGACAGGAAAATCACTGTGCACGTGTGGAATTCCGGAATCCTGAATACAGACGCAAGCCAAAGAAGCCTGACTCCGCAGGCGCCGACAAGCGTCACCACCATCGGAAGCGAGGAATGTCCGGTTCCGCGCACGGCATTTCCGAGCACATCCATCAGTCCGCAAAGGGCATAGCACGTGCATATAATCCTGAGCCGCTCCATTCCGGCGGAAATCACATCTGAGCTTGACGAGTATATTCCGAGAAGCCCAGGCCCGGCGAGCACGACGGCGTTTCCGAGCATGGTTCCGAGGACAAGAACCGAGACCAGGGACACGGCCACGGCCCTTCTTATCCGGTCCGTTTTTCCGGCTCCCATATTCTGGGACACGAATGTCAGTGTCCCCTGGGACATTCCGTTCATTGCGGTGTAGACGAACCCCTCAAGGTTAGACGCCGCGGAATTTCCCGCTATGACAGAAGGTCCGAAGGAATTAACCGACGACTGTATTATCACGTTCGACAGAGAGAATATTATTCCCTGAAAACCGGCGGGAACTCCGATTCTGATTATCCTGACAAGAATGTCACGGTCAAGGCAGAGCCTTCTGAATTCCAGCCTGAACTCATCATTTTCCGACATAAGGCATCTGACCACCATGAACGCGGCGAAGCACTGGGATATTACGGTAGCAAGGGCGACTCCGGCGACATCAAGGCTGAAGACAATCACGAAGAGCAGATTCAGGCAGACATTTATTATCCCAGCGGCAAGCAGAATGTACAGCGGTCTTGCAGTATCTCCCTTGGCCCGCAGAAGGGCGCTTCCGAAATTATATATCAGTGTGGCCGTTATGCCTCCGAAGTATATCTGAAGATACACCGACGCGAGCTCAAGAACCCCGTCAGGAGCCTGCATCATGCGCAGAATCCATCTTGCGCCGGCGACTCCGGCGGCCGTAAGGACAAGACCGCTCAGCGCGCTCAGAACCATCGCCGTATGGACAGTCCTGCCGACCTCGGACCGTTTTCCGGCGCCGAAATAGCCGGCCGCGACGACATTCGTTCCCACGGAAAGCCCGACGAAAAGGTTCACCAGAAGGTTCACTACGGAGCCGGTCGAACCGACCGCGGCGAGGGAATTGTCGCCGGCAAAACGTCCGACCACGATTATGTCCGCGGCATTGAAGAAAAGCTGAAGAATTCCGGACAGGATGATCGGAACGGAAAAACGCAGCAGCTTGGATAGAATCGGTCCCTCCGTCATGTCAATTCTGTGCTCACCTGATAACATGGAAGCGATTGTATCACCTTGGCGGCGGGACGGCAACATACGGAGCGCAATTGTATTTCCGCACATGATTGTATATAATCACGGAATGAAAGTTGCAATAGTCCATGACTGGCTGACAAACTACGGCGGAGCCGAGACAGTCGTCGAGCTTCTGCTGAAAATCTATCCTGATGCCGACATCTTCACGCTTGTATACGACAGAAAGAAGATGCGCGGACGTTTCGGGAATTCAAGGATCCACACGTCGCGGCTCCAGAAGATTCCGCTGTCGCCGAGGATATATACAAAGCTCCTTAAATTCATGCCGGCGGCGTTCGAGGCGTTCGACCTTTCCAGGTATGATCTCGTCCTGTGCAGCAGCTCGTGCTGTGCGAAAGGAGTGATTGTCCCTCCGCACATTCCGCAGATCGCATACATACATTCTCCGATGAGATACGCATGGGACCTCTTCTTTGACTACAGGAAAAGGAGCGGCCGTCTCACGAAATTCTTCATGGACCGCTGGATTCCGGGCCTGAGGCTCTGGGACTACGTCTCATCCCAGCGGATTGACACTCTTGTGGCGAATTCGCATTACATAGCGCGGAGAATAAAGAAATTCTGGAACAGGGACGCCCGCGTGATATATCCTCCGCTCGACACGTCCAGATTCTTTCCGCCGGACCAGGACGCGTCCGCCAGCCGTGGAGACTACTACGTCGCATTCTCAAGACTTGTGCCTTACAAACGGATTGACCTCGCGGTGCAGGTGGCCGCGGAGACCGGGAGAAGGCTTGTTGTCATAGGAAGCGGTCCCGAGGAGAAGAGGCTCAGGAAAATGGCCGGAGAACGCGGAAACATAAAATTCCTCGGACGGGCGCCGGACAGCGTGCTCAGGGAGCAGCTTCAGGGATGCCGCGCGATGATTTTCTGCGCGGAGGAGGATTTCGGACTGGCCCCGCTTGAGGCGCAGGCCTGCGGCGCTCCCGTAGTCGCATTCGGAAGGGGCGGAGCATGTGAGACTGTCTCCGAAGGGAAGACCGGAACATTCTTCAGCAGACAGGACGCCGCATCGCTTGCCGACGCGCTGGACAGGTTCGAGCAGATGGACAGGGACGGAAGATTCGACAGGAAGGCGATAGCTGACCATGCGGCGGAATTCTCGGATGAGAAATTCATAAGGGAATTCACAGCTGCGGTCGCGGAGACAACGACCGCGCTTGCCTCGAAACAGCCCGGAAATTCAAAACAGGAGCAGATATGAGGATAGCGGTGGACTGCAGGATGTGCGGAAAGAGCGGAATCGGAATGTTCATAGACGGACTTCTTCCTCATTTCGCATGCAGCGGGCACAGCCTTCTGCTTATATGCAGGAGCGGCTGCGTAAAGGAATTTCCGGGAGCCGAGACGGTTATATGCGACATACCGCTGTTCTCGGTCAGGGAGACGTTTCTGTTTCCAAGGGCATATGCGGAAAAAATAAACAGCTGCGACGTGTACTTCACCCCGTACTGCAGCGTTCCTTCAGGGCTGAGGATTCCCGTCGTGACAACAATACATGACATCGTGTTCCTCGACATGCCGGATCTTGCCGGAAAAATCGGAACGGCCGCAAGAAAGATGTTCTACAGGCGCGCCGTAAGAAAATCCGCCGCGGTGCTCACCGTATCGGAATTCAGCAGATCAAGGATAGAGGAGAAACTCGGATGCAGCAAGCCGGTCCACGTGGTCTACAGTTCCGTTCCTGAGATTTTCCGCTCGCCCCGCCCATCCGGACTCAAAAAGACCGATACCGTCATATTCATCGGAAACATAAAGAGACACAAGGGGCTTGCGACGCTGCTCGATGCGTTCCGCATATTCAGGGAAAAGACGGAGGGCGGCTGCAGCCCCAGGCTTATCGTCGTCGGAGCAAGGGACAACTTCAGGACAGACGACGGAAGCATATCCGCGATGACGGACGGAGACAGCGGAGTGGAATTCACGGGCTATATAGACGACATGAGGCTGAGAACACTGCTCGCAGAGGCCAGGCTTCTCGTCCAGCCGTCACTATACGAGGGGTTCGGACTTCCGCCGCTTCAGGCGCTGTATTCCGGTACAAAGGCCGTGATCTCGGACATTCCTGTGTTCACCGAGATATACGCCGGATTTCCTGTCACATTTTTCAGGACAGGAGACGCATACGACCTCGCGTCGAAGATGGAGACCGTCTGGAACGACGGCTCCTGTCTTCCCGGAATACCGGAGAAATATTCATTTGAACGGACGTTCAGCCTTGTCATGGACGTGATTTCTGGAGTTTCGGCTCAGTAGCGGAACGCCCTGAAGCCCACGGAAAGAACAGCACCGCTCTTCACCGGATACTCGGATGTCTCATAGGCGCTGAGCGGCGCGTCACGGCCGGTTCCGTCGCTTCTGGTGAACCAGTCGTACACATAGCCTGCGCTCGCCGTAACCGTGACAGGAATTCTCAGCTGCCTCAGGCTGTACGACACGTCAAGGCTTACCATGCTTGTCCATTCATACACGCCGTCCCTCAGAAAATACTTGGCGAGCTCATCCCTGCCCTCCGGGTTCATCTCCGAATACAGGGAGCTTCCCGGAACAGAAGCGGATCCGTAATCCGCGCCGTGTCGGACAAGCTGATACTGAAGCCCGGCGGCAAGACCGGGAGCAGGACGCGCGTCAACCCGGAGAAAGAACTCATCCGAATTCGGAGGAAGATAATATCCGAGTCCGGAGCCGTTGTTTGTATAGGACTGGCTTATGTAGCCTGAGTACCATGGCTGATATTTAAGCGCCTGATGGGTATAGCAGTAAGGCTCAATCTTCGTGTATCTGAACGATACGGACATGAAGGGAACGGCAGGAATCTCAGCCCTTGCGCCGAACTGATATGCGAACATGCACCGCGTCTTCTCGAACGGATTTATCTTGAAATTGAAAAGCTCGTCAAGGAACAGAGACGCCCAGACCGAGCCTATTCCAGGATAACGGAGCTTTATGTCTCCGAAAAGCGCGAGGTTGTCATAATCTCCGACACAGTTCTGATACACGACGCTGTCAACAAGCGGGAACATATACCCCAGCTCAAAACGCTTCGGCCAGATGCAGGTGCTTCCGAAATCCAGGTGTGCATACCTGAAATCCAGATCAACCATTGCGATTGAATATGCGTTCTGGAAAAAGTATGAATCCACCGTATCCCCAGGGCTCTCCCTGTACCAGGCGTTTCCGTTTATGTATCCCTGGTTCGGAAATTCCAGCACGCCTGTAAGAGTGGAGAACGACAGGAACCTGAACAGCTCAACCTTTATGTCCACACCCATAAACGGCGCGGCCGATGAATTGAGCACAAGGCTGCTGCCGCTGTCCATCGCAGCCCACTCACGGTTTATCCGTCCGGCGCCTATCTCTATTCTGTCGTCAAGAAGGGAGGCGTTTATCTCGCCGTACATTCCGAACGCCATGTTTGTGCTGTCCGGCCATCCGTTCAGACCGTCACCGGAGATTCTGTTATACACGGAACCGTCCCAGCGCTTCTTGTACGAGTAAGGAAGGACGCTGTTGTTGCGGAACACGTTTATATACCTGTCCGTGTCGTCCTCAGGGTCGTTCCACCACTTTCCGACAGTGTATGTTCCGACATTCTGAAGCCTCATTGAAGTGAGGCCGATATATCCGGATGTCCGGTATGAAACGTGGCTGCCAAGATCACCCAGGAAGTTGAAGCTGTGGAAAAGCTCGAACCCGGCGGAATTCAGGGAGGAGTCACCGTAGACTCCTCCGGAGACAAAGCCTTCCGTGGTGTTGTTGAATTCAAATGAGACCGGAAATCTGCCTGCGGAGGACTCGACCCTGTAAGACAGATTCTGCGGATCGAAGCCCACGGCATGCCGGAATTTCTCCGCATACGCCGCTGTTTCGGAAATCTCGGTATCAGCCGTGTATCCTCCGCCTGAATTCCGCAGGGACTCAAGTATCTCGTCCAGACGCGCGGTGATGTATCTTTCCGTATATGGTCTCGTGTTCCTGAGCGGAGAACAAAGTCCGCGCTGCTCAGCCTTCTCAAGAAGGACATACACGTCATCCGTTATGTCCACGGTCGAATTCGTCTGCGCGGCCAGGCAGAACGGAAGAAGCAGCAAGGCGGACACCAGAGCCGCCGGTTTTCTATTCATATAAATCCTCACTACAGTCACAAAGTTATGTTACAGCACATTATACTTTATTCCCGCGCCTATTTCAATTCCGCACTGCAGGTTGTCCCTCACATTTCCGCAGTTGAATATGACGGAAGCCGCAGTCTCCGCATTCAGCTCCAAATGCTCCCCAAAGCGGCGGGAGCACCTAAGGACAACGCTGTTCCTGAATTCAACTGTTCCGGAAAGTCCCATGTCCCTTGCCAGCGCGACAGCGGCGGCTCTCCCGTCGTCGCTTTCCGCCATGTTGTATCTGACGGTAGGATAATATGTCCAGATTCCGTCATCATTCCTGCCGGAGAAGATTCCGAAGTCCGTGGAGCCGTGGGCTATGAGCATGTATTCAGCGGAGAATGACCAGAGCCTGCATTCCGAATACTCAGCTCCGGCTATGAATCCGGCGCAGTCCGGTCCGAAGCGGCCTATCCATGTGCACACAGGATTTGCGGCGGAATTCATGTTGTCGCGGCGCGCCCTGTAAAGCGACCAGTCCGGACTGGTTTTTATGTAAAGCCATGGCGACGTGTATACGCCCTCAAGCCGGAATTTCCATAGTCCGGCTCCTGACGGCAGCGAGAATTCGGCGCCGAGCTGGGCGCCCATGCTGTCCGGATACGATCTGCCCTTCTCCGTGCTCCGCTCCCCTATCGTCTGCAGCTCGTTCTGCGCATACAGACCGTATATCCTCAGATTTCTCGCCGCGCTCCAGTCGAACGTGAATCCCAGATACGCGCAGAAATGCCCCTCGTCATACCACCGGTTCTCCTCCTCGGTGTTGTATTCCGTCCAGGCGGAGAACTGGTGCATCACCATCAGCGGATTCAGGAAACGGATCTCAAACGGAGCGTTCACGAGGGAGCCCTCGACAAGCGAGAGCCGGAGGCACGGAAGCGGATTTATGTCGGCCTGGTGGAGGTAGAGGTATTTCGCGCGGTCAATCTGAACGGTGCCAAGGCTGTATCTGAAGAACCTTGAGAACACGGACATCCGCACATAGGCGTCGGTCTCGAACGTGCTGTCATAAAGTATGCTCGCCCGGCCCGTGTTTCCGATCTGCATCCCCTCCTTTCCTACGCACAGATTGAATCCCCATCCGCCGAATATCTTTCCTGCGGAGGCATAGGCGAACCGCGGGAAAAGGAATTCAAGCTGATCGGTGCGGTACGGAATGTTCGTGAAATTTCCAGGCGCCTGCATGGAGGCGAAATTCTTTCCCAGAAAAATATCGGTCTCGATCATCAGGCAGTCCGAGAATCCGAACAGAAGCGGAGCCGTAGCCAGATTGTCCGACATGAAATACCGGAAGCTCCATGGAATCTCTGGATTGCTCTTCCAGTAGAATTCCGGATTCAGGATTATGTTTCCGGAGAACCTGAACGCGCCTGCGCCCGGAACTCCGTCATGATCCGGCCGAAGGAACGAGTCTATCTCGTCATATATCCGCATGACAGGCTCGGAAAGCCCCTCCCTGTCAATGCCGTAGAACCATGTCCTCAGCTCTCCTGCCGAGGCGGGAACTGATCCCCAGGGAAGGACGGCGCCTGCGTCCGACGCCACCGACTCCAAGGCCCCGTAAATCCAGTGGGAGGCAGGAAAAAGCTGCATGCCGCTGACAGACCGGGGAAACAGGCGGAACATGACTGCGGAATAAAAAAAGCACAGGGCGATAAATCTCTTCATAAAGCGTTCTCCATAAAACATTATCCCTCTAATCTAAGGAAAAAAAACACGAAAAGAAAGTGTAACCATCAAATTGCTCCACTTTTTTCTTGTCATCTGATGGAACTAAAAACTTATTTCTGGTAGAATGTCGGGCAAGGCTATGGAGTTAGAAAGTTTCAAGAAGTATCTGAATGACACTTTTCCGAGAACCAGCTCGTTCACGTCGGGACTGGCGCTTTTTCTTGTGGATGCGACCGTGCTCTTGCTGTGCATATCAGCGGGATTCTTCATAGTGAATCTTTTCGCGCCGGACGACATAAATTTCCGCTCTTTCATAAACTATTCGATATACATTCCTCTGATACTGACGGTGTTCCTCTCGTCGGGGCTGTATCCGGGAATAATGATTCCTCCGACCGAGGAGCTGAAGAAATTCTGCATCTGCTCATTTTTCAGCTTCATTGGAATCTGCATGAGCATTCTCCTCACAAACCATACGGAGAGCGGATTCACGCTGAAATATATACTGAAGGACAGCCAGGACATAGCCGTCTGCACGGCGTTTATGGCGGCGTTTCCCGCCGCGACCATAATGCTTCCTGTATGCCGCGAGATTGCACGGAGGCTGTTCAGCAGATTCAGCTGGTGGGGAGTTCCGGCGGTCATCTACTGCCGGGGAGACAATGCGGATACCATAATAAGCAGGCTGGTGAACAATCCGTATCTCGGCTACAAGCCGGCGGTGATAATAGACGGAGACTGCACAGTCCCGCACCTTTACGGAAAAATCCCGGTCTTTCCTCCGTCGCAGGAAATCAGCAGCATAATACATGACGTGAACATAAAGACGGCGATACTCTGTGACTGCGGAGGCGAGGATGCCTCGGATATAATGACCGCCTACAGATACACAATAACGGTATCAAAAGCCTATGTGTCGTTCACCACCACGCAGCAGATGAAGGACATCGCAGGAATAATAGGATTCGCATCGATAAACAACCTCACGTTCAGGGGAAACCTGCTGATAAAGCGCATGATAGACATACTGCTTGTGCTTGTGGCATCTCCTTTCCTCATACCCGTATTCATCGTGCTGGCCGTACTTGTCAAGACTACATCAGAGGGGCCGGTATTCTACGGGCACAGACGGGTCGGCAAGAACGGAAAGGAGATAAGATGCTGGAAATTCCGCTCCATGTACATTGACGCCGACAGGCAGCTTGAGAAAATTCTGGCGGAGAATCCGCAGATGAGGGCCGAATGGGAGCGCGACCGGAAATTCGTGAACGATCCGCGGGTGACGGGATTCGGAAAATTCCTGCGCAAGACCAGCCTGGACGAGCTGCCGCAGATAATAAACATACTCTGCGGGGAGATGAGCTTTGTGGGGCCGCGTCCTGTAACCGAGGGGGAACTGCCGAAATACGGCAAATACAAGGATTTCGTGCTTTCCGTAAAGCCCGGCCTTTCCGGGATGTGGCAGATTTCCGGCAGGTCGGACACAGGCTACGAGGAGAGAATCTCCTACGACACCTACTATATACAGAACTGGTCCATCTGGCTGGATCTTTGGATAATAATCAAGACAGTCTGGGTTGTCTTGAAGGGAAAGGGCGCATACTGATGAAACGGATTATCGCCGCAGCCGCGGCGATTGCGGCTGCGGCGGAGACATTTGCCGCAGCCTACAGAATCGGCGGCACGGAATACGATATAAGGGGAATGACGAAAGTGCACCAGCTTGAGCGCAAGGTTCAGGTTGACACGGTGACAGTGTTCAGGGACGAGGAGAGCTTCCTTGAATACATAAGGAAGCTCCGCCAGGAATATGACAACACGAGGGCTTTCGAGAACGTCGGAATAGACTACAGCATCAGCTCCGGAGAGGGAGACACTTCCGTCGTCACCCTGAAAATCCGGCTTGAGGAGGGATTCAGCTTTCTTACTGTCCCCTACCTCACATTCTCAACGCCATCTTCGGGAGCAGTCCTCACTCCGAAAATAAAAGTAAAGGACTCGAATTTCCTGGGCTCGATGAATCCGCTCACTGCGTCAATGGATCTTGTCATCAGGGATGATTTCACAGTATTCGAACCGGAGGTGAATTTCACGTACGACCATCCGTTCGAGGCCGGAGGAATAAAATTCATCTGGACAAACGACCATACAGTCTCCTACACCTGGGGAAAAACCTCCCCTGAATGGAATCTCAGGACGGGACTGTCGGCCGAGCTTCCGTTCAGGCTCTTCTCGCTGAAGGCGGAATTCTACCAGAGCTCCACAAAAGACTTCGACTATGACAAATACGGCGACGGCACATACTTCACCGAGGAGGCCGCATTATCGGCTCCGTTCACCCTGCTTGACATAGACGGATTCTCAAAAATATACAGCACGCCCAAAGTCTCATTCGTATGGAACTGGGATCCGTTCATTCAGAACGGGGACCTGAGCGGAATCTCAGGGGAAAACACGGATCTGTCCGGACCATACATAACCGTCGGAAACACATTCTCGACGTCGAAGGTGGACTGGAACGGAAATTTCAGGGACGGATGGAGTCTCTCTCTGTCACCGTCGATAAAGTACAACTTCCAGCTCGGACGGCTTGAGCCGGAGAGCTCATGCACGCCCGGCATCACATTCGACATGAAAGGATACAGGTCCTTCGGCATCGCCGGAATAACAGGCTCCCTGCACGGATTCTTCTACGGCAGGAACGGCTCGGAAAAATTCGACGCGCAGCTCCGGGGAATAAGGGATGACCAGTATTTCAGCGGTGAGACGGCGTTCAGCGGAGACTATGCCTGCAAGCCGCAGGCCGGAATAGTGCTCAATCTGGATGTTCCGGTGCGGATTCTGTCAACTGATTTCTCAAAAGGAATATTCCGCTACCTGAATTTCGATGTCCAGATGTCACCGTTCATGGACATCGCGCTCATGTCCAACAAGGCCACAGGAAGCTTCTTCGATCCGAAGGACGGATTCTATGCGGCCGGACTTGACATTCTTGTATATCCGAGGAAATGGACAGGATACACAATCCGCGCCAGCCTCGGACTCGACGTCGGGCGGCTGCTGCTGAGGGATGTCCTGAACATGGACTGGAGGCAGGACGAGGAGAAATGGTGGGAACTATATATCGGCCTTGGACTCCACTACTGATTCCGACCGGAACTGACGGACGCCTCTCCCCGCCAGTACGGATCTGGAGACGCGTCCGCAAGTATGTCATACAGCCCGGAGGAGAATACGCGTCCGCCGCATTTTCCTGATATTTCCGCCAGCATATTGAAGCTCTTCCAGAGACTGTTGTCTGTCCCCCACTGCTTTATGTCGCTGTAGCGTCCGACCTCAGCGAAAAACGAGCGGAGATCGCTGTATGAGAATTCGGTGTCACGGCTTTCGACCACGGAGCAGACTTTTGTGAATCCGGTTATGACCGCAAGTCCGCAGGCACGCAGGGCACGGTCATATTCACCCCTGCCGGAATAATATTCGGCAAGCTCTGAATATGCGTTCATCGCGTAAAACGAGCCGGCCCTGTACATCACGAAGAATTTTCCGACCGGATCACGCCTGCCCTTCACCGTGGCACACATCGAATCCATGAAAGTTCCGTCCGTAAAATGGGGATCGGAGGCGGCTATGTTCAGAAGCCTCTTCTCCATCATGCCAGGATCACCCTTCAGACGGCTGATTTCTGCGAGCTGATACAGAATCTCGTATTTGGCGTCCGGAATGTCAAGCGCACCGGCATTTTTCAGCGCCTCAAGATACCAGTCCTCCGCGAAGCTGTATTCTCCCTCCATTCTGTAGACGTCGCCGATGAGCTTCTGCGCCTCCGGATATTCAGCCGTTCCGCCTATATATGACAGCATTGACTTCATCGATCCGCCGAAACAATCCTCACCCTTCTTTCTGACATAAAATCTGATTATATCCGCCGCATTGCTCTCGCCCCGCCTGTCAAGCACAAGGAGGATAGAGTCTATGCTGTCGCCGGCACGCTGCACCGGCTCCGATGCCGTGGCGTTCTCAAGCAGCTCAAGCTGCGCTTCCACCGAATTCCGCCGTTCCGACACGGCAGTCTCCGCATAACGGAGAGCACGCCCATAATCACGGCTTCCGAAACAGAAGAGCGCGTCATTGTACGCCGTACGGCCCATGTCATTCTGCTGGGCATAAAACGGCAGGAAAAGGTGAATCAGCAGTGCGGATGCGATGACAAATCTATTTTTTCTCATAAAGTTTCCAGTTCTTCCTTGAATACTTTATCGGCATTTTCCTCATCCACCGTTCGGATTATCTTGCCTTTTTTGAAGATTATGACCTTTCCTCCGGCTCCGGCGATTCCTATGTCGGCATGACGCCCCTCGCCCGGACCGTTGACGGCACATCCCATCACCGCGACAGTAATGTTCCTGTCCATCGAAAGAAGCCTGTTCTGCCACCTTGACACGAAACCATGCACATCAAAACCGTCACGTCCGCACCTGGGACATGAGACTATCCTGACACCGCCGGAGCGCTTTCCGCATTCCCTCAGTATGCCGCGGGCCGCTATCACCTCGTTCTCAGGCGATGATGACAGGCTGACACGGATCGTGTCGCCGATTCCGTCATTAAGCAGCGCGGAGAAAGCTACAGTGCTCCTGATGATGCCGTCTATAAGCGGTCCGGCCTCGGTAACCCCAAGGTGAAGCGGGTTGCTGTACTTCTCCGCATAGAACCGGTTCGCCTGGACTGTCTCGGCTACATCGGATGACTTCATGCTGACTACATACTGGTCAAAATCAAGTCCGGCGAACACCTCTGACTCCATCACCGCAGTCTCACAGAGAGCCTCCGCACGCGTCATAAGCCCGGCCGCGACCTTATTCTGAAGCTCCTTTGGATAGCTTCCGGAATTTATGCCGATTCTTATCGCGGCTCCGTTCTCGCGGCATGACTCCACAACCCTGCGCACATTGTCAGCGGAGCCGATGTTTCCCGGATTGATTCTGATCGCCGCGGTGTTTCCCTTAAGACACTCAAGGGCAAGCCTGTAGTCAAAGTGGATGTCGGCGACAAGAGGAACCTCGGTTCTTTCGGCGATCATATTAAGGGCGGCGGCGCTCCTCATGTCGGGAACTGCGAAACGGATTATGTCGCAGCCGAGGGTCTGCAGCTCCGATATGCGTGAAAGCACGGAATCAAGCAGCGCTGTATCACCGGTGACAGCGGAAATCGGCTCCTTCCACATTGTCTGTATCGTCACGGGACTGCCTCCGCCCAATGAAAGCCTTCTCGTCATGCCCTTTCCGCCGATACGAATTTCCTTTGTATTCATAAATCCTGAGTTTAAAAATATCCCCGCCTGAAAAAGCGGGGACATGACTGACGGAACATTCCATTCCGCAGGCGGCGGGCGTACTCCGGCGATAGGCTCTGGAATTCCGTCCGTCCTCAACACATTGACGGAGACCCCCATTTTACGGTGCAAGCGCCGGAAAATGAGGCGTCTCCGCAAGAATCAGCAAACAATCATGGAGAACACCATGGCAAACAGGGCGACAGTCTCGCAGAGACCCACGACCATGATGTACTGGGCAAATCCTTTTCCTGTCTCACCTAGGGCATCAGAACCGGCGGCGCCGGCCTTTCCCTGGGCGACGGCGGAGAAACACATCGCAAGACCGGACGCGATGCCGAGTCCAAGCAGGAATCCCGGATTCTTGTCCGAGGCGACCATCTGCTGCATCAGAAGGAATCCGTAGATTGTCTGTGTCAGCGGAGCGCCGGCGAACACAGTAAGAATGAACGGCGCCGGTTTGTTGTTGATGTAGCAGCGCTTCCAGGCGCCGATCGCGCCCTGACCTGCAATTCCTATACCGACAGCCGATCCGATTGCGGCTATACCCATGACAAGAGCCGCTCCAAGCATACCAAAATTAAAAGCCATAATTAACTCCTATAATTTTCAGGCCCGCGACGCGGACCGTCTGAAACAAATTCACCGGCCGGCGAACCGGCCTCCAGTCCGAATTCTCAGGCGTTCTTCTCCCTGAACGGACTGTACTTGAATCCTGACCATGACATTCCAAGATGGTTCGAGAATTCAAGCGTATTAAGCCTGACTCCATGGACTATCACAGAAAGAAGATTCAGAATCATATTCAGCCCGTGGCCGAAGCACACAAGCAGGACAAACGCCATGAAGGTAACGAGATGGCCAAGCAGCGGACCGGCCATGTCATTTACTGTCCCCGAAATGGCCGCACCTGCAAGGCCGACAGCCCACAGGCGGATATAAGACACTATGTCGGAGAACACGTTCACGACTCCAAGCAGAACCGAAATTATGTTCCGGCAGCTCTCAAGCACGGATTTTCCTATGCTTCCGTCATAATTGGCGAAAATAAAACTGAGCACAAATCCGGCCAGGATAAGCGCAACGGCGATTTTTCCCACGGGTACACCGTATATCACCTCGTCCAGAGAGAAAACCGATGAGCTCACCACCATGGAAAGCACGACATAGAACATTCCGACCAGCTGGATCAGCGAGCCGAAATCTCCGACCGCCTTCAGCGATTTCCTGTTGCGTGCCATGCACTTTATATGCGCCACCGACAGCTGGAACAGGGCCAGCGAGAAGCAGAAAATCTGCAGATTCTGCGCCGTCGTAAGTGTTCCCGTGTCCTTCCAGAAAGGCTTCCACTGCACATCGGAATATGCATTGGAAATCTGCGGAACCGACAGGTTTTTCAGCCATTGCGGAATCATATCCATGCCAAGCCCGAACCAGGTGCATGTGACCGTTCCCCATATCACCGTGGAAATTCCGACAAGAAGGACAAGGCCGGCAGCAGCGGGAACAGTCTTTCCGGATAGCCTTGACTTCAGGACCAGAGCCAGGGCACCGGCCGTAACTATGAGTCCGTAGCCGCCGTCTCCGAAAATCATGCCGAAGAATATGGTGAAGAAGAACAGGAACCAGCCGGAAATGTCATACTCATGGTATCCCGGAACTGTTCCGAGAAAATCCGTCAGCGGATAAATCAGGCTCACAAGCCTGTTGTTGCGTAGCTTCGTCGGAACATTATCGTCCGAATCATCAGGATCAGAACAGGCGATCGCCCATCCGTATTCCGCACAGGCCGATTTCAGCCGTCCCGTATCGGAGGCGGGAACATATCCGGAAATCCAGGCAAGTGAATTCTTCGATTCAGCCTCACGCTCCATTCCTGAGTTGACGGTCTCGAATTCGATATCCGATTCAATCACCGACAGGAATTTCCTTATGGAACCGATATAACGGACCTTGTCCGCAAATCCTGCCTCTATGTGCGCTATCTCGGCGGTGTCCTCCTCTATCTCCTTCTCAAGAAGCGACGTGGAGACTCTCGGCTCCGGAACCTCGAACGCCTCCGGAAGCAGATTGGCAGGACGGCTGTCACCGCCGTTCACGACAAGGAAACGTACCGTCTTCCTGTCATTGTTCACAAGAAGCGTCTGTATGCCACCGTCAATCATGCTGTATTTGTCCGCGGAAATCTCATACAGCCTGAGATCCACGCCCCTGCTCCTGAGAAATGCCAAATCCTCAAGACTTACGTCGCCCCATTTTCCGAAACGCTCAAGCTCGGCCGCATCAGATGCAATCTCCTCAAGAAGCTGCTTCTTCCTGTCATATCCGGCGACAATCTCGGAGCACACAGACACGACCTGCTCATCCGTAACAAAGGAATCCTCATTTTTAGGGGATTTCTTGGACTGCCTTATTTCAGACAGCACAGAAAGCGCGAACACCGCATTTCCGGAAATCTCCCGGAAGCGGGCAAGCTTTCCGCCCTTTCCCTCGACATTCTCAAGATGCACAAGCCCAAGCCTGCGCAGACGGACAAGAGCTTCCTCCCTGTCCTTGTCAAGAAGAACTATCGAGACCCTTTTCATTGGTTCTATCATCTGTCTGCCTCCGCAGGCTCCGTCCCGGCCGTCTGAAGCTTTTTCTTAGAGATTTTGCTGCGCACAACGGCCGCAACCTGCTCATCTCCGATATAGACGGAAATCTTCTTTATATTGGCCTTTGCCTCAGGGATTTTCACCTTCTCAAACAGATTAACCCGCTGGGTTGTCGTCCTGAGCTCCTTGGACAGAAGCCTGACCTGCTCGTCCAGCACATCAGCCTCAAGGTCAAGAGACAGAGCCTTCTCCATCCTGTCAGCCGCAAGGTCAATCCACACAGGTGTCTCATAAAGGTCATAATCACCTCGGGAAAAATCCGCGCCCTCATATACAGGAATCGTGACTCCGGCGATATTTCCGAATCCCTTCTTTATGTTGCGGACGGTCACCATTCCCGGCCTGAACGCATCCTCCTCGCCGAAAACCGCAATCCAGTCGTTGAATTCCCTCTCCAGCTGGACACGCGCGGCGCGGACCTCCTTGGCCTTGGCATCTATCGTCCTGATTTCAGTCTGAAGCTGCTGTTTCTTGAGCATGAGAGTAGGAAGATAGCGCCTGTACATCTTGAGGGCATCCTTCTGGACCTTCAGCTCATTCTTTGTCAGCTTAATCTTCGCCATAAAAACCTCTATTCAGCAGGCCAGTACTTCTCTATAAGGGAAGACTTGATTCCTGTCTCCTCCGGCTCAAAACAGTCGGCGAGAATTCTCCAGCCCAGGTCAAGAGCATCCTCAAGCGGAATATTCTTGGACAGATCCATCATCTGCGCCTCGAATTCACGTCCGTAGCACAGTAGCTTCTCATCCCATCCGCTCATCATGAATCCCATGGACTTCTTCTCAAGGGTATCCTTGTAGTTCGCATAGAGGCGGATCATTCCGTCCATAAGCGCGCGGTGATCCGGACGTGTCTTGTCGTTCACATTCTGCTTCAGACGGGAGAGCGAACCGAACGGCTCGATTCTTCCGCCCTTCAGATAATACTGTCCCTCGGTGATATAGCCAGTGTTGTCCGGCACAGGATGGGTGACATCATCACCCGGCATCGTAGTGACGGCAAGCACCGTGACCGAACCGGCATTGTCAAAGTCAACCGCCTTCTCATAACGAGAGGCGAGCTGCGAATAAAGGTCGCCGGGATATCCGCGGTTGGACGGAACCTGCTCCTGGGTGATTGCTATCTCCTTGAGTGAGTCGGCAAAATTGGTCATGTCTGTCAGCAGGACAAGGACATCCTTTCCTTTAAGCGCAAACTGCTCCGCCACAGCAAGACTGAGATCCGGAATTTTCTGACATTCAACCGTAGGATCAGCCGCCGTATGGACAAACATCACCGTCCGGCTCAGCGCGCCTCCGTCCTCAAGCGTCTTCTTGAAGTACAGATAGTCATCATATTTAAGACCCATGCCTCCAAGGACAATCACGTCAACCTCCGCCTGCATTGCAATCCTCGCGAGAAGCTGGTTGTACGGCTCACCGGAAATGCTGAATATAGGAAGCTTCTGGGAAACGACAAGCGTGTTGAACATATCAATCATCGGAATTCCTGTCCTGATCATCCTGCGCGCCATTATACGCTTTGACGGATTTACAGAAGGACCGCCTATCGTCACAAGACTGTCGGTCAGAGCGGGACCGTTGTCCCTCGGCTCCGCGGAACCGTTGAATATGCGTCCAAGCAGATCGTCAGAGAAGCTGACCTCCATCTGATGTCCGAGGAATTTTATATGATCTCCGGTCGATACACCCCTGCCTCCGGCGAAAACCTGAAGCGAAACGGTGTACCCGTCAATCTTGTTGACTTCAGCGAGAGACTTTCCGAAACGGGTCTCAATCTCCGCAAGCTCCCCATAAGCGACGTTGTCGGCCTTCACCGTGATCACACTGCCCGTGATGGACTCTATTTTACTGTAAACCTTGTTCATTACTCGCCATCCTTGAGCATTTCAGCGGCCTCGGCACGGAGCTGTCCATGCTGCCTCGCATACTGCTCGTCTATTTCCTTTTCATTGGCCACGAATTTTTCGCCCATCCATTCGGAATAGTTCCAGTCTATGAATTTCTGTCTCAGCTGGTTGAAAAACACACGGGCCTCATCCTTGTCCTTCAGATCAAAATCAGAACCGAGCACTGAGAGCACCTTCCTGAACGTGTATTTCTGACGCTCGACGCTGACGGAGGAATCCGTATCGTCAAATGAATTCTGCTGCATATAGACGGCATCAAGGAATTCGCTCTTTAGATAGATGACAAAATCCTCAGTGGTGGTTCCCTCCTCGCCGATGACCTTCATCATCTGGTTGACCTCGACACCGGACGTGAACACGGAACGAGCGTAGTCAACCCAGTCCTCACGGATGACGCTCCTGTATTTTGACCACGAGGCGACAGGATCTATGGCCGGATATTTGCGCGCATCGGAACGCTCGCGTGTAAGCCCGTGAAATGCGCCCACAACCTTAAGGGTCGCCTGGGTCACAGGCTCCTCGAAATTTCCTCCGGCCGGAGACACAGTACCTCCGATTGTTACGGAACCGGTGCTTCCGTCGCGCAGACGCACGATTCCCGCACGCTCATAGAATGCGGCGATATAGGACTCAAGATATGCAGGGAAAGCCTCCTCTCCCGGAATCTCCTCCAGACGGCCTGACATTTCCCTGAGGGCCTGAGCCCATCTCGACGTCGAATCCGCAAGGAGAAGAACATGAAGCCCCATCTGACGGTAATACTCAGCCAGGGTTACTGAGGTATATACTGACGCCTCGCGTGACGCTACAGGCATTGATGACGTGTTGCAGATGATGATGGTCCGTTTCATAAGCGACTCGCCTGTGCGCGGATCCTTCAGCTCAGGAAATTCCTTTATCGTCTCGACAACCTCTCCGGCACGCTCACCGCAGGCCGCGATGATAACTATGTCAACATCGGCATGGCGGCTCGTCGTATGCTGGAGAACTGTCTTTCCGGCGCCGAAAGGTCCCGGAATGCAGTAAGTTCCGCCCTTCGCCACCGGGAAAAAAGTGTCTATAAGGCGGGTCTGAGTAACCATCGGCTCGGATGGAGCCAGCCTCTCGGCGTAGCAGTCCACGGCACGCTTTACCGGCCAGCGGAATGTCATGGTAAGCTCATGCTCGTTCCCCTTCTCGTCTGTGACTACAGCCATACGCCCATCGATGGTATATGAACCGGCCGGTGTAACCTCCTTGACGGTATAGACTCCGTACATATCAAACGGAACAAGAATCTTGTGGGTGAACGGTCCTTCCGGTACAGTTCCGATCGAGTCGCCGCGCAGAAGCCTGTCCCCAGGCTTCACGGAAGGAGTCCAGTCCCATTTCACGTCTTTCGGAAGGGAATCAACATAAATTCCCCTCTCAAGGAAGAATCCCGCCTTCTCCGCCACAAGCGGAAGAGGATTCTGAAGACCGTCAAAAACCTGTCCGAGAAGTCCAGGGCCAAGCTGCGCAGAGAGAAGATCCCCCGTGAATTCGACTGTATCTCCAGCCCTGATTCCCTGGGTCATCTCATAAATCTGCATCTGGGCCCTGTCTCCGCGGATACGGATAATCTCGCCCTTGAGCTTTTTTCCGTCAACATCCACGTAACCGACCTCATTCATGGCGACATTGCCGTCAAAACCGACGGTTATGAGGTTGCCGTTGATGCCGACCACCTTCGCTTTTGTATCTGTCATAATGATTCTCCAAGTATTGTATCGTATATCCTGTGATAGGAATTTCTGCCGTTCTCTGTGTCGAATTTCTTCATGCGAGACACAAGAAGAAGCCTGACTCCATATTCATAGACGGCATCTATCGAGAAACCGTCAAGCGGTCTCAGATCATCAAGGACCTTCATCCTGTAGTCGAACAGAAACTGTTCCGCAGCCAGAGGGCTGCTCATGCCGACAGCAGTTCTTGCGCATTGAAGTATGTCAGCAGTACATGAGCCGGGCAGCTGATAGAAATCCTTCCGCATCTTCTGCGCACGGATCTGCGCCAGCGCAAGCCTAAGGTTGCGCTCATGCCCGTACCATGCGTCAAGGAAAGGAGAGCCTGTCCGGGTCTGCTGCTCCGGAGGAACAAGCGAGAGCCCCATCACCACATTCCTGCTGTTCCCGTCAAGGAACCGGCTGCAGAGGCTCTTGAATTCATCAGGAGTTATGGGCAGGGCCGATTTCTCTCCGAGTCCGGAAATATTCGGCAGCTGCGAGACCAGATAATAGTATGAACTCACTTATTGTTTTCCTCCGCGGCGCCCTTCACCAGCGCGGCCACCTTAGGATTCAGGTATGCGGCGAAAAGCTCCGCCACAGCCTCAGCCGAATAATCATAGTATGCGGCTCCGTCCCTCACACCGATTCTGAATCCGGAGGAGAGCGTCCTGTCGCCTTTCAACTCAAGACCTGCGGAAATCTCGGACTTCAGTTCTGACGTAAGGGCGTTCTCCAGTTCGGAAAGCTCATCAGGAGGAAGAAGAACGGAAAGCTCGGACACCTCAGACTTACGGCTCCATTCCCTGACAGTCTCTGGAACAAGTTTTCTCAGGACATCGGCGGTAACAGCCTCTGATGTCCTTGCCTTTATAAGGTTGTCCAATTCGGCGACCAGCGAATCCCTGAACGTCAGAAGCATGTTGCGTCCGGCCTGGGCTATCGCATCCTCACCTGATTTTTCCATTCTTGCGGTTTCCGTCTTCGCATCCCTGATGATTTCATCAGCCTTAAGACGCGCGTCGGCGACAATCTGCTCCGCCTTTTTTTCCGCCTCGGATACGATTTTTCCGGCTTCGGCCTCGGCAGAGGCAACTCCGTCCCTCTTGATCTTATCAATCAGCTCCTGCAACTGAACATCCATCTCAAAACCTCACTGTTATGTCTATATTAGAATGAATCAAATTTACTGAACAATTCATTTATTTTCAATAAAATTACAAAAAATCAGTATTCATGAAGAACGGAAAAAAAATCCGCCCGTCAGAAACCGAACGAATATACCGTCTTCGCGGTATAACGCTGACCCGGCTCAAGGATACAGGCCGGAAATTCCTTTTTGTTGGGGCTGTCCGGAAAGCACTGTGTCTCCAGACAGAACGCATCATGATTCTGGTAGACCTGACCGTTCTTTCCTTTTATCCCCTTTATCCAGTTCGCTGTATAGAACTGGCATCCCTCAAGGTTCGTGTAGACCGACATCGAATGTCCGGTAGAGGGATCCCTCACCTCGGCGAATTCCACGAGATCAGAATCATCAAGAGGAATTCCGCATCCTGGTCTGTCCGCGCCGTACATCTCAGTGACATAGCAGTGGTCATATCCCGGTCCGACAGACTTTATGTCCTTTCCGATTCTTTTCTCCGCGGTAAAGTCGAACGGTGTGTCCGCGACAGGATTCAGCTTTCCGGTGGGAATAAGTTTTGAGTCTATGTCGAGGACGTATGATGAATTCATCCTCATCGTATGCTTCTTTATGCTTCCGCCTCCGGCCAGATTGAAATAAGCATGGTTCGTTATGTTGATCGGAGTCGCGCGGTCAGTCTCTGCCGTGTATCTGCACGTAAGATTGTCGCTGTCATCAAGCAGATATGTCACCTCAAGCCTCACGTTTCCAGGAAACCCCTGCTCCCCGTCAGGTGAAATTCTCGTGAAGCGCACACCGCAGCAGCCGTTCTCCTTCACCGGCCTGCCGCTCCACATAACCTTGTCATATCCGTTAAAACCGCCATGAAGCGTGTTCGGTCCGTCATTTTTGTCAAGCGGATATTCCGTGCCGTCAAGGGAGAACGATGCGCCTCCGATTCTGTTCGCAAAGCGTCCCACGATGGCTCCAAAACAGAAATTTGAATTCAGATACCCCTCAAGTGTCGAAAATCCGAGCAGGACATCCGTCTTGATGCCGCTGTCATCCCTGATGACTATACTTGTCAGTGTGCAACCGTAATCAGTGCAGGAAAATGACATTCTGGAATTCCTGACAGTGAACAGGCTGACCTTTGTGCCGTCCGACAGCAGACCGAATTTCTGTTTCTTTACCTTCATCGTTACGCCTCCGGAAAAATTGGAATGTCCCTCTCACAAAATATCAATACTCAGCTGAACCTCAACTATCGAACATGAAAGCTCAGCCGCTATATCCTCTATGCCCATCCCCTGCTCGTAAAGGGCTCTTATACGGTCAGGAAGGCTCTCCTCAGTCTCCCCCACGGAAACAGCCGCAGAGCCGTCCTGCGGTCCGGACACCGCGGACTCCTTCCTATATGCGGCTCCGCCGGGAGCCTCGGAAAGCTGAAAGTCATGCCCCGCCTGCTGCTCATCACCGAAAAGCGACGCCTGCTGCGACTCGCGGAATGCGCCGTCCCCGACGGCCTGCACATAGCTCCTGCCTCTGCGTGCGGGCTGCTGCGGCCGCCTTGCGATTTTCTCCGTCTCCGCTATCATGTCCCTCAGCCTGTCGGAAGCCTCCCTGAACTGCTGCATCTTCTGCTCTGCAGAGTCCAGCATGGATTTCAGACGTCTTGACGAATCGTTCACCAGATTGATGTCACGCTCCGTGTTCCGGTTCACATCCATAATCATCTTGTTTATGGCCGCACGTGTCTTATCTATTATCGAGTCTGTGGAAAAAATTTTCCTGAACCTTACGGCGAAAAAAATCCACAACGAGATATTTATTGCTGTGAGCGCGACCATAAAATATACGACCATCGGTTCACCTTGTAATATCTATTATCGTGCCAAGATATGAGCCGTTCCCGGAGGAGAAACTGCGGCCGCTCTCCTCATCCTCACCATCACCGCGCCGTTTCCCCTCTGGTTTTCCTTCAGGTGATGACCACGCTCCTGAATTTCCTCCGTCAGCGCCGACAGCTCCAGCTCTGGATCCGTCGCCTGTAGTCTGCCGGACCTTCATCGCATTCTCAAGATTCTGCCGGATTACAGACTGCTGCTGCATCGACTCAGAAAGCTGGCTGGCCTGCTGCTGTCCGGCGACAATCTTTGAGACGTTTGAAAGCTGGGAATACATTGTCTGAAGATCAATTGGCTGTATACCCATCCGGTTCCTCCATTTTCATTGAGGGCGGCTCATAAGGGCCGCGTTTCGCGAAGCTCTTGTCGTAGTAGAAGACAAGGTTCGAAGCATCCATCTTGACCTCGTCAAGAATATCCCTCACATAGACTTTCACGCCGGCATAGACAGTTCCCTCGACCTTGACCTTGCCGACCGCCTTGAGGTCACGGAGATGAGCCTGTATCTTGTTTATCTCGGATGTCATCTCCTCAAGTTCCGATGAAACCGCATCACGGCGCTCCCTGAGAGAATTCAGCTTGGACTCCTTGTCCTGGGAGAGCTTCCTTCTGACATTCTTCTGCTGCTCAAGCGTCTGTATGTCAAGCCCGAGATTCTCATACTCCTTGACGAGCGTGGCCTGTGACTTCTGAAGCTCCAGCAGCCGCTTCTTCGCGCGCGGATCGATTCCCACCTCAAGTATCGTCTCTGTTCCTCCGCCCGGAGAACCGATTTTTCTCGCGCATATCTCCTCCGTGGCAAGAAGATGGCCGCCGATAATCTGGGCCTTTTTTCCGCGAAGGATTATGTTCTTCATCGCCGTCACGTTTGAATTCACGATGCTGTCGGAGACAATCACATTCTCCTCCACCTCGACCGTCGCGTCATTGATGAATTTCGCCCACAGCGAGCGGCCGGCCTTTATGGAGCCCTCGCCCTTGCCGAAAATTCCCTGCCGGACAATTATATTGCCTGAGGCCTCAAGCCTCGACTTGTCTACGATTCCGTTCACCTCGATATTGGTCGCCTCGACCTTATAGCCGTCCTCTACGGAGCCTTTTATTATCACTGTTCCCACGAATTTGACATCTCCGGTCTTCACATTGACACCGTCAAGATACTTCACAGGCTCGACGGTAATCTTTCCGCCGACAAGCATCACCTCGCCGTCTATAAGCGCTTTTATGGTGACACCGTCCTTGTCAAGCGCGACATTCGCGCCGAGCTGAACCTGTATGTCCTTTCCGTTCTTCGCCTCAAGGTAACGGCCGAACAGAGTCTTTCCTCCGCGGCCGCGCTCCGCCGCTATTTTTGTAGCCAGCGGCTGTCCCGCAATCACATTCTGAATCTGATTGAGCTCCTTGTAGTTTATGTTTCCCGAATCGGATATTTTTGCCCTCAGCTTGCGGGGATCCGTCTCAAAGTTGTATGATATATAGGCGTCATTTCCATCGACAGGCAGAACCGCCGACGCGACCTCATAGGGATTGTTGTAGACGGGAGAATCCACGAATTCATCGATTCTGGCTGTATTGAAACATGCCTCGATAATCCCCTGCTGCATAAGACTGCGCCTTATAAGGTCAGCCGAGACCTCGGCTCCGCTGACAGACGGAGGAGACACCGTTATGGAGGCGGTCATCTCGTCTTTCGTCACATCGACAGACACAAGCGCATCGCCCGCCTGAACATGTTTATATGTACCGACCTCCGTATATGCGCCGTCCGTTCCCTGGCGGACACATTTTTTCACAAGCCCCTCATTGACATCGACTGTATCAGGCTGACGCAGATCCGCAAGGACATCCTTCAGGTCAACCGGATTTCCGTTTCCGACGGGCGGAACGACCTTGAGCATAAGATTCGCCCCGAAATGGCGGACATAGTATAATCCGTCCTTGTCCCTGGCGACGGTCTCATCCTGAGCCTCGTCCGCGAACGCAAGCCCCTCCGAAGCCTTCTCTACTTTTGTCCGTACGGTGTCAGGATTCTGATAGACCTTTATGCGCCACGGCTTTTTCCCCATTCCGAGAAAGCCGTCTCCGCCCTTCTCCACGACCTCATACTGAAGGTTGGCGCGCTCGGTACCCAGCTGAACCGCCGCATCCGCAAGAGCCTCGTCAACAGTGTCGGCTCTGACATCGACCATATTGAGAGCCTTGTCCCTTGCGAGATGATCCTGCATATCCTGCCGTATTTTATCCAGAGTAACCATACCTTACCGCCGCTCCGCTCAGATTATTCCCTTTCTCAGGTTGGTCAGCTTCGCACGGAGATGATGATTCGCCTTTGTATGGAGCTGTGATATTCTGGACTCGCTCACCTCAAGCACCTCTCCTATCTCCTTGAACGTAAGATCCTCATGATAATAGAGGACTATGACCATCTTCTCCTTCTCAGGAAGCTCGCTTATGGCCTGCGCGATGACCTTCTTTATCTCCTCGCGCTCGGCAATGACATCAGGATTCAGGCTTGACGGAGACTCGATGTTGCTTCCTATCGAAAGATTGTCATTGTCATCACCTGAATACCACACGTCATTGAGGGAAAGCACTGAAGTTCCAGACACCTTCATGACAGTCCGGTGATACTCATCTTCCGTCATATTGAGCGATTCGGCTATCTCGGAATCCGTCGCCATTCTTCCGAGCTTCGACTCAAGCGCCACTATCGCATCCTCTATCTCGCGGGACTTCTGCCTCACCGAACGCGGAACCCAGTCGATCTGCCTGAGCTCATCAAAAATAGCTCCGCGTATGCGCGTGACGGCATAGGTCTTGAATTTCACGTTCTTGGCGGGATCATACTTGCTGATCGCATCCAGAAGACCGAACTGTCCGAACCCCACAAGGTCATCAAACTCGACGCTGTTCGGCATCCCGACAGCCAGTTTTCCGGCGACATATTTGACCAGAGGCATATACTGCTTTATGAATCTGTTCCTGAGCTCAGGTGAATTCGTCCTCCTGAATTCATCCCAGAGCATATCCTCTTCTTTCTCATCATTAATCGGCATATATTCTCACCCTGCTATCATCTTACGATGCCTCTTCGGAAAGCACTGAGCTTATCGCCTTGGCCATAAGCTCAGTATCCATACCGCCCGCTGAGGCGGTGCCGGACGGCGAATGATGTTCTACCGAGGGAACATAGTCCCCGCCGCCGGAAGACATTCCGTCGGAAACATCCATTCTGTCATCAGAAACGACAACATCATCCATATCAGGAAGCACGTCAAGATCATCATCTCCATAAACCGCCGTCCCGTCACTCCCGGCCGGCCGGACCGCAGAGCCCGCGGCGGAACCATCTCCGGAAACGGAAGCGTCCGAATACGAATTGTCGCCGCGAACCGGAACTGGGTCCGG
>ERZ808286.105-NODE-105-length-67876-cov-8.343035_pt1 | contig 67876 bp, 64 predicted proteins | sample MGYA00521276_ERZ808286 | MGnify/ENA primary metagenome ERZ808286 (study PRJEB31516, sample SAMN03275607) | gut metagenome | biome: mammalia-associated habitat; material: feces | host: Papio cynocephalus | place: Kenya | collected 2012-08-01 ... | reverse complement strand
TCAGATTTCTTTTCTTTAATGCCATCTGTTGAAAAATACCTACTCTCCTTTCTATTTCCATACTTAACAATGGGAAAGCAAACAATTTATAGAAAAGCAAAGTATTTACTTGAGAACGAATACAAAATGAGTCTACCAGAGATAGCTGAAAAACTAGGTAAGACATACAACACATTCAGAAAAGAATTTACAGATATTTTTCTTATTTCTCCATCGCAATATCGAATACAGGCAAAAATCACACGGGCAAAGCAACTTTTATCGATGGGGTTATCCTCAAAAGAAATAGTTGAAGAATTGACCTATCAATTTAAAAAGATAACGGGTCTATCTCCAAGAGAGTTTAAAAAAATAAACATCCTCTAGTTGTTTTTTTGAAAAGAATAAATACTATTTTACATTGGAGAAAAAAATGGAGTTATTATATGGACTTTTAATTCCTTTTTTAGGAACTTTTTTGGGATCATTGTGCGTTTTTTTAATAGAAAAAGAAATAAATCAAAATGTATCTAAGGCCCTTAATGGCTTCGCTTCCGGAGTAATGATTGCAGCATCGATATGGAGTCTTCTTATTCCATCTATTAATGAAAGTAAAGGAATGGAAAAACTATCATTTCTTCCTCCTTTATTTGGTTTTTTACTTGGTATTTTTTTTCTTCTCTTTGCAGATAATGTCATTCCGCATCTTCATGCAAAAAGCAAACATCAAGAAGGACCTAAATGCTCTCTAAAGCCTACAACTATGATGATAATAGCTATAACACTTGAGAATATTCCTGAAGGAATGGCTGTTGGAATTGTATTTGCAGGTTTTCTTTCAGGGAGCACAACTATAACGGCCATGGGCGCTCTTGTTCTCTCAATTGGTATTGCTATAGAGAATTTTCCAGAGGGAGCTATAGTATCATTATCGTTGAAAAATGAAGGTGAAAGTACAACTAGGGCTTTTCTTGGTAGTACTCTTTCTGGTCTTGCAGAGCCAATAGCAACAGGTATAACAATTATTCTTTCTTCTTTTGCTATCCATCTATTCCCTTACCTACTAAGCTTTGCTTCAGGGGCTATGCTTTATGTTGTTATAGAAGAGCTCGTTCCAGAAATGAGTGAAGGAAAACATTCAAACATAGGCATTGTCTTTTTTGCACTTGGTTTTTCACTTATGATGGCTCTGAATATAACAATTGGATAAATAGGACTTAATACCTTTAACATTAAAACTTAGTGACATACTTCAAAATCAATTAAGTTAACCATTCTTTCTTACTTTTTTCCTTTTTAAATTTAAAAAAATTTGATGCATACCTCATGAAACTAGTGTTAGACTAACAAAAAAGATAAGAAATGGAGAATAATATGACGATTTCCGAAAAGCTTTTGAATTATGGAATAAAAGCACCAGATATTCTTCTTCCTAAGGAAGGAATCGATAAAAAGAAGTGGGCAGTTGTTGCTTGTGACCAATACACATCTCAGCCAGAATACTGGGAGAGTCTCTCCGAAGAAGTAAGCAGTGATCCTTCTACTCTCAGAATTATCTATCCAGAAGTTTACCTTGAAAGTGGTGACAAAGAAAAAATTATCTCTTCTATAAATGAAAAGATGAATGAATACCTCTCTTCTGGTATTTTCACAGAGTACAAAGATTCTTTTATCCTCGTTGAAAGAACAACAGAGAGTGGCACACGTTATGGCTTAATGGTTGCTCTTGACTTAGATGCTTACGACTATGCAAAAGATTCAAAGACTTTAATTAGAGCTACAGAAGGCACAATTCTTTCTCGTATTCCACCAAGAAAAGAGATTAGAAAAGATGCTCCTATCGAATTGCCACATATCATGGTATTAATCTCTGACGCAGAGAAGAAAATAATCGAACCTCTCGTAAAAGAGAAAAACAAACTAGAAAAAGTTTATGACACAGATTTAAATAAGGATGGTGGTCATATCGTTGGCTACTTAGTAAACAGCAAGAAAGATAAAGAAAGAATTGCTGATGGATTTGAAGCTTTATATAAGGCATTGGATCCAAAGAATCCTCTCTTATTTGCTATGGGCGATGGTAACCATTCTCTTGCAACAGCAAAGTCTTGTTGGGAAGATATTAAAGCAACACTAACAGATGAAGAAAAGCTTACTCACCCTGCTCGTTTTGCTCTCGTTGAATTAGAGAACATCTTTGATCCTGGTTTACTATTTGAGCCTATTCACAGAGTATTCTTCAACATTAATCAAGATACTTTTGATTCTCTTCTCTCTTCATTCTGCTCTTCTTTTAAGAAGGAAAAGGTTTCTAGCAAAGAAGAGATGCTCAAGAAGGTTAATGAAAAGGGACAGCATTTTGGCTTAAACGAAGGCGATAATCTTTATGTATACACAGTTGAAGGTGGCGACAAAGCAATCAGTGCTGGAACAATTCAGCTTGTTATCGACAAAATGCTCGAAGAAAAGAAAGGTGAAGTTGACTACATCCATGGAGTCGATGTAACGCTTTCCCTCGGAGCAAAGAAAGGTAACCTTGGCATTATCCTTCCAGATGTCTCTAAAGAAAACTTCTTCTCAGATATGCTAAAAGATGGAGCTTATCCAAGAAAGACATTCTCTATCGGACACGCAAATGAAAAGCGCTACTACATGGAAGCAAGAAAAATTAAATAGTTAAAGAGTAAAGACATATGAGCCCTGTCGTAAAATGCGGTAGGGCTTTTTTGTTGCATCAATAAGCGTTGAACTCTTTGCTTCCCCTAATATTTCTTTCTTTACAATAAAGTCAACTTTAGAACCAAAAACAGGGAGAATATCTGAAAAATGAAGTAAAGAAGGTTGCCCTGAAATGTTAACAGAGGTGGAGAAAATAGGTCCAGAGAAAGGAAGAAGTGCAACCAAGAATGGATCATCTGGAATTCTTACACCTACAGTTCCACCATTCTTATCTTCTAGTATTGCTGTTAAAGCACATGGCCAAAGAGAGAGAATATCTTCTGGCACAATTAATGAAGATGAAAGTAAATCCTTCTTTGTCATAAGGCGAATAAGATGCTTAGACTCTGGCCTTTCTTTTATTTCAAAGATTCTTTCGCTATTAGCATCGCTAACTGTGGCACATAAGCCATAGATAGTATCGCAAGGCAAAATACCAACTTCCCCTTCTTTTAATCTTTTAGCTATAAGCGGAACATTCGCAAATGAATAATCAATAATATCTGCTTTCATTTTTCCTCCCATGTAATCGATTAAGTTTTAGCTTGTTTTATGATTTTTTTGTACTATTTTCTTTTTAATAAATGGAACTAAGAGGCAGATAATTAAACCATAAACAACTGAAGATAGAAAAGCAAATAGGAAACATGCAAAAAAACTAAATGGCTCAAAACTTTCTATGCTTTGAGTTTCTTCATCTTTAGCCGGATCAAAGATGGTATCATCCGAAAAGGAATGGATTAAAATAGCTTCTCCATTCTTTTTTCCTCCGCTTGAAGATTCACTTCTTGCTCTTAATGATGATACTTCGCTCTCTTTAATCTCGATCTCCTTTTCAATCATTTTTAGCTTTTCTTTTTCTATTTTATTTACAATAAAGCCATTATCTCCCAAAATAGAGCAAAAAATAGTTAAAAAAATAATAAAAATCAGAATAATCGATAAAACTTTAAATCTTGTAAACATAGTACTATAACGATATAATAATACAATGAATCGGCGTCGTTAACACGTCTCTGGAGGAAAAAATGGCAAGAGCCAAGAAGACATGGAAGCTCGTTTTGACAAGTGTTATACTTTCAATTCTAATTCTAGCTGCATTTACAGCAGTCTTTATTTCATTAATTGTTCCTGCTTACAAGATTACTAAAGAGCAGATTTACGGAGTACTTACTAAGGCACTTCCTATCCTTATAGGTCTTATCCTTATAGAAATTGCTCTCATATCATCACGTCGTGGAGATGATGATTACAAGGACAATATTGATAAGCTTGCGCCTAATGCCTATGATTCACCTCTCTACTCTAAGCCACTTGATGATCCTAAGAACAGTGCTTCTCCTTCTGGAGATGAACTAAATCTCAATAAAGTTGAGACTGTCGTTAAAGAAGTCATTAAGGAAGTTCCTGTTGAGGTTGTAAAAGAGGTTGTTAAAGAAGTACCTGTTGAAGTAATCAGAGAAGTTCCTGTCGAAGTTGAAGTTATCAAGGAAGTCCCTGTCGAGGTAATTAAAGAAGTCGAAAAGGAGGTTCCTGTTGAAGTCGTTAAGGAAGTCCCTGTCGAAGTAATTAAAGAAATTGTTAAGGAAGTCGAGAAGGAAGTTCCAGTTGAAGTTATCAAGGAAGTTGTTAAAGAGGTACCTGTTGAGGTAATCAAAGAAGTTCCTGTTGAAATCATCAAGCACGACTACACACCTGTTCAGATTGAAGTTCCAACTGTTGTTGAAAAGGAAGTTGAAGTTGCAACAGAAAAGGAAGTTTACTATTCATTCAGAGAAGCTCTTGAAGAGGAAATTACTGAAGCAAAAGCAAATTCTTATCCTCTTACTCTTGTTGCCTTCAAGAATGGAGACGAGAGTGTTGTTAATGAAGCTTTTGATGCTCCAGTCTTCAGTGAAAATGGTTTTGTTTATGCGATACTTCCTTACACAACTCTTAAGGGTGCACAGAAGAAAGCTAAGTCACTTGGTGGTAAGGTTACAGCAATGGCAAGTAACAGCAATGCTCAGTCAATGATAAAAGAAGTATCTAAATAAGATATTCTGAAAACAAAAGAATATGGCATAGGAAAAGCTCCCTATGCCTTTTTTAATCTTTAAGTGGGATGTTAAAGCTCATTCTATCCCTAGTTAGAATTGTGTTAGGGAAAATCTCTGAAGCTTCAACAAGGAGCTTCTTAAGCTCTTTATCTTGATAGCGAGGTGAATAATGTTGCAAGCACAGCATTTTGCAATTTCCATCTCTTGCTATTGTTGCAGCATCTGTACATGTCATATGCTTCTTTTCTTTCGCAGTCTCTTCCAATTCTTTTTCAAACATGCCTTCACAAAAGAGGATATCTGAATCATGTACAAAATCTGATATCTCTTTAAAGTATAGAGTATCTGTAATATAGCTAAATTTTCGACCAGAGCGCTTTTCACCCATTACATCTTCACTCTTTATCACTCTTCCATCAGAGAGAGTTATTTCTTCACCTCTTTGTAGTTTTCCAAACATAGGGCCTTTCTCTACGCCAAGGCTAAGCGCTTTCTCAGGAAAGAACTCCCCTTTTCTATCCTCTTCAACAAGTGAGTATCCATAGCATGGCTTTGTATGATCTAATGCATAGGCATTAATTGAAAAGCCATCTCCCTTATATATTTCTCCATCACTTACAGGGATAAATTTGATTTCATAGTTTATATACATATCTAGAATACGACGATTAGCATCAATGTACTCACCTAGTTTATTGGGGCCATAGATATATAGCGGCTCCTCTCTATCAACTTGGCTCGATAGCATCAAAAGTCCTGGAAGTCCTGTAACATGGTCAGCATGCATATGTGAAATAAAGATAGCTGTTATCTTTTTCCACTTTAAATTGAGCATTTTTAATGAGACTTGTGTTCCTTCTCCACAATCAAATAAGAAAAGTTCTCCATCGCGCCTTACCAAGCAAGATGTCAAAAACCTTCCAGGAAGTGGCATCATGCCACTTGTGCCTAAAGAAAAGACTTCTAGATTCATAGTATGAGAATACAACAGAGAATAAAATTATTCTACTTACTCCTCTTTTATCTCAAAACTTAGCTCTTCATTTCTTGTTCTATAAAGCTCTATTGAGAGTGTTATATAGGAACAAACAAGCATCAGTGCTAGCATCAAAAATAGAGATTTATATGGGACAGATAAAGTAAACGATGAAATATAATACTCAACTAATTCAGGTTCTTTTTGTGCAATTAGTTTTATTAAAGACGGAGAGAATTGAGAGAGAAAAACGCCAAAGATTATGCCAAGTAAAGAAGAGAAGAAAACAGAGAAAAGAGTAATAAGTCTATATATCTTTCTTACTCTTTTTTCTTCCATCCCCATTAAGCGTAAAGAAGCAATATCTTTTCTGTCTTGTGATATATATACATGTGCTATATCTGCACTAAAAAAGGCAGCTAGAATAGCAACAAAGATAAGTATGACATTGAGAATCATAATCGATTGATTAACATTAGCACAAAGAGAAGAATATCTATCTTTATAGCTCTCTGCGTAAATTCCTCTTTGCCATAGGTTAGTTAGAACTTCATCAATATTTGTTTTCTTATCTAAAAGGATTTCCCAGTTTGATTCATCGCTTGATAGTGAAATATCTACATAAGAGAGGTATTTATCTAGTTGTGAGTACCCCGAGGAATATATCCCTTTTACTTTCATTAAAACAGGGCGTGCTCTCTCATTGTCCTTTTCATATATTAGCAATGTAAGAGATGACCCAAGAGACAACGAGAGGCTTTCAGAAAGCGAAGAGGAGATGATAATCTCATTTTTGTAGCTATCACTTGTAGTAACAAGGTCAAGCGCTTCTCCTCTTTCGCCCTCAAAGTATTTAGCTAAATCTACACCCTTAAAATGAACTAGGCTCTTACCATTTTCGCTATAAATAATCCCATCACCCTCTTTTACTTCATCAATTCTCGCTCCCTTAATGTCACTTACATCGACAGAAACTCTAGTTCGAATACTACCAGAACCGAGAAGTACTATCATTCGATCTATAGCACTCGACATTGATGAAATAAAGACCATGACAAAAGAAAGAGTCATGACAATTAAAAAGACTATTAGAGAAGGAGAATAATGGGAAAAGATATAGCTTCTACCCATCTTTGAACCGTTTTTACGGTCCATGTAGAGTTTTTCAGCATCACTCTTCATTTAAAACCCCATTTTCAAGGCAATAACATATGTCTGCATTTTTTGCAAAATAAGGATTATGGGTTACTAGCAATAGTCCTCTTTTTTCCTTTCTGACACTATCAAAAAGAAGACGCTCTATTGTCTTACTTGTCTCTTCATCTAAGCTTCCTGTAGGTTCATCAGCAAAGACGATTGAAGAAGATGGAGAAAGAGCACGAGCTATTGCAACACGTTGCCTCTCGCCTCCAGAAAGAAGCTTTGGCCTGTATTGCATTCTATTCTCCATGCCGACCATTCTTAGATAGTATTCAGCCCTTTCTAGTGCATCCTTTTTCTTTTCGCCTCTTATTAAAAGTGGCATAGCAACATTTTCTAAAGCAGAGAAATCCTCTAGAAGCATTGAAGACTGGAAGACAAATCCCATATTTCTGTTTCTCAATAGAGAAAGAGATGAATCAGTAAAACTATCAACACTTTGCCCTGAATAATAAATTGTACCAGAAGTAGCACGAGTTAGAAGTGCTGCAATAGAGAGAAGAGTTGATTTGCCAGAGCCACTTTTTCCTCTTATAGATATGGCCTCACCTTCAAAAAGAGTAAGGTTAATATCTTTTAAGATTTCTAGTTTTTCTTTCGAATCAGGAATGGAAAATGATTTAGTTATATTTTCAAGTTTTAATAGTTCAGCGCTCATGAATCACCTCATAGAGTTCTTTTTTCTCTCTCTTCTTATTCTCAACAAATGTGAATACTAGAGTACAAATAAGCAAAAATAGAGAGAAGAAGATATAGCCAGCAACAGGGAGAGATAGCTTTAGTGACATTATTTTATCTGTACTAAGAGAATACTTTTCAATAGCGAATAGAGATATTTCACCCAAGAAAAGAGCTAATACAATGCCAATGAGCGTAATAATTAAAAACGAAAAAGTAAAAACGCTATTAACTCTTTTTCTCTCCATTCCAAGAATAGTTAGCTCTGCCATCTCTTTTCTTCTTACAGAGGAAAAAAGAACAACACTAGATTTTGTAGATACAGCAATTATTATAAAGAGAAGAGATAATACTCCATACATAAGTGTCTTCTCAACCAAGAATGCACTATATAAACTCTTTTCGCTCTCTTTCCAGCTCTTTAAAACGTAGCCACTATTTATAACGTTACTTAACTCTTCTTTACTAATATTTTTTATAGCAGTAACTAAGCTTACGTTTTCATCCATTTCAGATAAAGGTAAAAATAGATATGTGTCATCAAATTCACTGCCAAGAGATGTATAATAGATTCCAGAAGGATTGTAGACAACGCTTTTCAGTGTTGTTACACGATTACCTTTCCTTAACATAGAAAGCGCAAGCTTACTCATTCCGTTACTTTTATATAAAGAAAAAGGAATAACTAAAGAAGAAGCATCGCCAATAAAAAGGTTGAGTCCACCTGAATAAGAGGAATCTATGTAACGAACTAAAAAAGAACCATCTTCACTTAATGCCTCACCTTCTCCATAGACAAATACAGTAGCATTAGGAGCTAGTTGCTTTATCTCTTCTGAATAGTCTCCATTTATTGTGTAATCAAAAGATCTAACGTCTCTTATATCATCAAAACGAGAAGTTTGAAGAAAATTCATTATCGATATTACAACAATCACAACAGTTAAAGAGAGTGCAATAGTAAGAATGATTCTAATAGATCTACTTCTTAAAGACTTTGAAGAGGGAAAAGCATAGCGAAAAGAGAGATTACCTATCATAAAGAATATGCCTCCTTTATTCGCTTTCCATCTAGATCATATATAAAGCGATAACGTGGAACATTATCGATATATCTAATTTCTACAAATGTACCATCGCTATTTTCTTCTCTTTCGCTTATTAAAACACCATCTCTTGTATAAAATATTGTTTTGTTATCACGATAGATGTAGATTCCGTCCTCTTTTTCTTCTCTCTTTTCCTTTAAGCTCCCATCTTCGTTATAAGAATAAAGTGTAAAGAGACCATCATTTATTTCTTCAACAAGCCGGCCCAAACTATTATAGCGCTTAGATGAAATGTCTGTTTTTTCTGTATATCCACCATCGCTATTTTCAATTGTTATATAATCTTCTTCTTTCTTTACACCTGTGTAGACAGATTCTCGTTCATCACTATCATATACGTAGTAGCTATCTGTTAAATAAACGCCTCCATCTTTATCGGTGTAATACAACAATCTGCCGTTCGATGTTGTTACATACTCAACTTTCTCTATAAGAAGCCCATTTTCCGAATAGTTATAACCAATAAGACGAGAAGAAGAATATAGATAATTATACTCCTTAGTGTTTCCACCCTCTTTAATAATTTTTCTCTCTATATTTCCGTCACTATTGTATATAAGAGTTTCCTCTCTCTCACCTTTTCTTTTTATTGTTTTGTTTTCTTCTTCAACCTTTGAAGAGACAACTTGGCCATTATGGTATAGCGTCTCGTTGTTTCCGTTAGTAGATAGTACCCACTCACTACCATTTGCACTATCTGTAACACCAAGCTTTAGAGCTATTGGAGATGATACATAGTATGTAGCGAAAATAGGCAAGATAAAAAAAGAAAAAAGAAGAGTAAGAAGAACTCTTTTCAAGACTAATCCTCCAACCCTATAAGGGCATCAAGATACTCTTCTTTATCAAAAGGATGAAGATCTGTGTATTTTTCACCAGTTCCTACAAAGAGAACAGGAAGAGAAAGCGTCTTTCCAATTTGAACAAGAGCACCGCCTTTTGCCGCAGAATCGTACTTAGTTAGGATAATGCCATCTAGCTTAACTGCCTGGTTAAACAAGAGAGCCTGGCTTAGTCCATTCTGGCCAGTTGTTGCGTCAAGGACGAGAAACTTCTTATAGTTCTCTTCTTTAACACCTCTTCCTTTTACAACCTTATCAATCTTCTGAAGTTCTCTCATTAAGTTCTCTTTGTTATGCATTCTTCCAGCAGTATCAACAAGAACTAAGTCATCTTTTTGTGCAATTGCAGATGTAAGTGCATCAAAAACAACAGCGCCTGGATCGGAACCTGTCTTTTGTTTTACAATTCTCATATTCAAACGTTCGGCATGTATATCAAGCTGATCAACAGCAGCAGCACGGAATGTATCGGCAGCAGCAAGAAGCACTTTCTTATTTTCTTTAGTGTAAAAAGATGCCATCTTAGCAATACTTGTTGTCTTTCCTACTCCGTTTACTCCTAAGATCATAAAGACATTTAAGCCATCATTAAGCTCATATGGATAGGCATTAATATACTTAGAAAGAATATCTCTCATCAAAAGCTGTAAATCTCTAGAGTTATCTATCGACTTTGCTTTAGCTTCTTTTCTTAGTTCTGTAATAATTTCATCTGTTAATCTAGAACCCAAATCCCCTTCAATTAATGTATCTTCTAGATTTTCAAAGAATTCTTCATCTATCTTCTTTGAGGTAAAAATACTCTTTATTTTTGCACTAAATTTTGAAAAAAGACCCATTTTTTATTCCTTTATTTATAATCCTATTCTAGAACTATTATAGTAGTCGTATGCACTTTGAATTAGATTAATTAATGATACAAAAGAAAGACCAGTAAAAACAACCTGTGTCACCTTTCCAAGTGTTGGTGAATATAAGTTTGATATACTGCTAGATGCTGTATAACCACCAAAAGAGAGAAGAAGATAAAACAAGTTCTTATAAAAGTCACCTTTTTTCTCTTCCATTAAATTTGCGCTGTCTGTCCACAGAGGAGGAAGCGTAAGAGTAATATGATTTTCTTTCTCTTTTTCTTGGTAAGATAGAGAAAGAAAACCATCTCTAGTAGATGACAAAACAAATGGAGTATAGAGATTATCTAAAGTTTTGCTTTCACTCTTAATACCATTTACAAATAATTCCGCATCATATGGAATAGTAGAAACAAAGAGACTAAATGGCTCACTTTCTGTCATTGTTAATTCTATTCTTTCGTCTTCGCCGTAGAATGATGCTGTATAAACAAGGTTATCATATCCATATGAAGAGAGAGTAAATGTATGCTCACCATTTTTCATTATTAAATGCTCTCCATCTCCCTCTAATGGCGAGTTATCTAAAAGAATTGTTGCATCTGATGGATATACCTCTAGGCTATACAAAGAATAATCAGGGGAAAGAAAGAGAGAGGCAAAGAATGAATAGAGAGAATCCTTTTCATTTCTTTCTGTTTCTTTTGAATACCAAGATGAGTAAAGGATAGCGCCATCAATAATCAAATTGATTTTTTCTAATCCATTTTGGCTTTCACTGGATACATGAATAATCGCATCTAAATTATTTGTGCTCTTTAAGTAGTAATAAGCTGTACTATCTAATGCTCTCAAAAATGACGAATATACAGAGAAATCAACAGTGGCAATTTCAAGAGACAAGACTTCGTCTTCATCCTTTTTCTGTTCTGTTTTTATTTCAGTAAAAATCTCTTTTTGGCTCATTTCTGTTTTTCTTTTGCTTAAAGAAATAAACTCATCCTTTGCCCTTCTCTCTTCTCTTTTCGCTTTAGCCCAATCAGAAGAAAGAGAGGTAAATGATGAAACAACAGACGAAACAAGCTCACAGTAGTCGCTGTTATCTCCAGTAATTGAGATACGAAAGCTCTCGGCAGCATATAAAGATGTCGAGAGCATTAAAATAAAAATAAAAGAAGTAGCTATTTTAACTTTCTTTGATAAAGTGGAGATAACTTTCAATGAAATCATCAATTTCTCCATCCATGACAGCTGAGATGTTGCCTGTGCTGTAATTTGTACGATGGTCTTTAACTAGAGTATATGGTTGGAAGATATAAGATCTAATCTGGCTACCCCAAGCTATATCTTGCTTAGCAATAGCATTAGCTTCCTTCTCCTTCTCTTTCTCCTTTTGGTAATACTCATAAAGCTTAGCCCTAAGCATCTTAAAAGCAACATCTTTATTCATGTACTGGCTTCGTTCGTTTTGGCACTGAACAACAATACCTGTAGCATAGTGCGTGATTCTTACGGCTGAGTCTGTTTTGTTGACATGCTGTCCACCTGCACCACCAGCTCTATATGTATCGAGTCGATAGTCTTCAGGTTTAATATCTATCTCAATATCATCATCAACTTCAGCAGAAGCGTAGACACTAGCAAAAGATGTATGTCTCCTCTTTGCAGCATCAAAAGGTGAAATTCTGACAAGTCTATGTACGCCAGCCTCTCCTTTTAAATAGCCAAAAGCATAGTCTCCAGAGACCTTCATAGTGACAGACTTAATACCGCCTTCATTCTCTTCTATATCCAAAATTTCACACTTAAAGCCATGGCGTTCTGTCCAGCGCATATACATTCTCATGAGCATACTTGCCCAATCGCTAGCCTCTGTTCCACCAGCACCTGCATGTACAGATAAATAGAGATTGTTCTTATCAAACTTGCCATCAAGCAGAGTCTTTACCTTTAAAGGCTTAAAGGCATTGTCTATATCATCAATTTGCTTCTGTAACTCTAAGCGAAGATCTTCATCTTCTTCACTCTTGTATAGCTCAATTAGTTCAGATAAATCATCAATCTCCTTAATGAGATTTTTCCATGGATAATAACTATCTTTTAGAGAGTTTAGTTCTTGGAATGTCTTTTCAGCTTTCTCTCTGTCGTTCCAGAAATCTGGCTTTGCTGTTTCTTCCTCTAAAGCTTTTATTTTATCTTCTGTCTTAGCCGCTTCAAAGACGCCTCCATACATTGTAGGCTTCCACTTTGATATCTTCAAATCTTGCTTTGTTTTCTATAAACATTTCTTTTTCTCCTTAATCAACTTTTTCTCCATCCTTCTTACTCGAGGATGCTCTTAATACTAATCTATAGGTTACAGACTCATCCTCTTCAACTTCAAGAGGAAAAGAGAATGTTATCTTCTTATAGAGAGTAAATTCTTCTTCGCCAAGGGCTGTTTGGTGTTTTTCTTTGTTGCTCTCTTCTGTAAGCGTAAAGTTCTTTGTTGACGTAATAGTTAAGTAGCTATCGTCAAGTCTAGAGCCATACTTAACAGTCTTAGATTCAACAAAGCCCTTTGTTACTATATCCATTCTCTGCTCAGGTCCAACAATTACTGAGTCTGGTGCTGATAAGTATAGTGATAGCTCGTATCGCCCCTTAATCTTCTTGTTTTTATTTGTAATAGTTGAATCCAAAATAAATGTGTTAGATCTTAGTTTATAGCGCTTAGTGATTAGAAAAGGAAGAGAACTATCATCTTCCAAAGAAAAGAGAATTTCTGTTCTTTTCTTATCTATAGGCTCTGCTGTAAAGAAGAGAGATGATGTGTCATATTCTGTTTTCTCTACTTTAATAACGTCCGTAAATGACTTATTTAGGCTATGTTTAATGCTGTTATTAAAAGGCACGCGAGTATCAAAGAAATTAATGTCTAAAAGAAGAGAATCAAATTCAGGAGAGGAAGCTCCTTTAGGTGATAGCACAACACTATATGTTTTGTTTGCCATAACCATATCGCTTCGAGAAATCTCTTCAAAGTCATACTCTTTAAAGCTAGGACCATCTGTATATTGCCAGAAGCAGTTTTCTGCTTCGATTATCGATCTCCAGAAGTTTCTTCTTGTTGTGTACCTTAAGGGAGAAAGTTCACTATCGTGGATAAATAAATTACCTAGTGCAACATTAAATAATGCTGTTGCAACATCTTTCTTTAAAAAGCGGTTATTTCTAGTTTGAGTACTTTCCGCAAGAGTTATGTACCTATTGTATAGATAACGGAAATTTTCATTGTGTACAAATAGCGTATTAAATGAGTATAGCCCATAGCTTACGCTATCACGACCATACCAGGCAGAAGGTAAATACCCACTTCTTTTAGGAGTAATAGATGAGATAGAAGAAGAATTAACTCTATCAAGGATATCGCTAATAAGAAAACCAGGCTTGTTGCCCTTTGCTTCTCTTGAAGCACCCAAAACAAGCTGGTCGATATTTAAAAAGATAAAGAGAAAATCATCTTTCTTATCTAGTAAGGCTAAAAGCCTACTGCGTAGTGTATCATAATCAATAAGAGCTTCACTATACTCTTTAACAGCAAGAGAAGCCTCATCAGAGAATGGAAGAATGTTTTCTTTTTTGCCAAGCTCATTCATAACAAATGGCTTATCTTCCCTTTCTGCAGAATATGGAAGATATGTTGAAATAACAACATTATCTAGCCCCGCATTCTTTAGCGATGAAATGTAATTTGGCTGCCATACCTCGCCAAAAAAGAAAGCAGAAAGAGGCAAAACGCCATACTCATGTCTAATAAAACTTGTTAATCGCTCTATCTGAGAGACTCTATCTTTGGGAGGAAGGAGTGAGAGAAGCGTTTGGGACCAAGAGCCAGAAAGCATCTCTATATCACCACGCTTAGAGAGTGTCGCTATTAAAGCTTTATACTCTTGTCTCTCACGCTGAATGTGCTTCATCATCTGTGAAGATTGATAAAGCGCTATATGCTGACCTGGTTTATTGTACAGATAAGCAAGCATTGGCTCATAGACAAGAGTCAATGTCTTATCAAAAAGAAATGAAGGCGCAGCGTAGAGCGTTGTATATAGACCTAACTGAACCTTCATTTATATCTCCTCTAGTCTCTCCTACAATTTAACTATGCACTTCTGAGGACACTTTTCACAGGCCTCATGGGCATTCGTCTGATCTTTAGTGTAGTCGTTTTTCGATAAGAACGCTTCAACACTAAATGGAGAAGACTCAACCTTAACTTCACATATTTTGCACCCAATACAAGCATGAGAGCAAACTTTTTTTGCTTTCGCACCACTATCGTGATTAGAGCATGCTACTACATATTCTGCACTGTATGGGATAAGCACAATAGTACCCTTAGGACATACTCGTGTGCAAGCACCACACCCGATACATTTTTCTCTATCAACTTTAATTGATCCTTTTTCGTCTCTTCCAATAGCACCAGTTGGACAAACTGAAATACAAGAACCAAGGCGTAAGCATCCATACTTACACTCTAAAGGACCACCAAAAAGAAGAGCTGCTGCGTTGCAATCTTGAGTTCCATCGTAAGAAAAGCTATCAAGAGTAGAATCTTTGTCGCCATCACACATAACAAAAGCAACTTTCCTCTCTTCTTTCACAGCGTCAACTCCAACTATTTGGCTCATCTTCTTTGCTAGTGCATCTCCACCAGGCTGACAGAGTCCTGGAAGAGCTTCCGCTTTAGCAACAGCCTCAGCATATGCTGAGCATCCAGCAAAACCACAACCGCCGCAATTTGCTCCTGGCATGATTTCTTCGAGAGCAACTAGCTTCTCATCCTTTTCTACTGCTAACTTCTTTTCTGCAAAAGAGAGACCAATACCCAATGCTAGGCCCAAAATGGACAATATTAGAAATGCATATAAAATAGCCATTCTCTTCCTCCCTTAAGCTAGTTTTAGATTGGTCAACAAAGTTGAATCAAAGGCCATAAATGCAAGAGCCATAATGGAAGCAGAGATAAATGTAATAGGTACACCTTTAAAATACTTTCTTACAGGCGTCATTGATAATCTTTCTCTGATGTTTGACATTAAAACAATAGCAAGTGTAAAACCAAGTCCAGCAGCAAGGCCGGCAAGGAAAGACTCTAGGAGATTATGTCCCTGGTCAATGTTTATAATACATATACCTAATACTGCACAGTTTGTTGTAATGAGAGGAAGGTAAATTCCAAGTGCATTATATAGCGATGGACTGAATTTCCTTATGACCATTTCTACAAGCTGAACAAGCGCTGCTATAACAAGAATGAAGGCAATTGTCTTCATATATTCAAGTCCAAATGGAACAAGTAAGCCATAGTAGACAGCCCATGTCGCTACACTTGTAACGCTTGTAACAAATGTTACAGCAATTCCCATTCCAAGTGCAGAGGAGCTATTCTTACTAACACCAATGAAAGGACAAAGCCCCATAAACTTAACAAGAATAAAGTTGTTAACAAAGATATATGCAACAATAATTCCAAGGTAACTCATTATTTCTCCTCCTTTCTTTCATTTTTGCTACTCTTCCAAATAAAGAATGCTTTTAAGTAACCCATAACAAGAAGAGCTCCAGAAGAAAGCGCTATAACACGCATTGGAGATGAAGACAAAACAGGGATTCTTATTACGCCATCCCAAGAGCCAATCTGAAATAGAGTTATTGTTCCATTACCAATAACCTCTCTTATAAGAGCAATGAATGTTAAGCCAAGGGTAAAGCCTAAGCCCATGCCTATTCCATCTAAAGCACTGTCTAGAACTGTATTTTTGCTAGCAAATGCCTCTGCTCTACCAAGGATTATACAGTTAACAACAATGAGTGATAGATATATACCAAGTGCATCATAAAGAGCAGGTAAATATGCATGCATTACCATCTCAAGTATTGTTACAAAGGAAGCAATAATTACGATGTATGCAGGAATTCTTATTGAATCTGGAATAACCTTCTTTAAAGCGGAAATAAATATATTAGAACCTGTTAAAACAAAGATTACACCAAGTCCCATTCCTATAGCATTGGAAACTTGTGTCGATACAGCAAGAGTTGGACACATGCCAAGCATAATAATGAAGATAGGGTTTTCTTTAAAAATACCCTTCGTCAGTTCATTTATTCTCTTCTTCATAGTCCCATCTCCTTAACATAGTTGCTTCCATTTCTAAGCGTCTCGCTAACAGCTCTAAATGTGAAGGATGCTCCTGTTACAAGAGCTTTCTCTTTTTCGCCTAAATCATTTTTTCCGCTAGGGAATGCAATAGTGTCGCCCATGCCAGAGAAGAGATCCATATACCATTCACTCTCTGCATTTTTTCCGAGTCCTGCTGTTTCACTATCTTGTGTCATTTGAGCCTTTAGAAGTGCTCCTTTTTTATCGTAAGATGCGATAATAGATAAATCGCCACCATAGCCTTTTCCAGAAAGAAGAAGAACATAGCCGACAACACTGCCATCCTTAGAAAGAGCTGTTATCTCCTTTACAGTAGCATTATTCTCTACAGCTTTAGTCTCACCAATAGTAAGCCCCTGACTAACCTTTTCAAGTGCTAACCTATTTGCCTTTTCCATATTTTCTTTGATAACAGGCGCTGTGAATGAATTAACCCATGCACAGAGAGAAGCACAGACAGCGCAAATAAGGAACAAAACAATACCTGTTTTAAAAATTGACTTCATTGTTTCTCTCCTTTTACAGGTCTTACATAACCAAATTTCCTTACGCTTACATATTTATCAATAGTAGGTGTGACCATATTCATTAAGAGAATTGCAAGAGATACACCCTCAGGCAAAGATCCGAAGAAACGGATAATGAATGTAAAGAAGCCACATCCAATAGCATAGATTATTTCACCTTTAGGAGTAGAAGGAGATGTAACCCAATCTGTTGCCATAAAGATAGCACCAAGAAGTAGACCACCAGAAAGAACAGAAATTAAAACCTCTCCTTCAAATAGTCCTTTTCCATTAGCAAGTCCTCCGAATATGTAGCTTAAAATAGCAAAAGAAAGAACAAAGCAAACAGGAATTCGCCATGTTATTACTTTTTTGTATAACAAGAACAGACCGCCAATAATTAATAATAGGGCACTTACTTCTCCAATACTACCGCTAGCAAAACCAAAGAACTCATCAATAACGTATGGATTAATTCCTGTTTTAGCAGAAATCGAAGAAGCAAAATTTGTTATGGGATAGCCAGAAGAAGAGAGAATAGAATAAGAGGAAAACCCCTTACCCATCTCCATTTTTAATGCAGAAAGTGGAGTTGCTCCTGCACTTAACTCTGCACTTTTTTTAAATACCCATGGAAGAGGGAAAGAACTCATTACTGAAGAGAAAGAGAAGAAAACAAAGGCTCTTCCTGCAATTGCAGGGTTGGCCCAGTTGCACCCGAGTCCCCCAAATGTCCACTTACATACTCCGATTGCAAAAATAGAAGCAATTAGAGGAACATAAAGAGGACAAGAAGAAGAGAGATTCATTCCAACAAGAAGACCAGTAACTAATGCAGATCCATCTAAGAGGGTATCTTCATGGCTTATCTTATTTAATAGGTATTCTGTTAAAAGAGATGAGATAATGGAGATTATAAGTATCAAGAAGGCTCTAAAGCCAAACATAACACAACCCCATAGTGCAGAAGGAAGAAGTGCGAGAGAAACATATCCCATCGCCTTATCTGTTCTGATTTTGTCATGAATATGAGGGCTAACTTTAACCTTAATCATTTCTTTTCCCTCCCAAGCTTCTTTCCAAGTTTAAAGGTCTGGACAAGATTCAAGTGTGATGAGCATGAGTAAGCACAACACCCACACTCCTTACAATCCATTAATCCTATATCCATTGCATCTTTATATTGCTTGTTAGTAATTAAGCGATACATTCTGTTTGGTCTAAGACCCATTGGACAGTGCTGTACACATTTACCACAGTTGACGCAATTAAAGGTCTTTTCTTCTTTGCTAAGAATACACAATAGCCCGTTAGTGCCTTTTACAGTTGGAATAGTAAGATTTGGTACTCCAAAACCCATCATCGGTCCACCGGAGATTATTTCATTACATTTGCTTTCATCTCCAGAGCAATACTCAAAAAGAGTCTTAAATGTTGTTCCGATTGGAACGAGAAGGTTCTTTGGTTCACCAATTGCCTCACCTGTTACAGTCATTACTCTTTCTATAAGAGGCTTATGGAACTTAATTGCTTCATAAAGCGCAATAATTGATGATGTATTACAAACTATACAACCAATATCTAAAGGAAGTTTTCCAGATGGAATAGCTCGTCCAGTTAAAGCGTAAAGGAGTTGCTTTTCGTCTCCTTGTGGGTACTTCATTTTCAAAAGAGCCACAGTTAGATTAAAGCCCATTTCTTTGGCTTTGCTCTCCAAAAGAAGAGCTGCATCTTCCTTATTAGCCTCTACTCCAATAATTATGTTTTCAGGACTCAAGACTTTGCTAGCAATCATTATGCCTTCAATAATGTCACTAGTGCGCTCTTTCATTAGACGGTAGTCACATGTTAAATATGGCTCACATTCAACAGCATTGATTACTAGGTACTCAACCTTCTTGCCCTCTGGAATGCTAAACTTAACGCTTGTTGGGAATGTAGCACCGCCCATACCAACTAGGCCATAGTCACGAATAGCTTTTAAAATCTCTTCTTTGCTTTCATTTCTCCAATCGTATGGAGTTGAGAATAAATCAGGTTGTTCCTCATCGCTTTTTATTACAACGCAATCGGCAGCAATGCCAGTTGCAAGAAGATTTTTTCTTATATCTACAACAGTACCACGTACTGGTGAATGGATAGATGCAGAAACAAATGACTGAGCTTCCCCGATAAGCTGACCTCTTTCAACCCTATCGCCTTTATTTACAACACACTTAGCAGGTGCTCCTATATGTTGCGAAAGCGATACCACTAATTCTGAAGGAATTGGAAGGACTTCAATCTTTTTATCTTTAGATAGACTTTTTTTATCTAAAGGGTGTATTCCTCCCCTCTTAAACGTAGCTCCTCTTAACACTACATCCTCCTTTTTAAAACTCATTTAATGTTAAAACAAAGATAAGTAAAACGCAAATTTGCTCTTAAATACGATATTTTTTTATTGCTATAACTATTTCTTTTTGTGGCAAGAAATAACAAGACAAATATGTCGCTAATTCTTTATTGATAAAGAAATAATTATTAAATTTTACATTTTTTGCTAATTATTTTTTCTTATCTAGCCCTCTTTTTTTTCTTTTCTATCTAGAACTCTTTTGCATAATAGGGTTAGAATCAAGACATATCGATAAGGAGATAAACAATGGAAGACGGTCATGGTGGTAAGCCAGTGATTAATCAAGCTGAGAAAGAAATGCCTCCAAGTACAAAGCCGTCTCTTCTGACGGTATAATGAGGCCTTCTTTTCTGCTCTAGTTATGGAGGGAAAAATGGAAGACGAAAAAGAGCAAATTACACAACATCCAGACTACGTCCAAGAGTTAGTTAATATAATCAAGAGCAACATCTCGCCAATGGCTCTAAAGGAAAAGATTTCTGACTATCACGATAATGATATTGCAGATGCTTTGGAGGAACTTGAGCCACAAGATAGAGAGAAGCTATATAGAATTCTTGATCAAGATAGCTTAGCTAACATCTTGGAGTACGCAGAAGATAATACATCTACATATCTAAATGAATTAAGCGTAAAGAAGAAGATTGCAGTTTTGAGCTGTATGGAAACAGACAAGGCTGCTGAATACTTAAAAACACTTCCTAAGGGAGAAAGAGCTACCCTTCTGGAGTTCTTAGATAATGACAAAAAGCACGATCTTGCCTTAATTGCATCTTTCGATGACGATGAAATCGGTTCAAAGATGAGCACGAACTTCATCGAAATCAAAAATGGCATAACAATTAAAGAAGCCATGAAGGAGCTTATCGACCAAGCTGCAGAAAATGACAACATTCAGACTATCTATGTTGTTGGTGGCAATGAACTGTATTATGGTGCTATAGATTTAAAAGATTTAATTAGAGCGCGCGAAGGAACAACTGTAGATTCAATAGTCTCTACATCTTATCCTTACGTTTATGCTCACGAGCTAATAGATGAGTGTGTTAATAACCTCAAAGATTACGCAGAGGACTCAATTCCTGTCTTGGATTCAACAAATAAGCTTATTGGTGTTATTACTAGCCAAGACATGATGGAGCTTATCGACGACTCAATGAGAGACGACTATGCAAAGTTCGCTTCTCTTGGTGAAGAAGAAGATTTAGATGGAAGCGTCTTCTTAAGTATGAAAAAGAGAATTCCTTGGCTTACAATACTTCTCTTCTTAGGTATGGGAGTATCTACTGTTGTAAGCTTCTTCTCCTCTATTGCATCACATATTGCAATCCTTATTAGTTTCCAATCTCTTGTACTAGACATGGCTGGTAACAGTGGTACACAGTCACTTGCTGTAACTATTAGAGTTCTAACAAGTGAAAGAACTTCAATGAAAGACCTCTTCAAGCTTGTATGGAAGGAAACGAGAGTTGGATTCTTTAATGGTATTATCATGGGTGTTATATGTTCTGCTGTTATTGGACTATTTATCTACCTAACAAAGCAGAGAGACTTGTTCTATGCATTTAGCATCTCGTCTTGCACAGGACTTGCACTTGTATTGTCAATGACAGTATCTACCCTCATGGGCACAATCATACCAATCATATTTAAGAAGATACATGTAGACCCTGCAGTAGCATCTGGTCCACTCATTACAACAATGAACGACCTTGCAGCTGTTGTTGCTTATTATGGACTAGCATGGTTACTCTTAATTAACGTTGCAGGTATTGGAGCGTGAATGGAGGCAGAAATGCCTCTATTTTTAAATTCAACTTTACAAATTTGATTTTAGGTAAAATTCTCCCCCTATATATTGAATTGAAGTTAATTTTTTCCGTTTTTTTTAATGCAAATGGTTAATAATGTTAAAAGAATGCAAAGAAATTATTGTAATTCTTCCTCTCAAAACGATAATATTCTAGTGGGAGAAAAAGAAAATGATTTATTGTGTTGAAGATGAAGCGGCAATAAGGAATATGATGGTTTACACATTAATTGCTTCAGGCTTTGAAGCTGAAGGCATTGATTGTGGAAAAACACTCTGGGAAAGACTAAAGATTCGAAAGCCTAAACTTATCATGCTCGACTTAAATCTTCCACAAGAAGATGGCATTTCTATCCTAAAAAAGCTTAAAACAACACCTGAAACAGAAGGTATCCCTGTAATCATCGCAACAGCAAGAGGTACTGAATATGATAAGGTATTAGGTCTTGATAGCGGTGCTGATGATTACCTTGCAAAGCCATTTGGCATGATGGAGATGATTAGCCGTGTTAAAGCTGTTTTAAGACGTTGCGAGCCAAAGATTCAGAAGAAGGTCTACTCTGTTGGACCACTAAGTTTAGATACAGGTAACCACTCTGTTACAGTTAATGGCGAACCTGTTAAACTTACACTTAAAGAATATGAAGTACTATATCTACTCTTGCAGGAACCAGGAAAGGTTTACTCTAGAGAAGATTTAATGAAAGCTATTTGGGGGATTAGCAATATAGGAGAGACACGTACAGTTGATGTACATATTGCTACTCTTAGAACTAAGATTGGCGTAGCCGCTCCTTTAATTGAGACAGTAAGAGGAGTTGGATACAGAGCTAGCGAAAAGAAATAATAATGACAAAACGAATCATCCTTTATGTTCTTGTTGCTCTACTTATTATTGCTGCATTCTCTGTAATACTTACACTTCAAGCAACAACTAATGTAATTGGGCAAAGGCAGGAAGCTCAGCTAAGAGAGCTTGTTGGTATTGTTTATCGTGGCTATATAGAACTAGGAGAAAAGTTCACGGAGGACTTTGAAAACCAAAACTACAATATAACAATAATTTCGCCTGACGGAAAAATCATAAATGATGAGTTCGAAGAAGCGTGGTATCTTGTAACAGACCAAAGAGCCCTTGAGCTTTTTTTATCTCGTGTCTTAAACACTCCTGAAACAATTTGTTCAACTAATACAAGTTTCCTATTCGGAAGCTTAATACTTGCAGGTATCAGCGCAAAAGATGGTTCAGTAATAGTAGCGTCCTCTACTCTAAGAACCTTCGCTGATACTTTTTTTGATATGAGGATAGAGATAATCTATATCCTTCTTCTTGCTATTTTAACTTCTGCCCTTCTTGCTCGTCTTATCTCATTTTTGATTGTAAAACCTCTTAATGATATTAATGTTGAGAGCCCTACCCCAGAAATAGGAAAAAAATATAGAGAAATACTCCCTCTTTTAAACAAAATACAAGAACAAAAGGGAGACATTGCACTACAACGAGAACAGTTAAAAGAAGGGCAGAATAAATTTAGAGCTGTCTCTGAATCACTAGTAGAAGGACTCATTCTAACAGAGGGAAACGATAAGATATCATATATAAATAAATCTGCAATCGATATTCTTGAACTATCTGAAGACTCTTTAGACGAAGACTATCACTTAGTCTTTGATTCTGTAATTCTTAAGATCATTGATGATACTCTACAAAAAGGTCCACAGACTACAATCATATATAGAAAGACTAGAACATACCAAGTTGATAGTACAAAACTAAAGAATGACGATGAGATAGTCGGCGTTTCCCTTCTCATCTATGATATTACCCGCCGTGTTGAAATAGAAAAACAACGACGTGATTTTACAGCCAACGTATCTCATGAGCTAAAGACTCCTCTTCATATTATCGCTGGGAGTGCAGAACTATTAGAGTCAGGGCTAGTTAAAGAGGAAGATAAGAAAGGTTTCATTGACCAAATATATAATGAAACAAAGAGGATGAGCCAGCTTATTGAAGATATCATAAGGCTTTCAAAACTCGATGAAAAAGGCCTTACTATAGACCAAGAAGTAATAAATGTTAGAAAGGCTATTGTACAGATTGTTGATAGCTTAAAGAATGTTGCAGAAGAGAGAAATATAAATATTCTCATTACAGGAAAGGATATTTACATAAAATCAAATCCAAGCATGCTTACTCAAATTCTTTCCAACCTAATCGACAATGCCATCAAATATACAAATGAAGGCGGAAAGGTTGAAGTTAGAACAAAAGAGGAGAATGGAAAAGCTATCATTGAAGTTGAAGACAATGGCATTGGAATTCCTGACGAATACCAAGACAGAATCTTTGAACGTTTCTTTAGAGTAGATAAATCTAGATCAAAGGCCGTTGGCGGAACAGGATTGGGGCTCGCAATTGTAAAACATGCTTGTATAGTTAATGGTGGAGATATCGAGGTTGAATCAAAGGTTGGAAAAGGTTCTATTTTCCGTGTAACATTTGATTCAGTTAAAGAGAGCAATAATAAGGATGATTAAAGAATACCTACTGCACGCCAAAAACAAGCTACACGAACTTCTCTTCTCTTATTTTAAGGGAATAACAGTCTATGGTCTTGTTGGAAGATCTGGCAGTGGAAAAAGTTACCATGCTAAACAGGTTGCTGTAAAGTATAAAATCAACTTAATTATTGACGATGGCCTATTAATAAAGGGAGATAGAATTCTTGCTGGCCACTCAGCAAAGGAAGAGCCAAACTTTATGGCTGCCGTCAAAACAGCTCTTTTTGATGACGATGGTGACCGTAATGAGATTACATCTGCCCTTCTAAAAGAAAAGAACAGGAAGATTTTGATAATCGGAACAAGCGAGAAGATGGTTAATAAAATTGCCAAGAGATTAGACTTGCCTGCTCCTAGTAAGATTATCCACATCGAAGACGTATCAACAGCAGATGATATCGAGATGGCAATGCACATTCGTTTTACTGAAGGTAAGCACGTTATTCCTGTTCCTCCTATTGAAATAACACGTTCTGCCCCGCAAATCGTCTTTGACTCAATAAAGGTAAAACTTTCAAGAGGAAAGCACTTAAAGACACAAAGTAGCGAAAAAACAATAGTACGCCCAACCTTTTCAAAGCCACAGCAAGATGTCTTATCTGAAACAACTCTTTCTCAAATGGTAAAGCATTCTATTAGTGAATATGACCCAGTAATGAAAGTTAAGAAAGTTAAAGGCGTTAGGAATCCAGATAGAACCTACTCTATCTCAATAACACTACTTCTTCCACCGAGGCACTACATTCCATCTACCATCTCTGACTTACAGCAGTATGTACAAGATTGTCTCGAAAAGTTTGGCTCAATTATGGTGAAGTCTGTTTCGGTAGAAATAGAGGAATGGAGCTAGATAGCCTCTTTATTACTATTGCTATTAGGTTTTCTTTTGTTCTTTGCTTTAGTCTTCACTGGCATCTTTTGGACTTTATTCTTCTTGTTTTTCTTTGGTTTTAGGCCATTATATTTCAAAACAAGAGCAACGGCTCTCTCTAGCTCATAATTTGCAGGAGTAATAGGGCTAAGCATAATCTTTGCCTGTCTAAAGCCATCCTTCATATGTTCATCCCAACTTATTAAGTGACTTCTATCAACAATTATTGCTGCTCGTATCATATAGTAAATCATCTCATCTCTGCTAAGAGGAGCTGATGATTTGCTCTTTACATCCATCACTTTTTTATCAAGTTCACTTAAACTTTCCATTACAGATGGAAGCTCAGAGTGAAGGGCGTAAGAAGGTAGAATATATTGCAACAAGCGATAATGATATAGCTCATGCATTATATCTTTTGCATGTCCTGAAGAGAGAATTTTCATAACTTCATCTGTCAATCTTGAAGGAGGACAAGAAAGAAGATTTTGAGCATTGAAGAAGATAGCAATTCTGACATTTAAACAAAGAGAAAAGCCTGTTGTTACCTTGTATTTAATTGCCCTAATCATTCTTACAGGATCTTCAGAAAAAGCATAAGAAAGAGGAATAAGACTTCTTATCTTCTTTTTCTCAAAATCCTCTAGACTCGATGAGAAATCTAATAGTTCAGATGTTCGTGGGTTATAATAAAGACTATTAATAGAGAAGTCCCTTCGCCTTGCATCTTGCTCTATTGTTCCATATATATTGTTATTACCTTCTTCGAAGTTTTCTTCATCACTACGGAAAGTTGTTACTTCAATAATCTTGGAGCCAAAGAAGAGATGGACGATTCTAAATCTCTTGCCAATAATTCTGCTATTCCAAAACAACTTCTGAACTTGCTTTGGCGATAGAGATGTCCCTATATCATAATCCTTAGGAGAGTTGCCTAAGAGAATATCCCTAAGAGCGCCTCCAACAATATAGGCCTCTCCACCGGAGGCTTGTATTTTTCTGATAGCCCAAAGCGCATCCCTATCTATCATTGAGTTTCGTATGGGATGTTCTTTAGCTGTATATATTTTGCAAACAGGGACACTTTTGCCCTTTTCATTTGTCTTATATCTAACAAACACGAGTTACTATCTTATACAGATTGCTTGAGCTAAACAAGTGATGAACAAATGAGTTTTCTACCTAGTGAACAAAAACTCTTTTTTGTTTACACTTAAAAGAGGAGAGAGCGAGATGATTGAACCAATAGTTTTAAAAGGTTTTCGTGATAGTCTTCCAAAAGAAGAAATTCCTAAAAGAAAAATAATTAATACACTTGAAAAAGTCTTCCAGTCTTATGGCTTTGTTCCAATTGATACGCCTGTTCTAGAGTACAGTTCTGTCCTCTTAGGAAAAGGCGGAGGAGAGACTGACAAACAAGTTTTCCTCTTTAAAGACAATGGCTCTAGAGACGTTGCAATGAGATTTGATTTAACTGTCCCATTTGCTCGCTTTTTAGCTTCTCACACGGCAGAGCTAGCATTTCCTTTCAAGAGATACCACATTAACAAAGTATGGAGAGGAGAAAAACCACAAAAAGGAAGATATAGAGAGTTCATCCAATGTGATTTCGATATTGTTGGCACAGACAATGCTCAGGCCGACTATGAAATTCTTTCCATGATGGATAATTCATTCTCTGCTCTTAACATAAAGGATTACACATTCCACCTATCACACAGAGGGCTCTTTAACTCATTCTTAGAAAAAATTGAGTTAAAGGATAAGTCTGTTGAAATTTTGAGAACAGTAGATAAGCTACGCAAGATTGGATCTGATGAAGTAAAGAAGCTTCTTATTGAGCTTACATCCTCAGAAGAAAAAGCTAATTTGATTCTCTCTTATATTACAGCTGGAGACAATAAGAGTTTTGAAGATACACTTTCTTCTCTTGTCGCTCTTGTTGGAGAAGAAAACGAGAGTTCAAAGAGGCTAAGAGATATCTACTCTCTACTTGTTAATACAGGTTTGGAAAGCCACTTTGTGCTAGACCCATCAATTACAAGAGGCTTGGATTATTATACAGGCATAGTCTATGAAACATTCCTTGATGAATTGCCACAGCTCGGCTCTGTATGTTCTGGTGGTCGTTACAATGATTTAGCTAACCTCTACACAAAAGAAAAGCTTCCTGGAGTAGGTTCATCAATAGGACTCGATAGACTTCTTTCTGGTTTAGAAGAATTAAATAGCCCACTACTCTCTTCTTCTGAATCTGCAGATGTATTGGTAATCTACAAGGAAGATAGCCTCATTGATGCTGAAAAGGCCGCAAAAGCTCTTAGAAAAGAAGGTATTAAAACAGATGTCTACCTCGATGAAGGAAAGATGAAGAAGGTCTATGATTACACAGAAAAGAATCGTATCCCTTATTTACTCACTGTTTCACCTTCTCTCTCTCTTAAGAACCTAGCAACTAGAGAGATAAAAGAACTAGATAATATCGAAGAGGTAATAAAGAAATTAAAAGCGTGATTGATTATACTTCACTACCCGTATATAAGCATAAAGACCAAATACTACAAGCCCTTTCGTGTAACCAAGTAATCATTGTTGAAAGTCCAACAGGAAGTGGAAAAACAACACAGATTCCACTCATTTTAAATGAAGCTGGTTACACAGAAAAGGGAATTATTGGTATAACGCAACCTAGACGTATAGCGGCACTTAGCGTATCAGAATTTATCAAAAAGCAAATTAATGATACTCAATCTTTTTGTGGCTATACGATGCGCTTTCATGACACAACAGATAGTACAACACGCATTAAGATAATGACAGACGGCATTATTCTTCAAGAAGTAAAGGCCGATCCTCTACTCTCTCGCTACTCTGTCATCATGGTAGATGAAGCTCACGAAAGAAGCCTTAATATTGATTTCATTTTAGGATTATTGAAAGAGATAATAGAAAAGAGACCAGAGCTAAAAGTAATAATATCGAGTGCAACTATAAACACAAAGGTCTTCTCTGACTTCTTTTCGTCAGCTCCAATTGTCTCAATATCGTCTCATCCATTTCCTGTTCATATTTCTTATATTCCAATAAGGCTAGATAAGGAAAATGAAGATAAGTATTACTTTGAAATAGAAAAGCTAGTCTTAAGTGCCCACAAAAGAGAAGATGGCGGAGATGTGCTTATATTTCTTCCAGGAGAAGCTGAGATTAAAACATGCATTAATGCATTAACTATTTCATCTATTCTTAATCCAAAAGATTATGTAATCTATCCACTCTATGGTAGGCTCTCAAAAGAGGAACAAGAGAGGGTCTTTATCCCAACACCTGAAGGTGCAACTAAAGTTGTTGTATCGACAAACGTTAGTGAAACTTCGCTCACAATAGACGGAATAAGAACTGTAATCGATTCAGGTTGGGCTAAAACGAACTACTACAACCAAAGAAACTTCACATCTTCTCTTATTCCAACGCTTATTTCTAAGGCATCAGCCGATCAAAGAAAAGGAAGAGCAGGAAGAACAAACAGTGGTATTTGTTATCGTTTATATAGCAAAGAAGACTATGAGCGAAGAAGAGAATTTAATGAAGAGGAGATACTCCATTCAGACCTGGCTGAAGTAGTTCTAAGGATGTGCGAGCTTGGAATTTATAACCCAACGTCTTTCCCATTCATTACTAAGCCAAAAAAAGAATCTCTACTTAGTGCAATTGAAACTCTTAAATACATTGGAGCAATAGAGGAAAACCTTCACCTAACTTCCATTGGCGAAATGATGATTAAGTTTCCTCTTGTACCAAGATTATCGCGTGTTATTGTTGAAGCTATTATGAACTATCCAAGAGTCCTGGAAAGAGTTTTAATAGCTGTTTCGTTCTTATCAACAAAGTCACCCTTCATTCTTCCACAAGGGGAAGAAGATATTGCTAGAGAGGTGCAGCATATTCTTGTAGATAACCCCAATGGAGACTTTGCAGCTTATCTTTCTCTCTACTATAAGTATGTAGATAAAAAAAGTGAAAAGAGCAAAACAGAGTTTTGTAAAAAGCTCTATTTAGACAAGCAAACAATGGACGAAATCGTCCATATAAACTCACAACTAGAAGAAATTGTCTCTCTTATGGGTATTCCTATTGCTAATCAATCAGATAGCATAAAGGATTACCTTATCTGTCTGGCTTCTGGCCTTCGACAATACATTTGCATTAAAGCCCAAGCCTATTCTTATCGCTCTATTAAGGCTAGTGAGATATATATTCATCCTGGTTCTTCATGGTTTAGAACAAGACCTGAGTTTATCCTAGCTGGCGAAATAGTGCAAACAACAAAGATGTATGCACGCTCTGTCTCACCCTTAAAAGCTGATTGGATAAAAAGCATTAGTCCTGAGCTACTCTCTGCGCTCCTTTCTCCAATTAAGAATGAGAAGAAAGTAGAAAGAAAAGAAACAAAAGTAATTCGAACTGGTGAGTTAAAGAAATACGAAGGAAGAAGAAAAGGACTCTACTATGTTCCAATTATCGACCTTAAGAAAATTAGCGATAGATGCAACAATAGAATGTATCTTGTTTGTGGCTCTAAAGTTGGAGTTGAAGAAGTAAAGACAAAGGATATAGATGGCATTCTATCACTAATAAAAGAGAAAAAGACTCCATTGAAGAGTAAACCAAGAGTTCATTTTAATGCCAACTCTAAGAGCTCTACTATTAAGGATCAACTTAACTATCTTCTCTCGCCTTATGATACTAAAAAGAACTTCTCATATATCTCACTAGAAGAAAATAATGGAGATTATTACTTAGGAGTAAAGAGTAAAATAAAAGATGCGATTATCTCATCATTATATGCCCTATCTCTCCTTGTAGAAGACATTCCAAAAGAAGAGAAAGAGCTTAAGCGACAGATAGAAGGAAGGATAAAAGCATACGAAAGGGCATTAGACAAGTAAAGCTAAAACTTGCTCGTCCGTTAGAGTCTCTAAGACAGGCTTTCCAAGCTCCGAGAGAAGAACAAATCTAGTTTTTCCACCCTTCTTCTTTTTATCTTTCTTTGTTGCATCTAAGAATGCCATATAATCACTCTTTCTAACTTTTTCATTAGCAGAAAATGGATAAGAAGAGATTAGATTAATTGCGTAAAGATAAAACTCTTCATTCGTAACACCAAGTAATAGCCCCGCAGTTAGAGCTTTTTTCATTCCCCAAACAACAGCCTCTCCATGGCTAACAGAGTAAGAAGTAATACTCTCAAGGGCATGACCAAAGGTATGACCAAAGTTAAGAGCGCTTCTTATTCCCTTCTCTTCTCTAGGGTCTCTTTCGATATAGCTCTTTTTTACATAAAGGGAGAGCTTAACAATCTTTTCTAATTCATCGACATTCCGAGAAAGAATTCTTTCCTTTTCATTTATGAGAATATTATATAACTCATCATTATCTGCTAAAAGAGCATGCTTAACAACTTCGCCCATTCCTGAAAGGAACTCTCTATCAGAGAGACTCGAGAGTGTGTTGATATTTATAATAATATCATCAGCAGGATAGAATGTCCCAACGAGGTTTTTTAGACCGTTATAGTCTATTGCTGTCTTTCCCCCAAGTGTTGCATCAACCATGCAAAGTAGTGTTGTTGGATATAAGCATAGTCTTGCTCCCCGCATATATAAAGATGCAGCAAGAGAGGTCATATCACAAATAACACCACCACCGAGAGCAATGAAATAACTATCTCTAGCAAGCTCATTTTCCAAAGCAAATGAAAGAATTTTGTCTATACTCTTCCATTTTTTATTCTCCTCACCACTCTTTAAAACAATAGTTTTCTCAGGAAAAGGTGAAAGATAAGAGGTATTTTCATCTGCAACAATTACAAATGAATTGAGATTAAGCAGATAGTTTTTTAAGCCATCGCAATCGCGTGTAAAATATAGACTCGTTTCCTTATCAAAGCACTTTAAAACAAATTCTTTTTCCATTATTTCCTTCTTCAAAGCCTCATTTTGCCTTAAGCGTAACAGAGGATGCGAACTCTGAGTTTATGCATGCATAAGAGAATGCACCATTATTCTTTTCAGCTAAACGTTTCACAGACTCAAGAGCAATATCATTATCTTTATCAAACTTTAAGTCAAAATCGTCGTTAATTGTGTTTTTAGTCTGAATTAATAAGACACTCTTTGATGGCATGTATAGTGTCAACTCTACTTCCTTTTTACTCTCTCCTATATCTTTTGTCTTCGCTAAAGCATACTCTAATAAATTCGATAAGATTAAAGATACATCTGTTTCATCTATTATGAGTTCTTTTGGAATATTTATTTCAGTAACAAGAGAAACTCCTTCACTCTTCATAAGGCCATAATAATAGCCAATAACACTATCTATTTGCATATTGCTACAGAATGTCTTCTCTACATTAGGTATTCTTTTTACTGCTTTAGATAGATATTCTTTAGCCTCTTTTAGTTTATCTCTTTCCAAAAGTTCATAAACATACATCAAATGATGACGCATGTCATGACTAGCCCCTTTTGCCTCTTCTATTGAATGCTCTAACTCCTCATAGCGATTACGTTCGATAGACAATAGTTTTTTCTCTTTCTCTAGCTTAGCGTTTTTATTTAAGTTTGACGCCATAAAGAAGAAAAGAACATAAAACAAAAGCAAAAGCAGTAAGAGAGATATATTTAAAGCAAGGTAGCCAACCTTTACTCTTCCGACTAAAAGAGTTGATGTATAGCGTGGCGTAGTAAATAGATTAAGGATGATGAAAACAAGAGGAAGAACCCAAAAAACATACCAAGTCTCTGCAAAATTCTCATCTTCAATTAATTGGCTAACTCTCTCCTTAACAACTTTATGTGAAATGAGTAGAAAGAAGAGGCAAACTAAGTTGTAAATTATTGCAGACAAAAGAGTAAGCCATACTTGGCTTTCTTCATAGTATTCATCATTGATGAATAATATATTAATTGAACGAACAAGACTCTTAAGAAGAGCAAAAAGGGCAACAACAGAGAGTGCAACGCTTACCTTTTTTAATAATGGTTGCGATATTGTTTTAGAGTAAAATACAAAGAGAATAATTGACGATAGAAAAGCTAAGTAGGAAGTAGGAATTCTAAAAGAATAAGCAATAAAAGTAGAAAGCGCTACAAGACCAACAATTGCTAGCACATGAAAAATCTTTAGCTTGTTCCCTTCTTTTTTTATGCATGAATTAAATGGTAGATAGGAAAGAACAAGACCTGGAACAATAACAGAGAGTTCAAGAACAATTCTAATTACATCTACCATCTTTCACCTCAAAAAAACAATAAGATTTTTATCCAATTCATGCAACAAAGATCTTTATTCTCTTTTAAAAATTTTGTCTTCTTAGAGCAATGGCAACATTCATTATGCCCAAGGATCAAGCGCTCTTGGCTCTCTAATTGCTGTTAAAAGATATTGCTCCCATAAAAACCATTTTCCGTCACTATTGCGTACTCTTAGTTTAATTGGTCTTGGACTATCTGCACCAGAAGATGAGATAAATAGCTTCATATATCCATTCTCTTCTCTAGAAGTATTATTGCTTTCAACAATAATTTTATATGGTTTGTTTGGCACATAGTTGTTATCTGGAGTTGCTCCGACAAAGTAAGAAAAAGGAATATATGTCTTTCCTCCCCTAAAACGGTCATTTATAAATGAAATCTCCATTCCGTTCATTGGCCTGGGACCACGAAGAAAGTTTAGCATCTCCAAACCTTTTTCTTTATTCTCTGCATATGCGCAAAGAGCACATACAGTAAGAGAAGCTGTCTTAAAAGGTGTATCGAGACTAGCTTCTGGCAACACCTTTAGTTCCTCAGTGTTTGATGGAAGCGCAGTAAAAACGAAAGTTTCATTTTCTTTCATTTCTTGTTTTTCGTTATTAACAGTAGACATAATTAATGCTCTCCTTTATTTTTTATTTCTATTTTTAATCGAGTAAATCACCACAAATACGCCAAACAGGCTCCTTCTCATAGTGCTGACGTATGCTCATCTTCGAAAAAGATGAGACATTATTGGTATCTGCTCCAGAGTTGATGAGCAGACGTAGGATACGAGTAATATCTTCTCGCATCTCATCTGTAATTGGATGACCAGGATAGTCAAGCTCTGTTTCTTGGTTTACTTTGGGGCATAATCTATTTATTTCACCAACAGCTTCCATAAGAACATTACGACCATAATAATCTGTTTTCTTAACATCTGAACCCAATTCAATCATCCTCTCTAGAAAAGAGAAGGCCTCATCTGATTCTTCTTTTGTATGTTTCCATACTAAGTTTTCGATATTCTTTCCATCTCACTCTAGGCGTCTTGAGTTCCATATCGCAATATTTGTTGCATCAAAAAGGACAGGATAGCCATCGCTACATAGTTTTCTTTCTGCTATGTAGTTCACATCAGCACCATTCTCTAGAAGGAAGAACGCAATTTTTTTATGCCATCCTGTACAAAGTGAAACTTGTAGTGGCGACATGAAGCGTGTATCTAAAGGTTTCTTTGGAGCGGGAATATTCACTAAAAGAGGATTATTACCAACCAAAGCCTTAATGCTTTCTAAATCATCATTTCTTATGGAAGCAAAAAGGTATAGTCTTTATCATTAGGCATAATATCCCCCACTTAAAAGCTTTGTGAGCTTGTACATTATTATTAAAATGCACACCTATAATACGTCAATAAATATTTATTAATTTTTTAGTATTTATATTAAAGCTTCTTTTCTCTTTTTCTATAGACCAAAAGAGTAAAAGAGAGAAAAATATGCTCTATGGAACTCTATTTTGATAATGCAGCAACCACAATGATGAGCAAAAAAAGTATTGAGAGTTATACAAATACTGCTCTTCTCTTTCCAGGTAATCCTTCTTCTAATCATCGTTTAGGAGAGAAAGCTAAAGAGGAACTCGAAAGAAGACGAGATCATATAGCTAGCATTCTTGGTGTCGATAGCTCCTCGCTCACATTCACTTCAGGAGCAACAGAATCTATTAGCCTCTTCTTCTCTTCTCTTTTATGGTTAGAGAAAGGAAGAGTAATTATTTCTCGTATAGAACATGAAGCTGTCTCTAGTTGGTCAGGATATCTAAAAAAGCAAGGTTGGGATGTTGTTAGCTTAAAGACAAAGGGTGGCTTTGTTGATAAAAACGAACTAAAAGCATTGCTCACACCTGAAACACGTGCTGTTTTTATAATGAGTGTAAACAATGTTGTTGGAACAATAGAGCCAATAGAAGAACTAGTAAAAACAGTTAGAGATTTTGAAAAGAGCATAAACCATAGAATTTATTTCTTTTCAGACTCTGTACAAGCTCTTGGAAAGACAGATCTAAACTTAAAAAAATGGGATATAGATGGAGCTTCTTTCTCTGCCCACAAGATTAATGGGCCAAGAGGTGTTGGGCTCTTATACGCTAAAAACCCCAATATGATAAGGCCTCTGGCAAAGGCAGGTGGGCAAGAGAATCAAAGGCGAGGCGGAACCGAAAATCTTCCAGCCATTGCTGCTTTCGATACTGCTTTAAGCGAATGGTATGAAGAAAAAGATGAGATAGAAAAAAGAGCAAGAGCTATAAAAGAGTATCTAGTAAAAGAGCTAGAAGCTTTGAAGCTCAAGATTCTTTCTCCTGAAAATTCTTCTCCGTTTATTCTCTCATTCGAAGCACCGCTTCCTTCTGAGGTTTTTACTAGAATATTGATGGATAAAGGAATATGTGTCTCTGCTGGTTCTGCTTGCTCAAATAATGCAAAAGGTAAAACAGAAAATGTACTTGAAGCAATGGGAATAAAGAATCAAAGTGCAAGAAAAGCAATAAGAGTAAGCTTAGGGCGAACAACGACAATTGAAGAAGCAAAAGAATTGAGCAAAGCTTTAAAGGAAATATGTAATGGGTGAACATTTATACCTCATCAAAGAAGGAGAAATATCTCTTAAAGGTGGCAATAGAATCATCTTCGAGAGACAATTAAGAGGAAATATTAGAGCCAAATTAAAGGGCTATGACTGTCATATGGATAAAACAAAGGGAAGAATTTACCTCTTTGTTGATGACAGTTGTCCTAAAGAAAGAATTGAGATGGCACTAAGTACAACGTATGGCATAACAGGTTGGGCAGAAAGCTTTAAAACAGAAGAAAAAACTATAGATTCTATTCTATCAAAGGCAGAGGAAATTCTTTCTTCTTCTCCTTTTTCAAATGAAGGAAGCTTTAAAATAGATGTTAGGCGAGAAGATAAAGCTTTCCCTTACTCTTCTCTAGAAATTGCAATAAAAGTTGCAGATATAGTTGAAAAGTATTACCCAAATCTTTCTGTTGATTTAAAGAACCCAGATTACACATTAACTATTGAAGTAAGAGATAATTGCTATCTTTACACAGATAACAAGAAAGGCTGTGGTGGCCTTCCTGTTGGAACTGCAGGTAGAGGGCTATTGCTTCTTTCTGGTGGAATAGATAGTCCTGTTGCCGGTTCTCTTATGGCAAAAAGAGGAATAAGGATGGATTCTATCTATTTCCATGCTTATCCATACACATCAGAAAAAGCATTAGAAAAGGTAAAGAAGCTAGCCTCTTTAATCGCGCCATACTTACAAGGAACAAGACTCTTTGTTGTGCCATTTACTAAGCCACAAGAATATATTAGAGATAACGCAATCGAAGAAGAAGCAACTCTAATGTTTAGAGCTGCTATGCTAGAAACAGCTGATTTAATTGGCAAAAAAACCCATAGCCAAGCCATCATAACAGGAGAAGCAGTCTCGCAAGTTGCATCTCAAACATTGAGTGCAATGGTCTTTACAGATAGTATGACAGACTCTCTAGTATTAAGACCTCTTTGCGGAATGGATAAAGAAGAAATCATCGATAAAGCAAAGGCTCTTGGCACATATGAGACATCAATCTTACCATATGAAGATTGCTGTGTTGTCTTTTCTCCAAAGCATCCAGTTACAAAACCAGATAAAGAGGAGACAAGAGAACACTACTATAGCTTGAATATGACTGCTTTAATTGAGGAAGCTGTCGCAAATAGCACTGTATATTCATTCTCTCCAACAGGAGAAGAACGATTAAACGAAGAAATAAAAGATAATGAATAAACTAAAACAATATTGGTATTTGGTCTTTTTTGCCCTTACTACGGTAATACTTTTTATTATCCATCCATTAAGTGGAAGTGAGTTAGTTTCATTAAATTGGCAAAGTATTATAACTATAGTTATCTTATTCTTTCTTGAAGAAGGAATAAGAAAAGAGAAGCTAATTCTTCCACTCTTTAAGGTCGCCAATTCGGTTAGATCTCTACCTTTTTTGTTTTTCTTACTGCTACTCTCTTCCTTTGTTTTTTCTCTATTTATCTTTGACTTTTATACAGTCCTAATCTTCATTCCTTTTACTTTGAAACTGCTAAAAGAGAGTAAAAAAGAGAGTTATGCACCACAGCTTTGTGCTTTAATAACTCTTTCTTCGATAACCTCCAATGCAATATCTCCACAAGGAGAAGCTAACATATACTTATTTTCGTCCCAAGACTTTAATCTTTCTTCTTTTCTCTCTTCTACGCTTCCTTTTACAATTATCGCAATTGTTATTTTTAGCATTGAAGCATTATTAGTGTTGAGGAAAAGCAAAGGTGAAGAGATCTATCTTCATATTGAAAATGAAGATTATTGGGATAACGAAAAGAAGGGCCTAAGAATCTTTTACATAGCATTCTTCTTAGTGCTAGTATTCCTTCGCCACTTCAACACAATAGACATCTTTATAGTTGTCGCTCTTTCGCTACTTATCTTCGATAGGTCTATATTTAAGAAAGCTGACTACTCTATTTTGCTAACACTTCTATTTGTTATGCTTTCGTCTTCAATTCTCAAATTAGCTAATTTCAATCTCAACGAAGTTATATCTATCGTACTAACAAGACTAGGTGCTCTAACGCTCTTTGGTGAAGATAAAATAGCATTGAACAAAACACTTATTAGCAGTTTTGTTTCTATCTCTTTACCACTAATTTTTGCTATAAGAGAGCTAAAAGAAAAGAAGAGAGAGTTTTGTATTTCATATCTACTACTCTCTCTTCCTTTTATTCTTTTATCGCTAATTTTATTCTTTATCTTTTAGCGTGAGCTCTTCACTCTATACTCACTAACGCCAAGAATTGTTTCTCCATCAATTTGGAGAGCTGTTGGGCGATCAAACTTAACGTGTATGTCTTTTCCTTCGTGTAGGGCAACCATCTCTTTATGGTTAACATGCTCCCCCTTAAAGATAGAAGGAAAGACCATTAATGTTTTTAACTTTCCTTTTCCATAAAAGAGCATAGATGTAACTGTACCTTCTTTATTCAATCTATCCTGATTTGGTGTTGGCATCATTCCTCCACCATAGAACCTACCATTCATGGTTGGACAGAGCCAAACCTTCTTGTATTCATACGTTTTTCCATCAACAGTAATTGTACAATTGGTTGGGTGATAGAAAAAAAGTAAGCCTTTAATAGCAATAGATGTGTAATTTATATTCTCCTTGCCTTCACTCTTTTCCTTGTCACCAACTTCACAGCAATAGCCATCAATGCCATAGCCAATGCCATTAAGGAAACGATACGTCTTACTGTTTACTTCAACTGTAGGAAGATTTTTGAGATATTTATTTATTAGTACTATCTCCCCTTCTTTTCCCCCTATATCGTGAAAAAAGTCATTACCGGTACCAAATGCATAGTAATAGATATTATTCTTATAATCCAAACCCTCTGTATCATTAACAAAGCGATTAATTGTTCCATCTCCACCTACTAAGTAAATATCATCAGAGTCGTCGGAATCTGAGAGTATCTCCTTATAGTTTACACCATTAGCTACATCAAAGAATTCTAAGCTCTTTCCACTTAGTTTTTCTGATAAAACATCCTTACCATTAGCCCCATTTTTTCCTGCTTTGGAATTATAAAATACAATACTTTTATTCATTTTATCCCCTTAAATTTTCTTCCATTTTATTTCTAATTTCATCGCTGAGCTCACAGTTGCGAAGTGCAATTACTCTCTCTGTTGGTATTACGTCTACAACCTTTAAATAAACATCTGAAGGCTTTAATCTTTTTATATTCTTAAATATCTTCTCAGTTCCTTCTATTGTAAGAACAACAATTGGTTTTTCGGCCATTTGTGCAATCTTAAACATACAATTATGAAAAGGAAGAAGTGTGCACTCCTTGCTCCTTGTGCCTTCTGGATATACTGCAATAGATACTTCATCATTCTTTAAAAGCTCAGATGCTTTTACAATTGTAGGAACTGCATTTCTAATATTCTTTCTATCAATAGACATGAAGCAACATGCACGAATAAAACGGCCAAAGATTGGAATCGAAAAGTTTTCTTTCTTTGAAAGAAATGCTAAATGATATTTTTTAAAGACATACCAAGTTATTATTGGGTCATAATTTGAACGATGATTCTCAACAAATAAAAGCTTTCCTTCTGGTATGCTATCTATTCCTTCTGTATGTACTCTAATACGAAGGAACTTTAATACTCTTTTTGTTGAAGAATCGAGAAGAAATCTGTAAAACTTACTCTCCTTTTCATAGTCTTTATTCTTTACAAAAAGAGAGACAACAAAGAGGAAAACTATATACAGAGAATACAAAGCTAGAAGAAAGAGTAATATGTATAAAATGACCATTAGTTATTCCTTTGAGAGAGAAGGAAATCATCAATACTACTCTCCAAGTCGCAAGAAAGACTCTTAAGATAATATGAACGATTCCAAAGAGAAGGAAGCTTACTCCTTAATTCTTTAAACTCACTTCTCAGTAAAAAAGAAGAAATTCTTTTAAATTGCTGGACTAAATAATGTGGAGCATTTAAGGCAGATGATGAGACTATCATCTCAACCCTATCCTCTTTAATGCTCAATCTCTCTATATTACTATCAATATTTTTTGCTCTATTATAAATAATTTCCTTCAGTCTTTTTTGAATACATCCGTCCAATACTGGCCGCCTGTACTTCGTGCACCAAAGTATATAATACTTAGCTCTTGCTATTGTTAAGTTTGATTCTCTCCACCTAGTTTGCATAGATGAACATTATATATATGACAGATATCTATTTCAATATAGAGTAACAACTCTCCCGCCTGAAGACGGGGAGTATTTTCGCATAAATGTATAAACTATTTATTTTTAGAGAGCTCTTCGATTGCAAGATGCAAATTGTTATTAACCTTTTGTAAGGTTTCATGTGCTTTCTTTCCATCAATATGATACATAATCATTAGAACAGCAGCAGTAACACTTTTAGAACTATTTAACCACACATTCTCTATATCACTATCAGAACAATTAGTAATTTTTTTTATTAGCATTTTTGCTCTATTTTCAAGTTTAATGTTAGTTGGCATCAAGTTAACCATATAATTATCATAAACAAGGCCTAGCTTAATCATAGAAACAGTGGTAAGCATATTTAAAACCATCTTCTCCGCTGTTCCTGATTTTAGTCTTGTACTACCACTAATTATCTCAGGACCAACATCAATAAAGATTGGGTAATCAGAATAATTAAAGCTTAATGCTTCTTTATTACAACAAACTGAAGCTGTTTTACATCCCATTTTTTTTGCATACTTTAGTGCCGCAAGTACATAGTTAGCATTACCAGAGGCAGAAAGACCAACGAGAACATCATTTGAAGAGAGATTGATCCTCTTTAAATCAGCAATACTATCATCGCTATCCTCTGCTCTTTCTATGGGAAGTCGTAGAGCTTTATCACCCCCGGCTATAATACCGATAACCATCTCTGGTGAAACACCAAAAGTTGGAGGGCATTCAGAGGCATCTAAAACACCCAGTCTTCCTGAGGTTCCTGCACCTATATATATAAGTCTTCCATTTCTCTGAAAAGCACTAACTATCTCATCAATTAGTGGATAGATACTATCTATTGCTTTTTCAACAGCATAAGCTACAGTCTTATCTTCATTGTTCATTATAAGACATATTTCTTTTGTTGATTTTGTATCTATTGCTTTGGAGTTAGAGTTTATTGATTCTGTCTGGAGCATTATACTTCCTTTCTACTTTAATTCTAAGAGTAAATCCTTGTATCCAGCCATGATTTCATCTGGCGTCTTACCTAGTTCCTTCATAACAGCAAGATATAGAATATCTACTAACGCAAATTGACCATAGCGAGAATAAATAGCAGTGAGGCGAATAATCTTAGATTCGGCAAGAGGAATAGAAAGGACATAATCACTTATTGATGAAAGTCTATTCTTTTTTCCTCCTGTAATTGCAACAACAGGGCAATTTTGCCTTTTTGCTTTCTTTACAGGAATGAGAACCTCTTTAGTTAATCCGCTATAACTTATTGCAATAACAAGATCCTTTGATGTACAGAGAGATGAGTTCAATATGGCAAGGTTTGCATCAAAATTGAAGATTGCTCTTTTTCCCAATTTTATCAACTTCTGTGCAAAGTCTTGTGTTGCCAAGCCAGAAGCTCCTATTCCAAATATATAAATATTCTCGCTTTTCGCAATTACCGATGCTACTTCGTTTATTATCTGAGTATTGTTTAATCCAATTACCTCTTTCAAGACTTTATCTATATTATTAACATATTTCTTTTCTATCTGGTAAAGACTTTCTGTTAACTCTACATTATAGTCATGTTTTTCATCATCTTGTGAGCGACTGATACTTTTAGCTACTGCAACTTTAAATTGTGGAAAGGTCATTCCAAACAATAGCTTTGCAAATCTACTAACAGAGGACGAGGAAACAGAGGCCCTTTTTGCAAGTTCATTAATGTTCATGGTAACAACTTCTTCCGGATTAGCAATAATGTAATCTGCAAGAAGCCTATCGTTACCTGTAAGCGTTGAGTATATTTGCTTTATTTTTTCTATCAAAGAGAAATCTCCTTTTTACCGCTAAATTTGAAGAACACAGTAAGAGCTATTATTGTTGTTAATAATAATATAGAAGAAAGAGCACATGCTACTCCCTCGTTTCCTCTTATTACCTCTTGATATATAGCAATAGAGAGTGTTTGTGTTCTTGTTGTATAAAGTAGTACAGTAGAACTTAACTCAGTAATTATACTCATCCAGCTCATAAGAGCACCAGATAGAACACCAGGAATCATAACAGGAAAAGTAACCTTCCAGAAAGCTCGAGACTTATCTGCTCCAAGTGAAGATGCAGCCTCTTCAAGAGCAGGATCTATTTGCCTTAGAATTGCACTGCTACTTCTTATCGTATAAGGCATTCTTCTTATTATGTATGCAACTATCATTATTAAAGCTGTTCCAGTTAAAACTATCGGCTTATGATTAAATCCGAGAATTAAGCTAATACCCATAATTGATCCTGGAATAATATACGGTAATGTTGTAATAGCATCCATAGTCTTTGTAACTTTACTTGGTCTTCGAACTGTAACATAGCTAAAGAGAACACCAATTACAAGAATAAATACCATTGCTAAGATTGAATAGAAGAAGGTGTTAAAAATTGCTCTTCCACATTGAGAGAATGCTTTTATATAACTAGTCAAAGAAAATTCATTGTAATAGACAATTCCATCTGTTTTTTTGAAAGATTGAACTACAACTACAACCAATGGCAGAGAAGCAAGAAGAGCCACTAAATATGTAAATATGTGACATGCAATATTGTAGAATCCCTTCTTCTTTTCGGGTTGAATTGGTCTTAAAGAGCTCATCTCTATTGTTGTTCTAGACGCAAAAAGCTGTTGCAATGCAAAGATTATTACAGAGAAGAATACAACAATAACACTCATTGCTGAGGCAAAAGCATAATCTTGATTCATTTCACCTATAAATGAATTATAGATTAAAACTGGAATAGTTCTGTAGCCTTCACCGATAAGCATTGGTGTACCAAAATCACAGAATATTCGCATAAAAACAAGGAAAGCAGAACTAAGTATTGTCGGAAGAATAAGGGGAAGAATAATTCTTCTCATTTTCCTTATTCCTTTGCATCCCATTCCTTCTGCACATTCAATTAATGAAGAATCCATTTTCTTTAAGGCACCAGAAACAAAGAGGTACATTAGAGGTGTCATCTTCACAACAAAGACTAAAAGAATACCAGAAAAGCCATAGATACCAGGGAAAGAAATTCCTATAGTTTTAAGGAATTTTGTAATTATTCCAGCTCTTCCTAAAAGAATAATCCAAGAATAAGCACCAATAAATGGAGGAGAAAGAATAGATACAATAACAATCATATCTACAATGGCCTTTCCTTTAATGCTAACTGTCTTCATTATATAGGCCATTAATGTTCCAGTAACCATCGTTATTAAAGTCGCAGCCAATGTAACCTTAAAACTGTTTAAGATAGTTACTGTATAATATTCTCTACTGAAAAATTTTTTAAAAGCTGAAAGTGAAAGCTTGCCAGTTTCACTATCAATTACGCTATTAACAAATATTTTTGACACTGGATAGATAAAGAATATTAGAAAAAACAGGACAGAGACAATGGTAACTATACTCCAATAGTCGAAGCGTTTTTTATTATTTTCCATCTTTAACGTCTCCTAAAGAATATCGCTCATCATAGATTTTTCACTTTCACTGTCAAAAACATTCACAAGCCCTTTATCAAATGATAAGAATACAGTTTCTCCATCATTTTTTGGAGCAATTGATGATTTAACGCTGACCTTTACTTTCTTTGTGTTTTCAAGTTCAACAACATAATCATAATTTGTACCGAGGAAGGTTCTCTCAATTATCTTTGCTTTAATGCCAGATTGAGAAAACTCAAATTCATCAGGACGTATGCATAGCTTTGCTTCTTTATTTTTTATTTTTTCACTATCTATGCGTGACAAATTAAATGTATAATCTGTACCATTTATTGCGACATTCTTATCTCCAATGATAGAACAATCTAAGATATTACTCTCTCCAATAAATGTTGCAGCAAACAAGTTTTCTGGGTGACGATAGACATTCCATGGTGTACCAATTTGCATTATAACACCCTTATTCATTATCGCAATTCTATCTGAAACAGCTAATGCCTCACTCTGATCATGAGTGACATATACAGTAGTTATACCTGATTTCTTCTGTATTTCTCTGATTGCGGAACGCATCTCTACTCTAAGCTTTGCATCTAAGTTAGATAATGGTTCATCCATTAAGAGAACATCTGGTCTTATAACGATAGCACGAGCAAGTGCAATACGCTGTTGCTGACCACCACTCATATTTTGTGGCTTACGGTCTCTTAGAGAAGAGATTTGTACCATTTCAAGCATTTCATTTACACGCTCCGTTTTTTCAGGGTCCTTAATTTTTCTCTCTTCTAAGCCAAAAGCTACATTTTGAAAGGTTGTCATATGAGGAAATATTGCATAATTCTGAAATACCATTCCAATGTTTCTTTTATCTTGGGGGACATTATTTATTAACTTATCATTGAAATAGAACTCCCCACCTTCAATTGAGTTAAAACCTGCAATCATCCTCAATAAAGTGGTCTTTCCACAACCAGATGAACCTAAAAGGGTAAAGAACTCTCCCTTCTTTATTTCAAGTGATAAATTGGGAATAATTGTGTTTTCACCATATTTTTTTACAGCATTCTTTATACTAATAGATACACTCATATGACCACCCTTTCTACTTTTATTTTACAATTGTTGTTAGTAAATCTGTGAATCTTGTCTGAACAGATTTTTTAACTTCAGCAGACCATACAGAATCAACTGTAAAGATATTTGCTGTTTTCATGATTTCTTTTGAGGAAGGAAGGTTTACGTCTGTTCTTACAGGACATGCACCTGAACTGTTTTCTGCAAGGAGAGCTTGTCCTTCTTTGCTTGAAAGGAAATCAGCAAAAAGCTTTGCGTTATCAAGATTCTTTGCACCCTTAATTACACAAATACCACTGAGCTTACTTGCAGCACCTTCTTCCATGTAACAAAAATCTACATTAGGTGTATTTGATGCAATTAACTGAAGAGCTGGAGCATCCCAAGCAAGACCTACTGCATATTCGCCAGATACAACGCCTTTGTATGTTGCTGAAGAGCTATTTACTACTCTGCCATCTAACTGTTTTAAAAGAGCTTCAACATAGTCCCAACCCTCTTTTGCTTCAACATCACCATTACCAAAATCAATAAGCATGTTTTCAAGGTGATTATAAGCAGAAGATGATGTACCAGCATCGCCAAATGCAATCTTTCCCTTTAGCGCTGGATCTAAGAGATCTTTGTATCCCTTAATTCCATTAGGAACAAGTTCTGTGTTCCAAACAATTACTGGACAGGTTCCATTGATTGCTGTAAAAACACCACTCTTATTCTTATATTTTTCAGGATATTCACTATCTGTTGAAGCGATATATGTCTCAAATAAATCCTTATCTGTAAGTGCTTGATATTCACCTACCCAAGTAACATCACAAGATGGATTATCTTTTTCAGCCTTAATTCTTGCCATGACTTCACCTGTACTTCCTGTGATAATTTCAACTTTAATTCCGTACTTTTCTTCAAAAGCAGGAACAACAGCGTTAAGATTATCTGAAGATGTAGCTGTAATTAAGACAAGATTCTTACTCTCGTTTTTTTCTGTGCTCTCAGCTGCTCCCTGTGCAAAAACAACAGACATGGAAAGCAGAGCTAACATAATAACCATTAAAGTTTTTTTCATAAAAATCTCCTTTTTTATAAAAACTAATTTAATTTAGGATAGTACACATAAAAAAATTTGCAATATTTTTTTGTAAAACTTTAAAATTTATTTTCAAAACTTCCAAAATATTGTTATGACTTTTTGTGTTTTTAAATGATGATATTGATTTTTATGCATGAAAAATCCTCCTTCTGAGAGAAAAAGGCTCTAAGAAAAACTTGTATTTAAGTTTAATATTTTCATCTAGAGTAATGATTGGTTTATATAAAAACTTGCCTATTTAGTCAAAAACAAATCTATCTGCTATTCATGCTTTTTAAAACCTTATTCCACTTCCTATGTAGCCTGAATAATATATAGATTTAAAAATAAAGCCATAAGAAGTATGTATACCAGATGTTAAGAATATAGCTCTATCTTTGCCGAAAGCATAACTGATAGATGCTAAACCTCCAGCAGATAAATCTAAAATAGGAGTTTTTGAAATAGCCCAAAAGAGTCCAAGACCTAAAGAAAGATTAACCTCAAGACCACCTAATGGGCGAACTAAGATTCCTGCACCATTAAAATAATTACAACAGAAGGCTGATAACGTACTTTGATCAACAGTATAACCCACATCTGTTCTTAATAGCGTCGTAAAGTTAACAATGTTTTTTTCTCCAAAAATTAATTGATCTTCTACGTACCCTCCAACCGCTATACCATCTCGCTTTTCTTCTTCAACACCATGAACCCCCATAATCGAAAGGCCAAATGAAAAAGCATTTCTAGGAAAAGCAAAAAGTGAAAAAGTTAGAAATAAAAGAAAGATAGAAATCACAAATGTTTTTTTCATGATGGTACCCCTGTTCGGTTATAAAAAGAATATGTTTACTTTTATTCCTATTTTACCATAGGAAATTAGAAAGAAATATAATAAAAAAAGGCTCCGAAGAGCGCTTTTTAAATCATAATATGCATTTTTTCCATTATTCCATCAAGGTTTTTATTTCCTATCTCATTGGCCTTTTTTGTACCACTCTTGATGATATCTCTTACATCACTCTTATGCTCTTCATAGTAATGACGACGCTCTCTGATAGGATCAAGCATAGTATTCATCTTTTCATTTAGAATCTTCTTGCACTGAACACAACCCATAGATGCAGATGTGCAGTTACATCTAATCTCTTCAACACCCTCTTCATTAAATGCCTTATGATAAGCATATACAGAACAAACATCAGGATTTCCTGGAATTTTTACACTGATACGGTTTGTATCTGTCTTTGCATTTCTAATTTTTGACCAAACTTCATCAGGAGTATCAGAAAGATAGATTGCGTTACCAAGACTCTTGCCCATCTTTGAGTTTCCATCTAAGCCACAAAGACGAGAAACACTACTTAGTTTATATTCTGGCTCTTTAATGGATGTTCCATACATCTCATTAAAACGTCTAACAAGACGACGCGAATATTCAATGTGAGGAATCTGATCCTCTCCAACAGGAACCAAGTCCGCATTGCAGAATGTAATATCTGCAGTTTGGCTGACTGGGTAGCCCAAAAAACCATATGTTAACTTTGAAAAATCATATTCTCTATTTTCACTCTGAAAGCCATAATTGCGTGCTTCGCTCTTAATTGTAGGATTAATTAAAAGGTGATTACATGTGGTAATCATAGAATAGAACATAGTTAGAACATGGATAGATGGTACTTGAGATTGCTGAATAAATGTAACCTTTTCAGGGTCCAAACCAACAGATAGGTTATCCATCGTAATTTGATAGATTGAATCATAAATCAATTCAGGCTTTTCAAAATGTGTTGTAAGGGCTTGAACATCGGCTATGAGAATAAATTCCTCATATTCATCCTGAAGTGCTACTCTATTCTTTAAAGAACCACAATAATGGCCTAAATGGAGTCTGCCTGTTGGTCTATCTCCTGTTAGTATTCTCTTTTTTTCCATCTTATTTTCCTTTGCATCCGCTACAATTGCATCCACTTGAATGTGGGTGATCTGTACAATAATAGCCACTACCTTTATATATTACAGCTCCTGGTTCTGCAATAACCCTCTTAGCTTTAGCCCCGCAAAGAGGACAAACATCATCCTTATCTGCATCCTCAAAGTCCTTCATTGCATCATAAGAGTGACCGCAAGAAGAACATTTATAAGAATAAATTGGCATTATAATAATCCTCCTAGACCTTTCGAAAGAATTTCTTGGGCCTTCTCTTTCATTTCGCCAGAAAGAGGATAGTCATCAATCAAAACAGTACTATCATCTGTTGTAAAAATACCAGCTAGAGCCTTTGTATTTAAGCTTTCACCACTTCGCCTTATGCTTTGTACTAACTGATTACGAAAGAGAGTATTTAGTGCTCTAGCTGTGCCTACGCTTGTTGTATTTATATAGCCAGAAAGTGTCAATACTCCACTTCGATTATTAAAAAGTAGACAAGTTTGCGTTATTTCATCAATAACAGCTTGGGTAATATCAAAGCCTAGATCTATAAGAGTTTGTGGCTCAAAGACATATAAAGAAAAAGCACTCGATGCCATTAGCTCTGCTGTCTCATCATCTATGAGCATTCGTCGCTCTGTATAAGAGCGCTTAAAAAGCTCAGGAAAGCTTCCATCTGTGAAAAGAAGCACTCCGTTTTGTGGTGAGTAGAGACTAATATTGCTATCGCTGTACCACTTTATCTTTTCTTCTTTTTGTTTTTTGAATGAGCTAGAGAGTCCAAGTGCTGTGTTAGTCATAAAAGAAGAAATATTACCCTCTATAGCACCACTAGTAACATAACTCTCATCTTCATCATTTGGAAGAAGAGACAAAGAGACTCTCGTTGCTTTCTTTACAAAAGAATTCTCTTTTATGCTAGTATCAAGAATTTCGTCTAAATCTCCTTCTTTGATCTTCTCAACATCTGTTGTTACAACTATCTCTCCACTCTCTCCAAGTGCTTGATAATAATACTCATCAACAAAAGGAGTCTTATGTACACAAGAAGAGAGCAATATGAGAATTAAAATAAGAAGGAGATAGACTTTTTTCATTTTTAAATCTTTTCAACCTTTACAGAAACACCCTTGTCTGCTATTTCAGCCTTCTTTCCATCATTTTCCTTAATAGCAAACTTAGAAGCCAATGTTTCCTTACTAATGAAATTCTCAAAGCTAGAAGCAGCCTTATTGAATGTATCATCTCCCCAAACTGTAAGAGAAATGTGATCTGCTACATCAAAGCCAAGATCCTTTCTTTCTGTCTGAACAAGTCTAACTAAATCACGTGCAATTCCTTCAAGGAGAAGCTCTTCAGTTACTTCTGTATCGTAACCTACAGTTAAATCTCCTTCGTTTAGAACCTTAACATGCTCTTTTTCGCTTCTCTGGATTACAAGGTCTCTTTCTGTAATCTCAATTTCACCTTCTGAATACTTTAGCTTTAGAGGCTTTCCTTCTAAAATACTCTCGATTTTTTCGCCATCAAGAGCCTGGATAAGGGAAGCAACTTCCTTCATGCTCTTGCCAAGCTTACTTCCAAGAACCTTGAAGTTTGCCTTTGCAGAATAAGAGACAAGATCTGCTTCATTTTCTCTAACAAGAACATCTTTAACGTTAAGTTCTTCTTTGAGGATGTCGACATCTTTGAAGAGGATATCTCTAACACTCTTATTTCTGCTTACAACAATAAACTCTTTTAAAGGCTGTCTAATCTTGAGATTAGAAGATGCTCTGAGAGCTCTTCCCATCTCAACGGCCTTCATTACGAGTCTCATCTCTTCTTCTTTTTCTTTGTCTCTTTCATCCTTGTTATACTCTGGATAATCGCATAGATGTACAGAGAGAGGCATATCTTCTGTTCTGAGGTTCTGATAGATAGTCTCAGTAACAAAAGGAATCATTGGCGCTGATACCTTACAAACTGTTAGAAGAACTCTGTAGAGTGTGTTATAAGCATCTTTCTTATCGCTATCGTTCTCACTGCGCCAGAATCTACGTCTACTTCTTCTAATGTACCAGTTATTAAGATCATCTATGAAAGAAACAACAGCTTCTGTAGCTTCCTGAATCTGATAGTTATCGAAGCCATTTGTTGCCTTTTCAATTAATGCTTCTAGATCACTGATAATCCACTTATCAAGAGGATTTTTAAGATCCTTTGTTGCTGTAGTACTTGGTTCATAGCCATCAATATTTGCATATGTAACAAAGAAAGAGTATGCGTTCCAAAGAGGAATAAGAAGGCTCTTTAAGACATCCTTAACAACATCATCACTATACTTCATATCGTCAGCTTTAACTAAGTTAGAGTTAATTAAAGCAAAACGTAAAGCATCAGCACCATAGCGGTCTACAACCTCCATTGGATCGGTGTAATTACGCTTACTCTTACTCATTTTTGAGCCATCTTCAGCAAGTACTATTCCAGATACGATACAGTGCTCAAATGCAGGCTTGCCAAATAAAGCAGCAGCAAGAACTGTTAGAGAATAGAACCAACCACGTGTCTGATCCAAACCTTCATTGATGAAATCTGCTGGGAAGAGCTGATCCCATTTATCCTTATTTTCAAATGGATAGTGCTGCTGAGCATATGGCATAGAACCAGACTCAAACCAGCAGTCGAAGATATCTGGAATACGGCGCATTGTTCCCTTTCCATCTGGGCTTGGCCAAGTAAGATTATCGACAAAATGCTTATGCAAATCTTCGACCTTCTGACCACACTTCTCCTCAAGTTCTTTAACAGAGCCGATTACTTCAATGTAGTTAGAGCCGTCGCACTTCCAAATTGGAATTGGGTTACCCCAGAATCTATTTCGGCTGATAGCCCAGTCTCTTGCACCTTCAAGCCACTTGCCAAATCTACCATACTTAATATGTTCAGGAACCCAAGTAATTTGATCGTTACACTTGAGCATTGTCTCCTTAATCTTCTGAACATTAACAAACCAGCAAGACATTGCTTTATAAATAAGAGGCTTACCTGTTCTATAGCAGAAAGGATATGAGTGGAGATAGTTCTCTCTCTTTACAAGCTTTCCGTTTGCCTTTAGCCATTCGATGATTGACTTGTCTGCATCCTTGACAAAAATGCCCTTCCAAGGTGTAACAGGATCGGTAAACCTACATTCTTCATCTACTGGACAAACAACAGGACACTGAGGAATCTTACTCTTCATTGTCTTGTAGTCGTCCTCACCAAAGCCACTAGCTGTATGAACAATACCACAACCATCTTCAGTTGTAACGTAATCAGCTGTTACAACCTGAAAAGCACCCTTCTCCTTTAATTCGCTAAAGAATGGGAATAGAGGTTCATAGCGCATGCCAACAAGGTCATTACCCTTGACAGTACGGACAATACGACATCCTTTGCCATCTTTGTAATACTTATTTAGTAGATGTTCAGCAAGATAGTAGTGACACTTATCGTCTTCATCTTCAACTTCAACATAATCAATATCTGGACCAACTGCCAGAGCAAGGTTAGATGGAAGGGTCCAAGGTGTTGTTGTCCAAGCAAGGAAGTATGAATTTTCTTCTCCTTCAATTTTGAATCTTACAGTAACAGCCTGATCAACTACATCTCTGTATCCACCAAGAGATACCTCCATATTTGATAGAGGGGACGCAAGAAGAGGTGAATAAGGTAAGACGTTATAACCTTCGTAGATTAATCCCTTTTCATAGAGAGTCTTAAATACCCACCAAACAGATTCCATGTAATTTTTATCCATGGTTCTGTAGCCATTATCAAAATCAACCCATCTTCCTGTACGAGTAATTGCCTTTTTCCATTCAGATGTATAACGAAGAACAATGCTTCTGCATTCTTCGTTAAACTTAGCAACGCCATAGTTAACAATATTGCTATGACCAGATACACCAATTGTTTTCTCCATCTCAGCTTCTACAGGTAAGCCGTGACAGTCCCATCCAAAACGTCTAATAACTCTATGGCCCTTCATTGATTGGTAACGAGGAATAGCATCTTTAATTGTTCCAGGTAAAATATGACCAAAATGAGGTAAGCCTGTTGCGAACGGAGGTCCATCATAGAAAACATATTCATTATCAGCTGGACGATTTTCTACAGATTTTTCATAAATCTTGTTATCAGTCCAAAACTTCAGTACTTTCTCTTCTTCTTTAGGAAAGTCAACTTTATTTGTTACTGGTTTAAACATCTTTGTTTCTCCTAGCGTTACCTTCTATTGTAAGAATTTACCTTATCCTTCTCAAGGGTAATAGATATTAATCTTTAATAGGTTCTTTAATTCTAGATAATCTTCCACCTTCAATAAAAGAGCTTATGAGAACTCGCATAGAGATTGAAGAGCCTGCCTACCAAAAGAATAATGTTAATGATATATTATTTTTATGCTTTATCCTTCTCCAAAAAACTTAATAGAGATTGCGTCGATATTCAGTAAAAACAACTTTAAGCTCTATCTTGTAGGTGGAGCTGTACGTGACTACATATTAAAAAAAGAGAATCATGACTACGACTTAACATCTCCAGCTCTTCCTGAGGAAGTAAAGAGAATGTTTCGTCATACTATCGACACAGGAATAAAGCACGGAACTGTAACTATTTTGTATAAAAACGAAAGCTATGAAGTAACTACATTCCGAACTGAAAGTGATTATTCGGATTCTCGTCATCCTGATAAAGTTGAGTTCATTCGCTCTTTAGATGAAGATTTAAAAAGAAGAGATTTCACCATTAATGCCCTTGCTGTAGATATATCAACTGGTGAAATAATTGATAAAAACTCAGGACTATCCGACTTAGAAAAGAAAACTATAAGGGCAATAGGAGATGCAAAAGAACGCTTTAAAGAAGATGCACTAAGGATGCTCAGAGCCTGCAGATTCTCTTCCAAGCTTGGCTTTACTATCGAAGATAAAACAAAAAAAGCGATTCTTCTTTTGCATGAGAATATAAAGAAGGTGTCTATTGAAAGAGTAAAGGAAGAGTTAGACAAAACTCTTCTCTCTTCCTATCCATCAAAGGGCTTAAGATTTGCAGAAGAGACAATGCTTATTAATGAAATTATCCCTTCTCTTACTTTATCAGACTCTATCTATGAAGCCTTAGATACTTCAGAGGAGAAGAAGCTCCCTATTTCTGCTCGTTATGCCCTACTCTTTTCATCTTTAGATAATAACGAAGTAAGGAGAATACTCAAAGTTTTTAAATCTTCAAATAAAGAAACAAAGGAAGTTCTTCTTATTCATTCTTCTCTCTTTTATGACATCACGCCCAACATGTCTGATAAAGAGATTAGACTGTTTATAAAGAAATATGGTCCCGCCTTGCTCTCTCCTATCTTTGAAGCTAATAAGATTCTAAGGAACAACAATAAAGAGCTCTTAAAGGTAGAAAAGAAAATACTAGACGAAGTAAATAGAAGACCTCCTCTCTTTATCTCAGATTTAGCTATTAACGGTGAAGACCTAGCACCATTTATAAAAAAAGGCCCACTAATGGGCGCTTGCTTAAATTATTTATTAGATTGCGTAATTGAGAAACCAGAGATAAACAACAAAGAAAACCTCTTAGATTTGACCAAAGAATGGCTTAATCACGAAATTTAATATCGTCAGTATTATTAGGTTCAAGGCCAAGATGGATTAAAGCCTCACGCGCAGCATTTTGCTCTGCGTGCTTTTTGCTCTTTCCCTTTGCCGGGCCATAGATCTTTCCCTCCAAAGAGACTGTAACAGTGAAAACTTGATCATGGTCAGGCCCAATTTGAGAGATAAGATTGTACTGTGGGACCTTTCCTTTTTTCTTTTGATAGTACTCTTGGAGCTTCGTTTTATAGTCCTTATAAGAGACTTTATTCTTAAGTACATTCTCTATCTGCCATGGAATAAAAGAAAGAATGAATTCCCTTGCTTTATTAAGACCACTATCAAGATATATAGCAGCAATAACAGCCTCCATGCTATCTGCTTGAATGGCTTTCTTTGTTCCACCACCTTGGCTTTTCTCTCCCTTTCCAATCAAAAGAAAACGTTCAAATCCCATTCTCGACGCAATTTCACTCAGCGAGTCTTCACTTACAACAATGGCTTTTATCTTTGAGAACTCACCTTCATGGTATTTTCCGTAATAATTTTCAAACAAGTATTCTGCTGTTACTAAATCAAGAACAGCATCGCCTAAAAACTCAAGCCTCTCGTTGTTATCAACACCACCCTTTATTTCGTTAGCAAATGATGTGTGCGTGAAAGCTAAATTTAATAGTTCAATATTATGAAAGTTTAAACCATGTTCCTTTTGAAAAGAAACAAGCTCCCTTTCTCTTTCACTAGTAAGAGCGGGAGCCTTAGCACTGAAATAAGCCAAATTAATTAAGTTCCTTCATTAGGTACTTTACTGCATCTCCAACTGTTTCAAAGCTGTTAGCTTCATCATCAGAGATTGTAACACCTGTCTCATCCTGAAGGGCATATACTAAGTCGTAAGTATCTAGGCTATCTGCACCTAAATCCTTGCGGAAAGAAGCTTCCATTGTTACCTTGCTTGGATCAACGCGAAGTTTCTCAACAACAAGACTTTTTACCTTATTAAATACTTCAGCCTCTGTCATCTTTTACTCCTCGTCTTTAACTACAACACTCTTACCAGCATAATAGCCACACTTTGGGCAAACGCGGTGAGAAGGAATAAGGTTGCCACATGTCTGGCATTCGACAAGATTAGGAGTCTTAAGTTTCATGTTTGCAGCCTTTCTTGATGCTGCTCTAGACTTTGATGTTTTATACTTAGGAGTTGCCATTTTAAACCTCTCTATTATCCTTTTGAATATAACGGTTTGTAAGTCTATCAAAAGAAGAGACCCTAGTCAACCAAGAGAAGGGACCAAACCAAGATTGACTATACTTTACTGAGCCTTTTATTTCAAGTAGTCAGACTAGTCTACTTTCTTATTTAATAATAGAATAGCTCCCATGAAGATACTTAGAGAGCTATTTTTACTTCCTGTCCACTTTTACCGATATGTTATAAGTCCACTTAAAGGCGGCGCAGTCTGTAGATACACTCCTTCTTGCTCTACATATTTTATTTTGGCAGTGAGAAAATTTGGACCAATAAAAGGCTCTATCCTTGGCTGGGCGCGTATCTTCAGGTGTCGTAATCGCTACTTTGGAGGCTATGATCCAATTCCTGAAAAGTATTGCTTTCGCTATGTAAAGGAGCAGTACATTGTCAGAAGAAAACCAAAGGGGTTTGACAAGAGCCTAAAGGAAAATCAGGCCAATAAAATGAACAAGAAAAGCAACTAAATAAGCTACTACGCACTGTAATACTACAACTGTAACTGCCCAAGATCTCCCAAGTTCTCTCTTTACTGTTGCGATTGCAGCAACACATGGCGTATATAAAAGCGTAAAGACTAAAAAGACGTATGCTGTAAACGGTGTAAATAGAGATAACAATAAATTAGCGTTACCTCCAAGAAGTATTACAAGCGTTGAAACAACACTTTCCTTAGCTGTAAAGCCTGTAATTAATGCTGTAGATATTCTCCAATCTGAGAATCCTAATGGCTTAAAGATAGGAGAAAGGAAGGAACCAATTATTGCCAATAAGCTATTGGAAGCATCGCTTACAACATTAAGACGCCAATCAAATGACTCTAAGAACCATATGATAATTGAGGAGATAAATATAATCGTAAAGGCTTTTGTTACAAAGTCTTTTGTCTTTTCCCACATTAACTGGAGAACAGACTTTGCTGTTGGCATACGATAATTTGGAAGCTCTAGAACAAATGGAACTGGATTACCTTTAAAGCCAAACTTCTTCATTATTAAGGCAGCTATTATGCCTACAACAATACCCAAAAGGTAGAGTGAAATCATAACAAGTGCTTTGTATTTTGAGAAAAAAGCTGCTGTGAAAAGAGCATAAATTGGGAGCTTAGCTGAGCAAGATGCAAAAGGAACAAGAAGGATTGTCATCTTTCTATCTCTATCAGAAGAGAGCGTTCTTGTTGCCATTATTGCAGGAACAGAACAACCAAAACCTATTAGCATAGGAACAAAGCTTCTTCCTGAGAGACCAATTTTTCTTAAGGCTTTATCCATTACAAAGCTAACACGTGCCATGTAGCCAGTATCTTCAAGTATTGATAAAAAGAAGAATAGGACAACAATAACAGGCAAAAAGCTTAATACACTGCCAACTCCAGCGAATATTCCATCAATAACAAGCGAGTGTACAACCTCATTAACACCCCAGAGAGAAAGAAGCTTATCTACAGTTGAAGTAAAAAGCCCGATGAGAGAATCAAGAAGATTAGATAGTACAGTTCCAACAGGCCCAAATGTTAAGTAGAAAATAGTAGCCATAATGAGTATAAACGAAGGAATGGCTGTATACTTACCTGTTAATATTTTATCTATCTTAATTGATCTTTCTCTAGCTTTTGAGACATGCGGTTTTACAACTGTAAGCTTGCATACTCCCTCAATGAAAGAAAAACGAGTATCAACAAGAGCAGCTTCTCTATCTGTTCCGCTCTCACTTTCAAGTTGTTTGATGATATGATCTAATGTTTCTTTCTCGTTTTCATCGAGATTAAGACTCTCTAGTATAGGCTTATCTTCTTCAATAAGTTTACTTGCAGCAAAACGAAGAGGAATATCTGCTCGCTCTGCATGGTCTTCAATTAAATGCATTATGGCATGAAGGCATCTATGAACGGCGACTTCTTCAGTCTTACCATCTTTTTGACAAAAATCTTGTCTAAGAGGAAGCTCTTTGTAACGTGCAACATGGATAGCATGCTCAATAAGTTCCTCTACCCCTTCATCTTTACTAGCCGAAATTGGAACAACAGGAACACCTAGTATTGATTCAAGCTTATTTACATTTATAGTACCACCATTCTCTCTAACTTCATCCATCATGTTTAGAGCAATAACGAGTGGAATATTCAACTCAAGAAGCTGCAACGTTAAAAATAAGTTTCTCTCAATATTTGTTGCATCGATTATATTAATAATCCCATCAGGCTTGTCTTTAAGAAGAAAATCTCTTGTTACAATCTCTTCACTAGTAAATGGAGAAAGAGAATAAATTCCAGGAAGATCTACAACTGTAGCGTTCTCTCCTCTAACTGTGCCATCCTTTCTGTCGACAGTAACACCAGGAAAATTTCCTACATGTTGATTTGATCCTGTTAGTTGGTTAAAAAGTGTTGTTTTTCCACAATTCTGGTTGCCAGCAAGGGCAAAGACAACTCTCTTCTCTTCTGGAATAACAATCTTTTCACTTTTATCGTGATAGATACCACTCTCTCCAATGTGAGGATGGTCGGAATCGTTGTCTACTTCATCTAGTGACGGCTTATCATCAGAAACTGGACATTCTGTCTTAGCTACAACTATTTTTTTCGCATCATCAGAGCGAAGTGTTAACTCATATCCTCTGACATTTAATTCAAGAGGGTCACCCATAGGAGCAACCTTAGTTAAAGTTACAGTTGTCTCCGGAGTAAGACCCATGTCTAAAAAGTGATGCCTTAATTCTTTTGAGGCATCAACAGATAGAATTGTTGCACTCTCTCCAACTTTCAAATCATTTAGTGTCATATTGTCTACTCAAGCATCATGGAGCCTATGAAAGAAAACAAAACTTCCATAGCATTATCATTGTATCCACCTTCTGGGATAATCAGATCTGCATAGGCCTTACTTGGCTCTATAAAATTATAGTGACCAGGTCTAACTACATTTGTATATTGCTCGATTACAGATTCAACAGTTCTTCCTCTCTCTTTAACATCTCTTTTTAATCTTCTAATAAAGCGTATGTCTGGTGGAGTATCTACGTAGAGCTTTAAATCGAGCATCTCTCTGATCCTCTCATCATAGAAGACCATTAAACCATCAATGATTATGATAGATGAAGGCTTTACAACAACATATTCATCTCTTCGCGTATGATGGACAAAATCATATTGAGGCATTTTACAGCACTTTCCATCCTTTAAATCCTTCAAATTAGATAGAAGCAAATCCATATCGAAAGCATCAGGATGGTCAAAATTGTAAGCAGTAATATTATGGTTATTAACAAATGTTGCTGACTTATAGTAATTATCTTGCTCTATCAACACTGCATTTGGATAGCGCTCTTTGATTCTTTTTACAACAGTACTCTTACCTGAGCCAGAACCACCTGTAATACCAATAATCTTTACTTCCATTTTTAAGCCTCTTTTATTTTTAATCTGTATGATGTAACAGATTCATAGACAGTATTTTTATCAGTATATACTCCAGGGAAATCAGGTCTATTAGGAGTATTTGGGAATCGCCCAGTCTCTAATGCTACCCCCTGGAAAGGCCTAAAGTCATCAGAAAGATGCTCACCTGTATAAATTTGTATTCCAGGCTCTGTAGTTTTACACCATATTTCAGCTTTGTTTCCTTCTAAGTGAATAACTGCTCCCTCATCAAGCACCCAAGTATTGTCATACTTACCGTCTCTTCTTGCGCCGATAAGAGTTGGATGAGTAAAATCAAAAGGAGTATTCTCAACTGCAACTGGGTTATTTTCTTTAGGAATTAAAAGTGGGTCTACATCTACATATGAAAAAGCAGGAACTTCTAAAAGATCATGTCGGCAGTCTCTATCATCGACAACAAAATATGCATGGTTTGTTAAGCATACAGGACATTTTTTACTTGATAGACTCTTATAATAAAGAGTTAAGATGCCGTCAGAGGAAAGATGGTATGTTATCTCACACTCCTTATCGCCAGGCCATCCACCCTCTTCTTCTCTCTTTATGCCAAGGGTAACAGAGTCTTCACCAAGCGCAAGAATAGACCAAATCTTATCGCCGTAATTTGCACTTCCAGAGTGAAGAGTATTCACACCATTATCGTTTTTATCGAGATTATACTTTACTCCATCAAGAGTGAAAGAAGCATTACTTACTCTATTAGCATAGGGGCCAACAACTTCTCCAGGATGGCCCTTTCCATTTACATATTCTTCTAATGTTTTATGTGCTAAAACAGCGTTATAGCTATCTGTACCAAAGTATAAAAGAGTAGCACCACGTGTCATCACACTAACTTTATACTCACCTACAGTGATAGTAATAGCGTAAACATCAACGTCTCCAATATGGCCAAAAAGTGTCTTACTTATCATTTCTTTTCATCCTCCGTCTTTAAAACAGCAAGGAAAGCAGATTGTGGTATCTCAACATTACCGACCATCTTCATTCTCTTCTTTCCTTCTTTCTGCTTCTCTAAAAGCTTTCTCTTACGTGAAATATCACCACCATAACACTTTGCTGTAACATCTTTTCTAAATGCATTTACAGTTTCGCGCGCGATAATCGTGCCACCAAGCGCAGCTTGAATAGCTATCTTAAATTGCTGACGAGGAATCTCTTTCTGTAGGCGTTCAACTATCTGTCGTCCTCTTAGCTGTGCATTTCCTCTAAAGACTAAGCATGAAAGCGCATCTACAGGTTCACCATTAACAAGAATTTCCATTCTTACAAGATCTGTCTTTCTCTCACCTATTACATTGTAGTCGAATGAGGCATAGCCTCGAGATATGCTCTTTAACCTATCATAGAAGTCAAAGAGAACTTCAGAGAGTGGCATTTCATATATAAGCTCAACACGCTTAGTATCAAGATAGTTCATTTGAGTCTGAACGCCACGCTTTTCCAAACATAGCGTAATAATTGGACCAACATATTCTGTAGGCGTTATGATATTAGCCTGTATATATGGTTCTTCAGCCCAATCAACTCTCATAGGATCAGGATATTCTAATGGGTTATCTATATGGAGGACCTCTCCATCTTTCATGTGGACTGTGTAACGTACACTAGGGGAAGTAAACACAATAGAAAGATCAAATTCACGTTCAATTCTTTCTTGTATTACCTCTAAGTGAAGCATACCTAAGAAGCCGCATCTAAAGCCGAAGCCAAGAGCTGCCGAGTTGTCTTTTTCATACATCAGCGATGCATCATTAAGCTTTAATCTCTCAATTGCATCTTGTAGCTCTTCATAGTCGTTTGAATCTACTGGGTAGATAGAAGAGAAGACTACAGGCTTAACTTCTTTAAAGCCAGGAAGAGGCTCAAGAGCAGGATTAGACTTCGCTGTTACTGTATCGCCAACACGAATATCAGATATGGTCTTGATACCAGCAATGAAATAGCCAACATCTCCTGCTTCTAATTTATCTTTTGGAACAAGAGATATCTGAAAAAGACCTAAATCTTCAACTTTATATGTTGCATTTGAATGCATGAAGAGAATCTCATCTCCGACCTTTACTGTACCAGAAACTATTCTTGCATGAACAATAACACCTCTATATGGGTCATAGTGTGAATCGAAAATAAGGGCTTTTAGAGGATCATCAGTCTTTCCACTAGGGGATGGAATATAATTGACAATGGCCTCATAGAGATTATCGACACCTTCGCCTGTCTTTGCCGAAACTTTAACAGTCATTGAGCTATCGAGCCCTAAATCGTGGTCTATTTGATGTAAGCAGGAGTCAATATCAGCAGAAGCCAAATCAATCTTGTTTATAACAGGAATAATCTCAAGGTTATGCTCCATCGCTAAATATAAATTTGCGAGTGTTTGAGCCTCAACACCCTGAGTTGCATCAATTAAAAGCAAAGCTCCTTCACATGAGCTTATCGCTCTAGATACTTCATATGTAAAGTCAACATGGCCCGGAGTATCTACAAGATTAAGTTCGTACTCTTCACCATCTTTTGCTATGTATGGAATAGTAACGGCTTGGCTTTTTATTGTGATTCCCCTCTCTCGTTCAATATCCATATTATCGAGAATCTGATTTTGTTGAGGACCACGAGACTGAACAAGTCTAGCCTTTTCAATAAAACGATCGGCAAGAGTACTCTTGCCATGATCGATGTGTGCTATAATACAAAAGTTTCTTTTATGAGAAGTATCTACTGCCATATTCCTTACTTTAAATCAGTTATGTGTTCAACAGGAGCAAAGCCAAACATCTCTCTGATTTCCTTATCATCAAGAGTTTCTTTCTCAACAAGAGCATCTGTAAGCTTATCAAGTTGATCACGATGCTCAGTAAGAATTCTTATAGTGTCATCCATGCAAGAAGCTAAAATTGCACGCATTTCACTATCGATTTTCTTTGCTGTATCTTCTGAATAGTCTTTATGCTGTGTAATCTCACGTCCTAAGAAGAGAGGTTCTCCTTCGTCTGAGAGATTTATAAAGCCAAGATCAGACATACCCCACTCTGTAACCATTCTATGAGCAAGATCTGTAGCTTGCTTAATATCGTTACTTGTTCCTGTTGTTGTCTCACCATATACAATCTTTTCTGCAGCATAGCCACCCATACAAATCTTTATTCTATCAACAAGATAGCTCTTTTGAATTGTATACTGATCCTTTTCAGGTAAGCTCATTGTAATACCAAGAGCTTGGCCGTGAGGAATGATAGTGACCTTATGTAATGGGTCAACATGCTTGAGGTAATAGTGAAGAAGAGTATGTCCTGCTTCGTGGTAAGCAGTAGCTCTCTTTTCATCATCTGTCATGAACGCACTCTTCTTTGCAACACCAAGGATAATCTTATCTCTAGCTGACTCAAAGTCATCCATATCGACAATGGTCTGATTGTTTCTTGCGGCAAAGAGAGCTGCTTCGTTAACGAGATTAGCCAAATCCGCTCCACTTGTTCCTGGAGTTGCCCTAGCAATACGTGCAAGATCGACATCAGAAGCAAGCTGGACCTTCTTAGTATGTATTTTCAAAATATCTAATCTTTCTTGAACATCTGGAAGTGCAACAGTAACCTGACGGTCAAATCTTCCTGGTCTCAAAAGAGCTGGGTCAAGAACATCAGGACGGTTAGTTGCAGCAAGAACAATAACTCCAGGCTCAGAAGAGAATCCATCCATCTCTACAAGGAGTTGGTTTAAAGTCTGCTCTCTTTCATCATGGCCACCACCAAGGCCAGAACCACGTGAACGACCTACAGCGTCAAGCTCATCAATAAATATAATACATGGAGCGCTCTTTCTTGCATGTTCAAATAAATCTCTTACTCTTGCGGCACCCATACCAACAAACATTTCAACAAAGTCTGATCCTGAAGTATGTAAGAAGGAAACACCTGCCTCTCCTGCAACAGCACGAGCAAGAAGAGTCTTACCTGTTCCTGGAGGGCCTACGAGCAAGCATCCCTTAGGGATTTTTGCACCAATCTTTGTAAACTTTTGCGGATCTTTCAGAAAATCAACAATTTCCTGAAGTTCATACTTTGCTTCTTTCTGGCCAGCAACATCCTTAAATGTTGTTTTGTTATCCTTTGCTTGATACTCTCTAGCAAGAGATTTGCCAAAGGATCCCATCATCTTATTGCCACCCATTGCCCCTGTAGAGCGCATCATGGAGACCATAAGAACAATAAATATAATCCAAGGAAGAAGTTCTAAGATAACAAGCCAGAATGAGGTTGTCTCTGAACTTCCAGAAACATTAACACCATTGTTTAAGAGGGTGTTAACAAGAGTAATATCAGAGTAAGGTATGCGTGTAGAATAGTAAGAACCATCTGTCGAGTAGTAATTAATTGTTGTTCCACCAACAATATCTGCACTAGCAACCTTCTTACTTTCAACAAGAGAGATAAACTCACTATATGTTGTTTTTGTAGCCTTAGCACTCTTTGAATCTTGGAAGAAAACAAAGAAGAAAGATAATGCAAGAACAATAAGGACGATTAACGCTATTCTGTTGTGAACAGAAGATTTAGAGTTTCCATTCTTAGGTCCCTTATTAGAGTTATCTTCACTTCCCCAATAGCGGAATTTATCATATACATTTTCTTTCTTTTCTTTATCTGAATTCGGCTTCTTTTCTTCATCCATTTTTGGAGAAGAATCTTCCTTTTTTCCTTCGTTTTCTTTTTCAGAAAGCTCAGCCTGCACTACGTCCGGCTTTTTCTCTTTATCTTCGTTGTCCATAAAATTCCTTTCTTAAGAAAATATAATATCTTTTATAGAGACTTCTCACAAGTAAGAGCCCTTTAGAGAAGTTAACCAAAAAAAGACAATTAGTTAACACATACAGATGTATTTTCTGTGGAATCAGATAACCTTCTTTTTATCTTCATCTTTCTTGCTTTTGACCTTTTTAAGGATAGTTAAAGCATCTTTTAGTGTTTTATGCATCTTTTCTATTTCCTTTATCTGTGCCTCGGTCTTTCCTTCATTGAAGTAGAGAGCCACATTGTCGCAAGACTGAAGCATCTGATTTAATCTCTTAATAACGCTTCTTAAATCAGGGTTATCTTCACTTTCATAGAGCATAACTTGTAATGAAGAAAATGAATCTTTTATTGTTAGCCTTATCTTCAACAGAAGTCTTCTTGCCTTCTCTCTCTTAAAACTCTTCTTTTTTGAAAGAGATAAAAATAGAGCAAGATTTCTATCAATGTCATTAAATCTCTTAAATGTTCTATTTAGAGAGTCTTTTGTTATCCCATAAAAGTGACATAAGAGATATGTTGCAAGGTAGATAATTAAGGCTATAACTACAGAAAAAAATGAAGTTAAGAAGATATCACTTGATAAGAATTCAATCATTTCTTTTTCTCTCCTTTTCTATAGCTCAGCGTTAACTGAGGATAAGGCACCTCTATACCTTCCTTTACTAAAGCATCTAATCCCTTCTCATTTAAAAACCAAGTTAAATCCCAATAATCTTTTGAATTAACCCATACACGTAGAAGCAAATCTATCTCACTGTCTTTAAGTTCTTTAACAACAATCATTGGCTTAGGATCTTTCAAAACTAAAGGAGACGAAGAAGCTAATTCTAGTAATACTCTCTTCGCTTTTTCTACATTTGAATCATAATCAATTCCAAAGATTGTATCTAATCGTCTTACCTTATACTCGGAATAATTTGTAATAGAAGAAGAAAAAACAACCTTGTTTGGAATTGTTATTGTTTTATTGTCTGGCGTAACAAGCACAGTATGTAAAAGCTTTATCTCTTTAACAGAACCAGAATAATCACCAATATCTACATAGTCATTAACTTTAAAGAGCTTACTTGTTACCATCATTATTCCATTGGCAACACCACCGATAATATCTTGAACGGCAAGGCCTATTGCAAGTGTGATTGCGCTTAAAGCAGAAACAACACCATTAAGAGGAACATTCAATCTTCCTAAGCAAATAAAAAGCAAAGCTAAATATAGTAATATTTTTACTATCGTAGAAATAAAGTTTATAAGAGAAGCATCAACAGTGCTTCCTATTAATAGCTTTTCGACAATACGAATAATATTTCTTATAGTAAGTATACCCAAGAAAGCTATTATTATGGTCGAAGTATATAATAGACCATAGTTTTCAAAAAATAGTTTAACGTTTTCCATTTCCGCCTTTACCGTCCCAATTCTATTCTGACACACTCTCCCTCTTTTCCGATTAAAGAAGAAGTAATCCTATCTCTTTCACCTAAGAAAGAAGAAAAGAAAGCTAAGATCTTGCCCTCTTTCTCCATCACTATAGCATAAGGTAGTTTTTTCTCTTTGAGTAGCGAACTTATCTTTCTCTCTCCATCTTTTAAGAGAATAACATCATCTTTTCTTGTTTTTCTAATTATGCTCTTTTCTGATACAGCTCTATCTATTTTTAAATCAAGAGAACTCTTCTCTTTTGTAGACACTTTCAAAGAATAAGGCAGAGCAGTGTCAGAGAATAAAAAAAGAGAAGAGAAATCATCAATCTTTTTATAAGCTTTTATTTTGTCTTTTGAAAAATAAAAGACATATCTTTTGCTTTCATATTTGCTTCTACCATCCTTTATTCCTTCATCTATCTCTTTTAAGTGGCCTCTACTTATCCTATTTTCTTCACCAAAAGCAGAAAAAATTGAGTAAAGAGTCTCTTCTTTTTGTAGTGGAGAAAGAGCAAGATACTCTGAACGCAAAAAAGAAGCATAGAGACTAGAAAGAGTAATGAACTTAACTTCTTCGTCATTAAGTGCAGAAACATTCTTTGCAATTTTTGAAATTACGTCTTTCTCACTGTCAGATAAAGAAGGAAGGATGAAAGATCGAATATAATTTCTTTTATAGTGTGTATCGCTATTAGTTGAATCAAGACTCGGCTCAAGAGAAAGTGTTTGTATAGCCTCTTTTATGTCTTTCTTTTTGGTATCTAAAAGCGGACGAACGAGCATGCCATCACGCTCTCTAATACCTCCCCATGCCCAAAAAGGAGAGAAAGAAAGCATTCGCATTAAAATAGTTTCAGTTTGATCGTCCTGATGATGAGCTGTCAAAATGAAGCTAAAATTGTTTTCTCTAGCATAGCTATAGAGGAGACTATATCGCTCTTTTCTCGCAGAAGCTTCAATACCACACTTATCTATTTTTGCTCTTCTCTCTATCACACCTCTTTCTATCGTTTTAATGACAAGAGGAATACCTAACTTAGAGGCATTATGCTTATTTCTTTCTATTTCTTTTTTTAGTTCTTCTTCTCCTCGAAGATTATGGTTCACATACAAAGCCTCAGCCCTATCAGAAAAGTAGAGAGAAAGCAAATACATTAAAAAGAGAGAATCTTCTCCGCCAGAAAAAGCGAGAAGTAGCTTACCTTCCTGCGGAATCTTAGAGCGTAAACGAATTAACATCTCTGATAATTTCATCTATCTCTTTTCCTTCTGTTATCTCAAGAATCTTTGGGGCTAGAAAATCTAATGCTTTATCAAGCTTAAGTTTTTCTTCGTCAGAGAAAGAAGAAAGCACATAGTCAGCAACACCAACTCCTTCCTTTGGGTGGTCAATCCCAACATAGACATGAATAAAGTCTTCACTCCATGCGTTTATGATTGACTTCAAGCCATTATGTCCTGCGCTTCCGCCCTTCTTCTTTATTCTAATCTTTCCAACAGGAAGATCCATTTGGTCACATATAACAATTAACCTATCGCCATCTTTTAAAAGAGAGGTTGTAGCTAATCCAGAATTATTCATATATGTTAAGGGTTCTACCAAGGCAGTCTTCTTGTCGCAGAAATAGGCAATTTTATATGGATAAAAACAGCGCTTTCGGAGCTTTAAACCCTTAAGCGCTGCTATTTTATCTACGGTCATAAAACCGACATTATGCCTTGTTCCTTTGTACTCAGAACCTGGATTCCCGAGTCCAAATATAAAAGTCATTATTTTGTTGCACTAGCATCAGCAGTAGTAGCATCAGCATTTGCTGCAGCACCTGTTGTAACTTCTGGAGCAGCATTCTCATCTGTGCTTGGCTCAGCGATATCTTCTCTAACCATCTTAACAGAAGCAATTGTTACATCGCCATCTTCAAGAACCTTAATTGTTGATGGAATTTCGAGATCTGAAATTCTGAATGTCTCATTAACATCAAGCTTAGAAACATCTGCAACAAGCTTTTCAGGGAGGTTACGTGGGAAACACTCGATTTCGATTTCGTGTGTAACCTGCTCAAGAACACCACCATTCTTAACACCAACTGGAGAACCTTCGAGAACAACAGAAACCTTTGTTCTGAGAAGCTGACCAAATGTAACTTCGAAGAGGTCAACGTGCTGGATACAATTCTTTAAGAGGTTTTCCTGAACATCCTTAACGAATACATTCTTATCTTCTTCACCATTAATCTTAAGTGTAATAAGAGTTGTTTCAGTGAAGGTATTCTTCTTCATATTAAATTCTCTAGCATCTAGAGTTACATATACTGGAGCAACGCCCTTCTTTCCATAGATAACTGCTGGAATACGTCCGCTTCTTACTACTCTTCTAGATCCTGCAGAACCAAAATCACTTGTTCTTAATTCAGCTGAAAGTGTTTTTTCTTTAGCCATTTTTTTCTCCTTAACTCTCATGGGCTTTAAATCCCATTACCATTTTTTTCACGCCACAAGACGCTTTATAAGGGCGTGCGGAGTCGAACCGCAATATGGAGAATCAAAATCTCCTGCCTTAACCATTGGGCTACGCCCCTATGTAACAATGAAGAAAGATATCAGAAATATCGATTTCAGTCTATATTATCTTTTTACAACTTAAGAAATATTCACTTTTTGAGCAATAGGGTTCTTTGGAAAGTAAAAACCAAACACTGCCACTACCACTAAGTGAAAGATAATCATCTTCTTTTATTGTATTCTTTATTTCATCAAATATGCTTTTACCTTCTATAAGTTCAAAATCATTTGGAAATTCACTGCGCTTTAGAGGATAAAAAAGATTAGAGAGCGGTGTTGTATTAAGATTGTATTCATCTAGTTTTCTATAAGCTTCTATTGTTGATACTCCACTTCCCTTTGCTCTGAAAAGCGAAACATATTTGTACTCTTTAAGCCATTCTCTCTCTTCAACCCTTTCCCCTATTCCACTTACATATGCACATTTATAGCCAGAAGTGAAGAATGGAACATCAGCGCCAATCAATTGAGAAAAGTCTATTAATTCTTCTTGCGAAAAGTATTTAAAATAGTTATTAAGTGCAATTAAGACAGAAGCAGCATCACTGCTTCCTCCACCTAGCCCCGCTTGTAGAGGAATATTCTTTTTAATTTCAATCTTTAGAGAAAAGGAAAGCCCAGTTTCAAGAGAGAAGAGACGCGCACTCTTCTCCATTAAATCCTCTTTACTTCCTATGTAGCTTTCATTTCCTTTTATTGATACAGAATATGGTCCTTCTTCAATAGACACATTTATTTCATCATAAAAAGGCAAAAGAAGGAAATATGACGAGATTGTATGATAACCATCTTCTCTTCTCCCTGTTACTTTTAAGCCAACATTTGCCTTTGCATAAGAGTGAACAATCATTTGCATAACATCATTCTACAAAAAAGTTTGAAGAAGGATAACAGTATTTTTCCCAATTAAATAGAATAGAAAAAAAAGAAAAGTAAGAATAAAATAAGTTAGATTTATGGTAGGTATTAAAGCACTTATATTTGATAAAGATGGCACATTGTTTCCATATAACCTATGGAGAGAGCCCCTTTATAAGCTCCTATGCGAAAATCTTCCCTTATCAAAATTAAATGAGAGCAAGAAGGAAGAATGTATTTCTTCTTTTATGTCTCTTCTCTCTTTTTCAAAAGATGGCTCTATCGACACAAAATCATTCGTATTTGATAGAAAAAAAAGACTTTTTGCAATCTTTAAGTTAATTAAGACTACAATTAAATACCGTCTATCTCCTTTAAGAACAATGAATGGTTTCTTAGAAATCAAGAATCGTTATAAGTATTTCGATGGTTCTTCTTATGATTGGAAAACCACAGTTGATACGCTCTCTTTTTTTAAAAATAAGGGAATTCTTCTTGCTCTCTTTTCTAATGATAAAATGGCGTCAGTTGAAAAAATCGAAGAATATATTGGCTCTAATTACTTTAGCTACATAATTACAAATGAAAGCAAGATTAAAAAACCAAGCAAAAAGACGTTTTTAGAAGCAGAAAGAGAGTTAAAAATTCCTAGATCTAGCATGTGTTTTGTTTCTGACACACCCGAAGATTTAATAATGGCAAAAAAAACTAAAGTTAAAGCTATCGCAATTGAAGGAACCTTTTCAAAGAAAGAATTAAAGCCTTATGCAGATATTATAATCTCATCACTAGAAGAGCTTAAAAGCATAATTGAGTAAACAGTAGATATCGGCAATATTTTAGCTATAATTTAAATATTAATTGCCGATAACTAGGAATACAAAATGGGATTTATTTCTGTAAAAGAAGCAGCAAAAAAATGGAACATCTCTGAGCGTAGTGTAAGAAATTACTGTGAGAATAATCGCATCATAGTGCTTTAAAAAAAATGATACATAACGTCATCAATAGACCCCTCTGAAGTATCTCTCCTAGACCTCACTCTCTCCTTTCGGGAAATTCATGTAATCCTTTTATTTCTCTTGGTTTTTAACATACTCCTTGATTACTCTCTCACTATTAAATTTTCCTTCAGTCGAAACAAAATAACCGTCGCTCCAAAATTCCACTCCCCATAACTTTTTCTTCACTTCTGAATGTTCGGCAAATATTCGTTTGGCTGTTATACTCTTTATGACTCGAAGTCAGAACACTCCATCTATAATCCAAATAGATTTAGATGGAGATGAATGGCGAGTTTTTTAAATAATAATATTTTTGGATCTGAATTTTTCTCCGTGTAAAAAGAGCTAAGTATAGATAGAAGAAAAGAGCGGTAAACTCTATGATTTAAATAGTCAAAAAAAGTCAAGGAGAACCGCTCATGATAGAAGATAGCACATACACATTGTCAGAATCTACAGGTTGGATAGT